>Ga0334722_10002100_pt1 | contig 23181 bp, 20 predicted proteins | sample C3_bottom_MG_FD_207210 | JGI IMG/M metagenome (GOLD analysis project Ga0334722, IMG submission 207210) | Sediment microbial communities from Yellowstone Lake, YNP, Wyoming, USA - C3_bottom | ecosystem: Environmental > Aquatic > Freshwater > Lake > Sediment | place: USA: Wyoming | collected... | reverse complement strand
AGCATTGAAAAGGCGCGCGCCATCAAGATGCACCGGAAGCCCATTCGCATGCGCCAGCTGCGCCACTTCTTTCATGTAGGAAAGCGGAATGATTCGCCCCGATGAATGCGCATTTTCGAGGCATATAAGTGATGTCGGCGGATAATGGATATCATTGCCCCGTATGCGCTCTTCGATTGTCTCGAGCGGAAGTATGCCATCGGGTGCAAAGATCGGGCGGGTCTGAACCCCTGCGATAACCGATGCCGCACCTGCTTCGTGCTGGATAATATGACATTGCTCGCCCAGAATGACCTCGCTGCCTCGCGCACACCATGTAAAGAGCGAAAGCTGGTTGCCGAATGTGCCCGAAGGTACAAAAAGCGCTGCTTCTTTGCCGGTCATTTCGGCGGCAAGCCGCTCAAGCTCATTGACAGTAGGGTCATCGCCATAGACATCGTCGCCAACCGGCGCTTCAGCCATAGCCTTGCGCATTGCCTCGGTCGGCCAAGTAACGGTATCGCTGCGCAGATCGATATAGTTCATGCTGCCCCCCTCATTCTGGTATCATCGCACAGAGTGCCTCTTTTGCCCAGAACCGCTTGACGTTTTTTCAATGTTGCAATATTATGCAAGTATTCAATATCTGGTTATTGAATCACCCTAACAAAGCAAAGGAGTTTACGAATGGCTGCCAACTGGTATCCAGTAATCGATGAGGCGAAGTGTGCAAGCTGCAATTCATGTGTTGATTTCTGTGCGCATGGCGTGTACGAGCCAGGACCACAGGTTGTTGCGCCGCATGCATGTGTCGAATTCTGCCGCGGATGTTCAAAAATCTGCCCGTCCGAGGCAATCAGTTATTATGGAGACAATTAATAACTGCATTGTTAAGCTGCACGGCATGAACACGGCGTTGCCCGTAGCCACCAGCTGCATCTCTTTTTAATAGTGAAGGAATAATCATGGCAAACAAAGGCCTTCTGATGTGCGTCTGCCAGGGCAACTGCCCTTCGTTCCAGCAAATGAATATTTTCGATGTCGGCAACGCGATCCGACGCGAAAAGCTCGTCGACTATGTCGGCATTCATCCCCAGCTCTGCTCCACAGATGGCGACAAATTTCTCTCGACGCTTCTCAAGGGCGAGAGCACGGACGAGCTCTACGTTGCTGCCTGCGACCCCACCATGCAGGTCAAGATGTTCCGCGATGCCCTCGAATCGGCTGGCTTCAGCAAAGAGCACATTCATGGTGTCGATATCCGCAATATGACCACTGAACAGGCAGTCGGTTCAATCAAGAACATGCTCGGTGCCGACAAAAAATGAATATTGTCGTCATGGCAAAAGGTGCCGGACTCGGCGCATGGGTGGATGACGATTTCGCCCATGCGCGGCAAATTGTGGTGGTAAAAGATTCGGGCGGTTTCGAGGCTGCGGCGAATCCGTTTGCCATCTCGGCCGGCACAGAAAACAGCGCAAAACTTGCACAATTCATTCTTTCGGAGTTTCAGGACATTGGGGCGATTGTCGCAGGTGTGATCGATCCCGAAGTCAAGGCATTGTTCGAAGACAAAAAAGTGCCGGTGTTTCTCGCGGCAAAAGGCTCTGTCATGGAGCTTGCTGAGGCTGTCCGGGCGGGCAGTCTGACGCAGGCATAGCAAACAGGAGTTTTCAAGCGCCGCACCGGCTCATTTCACATTGCCTTTATTCAAATTTTTTAATATTATAGTGATGAAATGTTTTGCAACCCTTCATTGGCTTCTGATTCGAGGGGTAATGTATCCCTGCGAGGTGTGTGATGAGTATCAGCACAATCTATATTCTGGTTGCCGCAGGGCTTCTGGTTTTTTCATTCGTAAAGAATAGAGAAAAAACCACGAAAGCCCTGATGGTCGCGGGCAGAGTAGCACTTATGGTCTTGCCCGTCCTTTTGTTCGTGTTTGTTCTTATGGGCATTCTCGAGGTATTCGTGCCGAGAGAAGTATTCACGTCGCTTCTGGGGTCCGGGCATGGCGTGCTAGGAATTGCACTTGGCGAGCTTTTGGGTGCATTCGCTCTTATAGAACCGGCCGCGGTATTTCCCTTTGCCGGGTTCTTGCATCAAAGCGGCGCGAGTTATGGTGCAGTAGTAGGTTTTGTCATGTCGGCAATATTGATCGGCATTGTCACTCTTCCGCTCGAAATTCAGCAGTTCGGCGCTCGTTTCACGATCACCAGAAACGTGATCGCCCTGCTTCTGATATTCGGGCTCGGCCTCGTATTTATGGTGGTGCTATGAACATGAAACATGAAAATGCTGCAAGTGAACAGCACAAGAAAAATCACAAGGGCAGCCCCGAGCTCGTGAAGTCGGCCATTATCTATATCGCGCTTGCTGTTGTCGCATGGCTCGGTACGACGATCATAACGCCGCAGGAAGGCATCCATGTCGCTGGGATTGTGTACCAGACGTTTGCAGGCGTTCTGGCGATTATCGCTGCAGTGTTCGTGCTGATAGGTCTTATCCAGGTGTGGCTCACGCCGGAACAGGTATCAAAGGTGCTCGGCAAGGAAGCGGGCTGGAAAGGTCTTCTTCTTTCCGCGACACTCCCGATGATTCTCGGCGGCTCTCTGTTCGTGATTTTCCCGCTATTGAAAACCCTGAGGGGAAAGGGCGCGCGGACCTCGTCTGTAGTGGCTTTTCTCTTTGCATGGTCGGCAAAAGCACCGCTTCTGCCGCTCGAGATCAAGTTTCTTGGCCTGCCGTTTGCAGCGCTCAGACTTGGGGCGATTCCGATTCTGGCAATCCTGGGCGGTCTTCTCGCCGAGTGGATTGTCGACAAGCCGCTCCGCGATGCAGGACTCGAGATACCTGAGAGATAAAATTCATACAGAAATGCCAACAGCCTGGCTGCTGCGTGATTGATTTTTTTGGCAGAAGGCTGTATTTTTATATCGAAAATTCCTATCATAATGATATGATTTTACTTCAGTCTGGTTCGGTGCGCAGCCGACTCAGATGTAAGGTGGCGAAACAATGAACCTTCTTGAAATTCGAAACCTCAGCCTTTTCAAAGAAGGCCGGCCCATTCTCAACAATCTTTCCATGGACATCTGGGATGGGCATGTGCATGCAATCATCGGACCGAACGGCGCGGGCAAGTCCACATTGGCCAATACAATTATGGGGCTTTCCAGCTATCGCAATTTCGAGGGCGATATCCTCTTCGAAGGCGAGTCGATCAAGGCACTTTCAGTGGATGAACGAGCCCGCAAAGGTATTACTCTGCTTTTCCAGGAGCCGGCCCGCTTCGAGGGGCTCGGAGTCAGCCAGTTCATTCTGGCAGGCGCAAAGGAAAAATCGCGCACAGTTGTCGAGGAGGCGCTGCAGAAAGCCGGCCTTTCGCCCGAAAAATACTTGAAGCGGGCTGTCGACAAGACCTTGTCTGGCGGCGAGCGCAAGCGCATCGAGCTCGCATCGATCTATGCGATGAAACCACGGCTCGTGCTGATGGATGAACCGGACTCAGGCGTCGATATCGATTCGATAAAGTACATTTTCGCGGTTATAAAAGAAATGCGCCACATGGGCTCGACGGTTATTCTCATTACGCACAGCCCTGAAGTGCTCAAGCATGCCGATCACGCCTTCTTGATATGTGCAGGTACGCTTGTCGATAAAGGCGAGATGTCGCGCATGTTCGATTACTTTAACGGGAAATGCGTGCCATGCGTTCATGTTGGCCAGCCATCTCCCGGCACACTGCTGTCCGGCTCATCTTCGCAAGCCCTCGCGGTGAGCTGAGATGAGCGCGATGACAAGGTTGGGCCGCTTTCTCCGCCAGAATTGCCGGCCATTTCTCTCAGAAAGGACACCATCATGAGTGAACAAGCAACTGCCGACAAGGAAAAACTCCTCGCCGAACTTCTCGCTTCAATCAATCAGCATTCATTTGCGCCCGATGTCGCGCATGTCGAGATACACGGAAACCAAGTGCTGAACAAGAACCTCGTAGAAGGCCTCATCGTCGAGTCCGAATCGATCGAAGATGGCGTCAAAGTGCACATCCGGGTCAAAAAAGGCGTCACCCTGAAAAATCCGGTCAACTTCTGCTTCGGGCTCATTCCGGACAATGGCGTGCAGCGCATCATCATCGATACCGTCATCGAAGAAGACGCGCATGCCAAGTTCATCGCGAACTGCACCTTTCCTAACGCGGTCAATATTCAGCATCTCATGAATGCCGTCATTACGGTTGAAAAAGGCGCCTCTCTATCGTATTTCGAGCGCCATGTCCACGGGCCGAAAGGCGGCGTCACCATAGTACCCATCACCAAGGTCATCGCGCGCGAAGACTCCCGCTTCTCCACCGAATTCGAGCTCATCAAGGGGGCCGCGGGCGCTATCGAGCTCGATTACCAGGCCGAAGTCGAAAAGAACGCCACGGTCGACATGAAGACCCGCATCTTCGGCCGCAGCTCCGACCGCATCCACATCAAAGAAGCCGCCCACCTTTCCGGCGAAGGAGCCACCGGCGTGCTCACCAGTCACATCGCCCTCAAGAACACAGCGTCTGCCAATATTGAAAACGAGATCGTCGCCGACGCGCCCTATGCCCGCGGTCACGTCGACTGCAAGGAAATCGTGCAGGACGAGGCGACTGCCCGCGCCATCCCCATTGTCCAGGTGAACAACCACCTCGCGCACGTCACGCACGAGGCCGCAATCGGCTCCGTCGACTCGAAACAGCTCGAGACACTCTTGAGCCGCGGGCTCAACGAAGACCAGGCGACGGATCTGATCATTCAGGGGCTATTGGGGTCTGACCCCGTTTTTTAACTTTTTTGCCTTACCCCGCCGCCTTTGCGCTCCGCTCTGCTTTAATCTCGTAGGCCCGCCTGCAGGCATGGTAGTGCTCTTCTCCGTCGAGCATGAGCTCGGGCTCTGGTTCGGTTTTGCAGGCGTCGGTTGCGTAGGGGCAGCGAGTGTGAAATCGACAGCCGCGCGGGATATTCGCGGGGCTCGGAATTTCGCCGTAAATGGGCAGCTCTTTTATGATATTGACTTTGCCTGATTCCGGCTCGGGAACTGCTTCGATAAGCGCCTGCGTGTAGGGGTGCAAGGGGTTGTCGATAATGTCGTCCGCCCTGCCGATCTCGACGATGCGCCCGAGGTACATGACCGCGATGCGGTCGGTAAAATAGCGCGCCGTTGAAAGATCATGTGTGATATAGAGATAGGTCAGGCCAAGCTGTTTTTGCACTTCTTTCATCATGTAGAGGATTTCGGCGCGCGTTGACAGGTCGATCATCGACACAGGTTCGTCAGCGACGAGCATCATTGGGTTCAGAATGAGGGTGCGGGCGGTCGCGACACGCTGGCGCTGGCCGCCGGAAAGCATATGCGGCCACCTGCCCATGTACTCTTCCGCAGGCGTCAACTTGACCTCTTCGAGGGCTTTCACGATCATTTTTGTGCGTTCTTCGATGGTGCCCTTGATTTTGTGGATGATAAGCGGTTCTTCGAGGACATCTTTGATTTTGAAGCGCGGATTCATCGAAGCATAGGGGTCCTGGAAAATCATCTGGACTTTGCGCCGGTATTCGATCAGTTTTTCCTTGTCGAGGCGTGTGACATCCTCACCATTGAAAATCATCTGTCCATTTGTAGGCTCGATGAGTTTCATCACGAGTTTTCCGGTCGTGGTTTTTCCGGAGCCTGATTCGCCGATAAGGCCGAATATTTCTCCTCGCCGGATATCGAACGAAATGTCATCGACTGCCTTGATGAGCTTTTTCTGCCCTCCGCCGACAATCGATTGCGCAAAGCTCTGGTGCGGCTCGAAATACTTCTTCAGGTTTTTGATGCTCAATATAATATCTGCCATATATTTTCTCCTGCTCAGCCACGGTGATGAAGCCAGCATGCTGCCATGTGCCCTGGCTCGATTTCGATAAGCGGAGGTTCTTCCTCGAAACAACGGCCAAAGGCTTTGTTGCAGCGTGGGCTGAAACGGCAGCCTTTTGGCGGCGCGATAAGGTCGGGCGGCGTGCCGGGGATAAAATGCAACTTTTCCACTTTCTTGAAAAGCCTCGGGGTTGCGGCCAGGAGGCGTTCTGTGTAGGGGTGCGCCGGTCCCTGTTTTCCGTAAATTTGCTCGTTCGTTCCAAACTCGACAATCTTGCCTGCATACATAACGCAGATGCGGTCCGATACCTCCGCTTCGAGCGCCAAGTCATGGGTAATGAACATGAAGGAGAGGTTGAACTGTTTCTTGAGCTTTTTGAGCAGGTTGATGATCTGCGCCTGAACAATGACATCGAGGGCTGTCGTCGGCTCGTCGAGAATGACGATTTCGGGCTTCAGGAAAAGTGCAGTTGCAATGACGGCGCGCTGTTTCATCCCTCCGGAGAGTTCGTGCGGGTAGCGCCCCATTATTTCAGGGGGCAAACCCACATAGCCCAAGTACTCTTTGATAAGACTGTCTGCATCGGCGCGCGACATGTCAGCATGTTCGTTCAGCGTTTCCCTCATCTGATGGCCAATCGTATATACCGGCGTCAGGCAGTTCATTGCGCCTTGAAACACCATCGAAATCTTCTGCCAGCGGATATTCTTGCGCACTTCTTTTTCGGGCAGAGAAATGACATCTAGTCCGTCGACAAAGATTTTGCCGCTGACATAGCGTCCGGGCGGCGTCGGCATTCTCAGAATGGAAGTTGCCAGGCTCGTCTTGCCGCATCCGGATTCACCGACAAGGCCTATGGTTTCGCCGGGCATTAGTTCGAAACTGATATTGTCGATGGCACGCACGGCTCCCTTGGAAGTAAAATAATACATCTCGAGATTTTCGACTTTCAGTAAGCTGTTCATAGGTATTACCTTGTTTTGAGTTTCGGATGGAGAATCTTGTCCATCGAAAAGCCGAGGAAGGCGAATGTCATTCCCATAATTGCGATGAGAAGGCCTGGAGGCAGGATCCACCACCAGATACCCTTAAGTATCGCCGCTCCCTGCATTGCATCGTGCAGAATCTGACCCCACGTGACAATTGTCGCATCGCCCAGGCCCAGAAGGCTGACCGAAGATTCATAGACAATTGCGCTGGGTACCGAAAGCGCCATCGAAGCAAAGCTGTAGGGGATGAGAATGGGCACCATATGTTTGAAAATGATGCGGCTCTTTTTCGCGCCAAGGGCTTTGGCAGCTTCGATGTACGTCTCTTCCTTGATCTGGAGTGCCATGGAGCGCACCGTCATTACCGAACCGGTCCAGAAAAACAGCACCATGACCAGAATCAGCATGTAGATGTTCGGTTTGAAGATTGCGGAAATGACAATGAGCACGGGCAAGACCGGCATCGAGTTGACAATCTGGTAGACAAACTGCATCACCGAATCCACTGCACCGCCGAAATATGCCGAGACAATGCCATACATCACGCCAATAAACACAGAAATTGCCGAAGTGAGAAATCCGATCAAAAGCGCCCATTTGAGCCCCGCGACCAGACCAGAAAAAAGATCGCGCTTGGAATCGTCTGTTCCCAAAAGGCCTGATATTGAGCCGGTAACGACGATGTAGGGCTCCTCGACATCCGAGTTTTGCGGGTCTAGCAGCATTGCCTTGGCAATGAGTTTATATGTGCCTTTTAATGGCTTGAATTCTTTGGCCATGCCAGGCTGCGCAATATTGAACAGTATATCTGCGGTCCGCAGGCTCTTGCCCGAGAATTGCTCGAGAGCTTCCTGGCTCTCGTAATTCTTTACGAATGTGAAAGCTGCTTCGCGGCCGTCGTTGTCGATGGAGAGCCTGATGTCCTGGCCGCTCAAGCCCTGCTCAAATCGCTGGGCAAGATCGATTGTCGCTCCGTCGGGGCGTTCTATGGCCACCTGGAACGGTATGTCGCCATGCCCTGTAATATGCAGAATCACATCGAGCGGCGCTTTGTCTGCAGTATAGTGATAATCGAATGTATAGGTTACGAGCTTTATGCCGCCATCAAGCTCGGTTTCTTCTTTTTTGGCATCTTCGATGCGCATGGTGACAGGAGCTTTCAGTTTGGTGAACGCGTTCATCCAAGCAGGCGGAGCATTTGCGGAATTATCCTGCCAGTAGTCGATGCTTCGCCACCTAGTATTCGCGTCCTTCCATGGAAGAATGAGCGGCTCGAACACAACCACGAGAAGTGCAACAATCAAAATTCCAAGGCCAATAAGCCCGGATTTTTCTTTTCTGAATTCAGACCAGAATTCGTTCAGTCGGTATTTGATATCGCCGAAGGTCATGCTTTGCCTCCCACCTTGATGCGCGGATCCATAAATCCATAGGTGAGATCCAGCATGATAAGCCCCATCTGATACAAGCCGACTGTAACGGCAAGATCACCCATAAGCACCGGGATATCGTTTTGCTGTACAGCAATCCAGTACAAATTTCCGAGGCCCGGCCACGAGAAAATACCTTCAAAGATAATCGCACCCGAAATCGAGGCGAGCAGCGAGAGCACGGAAATCGTGATGAGCGGCGGCGCTGCCGTCCGCAGCGTGTGACCAAACAGTACTCGCTTTTCCGGAATTCCGCGCGCCCGCGCAGCCATGATGTAGTCTTCCTGCAAAATGCTCAGCACAATGTTCCGCACCACGAACGAAACACCCCAGAAACCTATCAACAGAAGGGTCAAAAGCGGCAGGGTCATGTGCCACAACAGATCTACCAAATACATGATTCCCTGAGGAAGAGGCACCGAATGCATGCCTGCCGAAGGAAAGATTTTCAGCTGATATACAAAGAACATGATGAGAATCATGGCAAGCCAGAATGTCGGCATGCCATACACAATCATGGTGACAAGGCTCGTCGTACGATCGAGCGTTCCGCCAGGCTTTTGCGCTTTTTTGAGCCCCAATATGATTCCGACCGCAATTTCTATCGCTGCGGCGAGGGTAAAGAGAATAAGCGAGCGCGGAATCGCTTCGCCAATTATAATGATGACATCCCGATCGCCCCGGGATGATTTGATGATTGTCGATTTTCCGAAACTGAAGGTAATCGTGTTCCATGTCCGGAACAATATTCTTTCCAAAAGAGGACGATCCAGCCGATAAAGATGAACAAGCTCGTCTCTGCGTTGCTGCTGGTAGCGCTGGATCGCGCTGGGCTGCATGTTTTTGAGACGCATCGACTCAGCCCGTACCTGATCCTCGATGCTGGCACGCATTGTCTGCTCATTTACGGTATTGAAAAGGACAGACATGATAAAAATGATGATAATATAGGTAAAAATGCCTTTCAGCACGCGCTTGAGGACAAACCACTTATACATAAAGGCCACCTGCTCTTTCTGGTTGGACAAAATGTCGAAATACTCGTCGTTTTTTGCATGCAAGCAAAAAGTATGACAAAAAGCATGAACAAAAGAAGGGGCACTGCCCTTTTTGTGGCAGCACCCCTTATGGAATCATTTCAGAACAGTACGAGAGAAGAAGCCTGAACAGAAGGCGATTCACTGGCCAATACTGACTGGACTACCAGCGTATAGGCACCTGGCTTCAGAGCGCCGAGATCCTTTGCGGGGATAACAACCTGGAAATTACCTGCGCTGACATATTTTGCGGTGTAGGTTTTTTCAGTATTGTCCGCGAGAATCATGGCCACAGTTACTTTGGCCTTGTTATCAGCAGCTTTGGCTGTGTCATCAGGATAGGTAACCGCAGAGACCTGGATGTCGATCTTGGCATCGGCTGTGCGCTGAGCGGTTGCCGGCACCTTCACATCATCGATGCGCGTAATCGTGGTGCGGAACAGTTTCGGGAAATAATCCGACTTGTACGGATAATCCCTGAATGCCGAAAGCTCGATATAGTTGGCACTGTAGTCAACTTTGCTGATAAAGAAGGGACCATTCGAAATGTAGGCATGGCCATAGGTGTCGATGAACTTGATCGCTGCATTGTAGCGGGCGACAGCCTGTTCCGGCGTGACCCACTGCTTGATTGTATCGGGCACATACTTGGCAGCCACAAAGTCCTGCAGTTTTGCCTTGATGTCAGCCACACATTTCGGGTTGATGACATCGACTTCGGTGACCGACGGGTCGTTGGAGAAGGAGTACTGGGCTCCAGACTTCGAGCCTTCGACTACCATTTTTGCAAGCGCTTCGGTAATTTCCCAGGAAACCATGGTCTGGCGTCCGGGGTTGCCGGCTTTCGGACTCACAGTACCGGTTGCAGCGACTCTGTCCTTGTCCATGGGCCAGTTGAAGTCGAAATAGGTGGTGAAGCTTCCATCCTTATTCAGGGCGGTACCCTTGGAAATGGGGAGTGTGGACTGATACTGCGATGCATAAGCCTCATCGTAGTATTTATCGTCGTCGCTGTCCTTGTTTGCCCACTCATAGGCAAAGGCCGTCGCGTACATGATGTCTGCAAGCGTGACGGGCTGGCCGGAGTGCCACTTTCCATAGATGTACTGGAGATCGGAAAGCTTGCTGTAGGACTTGATAGCGCTGTTCTTCACATAGTCATATTTTCCATCACCGGTGTCTTTGAATTCGACACCAGTTTCCCATTTCTTGGCTTTCGAGTTGTAGATGAGCGCCGCTTTATCGACATCGATGAGGCCGACGGGCGGCTCGCCTTCCTTGCCGGCAGCCAGCTTTGTCTCGACCTTTTTGAGATCATATTTGACGCGCATAGGCGTGTCTTTGGCTGAATTGGGCGCTTCGAAGGTTGAAGGATCGGTGCATGCCTCAACTATTGCCGCTGAATAGACATCCGAGAATCCATCCACACCCACCGGATCCCACGAGCTCATGAAAAGCCCACCGCGGGCAGAGTACTGCGTAACGCGAAGTACCTTTTCCCCCTTGTCGTTCGGCTTGACATCAGCGGAGCGGATAGACCAGTTGTTGAGCCCGTCGCCGAGGCCATAGAGCATGCGGGAATTGAAGCGTGCCTTGTTGGCGACATAATACTGCATCTGGCTGCACACATAGATTCGGACCGCTTCCCTGAGCGCCATTTCCTGGACTTTCATGTTGTCGTTCCAGTACTCGTCAGCGGTCAGGAACCAGCCATTGATGTTTTTCTGGGCGATTTTGTCGATTTCTTTGTTCTCGTAATTCCAGAAACCGTCTGTCATTCCGCCTGGCATATAGCCATAGTAGGGTGAATACATCTGGCTGATAGTGACATCCCACCATGCACGGGTAGCACCAGCGCCCCAGCCTTCAGTGTACATCGACCATTCCCATGCAGCAGGATCGCCGGAATATACGAGCTTTCCTGCTTTCGAGCGGTCATACTCGAGACGCTCGACCTTGAGGCCTGCTTTTTCGAGCTGGTCTGCGATATAGCGGCCTTCGAGGAGACGCCCGGATGGATCATCGACGCGGATGATAAAACGAATCGTTACTGGCTCGCCGTTATAGGTCCACCACTGGCCGGATTTGACCAGCTTGCCCTTGTTTTCGGGAAGGTCTGCAGCCTTTTTCATCGCATCTTCGATATCACCAAGCGCCTTTTTCTCGTTGCCGCGGACGGTCATGCCGAGTTTTGCAGGGACAAGATTGAACTTGTAGGTTCCCGGCTGGCCTGGAGTCTGGGCAGTAATAGCAGGCTCGCCAGCACCGAGCAAAATCTCGTCGACTATTTTCTTGCGGTCGATGAGCCAGTTGATCGCATAGCGTACATCGCGGATCGCAAGCGGGTTGAAGATTGTGCGGCCGTCTTTATGCACAAAGGTGTATGGCGCCTTGTTTGGGATCGGGTTCAGGAGAAGCGACCACGAACCAGAAGGCACTGCATAGGCAGACAGCTTCTCAGCATCGGCTGGCTGGATACCCTTAAAAGTCTTTCCATCGAGCCCAGTGAAGAAAACGTCAGTCTTTCCTTCCGCGGTGTCCTTGATGGCAATTGTCTGATCCATCCTGACATCGTAGATCACCTTGTCCGCAATGGGACCATTCTTTGCCTGGGCTGCTGCACTGAACAGCACAACCATGGCAAGTACCGATACGAACAGAATCTTTTTCATGCATACCTCCTTTTAAAGGTTTGCGCTTTTTAATTGTAGAACGCATATCGGCGCATGTAAAGAGAAAAATTGCACTAGGCTTCTTGCTGCCGCGCAAGGACTTGCATATGCTGATAAAGAGAAACATGGGAGGAAACCCAATGAACATTGCAGGTGCCGAAAACGGGCATTTTGTCGACGCAGATGGACGATGGCTCATTTTACGAGGCGTCAATCTGGGCGGAAACAGCAAGATCCCGACAAGACCGGATGGGCGCACGCATCTGCGCGAGGGGTTCTATGATGCCGCCTATGTTACATTTATTGGGCGACCATTTCCTCTCGAAGAAGCTGACGAGCACTTTGCCCGGCTGGTTCACTGGGGGCAGCGTTTTGTTCGCCTGCTAGTGACATGGGAAGCGATCGAGCACGAAAAACCTGGCATCTACGACACCGCCTATCTCGATTATATCGAAGCAATCGTGGAATCAGCCGCGCGCCATGGAATTTCGGCTTTTATCGATCCACACCAGGATGTCTGGTCGCGCTGGACAGGCGGCGATGGCGCACCTATTTGGACGCTGGAAGCAGCAGGTTTCGAACCGCGCAGCCTGCAGGCCTCGGGGGCTGCCATGCTGCATCAAGAGATGGGCGAGCAATATCCTGTCATGCAGTGGTTTTCGAATCATTTGCGCCTGTCCTGCGCGACCATGTTTACACTTTTCTTTGCAGGAAACGATTTTGCGCCAGGAATTCTGGCGAGCGGCGAGCCGATACAGGATTTCCTGCAGCGGCATTACATAGAGGCTTTTGGCGAGCTCGCACGAAGACTTACGGCTTACCCGAATGTTGTCGGCTTCGATTCCTTGAATGAACCTGGCGAAGGATTCATTGGCCTGTCCGATATTCGAAAAAACCGAAGCGATTTTGTATTGCCCGGATTGGCGCCGACCCCTCTTGAAGCAATGAGCGCTGGCGAGGGACTTGCGACATTCGCGAATGAAATCAGAATCAAAGGCCTCGGCTTGCAAAATGTCGGCCGCAAACCACTTGGAACGCCTGGCAAGCGGGCGTGGAAAGATGGCGAAGTCTGCATCTGGCGGCGCGCTGGCGTGTGGGATATCGAGGGCAGCATGGCAGTAGCGAAGAAGCCCCAGTGGTTTGCACTGAAGGACAATTTTGCGGGAGACTCGCCTCATGCGTTCTTCAATGAGAAATACCTCAAGCCGTTCATAGAACGCTATGCCGCACATATCGATGCAGCCAGCGCAAGCAGCCACAAAAAACGGCGCTTCATGATTTTTATAGAAAGCTCGCCGGTAGGCGACATGCCAGCAATCAAACAAGGGGCCGCCTGGAATTCTGTCAACGCAGCCCACTGGTATGATGCCCTCACGCTCACGATGAAGCGCTGGACAGGCTTTATTGCGTATGATTCTGCAATGCAAAAAGTTATAATCGGACCGCATGCGGTACGGCGCTATTTCAGGGAGGCGCTTGCACGTATTGCCGCTCACTCGAAAGAGCACATGGAAAATGCGCCGACACTGATCGGCGAATTCGGTTTGCCGTTCGATATCAATGGCGGCCATGCGTATCGCACGGGCGATTTCAAGATTCATGAGCGCGCGCTCTCAGCCTATTACGATGGGCTCGACGCAAATCTTTTAAGTGCAACAATCTGGAACTATACGGCTGACAACACGCACGCGCATGGCGATGGATGGAATGGCGAGGACCTGTCGGTTTTCTGCAGGGAAGATGGGGGTGGGCGGGCGCTCGCAGGTTTTGTGCGGCCGTACGCAATGGCGGTGGCCGGAACTCTCAAACTCATGCAATTCGATCGGATGCGCGGTACATTCGTGCTCGAATTCGAGCCTGACAAGCGTATCAAGGTTCCGACAGATATATTTGTTCCTGGGTTGCAGTTCCGCCATGGTGCGGACATCGTTCTATCTGGCGGGCAGCTTATTGATCTGATAAATTCATCGCCTGCTGCGCTCCAGGAAGAAAAGGAGCTCTCGGGGCTGAGCGTAAAGGCGGGGAAGCACTATGTTCTCTCCGGGATGGAGCTTGAATCGTTCCTGATTCTCCGAATCGAAGCAGACCCAGATACGCAGGTGTGCAGACTGAGCATTTTGCGCCGCTGAAAACTGCCCGGCTGAACATTCGCCAAACAGCAGCCTCGGCGATAAACCCCCTTTCATCGCACATTCATTTTCAAAATCCAATCCACGATAAGCGCCAGCGCCTCTGGCGCAAAGGTTTCCTTAATTTCGCCATATTCAGAAGGCAGACCTGTCGTTGCGTGCTGAAAAAGATGATTGAGCCCGTCGAGCTCGACAACCGTCGCGCTGCGGTTGTCTGCGGATTCGAGCGCGACACGAATCGCTGCAAGATTCTCACTGGCTGGAACTTGCAAATCCTTGGAACCATTGAGTACAAGAACCGGAATTCGCATTTGTTTCAAATATTCGGACGGATCGATTGCAAGGAATGAGCGCATCCAGGGAGATACAAGCTGGGCTGCGACTAAAGACGCTTGTTCTTTTTGCACGGCCTTTTGTTCTCGTGTCAGCTCTTTTGCAGTATCGATCGCGTTTTCGAACACATCGAGAATTTTCTTCTTGAGAATTGCCGTATCGCCATCCTCAAGCGCAATATCGTACAGCTGCCGATTCAGCTCGTTTGCCTGTGCAATCTGCCCTTCGCTCAAGCCAGAAGCTCGACCGAGGGCTGCATTCTGCAGCAAAAGCAGCGCATCTCCTCGAATCCCGGGACCAGCAAGCATCACAATGAACGCCACATCCGGATCGCGCGCGCCGAGCATCGACGCAACAATTGCCCCTTCGCTGTGACCTATTACGCCGACACGGTGCGCATCGATACCGGGCTGTCGGGCAAGAAATTCGAGCGCAGCCTCCGCATCATTAGCAAAATCGAAAGTGGTTGCGCTGTGAAAGTTCCCTTTGGATAATTCTACTCCTCTGTCGTCGTAGCGCAGCACCGCGATACCCCGCCGTGTCAGACAATCCGCCAGTACAAGAAAGGGTTTGTGGCCAAGGATCTCCTCATCGCGGTTCTGTGGGCCAGACCCCGAAACCAGCGCCACTGCAGGAAATGGTCCTGCGCTATTCGGTACTGTCAATGTGCCAGCCAGCACAATCCCCGCTTTTTCATTGATGAACTCGACATTTCTTGCTGCATAGGGAAATGGAGGCGCTGGTTCCTGGGATGCTTGCGCGCTTTGATTCTGAGGCTGGGGTGCGGGCGCGCCCTGTAGCGCAGGCGCGTCCTGCAGCGCGGGCGCATTTTGCTGCGCCTGCCCTCCTGTCTTCGATTTGTTCAGCACGAGCGGGAAGGCCATTCCCGACTGCTTCCATTTTCCTTCGATTTTGGAAAACGATGCATCCACAGATCCTGTGTAGCTGCCACCAATGGATGCAACTTCCAGGACTACATTGCTCCCATCGAGCCGCACCGCAGAAACCGGAATGCCGCGCGTCCCTTGGTCTGGACTGTCCATTGTCGCTGTATAACGGCCTTGCGCCGAGGCTATACGAAATACGATTCGCAAAGAAGCTGAGCCTACCTTCAATATGCCTTCCCAATCACCTTCCAGAACCAAATTCTTCTCCTGCCCCATCAGGGGGAAAGCCACCAAGGCAATAATCGCCACCATCAAGCACAAAACCCTCATGCCTACTCCTTTTTTGCTCTCTTTATTCAAGTTCCTTGCGCCATGGCACCGAATCAGCAGCTCCTTTTCGCGTGACGCATATCGCCGCTGCGCGCGCAGCAAGATCGAGCGCATCTTTGGTACTGAGCCCTTCGACGAGCCCCGCGAGGAAATACCCTGAAAAGGTATCGCCAGCGGCGGTTGTATCGACTGCCTGCACTTTATAGGCTTTCTGCCGGACTAGTTCGCCTTTGTACAGGCAGAGAGAGCCATTTTCACCAAGCGTAATCACAATTCTTGCCTGCGGAAAACTTCGGGCAATAAGGCTGGCCGCCGCCTCCGGCTCGTGCGTCCCTGAAATTCCCTTAGCCTCGATTTCGTTCATGATAAAGATATCGACAAGTTCGAGCGGATAATTATGGATCGCTTCCGCGTACGGCGAAGGATTGAGCGCGATGGCCATGCCACTGGACTTAGCTTTGCTGATTATGCTGGCCATCGAAGATATTTCGTTCTGGAGCACCAGCATATCGCCGCTTCCAAAACCGGCAAGCGCCCTGTCGATATAGTGCTCGTCAATGTCCTGATTTGCACCACCAAAAAGAAGAATGCAATTGCCACCCTTGTCATCGACCTGAATAATCGCGTGGCCTGTTGCAATCGCCGATGTCTCGATCAATCGCGTATCGACGCCGCCTTTTCGCAGAGTTTCGAGAAGAAAGCCGCCTTCCTTGCCGACTTTTCCCGCGTGCGCGACAGCGAGGCCCGCCCGCGCCATGGCAAGCGATTGGTTGAGGCCCTTGCCTCCAGGAAACACCAAAAGCGACTGCGCGGCCTTGGTTTCGCCAGGCTTTACGAAGGAATCCACTCGATAGACATAATCGATATTGAGCGAGCCAAAATTGAGAATTCGCATAACTGCCTCTCGGAATACACATCAAATATTCACAGCCCGGCTGATGCGCGCCGGCCGCCGGATAATGCATTCTAGCATGATATTGCCGCTTTCGCATTGACAGATGGAGCCCCGCGACCTAGGCTTTCTGTATGATTCCGCAGATTCCATTTGGCCGGACAGGCCACAATTCATCGCGGCTGCTTTTCGGAGCCGCAGCGCTCGCCAATGTTTCCCAGGCTGAAGCAGATAGTATTCTCAACCTTGTGCTGGATTCCGGCATCAACCACCTCGATACCGCAGCCAGCTACGGCCATGCAGAAGAACGCATGGGCCCATGGCTTGCGCAGCACCGACACGAAGTCTTCCTTGCTACCAAAACTGAAAAGCGTACAAAAAAAGAAGCGTTCGCTGAGCTCGAGCGATCTTTGCGCCTTTTGCACACCGATTATATCGACCTGTGGCAGATGCATGTGCTCATCAAGGATGACGAATGGGAAATCGCGATGAACGAAGGTGGCGCACTCGATGCATTTGTTGAAGCGCGCCAGAAAGGCATGGTGCGCTTTTTGGGCGTGACAGGCCATGGGAAAGCGGCGCCTGCGATGCACCTTCGGAGCCTTGAGCGCTTCGATTTCGATTCGGTCCTGTTCCCGTGGAACTTGCCGCTTGCGCAGGATCCAGCATATGCAGCCGCAGTCCGAACCCTTCTCTATGTGTGCAAAAAACGCAATGTCGCGGTTCAGCTCATAAAGGCGTTCCTTCGAAGGCCGTGGGGCGACAAGCCGCATACGCACGCCACATGGTACGAGCCTCTCGAAGCGATGGCCGATATCGCCATGGCCCTTGGCTGGGCATGGCGAATTGAAGGCGCCTTTGTCAACAGCGCCGGGGACATTCATCTTCTGCCAACAATCATTCAAGAGGCCGCAAGACAGCCTGCCCGACCGACCGACGAGGCAATGGCACAGATGGCTGAGCGCCTCGGGATGGCAGACTTGTTCGCTTGAAAAGGAGGAGCTATGCGTCGGCCAATCAGAAAATTCTTTTTTTTGTGCTTAGTTATTTCAGCTTTTGTCAATACCCCTTCTGTGCTGGCTGATGCAAGCTCTCAGCGGCCAAAAGTCGCCGTCGTGCTCTCCGGAGGCTCCGCTTTCGGCATTGCGCATGCGGGCGTTCTGAAAAAAATCGAAGAAGCAGGCATTCCCATCGATATGATTCTGGGCACAAGTATGGGCTCGATTGTGGGCGGGCTCTATGCAGCTGGCTACTCTCCACAAGCGATGCAAGACCTCATCTCCGATATCGACTGGAACGCCCTTTTCATGGATCAAAATGATCTGCCCGAAAGCATGTTCGAGCGATCGGTCGAATCGAAATACCTAGCCCGAATCGGATTCGATTCGAAGGGCCCCAATATAGGGTCGGGACTTCTGGAAGGGCAGAATATTCTTGCTTTCTTTACCGCGCAAACAATCCACATGGCTGCGTATGCAAGCTTCGATGCCTTTCCTGTGCCCTACCGGTCGGTTGCAGCAAATATCCTTACTGGAGAAAAGATTGTGTTCGACCATGGTTCGCTTGCGGAAGCCATGAGAAGCTCGATGTCCATTCCTGTCGTATTCATGCCGTATGAATACAATGGACAGCTTCTGGTCGATGGGGGTGTCGTCGATAATCTCCCCGTCGATGTCGCGCACCAACTTGGCGCGAATATTGTCATCGCCGTTGTTTCGCGCGGAAAGACGCCAGATTCGATCGATGAACTCAACTCGTCAGTCGAAATCGGCAGCCAGACAGGCAATCTGTTCATCATGCAGAACATGAAGCCCAATATCAGCGCTGCTGACCTCGTCATCATGCCGGATCTTGAAGCATTCACCACAGCAAGCTACACCAAGGCAAAAGAAATCATCGCGCGCGGAGAAGAGGCAGGCGAGGCAGCAACGCCTCAGCTGCGCGTCCTTGCTGAGCGCATTGCACAAACCAGGCCGCTTCTTTCCCCTTCCGAGCAGCCCAACAGAAAAGCACTCGCCGATCCGCCCGTGCTTTCTACACTGAGAATTATGGGCGGGAACGCAGCAGACAGGCAGAGGATATCGCAGATTTTTTCTTCAATTCTGGGAAAGTCTTATACAAGAGAAGAGCTGGCGCGCGCCATACACAGCGCCTATGCATCCGGCGATTTTTCCTTGGTGAAATTTGACCTCGAACGAATCGGCACGGAGCAAGGACAGCAATTGGGCGGCATTGTGACAATTGTTCCCACCAAGCAGCCACAGAATGAACTGTTTGCGTCGCTCGATTTTCAGGGTTCAATATCAAGGAATATTTCCAGCGATCTGGTTCTGTCTTCAGGCTATCTTGCCAAGAAACTGACTGGCCCTGGCTCGGCGTTGTTCGCCTCAATTACTCTGGTGAACAGGACATCGGCCAATGTGGAATATTTTCAGCCTTTCGGTCCATTTTTCCTTTTGCCATGGGCGTCCTTCCGCTTTGAATATGACATGTTCGCTTCGGAATCGATTCCGATTGCCATAGCATCCAAATTTCGCACTGCGGAAGCCGGGCTGTGGGGCGGTCTGGCGCTGGGAAACCACGCTGACATCATGGCAGGCTACTCGTTTGGAAATGTTCTGACTGGGGATGACTGGACCAGCCTGAAAGCGCTCAATGCAGGGGCGTTGCGGGCCGCCCTCAATGTCGACACAAGAGAAAAAACTACTTTCCCGCGCCGCGGCGTTGCATTTTCCGCATACGGCCGATGGTTCAGCCCGAGTTTTGGCGGGGAGTTTGCATTTGCACAGGCTGAGGCAAATGCCGCGGCCTCGATACCGACGGGTAAAGGCGATGCATTCCAACTCAATCTGTTCGGGGGAAGCGATTTTACCGACATTATCGCAGGAGCACAGCCAGCAAAGATTTCCTATTATTCATCGCTCAAGCAGCCAGGCATGTTCTATGGCATGGGATATGTGGCAGCCAGCTGTGCAGGGAACAGTGTCGTCGCGGGGAGCCTTGAATTCCGTCACCGCATCGGAGTCATGAATGAATTGATAGGAGGGGATATCTATTTGTTCGCGAATGGAAGCGTCGGGGCAGTAGTCCAGCACGACGATCCGGCAACCTATGATATGTGGCCGCTTAAGTGGAGTGCAACGATTGGCGCAAGCGCAAGAGTATCAAAACACTATGGCGTTCTTGCAGGCATAAGTATTCTGGGGAATATCGATGATACCTATCCGCTGCTGCCAGCCTTGGTTATCCAGCTCGGATCATTCAGCCATTCACGTATTATAGAAAAGCGGTGAGGTGTTTTCCTGCCGCGTTCCGCGCGCTTATCGCAAAACGACAGAAAGAAGCGCGGTATACGAAATCGCAATCAAGAGAAAAATGACCAGCGGCAGCGAAAATTTGCGGATTGTCGCTGGCAGGGTCGTCTTGAAGTGCTGGGCGGTCACAACCATACACACGTGCAAAGGCGAGAGCATCATTCCTGAATAGCCAAAGGCTCCAGCGATGACCACCCCTGCTTTGAAAGGAATGTCCGAGGACGCGAGCAAACCCAGAACAATCGGCAGCGAAAGGCCTACATATCCCATCCCCACCCCCGTCACAATTCCTGAGATAAAAGGCAGGAGTGCAATGACAAAGATCGCTGGTATGCCGGCATTCGCAAGCTCCGTAGATGACGAATGCGCCAGGTCAGCAGCGCTCATCAAGGCCGAAAACAGGCGAATGCCGATAATGACGGCAATCAGCTCTATCGTAGAATTCGTAATGCTGTGTTTGAATATCCTTTCGCCCTTGGTGTTTTTTCGCAGATAAAGACATCCAATCAGCAATCCGCACAGGACAGGCGCATATCGTCCGAAAAGGGATTTTGTCGGTGCATCGAGCGCGACTCTGGGCGCAACAAGTTCCCATATAAGGTCGAGCACGACATAGCTTCCCAGAATAATCCCAAGCGGAGCAACACCACGTACAAGCCGGCCGAATTTTGCTGTATCCCGGAATGTCAAATTCACTGCCGTCTTTGACGCGGGCATTGTCGCAGCAGTCTTCCCGTTTTTCGGCAAAAGAAATATCAGCCCAAGCCCAAACACGACAAAGGGAGCGTACAGATTCAGGAGCACCAACTGCATCACCGACAGATTCGTGAGCCCGACCGTAAGGATAAATGCCGGGAACAATGGCCAGACCAGTTCGAGCACATGTCTGAACCAATAATTGATCGCCGAAAGCGTTTCGGGGCCTCGGCCATCATCATCATTCATCGCTCCGACAAGCGGTGCCGAAATAATTGCGCCTCCCGGCATTGGAAGCGTGCCGATCAGAAGCGGCGCTACTGCAAGCGCAATCCGCCGCGACGGGGCCGATTCGGCAATCGCATTCGAAAAAGCGTCCATCGCTCCGGATTTTTTCATAGCTGCGGAGAACATCATAATTCCTGCAAGAAGAATTACAAGAAGAATAAGATCAGGGTTAGTAAGCTCCTTCGCCACAGCCAGCGCAATTGCAGAAACCGGCATGCCCTGCCATACGGCGAGCATGATGCCCCCGATTGCTGCTGCAAGACCGAGATGGATGCGCCGGGCAGCGGCAACCACAATCAGCGCAAATATCACCAGGATTTTTGCAAGCGCAGGTATTTCGAACATGATGTTTTCACATTACGGGAAATCATGGCTCGATGCAACAAGTGTTCCGAACCTTGTGCAAAACATCCGGGGAAAGCAAGAGTCTAGAAGTTCTCGCTTTTTAAATATATAGTTTTCTGTATGTTGCTATCTTATTCTTTTTATAATTCTGCATGGAAATTTCTTTCAATTGCGCTTGTCATGGGGCTCGCTGTCGGCGGCTATTTTGTGCCTGAGCTCGGACTTGGAGTCATTGCGCTCATTCTTTTCGCGCTTCTGACGAATGCGCGGAGCTCGCGAAGTTTCTGCGCGGGCTTCTGCCCGAATGGCCGCTCGCTATCTGTCGTTTTTAAAAAAACGAGCAAGCACAAAAAACTTCCGCCATTTTTGGCTTCGCGCGAATTTCGCCGCATGTTGTGCGCGCTTATGATGTTTTGCGTAATCAGCCTTCTCGCTCGTTCAAATGGGAGCTTAGCTGCAATCGGAAAAGTGTTCTGGGCTATCTACCTCGCCTCCATCGGAATCAGCACGATCACCGGCCTACTCTGGAAACCGCGGGCATGGTGCGCTTTCTGCCCCATGGGCACGCTGCAGAATACCATTAAAGGGCATTGAAACTGGAATTTTGTTTTCTTCGCGCACATTCGACCAAAATGCAATGCGTATTGCTGGGCTGTTGCAATTTCAATCCGTACCGCCCAGTCAGTCCAGCTCCCAAGGCAAAGGCGCGTCGGCAAGGTCTGCGGCAGTCCAGGAAGCTCCCGCTTTTCTGAGCTCTGCTTCCGAAAATGAGGATGTTATGCCCAGTACGCGCGCGCCTGCCCTGACGCCAGCAATGGTTCCGTTGACTGCATCTTCCACCACAAGGCATTCGGAAGGCGAAACGCCCAGCGCCTCTGCTGCTTTCAAGTACATCTCGGGATGGGGTTTTTTATGAGTTACATCGCCGCCAGTAAGCAGCACATCGAATTCATCCGGACCAAGGCCCAGATATTCGAGGTTGATGAGTACCTTCACCCGATCGGCTGCGGAAGCAAGGGCTGTTTTGAGGCCATGGGCTCGACATTGGCGCACATAATCAACCGCTCCAGGAATCGCACGCATCCCGGCTGCATGGGCCTTGGCCAGTTTACCATAAATTTCGTACGTCCAGGTCTTTGCCTGCTCGATGTCGATTGCGAGGCCGTATTTCTCAGCTACACCGCCGATATAGCGATTTTCGCCCGCGCCGACAAAGGGAACAAAATCTTCGTGGCGCACTGAAAGCTCGTACCGCTCCTTGAACATGCGAACCGCCGATTCGGCGATGAGGCGTTCGGAGTCGACAAGCACGCCGTCCATATCGAAGAGGACTGCTTTGAAAATAATGTCGCTCATTGCATGACCTTTCAGAGAAGAATCATCAGGCCGCCAGCTTCCTTCTATTTAATGTGGACAGCCTGCCACTAGGCAATTATCGGATTATATCTTCGGAATTTTCGTATTTGAGGTATTCCTCGCGCGTCGGACTGAAGACTTCAACGACCACTGCATCTTCGAGGACCTCAACCTTGTGGAACACATCCATGGGAATACACCAACTGTCGCCAGGATCGAGTTCACGTGCCTTGCCATCAATAAACATTCGTATGCGCCCGGAAACCAGATACCCAGTCTGCTCATAGGGATGCTGGTGTTCCGGAAGCAGTGCATCCTTATCGAGCCTGACTTCGACGAGCAGGGTGTGCGCCCCGTAGCAGAGTGTTTTGATATGATTGCCTGGTATAGGCTGGTGAAAGCCGGCATCTGAATGTTTTCCGAACATCTGAAAGCCTCCTGCGTCGAAATGCTCAATTCTGGCAGCTACTCTAACGCATTTCAGAACGCCGCGCCAGTGATGGCGCATGTACATTCCATGACGCTTGGCTTCGGGCACCACCGATTCGCCGCCTTATGCCCTGATCGCGCTGCCGCACTGCCCGCAGTCGCCACACTCGAATTGAATGGTCGTG
>Ga0334722_10002099_pt1 | contig 23181 bp, 15 predicted proteins | sample C3_bottom_MG_FD_207210 | JGI IMG/M metagenome (GOLD analysis project Ga0334722, IMG submission 207210) | Sediment microbial communities from Yellowstone Lake, YNP, Wyoming, USA - C3_bottom | ecosystem: Environmental > Aquatic > Freshwater > Lake > Sediment | place: USA: Wyoming | collected... | reverse complement strand
GAGGTCGGGCCACTGCTCGGCGAGGGAGGTCCTCGTCCCCACCTTGAGGACGGGGAGGAGCTCGAGACCGTAGGGCGTGCCCCTTCCGGTGGTGAAGACCTGGAGCTGGATGCCCGAGGCCGCCTGGAGGGTGCCGCAGACGAAGTCGCTCGCGGGCGTCGCCGCGAAGACGAGACCCTTGTGGAGGGCCCTCTCCCCGGGCGCGAGGACCGAATCGATGCGACCCGTCCCCGATTTCACAACCGAGCCGAGGGCCTTCTCCACGATGTTGGCGAGGCCGCCCTTTTTGTTGCCCGGCGAGGTGTTGGAACTCCGGTTGACCCCGCCCTTGGCGAGGTACTCGTCGTACCAACGCATCTCGCGGAGGAGGGCGGCGCCGACCTCCGCGTTTGCGGCCCGGGCGGCGAGGAGGTGGACGGCGTCGCGCACCTCGGTGACCTCGGAGAAGAGGACGGTGGCGCCCGCGTCCACGAGGAGGTCGGCGGCGTAGCCCACCGCGGGGTTGGCGGTGACGCCCGAGAGGGCGTCCGAGCCGCCGCACTGGAGGCCGATGACGAGATCGGAGGCAGGACAGGTCGTGCGCCTTCGCTTCTCGAGGATCTCGAGTCGGGCTTCGGCCGCCTCCATGATGGCGGCGATCATCGCTGCATAGCCGCGTTTTTCCTGAAGTACGATGATCCCCGCCCCCGTCGATCCCTCGGCCAGGCGGGTCGGCGCGAGCTTTTCGCAGCCGAGGCCGACCACGAGGGTCTCGCCCCCGAGGTTGGGATGGACGACGAGGTTCCTGAGGGTGCGGATGGGGATCTCGGCCTCGGGGGCGTCGATGGCGACCCCGCAGCCGTAGGCGTGCTCGAGGGCGACGACCCCGTCGACATGGGGGTAGCGGGGGAGGAGTTCCTTCCGGACCCGCTCAAGAGCGTTCTCGAGGACGCCCGCGACGCATTGGACGCTCGTCGAGAAGCCGAGGAGGTTCCGCGTGCCCACGCTCCCGTCGGCATTGCGGTAGCCCTCGAAGGTGAAGCCCTCGAGGGGCGGCCGCCTCGGGGGGACTCGCGTCGCGACCGCCACGCGGTCGAGGTCGGGGGCCGGGGGCAGGGCGACGAGGGATTCCTCGATCCAGGAGCCGCGCGCGATAGGCGACTTCGCCGTGCCGATGAGCTCGCCGTAGCGGAGGATGGGCTCTCCGGCACCGATGTCGCGCAACGCGACCTTGTGCCCCTCGGGCACGGGCTCGATCAGCACGAGGGCGGGGCTCCCGGCGAGGATGACGGAGCTGCCGCGGGGCAGTCCGCCCGAGTTGCCGACGACGGCGACATTGTCGAGGGGATCGACCTGGATGAGTATGGGCTCTCCGTCCCTGGTTCCGGGCATCCTGCCTCCTTAGAGTCTCGCGGCCATGCTGGGCCGCTTGGGGTCGTAGTTCCAGCCGGGCAGGATGCAACGCATGGCGACCGCGTCGTCCCTCGTCCCGTTTCCGAGCTTGCGGTACAGGGCCGCCGCCGCCTCGAGTCTGTCCTCGTCGAGTTCGACGCCCAGGCCCGGGCGCTGCGGCAGTTCCACGAGGCCGCCCTTGATCTTGGGCGGCTCCCTCGTGAGGGCCTCGCGGCCCTCCTGCCAGATCCAGTGGGTGTCGATGGCCGTGACCTTGCCGGGGGCGGCCGCGGCCACATGGGTGAACATCGCGAGGGAGATGTCGAAGTGGTTGTTCGAGTGGGAACCCCAGGTGAGGCCCCAGTCACGGCAAAGCTGGGCCACGCGCACCGAGCCCTGCATGGTCCAGAAGTGGGGGTCGGCCAGGGGGATGTCGACGGCCTCGAGCCTGAAGGAATGTCCCAATTGGCGCCAATCTGTGGCGATCATGTTCGTGGCCGTGGGCATGGCCGCCGCCCGGCGGAATTCCGCCATGATCTCGCGGCCCGAGTAGCCCTCCTCGGGACCGCAGGGGTCCTCGGCGTAGGCCAGGATGTCGTTGCGGCCCTTGCAGAGCCTGACGGCCTCGGAAAGGGACCAGGCCCCGTTGGGATCGAGGGTGATCCGGGCCCCGGGGAAGCGCCGCGCGAGGGCCTCGACGGCCTCCACCTCCTCCTCGCCCCGCATCACCCCGCCCTTCAGCTTGAAATCCTCGAAGCCGTAGGCCTCGTGGGCGGCCTCGGCGAGGCGGACGATCGCATCGGGAGTGAGGGCCTCCTCGTTCCTCTGGCGGTACCAGCCCTCGCGGGCGCCTTCCTCGCCGTCGTAGCCGAGGTCGCCCTTCCGGCGGTCGCCGATGTAGAAGAGGTAGCCGAGCATGCGCACCGCGTCTCGCTGCCGCCCTTCTCCGAGAAGGTCGGCCACGGGGAGGCCGAGATGCTGGCCGAGGAGGTCGAGGAGGGCCGCCTCGACGCCGGTGAGCACATTGTCGGCCCGCAGGTTGATCTCGTGGGGCTGCGTGAGGACGCGGGCCTCGGCTTCGTTCGTCACCTCGTGCACCGTGCCGCGAGGACCCCGCCCGGGGCCTCCCATCAGCATCGTGCGCAGGGCCCCGAGGGTCCGGTTCACCTCGCCCACGGAGGCGCCCACGACCAGGGGGACGGCGCGCTCCAGGTTCCGCCTGATGCCCTCGCCCCCCGGCACCTCGCCGAGGCCGCGGCGGCCCGTCTCGTCCTCGAGGACCACGATGGTGCGCGTGAACCAGGGGCCGTGGGCCCCGCAGAGATTGAGGAGCATCGAATCGCGACCCGCGACGGGCACGACCCGCATCCCTACGACGCGCGGCGCGCCTTCCCGATCCCTCATTCGACTCCTCCCTTCGCGCCGTCCTTCTTGGCGCGGATGCGCTGCATGCCGGCCTGGCTGTGCACCGCGGCGATCCTCTCGGCGTCGGCCTCGTTCTGGGTCTCGATGGCCTTGAAGACGACGAGGTGACTCTCGCGCGACTCGCGGCAGACTTCGGGCGTGAAATTCTCGCGGCGGTAGGAGCGGAGCATTCCCTGGATGGCCTCGAGGAGGAAGACGACGAGGGGATTGCGGCTGATCCGCGCCAGAAGGATGTGGAACTCCTCATCCGCGGCGATGAAGGCCGGGCAGTCGTCGACGCAGGCGGCCTGCCTCTCGAGATTCCTGCCGAGGTCGAAGAGGTCGTTCTCGGTCCGGTACTTGATGGCGTTGAGGAAGCTCTCCCTGTCGAGGAGGGCCTTGATGGAATAGAGATTGATGGGGGCTTCCTGCCTGCCGAGCATGCCGAGGCGGAAGAAGAGGACGAAGAGGGTATCGAGATCCTCGGGGGCGATGCGCTTGACGAAGGAGCCGGCCCGCGGGTGCATTTCGACGAGCCCGAGGGCGGCGAGGGTGATGAGCCCCGTCCTCACCTGGCTCGGGCTGGAGTCGTAGAGCGTGGCGAGTTCCCGGATCGAGGGAAGCTTGGTTCCGACCGGGAGGTTGTTGTCGACGATGTATTGGATGAGCTGGAGAGCCACCGTGTTGGTCAGCATTTCCTTGTTTCCTAGCTTTCCAAGATTCTGATTATCAGTGATAATCAGTGATTGTCAGGACTTTAGACCCCTTTCCCGGAACCGTCAATCAAAAATCTTGCGGTGGTGCATCGAAGCTTGGGGACGAAGCGGAGCCCTCCCTCTCCAGGATGGAAACTCTGAACCTGGCCCTTCCCGACAAGGACGGAGAGACTTAAGATGTTTTGTGTGAAGATATTGCTCGAATTTCATCCCCAAGCTTCGACACAGCGCTGAGGGGGAGCACAGCCCATGAAAACTGTTTTCCGGCTCTCCACCCTCCTCCTCGTGGCCATCCACCTCTTCGGCGGCCTCCTTCCCTGGGATTCGGGCCTCCCCCTCTTCGGGGCGGCCCTCCTCGTGCTCCTCTCGGGCTTCTCCTCGATGGGAAGGGGCTTCCGGGTCGCGACGGGAGCCTTCCTCGCCCTCTCCCTGGGGCTCGCCATCCTCGGCCCCGGGGCGCGAGGGGCCGGGCTCGCCGACTGGATGGCCGCCTTCACGTCGATGACGAACATCGTGGCCATCGTCGCCGTCATGCAGGTCTTCTCCGTGCCGATCCGGGCTGGGGACTACGACCGTGAGGTGCGCGAGTGGATGGGGCGGCGCCTCGGGAGCGAGGGGGCCCTCTTCGTCTTCACCACCTTCGTCACCCACCTGCTGACGAGCTTCCTCAACCTGGGCTCGGTGCCCGTCCTGGTCTCCCTCTTCGGCGAAGCCCTCAGGCGGAGAGTCTCCGATTTCCGGCGCTTCATGGCCGCGACCGCCCTCCGCGGCTACGTGCTCGCCGCCCTCTGGTCGCCGGGCGCCGTCAATCTCTACCTCGTCGTCCACTCGACGGGGCTCTCCTGGTCCGCCGTCTTCGTCCCCGGGCTCCTCCTCGCCCTCCTCGGCATGGGCCTCTCGCCCCTCTTCGAGCTCTGCACGGGCGGCCTGGGGCGTAGAGGCGGAAGGATCGAGAATGAAGCGCCACTGCCGGCCTCCGACCCTCGTGGCGGCCTCCACGCGAGCACGAACCGTTTCTGGCACATCCTCGTCGCGGCCCTCGCTTTCGTGGCGGCCGTCTATCTCCTTGAGCGTCTCGACATCGGGAGCCCCTCCACCCGGATGATCCAGGCGGGCGCCCTCCTCGCCACACTCTGGATCCTCCTCCTGTCGGGAAGGAAGAGGCGCCTCGTGGAGGAGCTGAGCTCGTATTGGCGCCAGGGCCTCTTCAAGGCCGGCGAGGTCGGACCCTTCTTCGTGGCCCTGGGGCTCTTCGTCGGCGCCCTCGAACTCTCGGGCCTGATGGGCGCGACCGAGCCCTTCCTGCGGGAGGGCGCGCGGGCCCTGGGTTGGGGCTCGGTCCCCCTCCTCGGCCTCCTCATCATCCTCGGCTCCCTCGTGGGCCTGCACCCCTTCGTCACGATCGTCCTCTTCGGCAAGGTTCTGATGGGCGCCGACCTGCCCCTTCCTCCCCTCACCCTGGCCCTGGGCCTCTCGGTGGGCGGGGCGGCGGCCTACATGGTCTCGCCCTTTTCCGGTGTCGCGACGACCCTCTCGCGCCTCATCGGAGCCCGGACCGTCGACCTGGCCCTGACCTGGAACTGGCGCTTCGCCCTCCTCTTCTTCGCGACGGGCATGGCTTTCGCCTTCGCCTGGGGCGCGGCCTTCGGCTGAGGGCCGCGAGGCGGGGAGGGAGAGGCGACCGGCTCCGCGGAATCCGGGCCGGGAGGTCCGGGGAGGCAATAAAAAAGGCCCCGCGCGCTGCGGGGCCTCGGGGAGGCGGCGTCTTCCGCCCCTCTCAATGCACCATGAGAATGTAGGTTCCGCAGCCCGCGAGGTAGCCGAGGAGGGCCAGGGGCGCGATGCGCCTGAGGTACCAGCCGAAGGAGATGTTCTCGATGCCCATCGCCACGACCCCCGCGGCCGAGCCGATGATGAGGATCGAGCCGCCCGTGCCCGCCGTGTAGGCGAGGAATTCCCAGATCACGTTGTCCATGGGATAGGTGGAGAGGCTGTACATGCCGATGGCCCCGGCGACGAGGGGGACGTTGTCGACCACCGCCGAGAGGAGACCGAGGAAGAACACGACGATCCTCGTGTCGGCGAAGCGCTGGCCGAGCCAGTCGGCGAGGCCGGAGAGGATGCCCGCGCTCTGCAGGGCCGAGACGGCGAGAAGGATGCCGATGAAGAACATCACGCTCGACATGTCGATGCGGTTCAGGGCCGTGGTGGGACCGAGGCTGGATCTCGTCTCCTCCTCCTTGCCCCGGTGCAGGAGCTCGGTGACCAGCCAGAGGACGCCGAGGGCGAAGAGCATGCCGACCCAGGGAGGGAGGTGGGTGAGGATCTTGAAGAGGGGAACCGCTATGAGCAGGCCGACTCCCAGGACGAGGATGATGGTGGATTCGAGGCGGGAAGTCCTGGCCTCGCCCGTGCGCGCGGCCCGGGTCGCGACCGCCTGGACCTCCTCCGCGGTGAGGGCGCTCCCGGCCTTGCCGACCATGAAGGTCGCGACGATGAGGGGGACGACGAGGTTGAGGAGGGAGGGGACGAAGAGCCTTTCGATGATGGAGAGGGCCGAGATGCGGCCGGCGATCCAGAGCATGGTCGTGGTGACGTCGCCGATGGGCGTGAAGGCCCCTCCGGCGTTGGCCGCGATGACGATCATGCCGGCGAAGAAGAGGCGGTCCTTCTTCGAGGGGACGAGCTTGCCCGCGATGGCGAGCATGACGATCGTGGTCGTCAGGTTGTCCAGGACGGCCGAGAGGAAGAAGGCGAAGAAGGAGACGATCCAGAGGAGCTTCCGCGTGTCCTTCGTCGTGATCCGCGAGGTGAGGACGGCGAAGCCCTCGTGGCTGTCGATCACTTCGACGATGGTCATCGCCCCGAGAAGGAAGAAGATGACGGCCGCGACATCGGCGAGATGCTCCGGGAGCCTTTCGATGGCCTGGGGTCCGCCGCCGAGGGCGATGATCGTCCAGAGGAGGGCGCCGAGGATGAGGGCGGCGGCCGCCTTCTGGACCCGGAGGGAGCCCTCGAGGGCGATGGCGAGGTAGCCGAGGATGAAGATCACGGCCAGCAGGGCCGGGAGAGGAAGGATCATTGCCTTCTCCTTGGTGGGGGTGGCGTCGCTTCAGCGGCGGAGGCAAAGTATAGCATCTTCCCGGCCAGGCGGGGGTAGGGCGGAAAACGAAAAAGCCCGACCCCTTCGGGTCGGGCGACTGGGGGGCCCCGCCCTTCGGGTCGGGCGGGGGCCGGAGGGCCGGGCTCAGGCCACCTTGACCGGCACGAGCCTGGGCGCGGATTCCGGCTTCTTCGGCACTTCGACGCTGAGGAGGCCGTCCTTGAGCCTGGCCTGGACCTTCTCGCCGTCGGCGTTATCGGGGAGGAGGAAGGAGCGCGCGAAGGTGAACTCGCGGCGCTCGCGGCGGAGCCACGTGGGGCTCGCGCCCTCCTCTGCCTTCTCCTCCTTCACCGCGGTGGAGAGGGAGAGGACGCCCTCCTTGATCTCGAGCTTGAGGTTCTTCTCGGAAAGCCCGGGCAGCTCGACCTCGATGAGGTAGCCGGCGTCGGTCTCGCTGACGTCGATGGCGGGGTTGCGGCCCACGCGGTCGAAGAAGCTCTCGTTCTCGAACATGCGGTCCAGGAGCTCGAAGGGATCGGGACTGAAGCCGCCGTTCCTGAAGAGGGTCGAGACGGGATTGTAGAGGGTGAGGGTCTTCATGTCGTACCTCCTTGGTACTGTCCGGCTCTCCGCCGGTCCTTTCGGCCGGATCCCTGCTGCCGCGACGCGGTCCGGAGGATCCTTGGCCCGAGCCCGGGTTCCCTCGCTTCCGAGCGGAACTATCGGCACTCGCCTATCTATTAGCAGGAGGCGTGCCAAGTGCGGGGAATTGTTGAAGAACACGAGCTTTTTTGAAGGCGGGCTTGCTGGAATAGGGGGCTTTGATCACTAAGTATATGCTTTATATAAGAATAGGCCGAGGAGCCGAGGATGTTGGAAGGGGCTATGAGCGAGATCTCCCTGCCGCTTGACCACGGAGCTCGGATGAAAGGCTCCGGTCTTTCGCCCTCAGGACCTGGCTCTGGGCCTCTCCCCGCTTCCGCGGGAGTCAGCCTGGCATAAAATACACAGGCGATTGTATTAAAACGACACAACTCCTGGGCCTCGGGCGATCCCCCTGTTTCTTCCCTCCCCCTTCTCAGTGAAGGGGAAAGGTAAAGCGGGCAAGGAGACCGCTTCCCTCCGAGGCGGCGAGGAATTCCAGGCTCCCTCCGAGTTGGCTGGCGAGGTTTTTCGCCAGGGGCAGGCCAAGGGTGGTCAGGCTCTCGATGTCCAGCCCGGGAGGAAGCCCGCCGCCCCGATCCTCCACCTCGAAGCGAACCAGGGTCGCGCCTTCCTCCTCCGGGAGGTGGAAGATCCTCAGGTAGAGCCGCTTCTCCGGGGAGGCGGGGACTCCATGTACCAGGGCATTGGTGACGAGTTCGTTGAGGAGGAGGCCGAGGGAGAGGGCCCTGTCGAGGGGAAGGAGGATCTCCTCGACCCGCGTCTCGGTGACCAGGCCCTCGACGCGATGGCTCGCGGCCAGCCAGGAGAGGAGCTGCTCGGTGTAGGCGCCCATGTCGACGGTGGAGAGCCTGGGCGAGTTGTACACGATCTCGTGGACCAGGGACATGGCGTAGATCCGGTCCTCGCTGGTCCTGAGGAGGGCCCGCAGCGCCTCGTTCCTGATCGTCTCGGCCTGGAGGTAGAAGAGGCTCGACACGATCTGGAGATTGTTCTTGACCCGGTGATGGATCTCCTTGAGGAGGACGGTGTTCTCCTCGAGTTCCCGTTTGACGCGCTCCTGGGCCCGCATGCGCTCGGTGACATCGAAGACGAGGGAGTACACGAAATCGGCCCCGTCGATTTCGAGCCGCGCCGCGAAGGTTTCCACGTCGCGGATGGAGCCGTCCTTCCGGCGGTGACGGAAGGCGAAGTGTTTGCTGCCGTCCTCGACTATTCGGACGAGCTCGGCGCGGAGCTCCTTCTCGGGCGCCGTGTTGACGTCCCAAATGCGCATCCGGAGCATCTCCTCGCGGTTCCAGCCGTAATAAAGGGTGGCCGCGCGATTGAGATCCCGGATCGTGCCGTCGTCGGCCGCGATGAGGAGGGAGGGCACGTCGACGCCGAAAAACATCGCGCGGTAGCGTTCCTCGCTCTTCTGCAGGTCGCGGTCGCGGGCCTCGACCCGGTCTGCCATGGAGTTGAGCTCGCGGACGACCGCATCGAGCTCGGCGGGGAAATCGCCCTCGACGCGGCTCCCGTAGCGGCCTGCGGCCAGGGCGTCGAGTTGGACCATGATGAGGGCGAAGGGCTGGTTGATCATGCGCCGGATGAGGACGGTGAGGAGGAGGGCGGCGGCGACTCCGAGGGCCGCGGTCAGGGCCAGGCTCGCGAGGAGCCCCCCCTCGAGGACGAGGAAATCCCGCGCGTCGCGGTAGTAGACGACCTTCCATCCTATGCCCGGAATGGGCTTGGCGACGACGAAACGCATCGACCCGTCGATGTCGATCCTATCGATCCGCTCCGGGGCGGAGGGCTGCACCGCGTAGCGCCGCTCCAGGACGTTTTCGAGCTTCGTGTGCGCGATGAAGCGTCCCGAGGCGTCGATGACGGCGGTCTCGTCGCTCTTCGAGATCCGCACCAGGTCCGCCTGCGTGGAGAGGCTCGAAAGGTCGAGGAGGAGCATGCCGATCCGGTCCCCGTAGGACTCGAAGCAGGCTACCGTCACCTCGCGGTTGATCGAGGAGACGAAGGGAGGCGAGTAGGCTATGCCGGCCCTCTCCTTGGCCTGGGCGAAGCCGGGCTGTCCGGAGAGATCGTCGCCGAGCCTGCTCCTGTCCCCCGGGGAGAGCTCCAATACCCTGCCCTCGGTGTCGAGGAGGGCCAGGGCCTTGATCTCGGGGCGGGAGCTCCGCACCGCGTCCATGAAGCGGTGGATGTGCACGGGGTCCGCCTCGTTCATCTGGTAGGTGCCGAGGGAGCCGAGGGCCCTGCCCGCGGGATCCATGGCGCGCTGGGCCGCGAGAGCGAGGCTCGTCGCGAGGCTCGAGACCGTGGCGCGGTTGCCCTGGTCCATGCCTGTCACGAGGAGCCTGCCCGCGGCCGCCGAAAGGAGGAGGAGGGGGAGGACCGAAAGCCCGAGGAGGCTGGCTGTGATGACGCTCGTGATCCTTCGGCGCTTCATTCACCGTCCAGGGCCACGAAGCGGCCGCCCCTCGCCTCGAAGGCACGGTAGGGTCTCGTGCAGTCGCCGTAGGAGTCGATGGTGATGTCTCCCTGGAGTCCGGGGAAGTCGCGGATCGCCATGATGGCTTCCTTGATGCCGCGGGCATCGAGGCGTTTGGCCCGCGCGGCCGCCCGCGCGAGGAGCATCAGGGAGTCGTAGCCGTGAACCGCGCCGAAGGAGGGCTCCTCGCCGTAGGCGGCGAGATAGGCCTCGCGGAAGCCCCGGTACTCCGGGGCAAGGGAGGCCGGGTCGAAGGTGCCGACGACCACCATGCCCTCCACCGTCCTCCCGCCCTCCACGAAGAGCTCTCCCGTCATCGACCACATGGGTGCGAAGACGGGAGGCCGGGGACCGAGTTTCGAGAGGGCCTGGCAGAAGAGTCCCGAATCGTAGGCCGGTCCCGCGAAGAGGACGAGATCGGGCTTGGCTGCGAGGGCCCGTCCGGCCAGCCCGAGGTGGTCGAGGCCCGGACCGGCGGTGAAGGCGATGGCGGTCCCGGCCTCGCCGCCGCCGGCCTCGAAGGCCTCCGCGAAGGAGGTCGCGATCGCCTTAGTGTAGGAGCCGTTGGAACTTTCGGCGAACATGACGGCCCTGCGGTAGCCCCGGTCGAGGGCCGTCGAGGCGAGGAGCCGGCCTTGGCCGGAGTTCGAATCGATGATCCGGAAGAACCAGTCGTCCTTGCCGGTCCAGTCCTCCGAGGAGATGGTCGGCGAGACGAGGAGGAGGCCCCTGGCCCCGCTCCAGGGTATGGCCTTGAGGCCGGCCTTGCTCGTCATGTGGCCGACGAGGGCGACCGCGCCGAGGGAGGCGAGTTCCTCGTCCACCCGGATGGCCTGGTCGGGATCGTCGCCGTCGTCGCGGACGAGGATCTCGAGCCTCCGGCCGCCGATGCCGCCCCTCGCGTTGACCTCGCGGGCGGCAAGTTCGATGCCGTTCCTGCCCGAGACGCCGATCTGGGAATTCACGCCGGTGAGCACCAGGGGCACGCCCACGAGGACGGGGCGCGCCGAACAGGAGCCCGCGACGGTCATCGCGACCAGAGCGGCCGCGAAGGAGCAGAAGAGTCCTGAGGTCCGGCCCCTCGGCCTCGATCCCATGGTCCGCGCCTCCCGATGTCCGTCAGGACGGACCGGCTCAAGTATAATGGAGCCGGGTTCCCGCGCAAGGACGAAGGGCGCGCGCTCCGCCTTCTCCGCGCTCCGGGGCGCTGGCATAGCGACGGGCATCGGCTATACTTGGACAAAAGGGGGGTCATCACGGAGATCGCGAGCCCGAGGGTAGCGCCGAACGAGGCGGTCACGGAAAGGGAAGAGCCCGCCATACCGGAGGAGTCCCGCGAGTCCCCCGCGGAGGCGGAGGCGGCCGGGAACAGGGGAGGGGCCTCGCCCTTCTCCGCCCTGGCGGCGCGCGTCGCTTTCTCCTCCCTCTTCTCCCTCGCCGCCCTCGCCTTCGCGGCCTGGGGGCCCGGCGGATCGACGGACGCCGCCGCTCCGGTGCTGGCCTTCGGCCTGGCCCTGGTCCTTCTCCGCGGCCGACCCCTCGTCTTCCTCCTCCCTGCCTTGCTCCTTCCCCTCGTCCTCGGAGCCGCGGGCCTCCTCTCCGGCCTCCTCCACTTCGGGCCCTTCGTCGTGGTCGAGACCCTCCTGGCCGCGGTCGCCGTTCTGATCGCCGCGCACCGGCTCCATCTCGAGCATCTCGCGGAGGAACTCTCCATCTCCCGGCTCAAGGAGAGCGTGGAGGAACTCCGGGAAATGACCTTCCACGATCCCCTCACCGGACTTTACAACCGCCGCTTCGCCTTCGAGTCGGGGCGGGGCCTCGTCGCCCAGCACCGCCGCTACGGCTACGAACTCCACGCGCTGATGATCGACATCGACCACTTCAAGCAGATCAACGACGAGCTCGGCCACGGGCGGGGCGACGAGGTCCTCAAGGGCATCGCGGCCACGCTCCGCATGGCGATCCGGGAGAGCGATTCGGCGGCGCGCATCGGCGGCGAGGAATTCCTCGTCATCCTCCCCAAGGCGGGGGCCGAGGCCGCGCAGAACATCGCGAACCGCATCAGGGACCTGGTCGGCACGACCGCCTTCGAGGGGGTCGATCGTCCGGTGACGGTCAGCCTGGGCGTGACGGGTCTCCGCACGGGCGACGACTTCGAGAGCCTCGTGGACCGGGCCGATGCCTTCCTCTACCAGTCCAAGCGCTCGGGCCGCAACAGAGTGAGCGGTACCTGAGATCGCGCGCGGAGGCGCGAGGGCGCCGCGCGCGCGGGGGGAGGGAGACGAGGATCGCGCGGAGGCCGCGCGGGGAAAAGACGGATCCAGGAGCCGCCGCGCCTCAGTCGTAGCTGCCGCGAAGGTGCATGACCTTCGTCGCCGCCCTGAGCTCGGCGAGCGAGGGCATCGACTGGCCCCGGGCCGGAACGAAGCGGAGGCTCCTCTCCTCGTTGTTGAGCATGTAGAAGCCCGCGTCCTCCCAGCGTCCGGGGATGCCGTCGACCTCTGGCGTCACCCAGAAGGCGGGCGCCTCGGAGCGGAGCTTGAGGATCGGACCCGAGCCGTCCTCGCTCCAGGTCTCCGATATGCGGGGATCGCCGAGGGCGCAGCGCTTGGGCTCGGCGAGGAAGAGCTGGTTGCGCCTGACCACCTCGGCCTTGCCGCCCGAGCGGGAGGGCACGCCGAAGACCAGGGCCGGCTCGTAGGCCACCTTGCCGCGCTGCGAGGCCTCGTAGCGCGCCGCGAGGTAGACCTCCTCCGGCTTGATGGGAAGGTCGCGGAGCGCGGCCTTCCACAGGAGGGTCGCGGAGCGCGGCTGGAGATCGCCGTCGGTGTCGAGGTCCATCGCCAGCTCCCCGTCGAAGCGCCTGAGTCTGATGGACAGCACGCCGAAGAGGTGGCGGTCGCCGTCGTTCACGCCCACCGCGTGCACGACGCCGTCCTTGACGAAGAGGCAGATGTGCACGGGGTCGTAGAAGCGGCGCGCCTCGTGGTGGAGGAGCTTCCAGGAGCCGTCGTGCTCGAGGCTCGACCAGGAGGCCGCGGGCCAGACGTCGTTGAGCTGCCAGTAGAGGGTGCCCATGCAGCGAGGGCGCTGGGCGCGCCAGTATTCCACGGCGGTGCGGATCGCGAGGGCCTGCTGGACCTGGGAGAGCCAGAGGGTCTCGCGGAAGCCCCGCGGCATCCTGAAGTAACGCGACATCGTCTCTATTATGATGGTATTCCCGCGGGGGTGGCGCTGGTGGTGCTCGAAGGTCGGGCTCGTGATGTTGAGCTCGCTCTCCGGGGCGAAGGACTTCGCGGTGCGCAGGGAGGGGAAGGACTGGAAGCCGAACTCGGAGCAGAAGCGGGGACTGACGTCCAGGTAGGCGGAGAAGGGCCTGCCCTCGTGCCAGACGCTCCAGTAGTGCATGTCGCCCCTGGTGTCCGCGTGCCAGTTGTCGCTGAAGTCCTGGGGACCCGCCGAGGGCGAGGAGGGCCAGAAGGTCCTCGAGGGATCCAGCTCGCGGATCACGCGGCCGACCGTGCCCTCGTTGAGGCGGTCGTAATCGACGATGTAGCGGGCCGGGGCGGCCTTCGACTCCTCGTACCAGGCGATGGCGCCCAGGGCCTCGTTGTTCCCGCACCAGAGGGCGAGGCTGGGGTGGTCCGCCAGGCGCCTGACCTGGTGCCTGAGCTCGCCTTCGACCCGCCTGAGGAAGGAGGGGGTGGATGGATAGAGGGCGCAGGAGAAGGCGGCGTCCTGCCAGACGAGGAGGCCGAGTTCGTCGCAGAGACCATAGAAGTCATCCGATTCGTAGCGGCCGCCGCCCCAGACCCTGAGCATGTTCATGTGGGCCTCGCGGGCCGATCCGAGGAGATCGGCCAGGCGCTCGCGGTTCCAGCGCGAGGGCAGGGCGTCGGCGGGGATCCAGTTGGCGCCCTTGGCGAAGATCTCGAGGCCGTTCACCTTGAAGGTGAAGGAACGGCCCACGGGGTCGGCCTTGGCCAGGACCTCGACCTCGCGGAAGCCGAGGCGCTTCACGAGACGGTCGGCCTCGCCCGGTCCGGCCTCGCTGCGGACGACCAGCTCGTAGAGGGGCTGGTTACCGTAGCCGGCGGGCCACCAATCCTTGATGCCCTCGAGCTCGAGCCCGAGGACGATCTGGCCCTCGCCCTCCCCGACGACGAGGTCCTTCACCGCCTTGGCGCCGCCGAGTTCGATCGCGAAGCTGGCGCGGCCGGCCGCTTGGGCGGAGAAGTCCACGAGGACCTCGAGCTCCCAGCGGCCTTCGCCCTTCCGGGTGGTCGTGGTCCGCACGTAGTCGATGCGGGGGGCGTCCAGGCCCACGAGGGCGATGCCGTCGTAGATTCCTCCCGTCATGAGGCAGGGGCCCCAGTCCCAGCCCGACATGCACTGGATCTTCCTGAGGAGGTTCCGGTGGGGCGAGGTGACGGGATAGACCGAGGCGGGGACGGGATAGGGCAGGTCCTCGGCGAGCTTGGCGGCGAGCTTCTCGGGGGAGCGGAGGAGTATGGATAGCAGGTTGACGCCGGTCTTGAGGGCCTTGGCGACGGGAAGACGGAGTCTCGTGAACATGTCGGAGGAGGTGCCGATGACCCTTCCGTTGAGGCTGATCTCGGCGACGGTGTCGAGGGCCTCGATCTCGATGAAGAGGTCGCGGCGTCCGAGCCAGCCCGCGTCGATGCTGAATTCCCTCTCGAGGACCCAGTCTTCGCGCCCGACCCACTGGGCCTCGAGTTCGGCCCTTCCCCGGTAGGGATCGGCCAGTTCGCCCGCCGCCACGAGGGCGGAGATGATGTCGCCGGGCATCGACGCCCGGCGGCGCGATCCGTCGGCTTTCCGGATGAGGGACCAGCTGCCCCCGAGATCGATCCTCGCCATGTCCCTTCCTCCGCACGCCTTGGCCTTCTTCGCCCGGCAATGAGACCTCAGTTTCCCCGGAGGACGGGCTTCTGTAAAGAGAGGGCCCGGCCTCGGAGGGGAGGGTGGGGACCTCGGTTTTTCTTTCATTTCCCACCTTGCCACCCTCTATGAACAATGCTATACCTTGCTTGGTTGGGAAGTCCAACCAACCAACTACGGAAAGTACGGAGGGAACATGCCGCGAAAGGGGCTGGAGACGACCGGCAACGCGTCCCGTATCCTTCGCGCCGTCTACCAACATCCCCGGATCAGCAGGGTGGCCATCGCCGAACGTCTGTCCCTCGACAAGTCCACCGTCACCCACCAGGTCAACCGCCTCATCCAGAGGGGGATCATCGAGGAGATCGAGGAGGGCAACTCCTCGGCCAAGGGCGGACGCCGGCCCATCCACCTCAGCCTCTCGAAACGCTACGGCTACTGCATCGGGGTGGAGCTCCAGGTCGAGTCCTGGGTGGCTGTCGCCGTCGATCTGACCGGCGAGGTCCTCGGCGAGGCCCGGGGCGACTGCCACATCGAGGCGGAGAGCCTGGCGGACACGGCCCTCGCCATCCTCACGGAGGCCCAGGCCCGGCTTCGCCAGGAGGGCCGGAGCCTTCTCGGCATCGGGGTCGGCACGGGGGGCCTCGTCAACCTCCGCAAGTCCTTCATCCATTTCTCCGTCCCCCTCGGCATCACCGCGCCCTTCGACTTCGGCAAGGCCGTGGCCTCCCGCCTCGAGGTGCCCTGCCTCATCGAGAACGACGCCAACTGCTGCGCCTGGGGCGAGCTCGCCTTCGACCGGAGCGAGGATCTCAAGGACTTCATCTTCGCCCTCGTCGAATTCCGGAAGGACCCCCATTCTCTCGGCAAGTACGGCGGACTGGGCGTGGGCTTCGGCATCGTCCTCGGCGGCAAGGTCCACCCGGGCGCCCACGGGAACGCGGGCGAGTTCCGCTCGGCCTTCTGCGAGGGCCGCGGCAATCTCCAGTTCTCCCTGCCGCGCGAGGACCTCGCGAGGATCGATCGCGACCGCCAGGCCCTCGAGAAGGTCTCGGACGAGCTGGCGCGCAACGTGGCGATGCTCGTGAACACCATGGACTTCGAGCGGGTCTTCATCGGGGGCGACCTCGAGAGCCTGGGCGTCGACTTTCCCGGGACGCTCAGGCGCCGCCTGGAGGAGAACTGGATGTATCCCTGGCCGAAGGACGTCAAGATCCTCAACTCCAACCTGCGCGAGCGGGCCGTCGCCTTCGGGGCGGCGGGGATGATACTGGACCGCCTTTTCTCCGGCCGCTCGGCCCCGGGTTGGCCGGAGGCTTCCGGACCTTCCTAGGGCCGGGCCGCGAATCGGGTTTCCTTGACCGGGGGACATGAGGTCCGGCCGGCATAAATGTTGTCCTAGTTCCAAAGGAGGAACATCACGATGAAGAAGACGCGAGTTCTGATTGCCTTCATGCTCGCCCTCGTCGCGCTCGCCACCTTCATGGTCGGCTGCGCGAAGAAGCCCGAGACCCTCAAGGTGCTCTACTACATCGACGCCACCCAGGCCGGCTACGATGTGGACCAGGCGATCTGGGCGAAGTTCCAGAAGGACAACCCGGACATCAAGCTCGAGAAGGAGGAGCTCTTCAACGAGCCCTTCCACCAGAAGATGCAGGCCTACATCGCCGCCGGCACCCTGCCCGACGTGTTCTACATGTGGCCCTCCGGGCGCAGCCAGGCGATCCACGACAAGAAGCTCTCGAAGGACATGGTCCAGCTCCTCGGGAAGGACTACCTCGCGAACTTCTCCGCGGCCGCCCAGGATCCCGCCAACCAGGGCGCGAACTACATCGCCGAGATCCCCCAGTCCTTCACCTACACCACGACGGTGTATGTGAACAAGAAACTTCTCGCCGACAACGGTCTCGCCATCCCCAAGACCTATGACGAGATGAAGGCCATGGTGCCCAAACTCAAGGCCAAGGGCATCGAGACCCTCTTCATCCCCAACAAGGACAAGTGGCCGGCCCAGTCCTGCCTCTACTCGACGGTTCTCGGGCGCATGGTCGGCAACAAGTTCATCGACGAGGTGAAGGCCGGCACGGCCAAGTTCACCGCCCCCGAGTTCGTGGCCTCCCTCGGCTTCATGGCGCAGATGTACAAGGACGGCGTCATCGCCAAGAACGACGCGACCATCGGCTACGGCGAGGGCCCCGGCCTCTTCGCCGCCGGCAAGGCCGCGATGATGGTCGACGGCGACTGGCGCGTCGGCGCCTTCGTCACCGACAAGGCTTCCGGCAAGGCCCTCATCCCCCCCGCCGCCCAGGCCACCGACTGGGAGCTCGTGAACTTCCCCGCCATCCCCGGCGAGAAGAACCCCGGCACCGTCTCCGCCATCGCCGGCGTCGGCTACGGCATCGCCTCGACGATCCCCGCCGGCTCCGCCAAGGAGAAGGCCGCCGTCAGGCTCGTGAAGTACCTCTATTCCCCCGAGGTGCAGAAGATCCGCTACGAGACCGGCGCCTACATCCCGACCCTCAAGGGCGTCACCTCGGACAAGGTCGAGCCCCTGACCACGAAGCTCGCCGCCTACTACACGACCATCCCCTCGACCTGCTACGTCTTCGACGGGGTCGTGGATCCCTCGATCAACAACGTGCTCCAGGACGGCCTCCAGGCCCTGCTGGCCGGTTCGGGCAACAGCGCCAAGATCGCGGCCGACATGCAGAAGGCCATGGACGCCTGGATCGCGACGAAGAAGTAATAACTCTAGCGATTCACCACGGGGACACGGAGATCGAATCCCGTGTCCCCGTGGTTGCCTTTCTTTTCTCTTCAATTCGTATCCGTATTCGAGCGATTTTCCGGAGGTTGCATGACGAAGAGCATCGCGGCGCCGCGCGTCGATCGGGAGGCGGGCCGGGCCTACTGGCTCATGGTGCTCCCGGCCTTCCTCGCCTATGTCCTCGTCATGGGCTTTCCCATCGTCCTTTCCATCGTCCTCTCGCTCTCCGATTTCAACGGCGGCAAGATGTTCGGCGGCGCCCCCTGGTCCATCACCGGATTCCAGCAATACTCGAAGATCCTCGCGGATCCCTATTTCTGGAGCGCCCTCAAGAACAATTTCTACATCGTCCTCGTCTCGGTCTTCGGCCAGCTTCCCCTCGGTTTCGTCTTCGCCTACGTGATCTACCGCAGGATCGTCAAGTGGCCCGACTTCTGGCAGGGCATCCTCTACGTCCCGAACATCATCTCCGTCATCGTGGTGGGCATACTCTGGCAGACCATCTTCTCGCCCTACGGCCCCCTCGCCGACATCATCAACGGCCTGTCACGGCGCGACTTCCTCGCTCACCTGGCGCCCCTCCTCGGCGGCTCCGGGCCCGTGGCGGTGGGCGACGACCTCGTCTCCCGCATCCTGGCCGCGGTGGGGCCGACCGGCGTGGCGGCGGCCCACTTCGCCAGCCCCGCGGCCGATCTCAAGGATATCCTCATCTCCCTCGGTTCGGTCGGTCCCAAGGAGATGCTCGAGACCCTCGCCAACCTCTTCGCGCCGAAGTGGACGGCCGACTTCCTCTCCATCCCCGATCTCGCCATGCTGCCCATCCTCTTCGTCATCCTCTGGATGTACACGGGCATGTACCTCATCCTCTTCCTCGCGAACATGCAGAAGATCGACACCCAGCTCATCGAGGCGGCCCGCATCGACGGGGCCCACGAGGGCCAGGTCATGCGCTATATCATCCTGCCGGCCCTCTCGGGCACCATAGTAAACTCGGCCATTCTCGCGATCTCCGGCTCCCTCTCCAGCTTCGCCCTCGTATGGGCCATGACGGGGGGCGGGCCCTCGCGGATAACCCACATACTCGCGATTTACATGTACGACAGCGCCTTCCGGGGCGCGCCCCAGTACCCCCTCGCCAACGCCATCGCCCTCGTCATGGTCCTCATCAGCTTCGCCCTCATCGGGGTCACGAAGATCGTGGAAAAGCGCTTCGGCGGAAAGGAGGAGTGAGCCATGCAGGATAAGGCGCCGGGCTCGGGCCTCGGAAGGATCGCCGCCGCGATCGCGAAGGCCCTGGCCTACATCGTGATGACGACCTTCTCGATCATGACGGTCTACCCGATCTTCTGGCTCATCATGAACTCCTTCAAGTCGACCCGGGAATTCCAGATGGACCAGCTGGGCTTTCCCCAGGCTCCCACCCTCGAGAACTACGTGGGCGCCTGGAGGCTCGGCGAATTCGCCAAGCTCATCCCGAATTCATTCATATATACGATAGTCTCGACCGCCGGAATCATCTTTCTTTCCGTGCTCGCCGGCTTCGCCTTCGCCAAGATCAAGTCGAAGTGGACGGGACCGATCTACGCGAGCTTCGTCGTGGGAATTCTCCTGACCGTGCAGTCCCTGATGATCCCCCTCTTCCTCGAGGTCAACCTGCTCGGCATCTACGACACGAGGACGGCGGTCCTCCTCGTCTACATCGGCGCCGGTCTTCCGATGGGCATCTACCTCGCCACCGAGTTCATCAAGTCGATTCCCACCGCCTTGGTCGAGTCGGCGAGGATCGACGGAGCCGGCTACTTCCGGATCTTCCGCTCCATCATCCTGCCGATGACGGTGCCCGTGGCCACCACCCTGGCCATCCTCAACATCACGACCACCTGGAACGAGTTCGCCCTGATCAACATCCTGGTGTCCAAGACCGACCTCAAGTCCCTGCCCCTCGGCATGTTCCGCTTCTCGGGTTCCCTTTCGAGCGACTACGGCAAGCAGTTCGCCGCCCTCACCATCGGGATGGCGCCGATGCTGATCTTCTATGTGGCCTTCCGGCGGCAGATCACCAAGGGCGTGGCCGCGGGCGCCGTGAAGGGCTAGGGCATGGGACGCGACGACTTCTTCCCCGACGACTTCCTCTGGGGCGTTTCGACGGCCTCTTATCAGATAGAGGGGAGCGTCCGCGTGGACGGGCGCTCGGAGTCGATCTGGGATGTCTTCTGCCGGAGACCCGGCGCCGTCCTCGGCGGCATGACCGGGGACCTGGCCTGCGGTTCCTACCTGCGGTGGAGGGACGACATCGCCCTTCTCCGCGGCCTCGGGCTCGATGCCTACCGCTTTTCCCTGGCCTGGCCGCGCATCCTTCCCGAAGGCGGCGGAAGGCCCAACCAGGCCGGCCTCGACCACTATCGCCGCCTCTGCGAGGGCCTCCTCGAGGCGGGCATCCAAAGCTGGGCCTGCCTCTACCACTGGGACCTTCCCCAGGTCCTCGAGGAGAGGGGAGGCTGGCCCGAGCGGGACACGGCCCTCCGCTTCGTCGACTACGCCATTCTCTGCTTCCGCGAGCTCGGCGACCTGGTCTCGGGCTGGCTCACCCTCAACGAGCCCTGGTGCTCGGCCTTTCTCGGCTACGCCTCGGGCGAACAGGCGCCCGGAAGACACGACCGGTCAGCCGCCTACCGCGCCGTCCATCACCTCCTCCTCGGTCACGGCCTGGCCGTCGCGGCCTTCCGCGACCTCCCCCCTCCCGGTCCCGGCGGCGCCATCCCTCCGATAGGCATCGCCCTCAATCCAGGCCTGCCCCGCCCCGCCACCCGTCGCGAGGAAGACCGCCTCGCCGCCCTCCGCGCGAGCGAGGAGCGCACGGCCCTCTTCATGGATCCCCTCTTCGGACGGGGCTATCCCGCGGGCCACCTGGCCGCCCACCCCGAGGCGCGAATGCCCGTCGAAGCCGGCGACCTCGACAAGATCGCGCAACGCGTCGATTTTGTGGGGGTCAACTACTACAGCGAGGAGGTCGTCGAGGCGGCTCCCGTCACCTCCGAGGTCCCCGACGGTTACCGCCCTCTTCCCACCTGGGAGGGCAGGACGGAGATGGGCTGGCCCGTCGCGCCCCAGGGCCTCCATCGCCTCCTTCGCTTCATGTCGGAGACCTGGAAGCCCGAGGCCCTCTACGTGAGCGAGAACGGCGCGGCCTATCCCGACGAGGTCGACGCCGCCGGCCGCGTGCGGGACGAGGCGCGCATCGACTACCTCCAGGGCCACCTCGCCGCCTGCGAGAGGGCCGTCCTGGAGGGAGTGCCCCTCAAGGGCTACTTCGTGTGGAGCCTCCTCGACAACTTCGAGTGGTCCTTCGGCTACTCCAGGCGCTTCGGCCTCGTCCACGTGGATTTTTCCACCCTGGAACGCAGGCCCAAGGACAGCTATCACTGGTATCGCGACCTCGTGGCCGGACATCGTCCGGGTCCGAGTCCTCGCCGATAAGGGAGCACAGGATGCACGATCTCGTTCCGGCGCCCCGGTCCTCCTCGCCGCGACCCGGTTCCTTCGAATTCGCGAAGGGGGCCCTGGTGGCCGCTCCCGAGGCCCTGGCCGGTCCTGCCCGCCTCGGGGCAGCCTGGCTCGGAGCCGCCTTCGGATTCGGGCTCGCGCAGGCTCCCGCCTCGTCGCGGGCCGCCGCCCTCCTTCTCGAACTGGACGCGGGCCTCGGAGGCCCCGAGGCCTATCGCCTCGAAGTGGGGGAGGGCGGGGTCCGCCTCGCCGCCCGGGAGGCCGAGGGCGCCCTGCGCGGCCTCTCCACCCTGCGCCAGCTCGCCCTTTCCCAGGGGCCGAGACTCGCCGGAATTCTTGTAGAGGACGCGCCCCGCTTCGCCTGGAGGGGGGCCATGCTCGACTCGGCGCGCAATTTCCAGCGCCCCGAGTTCATCGAGAAATTCCTCGACCTCATGGCCCTGCACAAGCTGAACCGCTTCCACTGGCACCTCACGGACGACCAGGCCTGGAGGCTCGACATCCCCGCCCTCCCCGAGCTCGCGCGCCTCGGCTCGCGGCGGGCCGACCGCCGCGTCAATATCCCGCGCTGGAAGGAGGGCTTCTACGGCGGGGATGACGTAAAGAGAATTGTCGCCTTCGCGGCCGAGCGCGGCATCGTCGTCGTGCCCGAGATCGAGACCCCCGGCCACGTCACGGCCCTCCTCGCCTCCCACCCCGAGCTCTCCTGCCGGGGCGGCCGGGAGGACGGCTCGCCCTTCCTCCCCGAGGACCGCTACGGCATCTTCGAGGACGTCCTCTGCGCAGGCAACGAGGAGGTCTTCGGGCTCCTCGGGAAGGTCTTCGACGAGGTGGCCCTCCTCTTCCCCGGCCCCTGGGTCCACGCGGGCGGCGACGAAGTGCCCAAGAGCCGCTGGAACGCCTGCCCGAAATGCAGAGCACTGATGAAAGCGCATAACCTGCGCGACGAGGGCGGGGCCCTCGAGCCCGAGCTCCTCCAGGGCTGGTTCATGGACCGGGTCGGCGGCCTTCTTGCCGAGCGCGGCAAGCGCCTCGTCGGCTGGGACGAGATCTTCGAGGGGCGCCCCCGCAAGGACACCGTCGTCATGTCCTGGCGCGGCTACGAGGGCGGGATCGCGGCTGCCCGCGCGGGACACGAGGTAGTCATGTGTCCCCAGACCGCCGCCTGCTACCTCGACCACAAGCACCTCGATCTCGCCGAGGAACCGGGACAACTGGGCACCTGCCGGGTCCTCGATTCCTACTCCTTCGAGCCCCTTCCGGCCACCCTGAGCCCGGAGGAGGGCTCCCGGATCCTGGGCGGCCAGGCCAATATCTGGACTGAACTCATGTACTTCGGAAGGCAGGTCGAGTACATGGCCTTCCCCCGCCTCTCCGCCCTCTCCGAAGTATTTTGGAGCCCGCGGGAAGAGCGGAACTGGGAAGATTTCCAGCGGAGGCTCGAAGTCCAGGGCAGACGCCTTGATCGACTGGATGTAAATCGTTACAGGGGAAGGCTTGAGTAATAGGATATTAACAGGCTCGAAATGCCCATATATATTGAAGAAGACCAATCGACTAGCACCTATTCATCCTTGCGAAATGAGCCGTACAAGAACCCGAAATAGCTGCTCATTTCGCAAGGATGTACACTGATTCCTTGAAATTCGCCGGTTGCGCAGCCGAACGGCACATTATGCAACCATCAGTAGTATTGGCTCGTGGATGCCTGTATCATTGAAGCTGCGGGGCCGCATTCTCCACAACGCCTGCAAGAGCGCCCTGCCGATAATCAGATCAGCAAAAGTATATCTTTTCCCCAGAGGAGACGAGGGTGGTGAAAAATACCCTTTCGCCCCGATTTGTCGTCGCCGCCCTGCAAAGATCAGCCCTGGCCTTCGGCCTGCTCGGTGCCCTGACCGCCTGCCAACTCACGCAGGCGGGCTTAGGCTCGCAGATCGATATCAAGGCCCCCGAGGTGTCGATCCTCGGTCCCCTCAACGGCTCCTACGTCAAGGGAGCTGTCCTCCTCACGGGCAGCGCCTGGGACGACATCGGCGTGCAGACGGTGACCGTCACCGTGAAGGCGCCGGGCATGGCCGCCGATGAGAGCACGGTCAGCCCGACCAAGGTCACCAGGCCCGAAAAAGGCGCGAACTACGACTGGTCCCTCTCCATCGACACCGCGAAATTCGCCCCGGCCTCCTCCCGGGGAGTCCAGGTGGAAATCGAGGTAAAGGCCCTCGAGGTCAAGGACCCCACGGCGGGCTCGAAGCAGAAGGAAAGC
>Ga0334722_10002098_pt1 | contig 23181 bp, 20 predicted proteins | sample C3_bottom_MG_FD_207210 | JGI IMG/M metagenome (GOLD analysis project Ga0334722, IMG submission 207210) | Sediment microbial communities from Yellowstone Lake, YNP, Wyoming, USA - C3_bottom | ecosystem: Environmental > Aquatic > Freshwater > Lake > Sediment | place: USA: Wyoming | collected... | reverse complement strand
CATCGTCAACCTCATTTCTGCCTCCTGTCTCTCTTTCCACAGAAGACAATTGTCCGTTTTTTTCGTGTAGATTTCTTATTTGAGGCAACGATTCAATTTTATATAGATTTTTGATGAGGCAATTCGTCTTATTGTATTTAGTTAAGCGGGTCAATTATACTAATCAAAATATTTACTTATACGGGGTTTGAATAGTGCCTATAAGAAGACTTTTTTCTCTCTCACTGATTTGGCTTTTTTTTCTTGCAGGTCTTTCGGCCGCAGAGAATACCGAGGCTCCTCCTCGCGCACAGCTTCCCTCTGCCCAAACGCAGTCTGCGCCTAAAGCGGTCCCCGTGCCTGAATTGTCCGGAAAAGTCTTTCTCTCCGGAGAAGTCGGCCGGCCGGGAGAATATAGATTGCAAAAGGGTGAAAAGTTATCGTCCGTTCTGGAGAGGGCCGGGGGATATACGGAAAAGGCGTATCTCAGAGGGGCGGTGTTAATCAGAAACAGCGCAAAGATTAGCGGGCAGAAGCTGCTTGAAGACCTGATTACAAAACTAAACGATGGGCTGCTTTTGTCGGGCTCGGCAGCCGCCCCTGAAGAGAAGGCGTCGTTTGAATACGGGCGCAGATTTATTGAGTCTCTCAGAGCGCTCAAAGCATCAGGGAGAATCCCAGTCACCCTTTCACATTTGAGGCTTCTGAAGGGAAGCGATCAGGATATTGAGCTGGAAGACGGGGATAGCCTCTATATACCCGTGAAAACCGATAGCATTAAGGTTGCCGGCGCGGTGATTTCTTCCGGACTTTATCCGTATTCGGATAAATATGGCTATAAAGACTATATAGCTGCGGCGGGCGGATATGCAAAAGGCGCCGACAGGGACTCGACGTATGTCCTGAAGGTCGATGGGACAGTGTATAGGCTTCCGAAGAAATTCATGAACTGGAATCCTGTTAAATCAAGGTGGGAGCTGTCCGCATTCAGCGAAGAAAAGAGAAAGATAGAGGCGGGAGACACTATAGTCGTTCCTGAGCTGCTTGAGAGCATGACTTGGCTGAAGAAGGTAGAGGACTCCGCCGACGTGCTTATGCGGATTTCGGCTGCAGGCGGCGGATTTATTTATTCGATAAAAAAGTAGCATAAGCGACTGCCCTTTTTGTGCGGCTGAAACCGGAGCATTTGCTTTTACACGGAGACACGGCAGACAGTCCCTTTTTTTTGAATTGTAATCAATCACGAGGAATTAATGAACAGGTATGAAAAGACCGGAGACGAGGTGAATGTGAATTATTTAATGTCCTTTTGCGGCAGGACTATTTTTCTTGTTTTTCTCGTCATATTAACACCTATGATAACGCTTGCGGATGACGAGCCTTTTACATCCCCGGCCAACTGGGGCGGGACAGGTCTGATGGAAATACCTACGGCGAGGCTGATGAAGGAACATAGCTACAGGCTGGGAGGCGGCCAGGTCAGACCGTACAGGTATTATTACGGCGCCATATCCCCCCTTGAGGGGCTTGAGATAGACGGACGCATAACCCAGGTAGTCGGCGTCGATACTGAACTGGGCCCTGCTTACGGCAATTACAAGGACAAGTCGATCGATATAAAGGTTCGGTTGCTGCGGGAAGGAAAGTACACTCCGGCGTTTGCAATAGGGATTATGGACCCTCATGGCACACGTATCTTTGCTTCCCAATATCTTGTTATGAGCAAGCAGGTTTATCCGTTTGACTTTACGCTCGGCTTCGGAAACGGCAGGTTTGGAAAGAGGCCTGTGAAGCTGGGCGACAACAGTATAAAGGTCGAAATGTTTCAGGATACCAAGCAGTGGCTGAAAGACTCCCAGTTTTTTTGGGGAGTTCAGTTTGCTCCTTCAGACAAATATGCGTTGATGTTTGAATACAGCCCTATCCCGTTTGAGAAACAAAAAAATGACCCAGCTGTAAGGAGTGGGAAATATTTTCAGGAGCCTGTCCCGTCCAAATACAATATTGGTCTTCGATGGATGCCTGTTAACTGGGCGGAACTGGATTTGAGCTACCAGAGAGGCAACCAGATAGGGATGAATTTTTCCATGCCGTTTAATATCGGAAAACCCCTCATCCCGGTTTACGACCATCCGTACAAGGAAAGTCCGGAAGATAGTTTGCTGCCGATGAATGCAAGGATAACCGAAGCCCTGTTTCACTCAGGCTTCAGCAATATTACATTGTCCCTTGCAGGCGACGAACTCAGCGTTGAGGCTGAGAACGAAAGATATTTCTATTGTACAAGGGCGCTAGGCGTAATGCTGAAAGTCGTTACCGATATTGTCCCGGAGGCGGTAGGCAGGATCAGACTTATTGTACTGGAAAACGGGATCCCGATGGTTGAAGCCACAACCTCCAAGGAAAAGGCGACCGGCATGTTCAGTGAGAAACTCCCACTTCTCACTTTCATGAATGATGTAAAGGTCTCAACTGATCTAAGCAGTCCCATCGAGGGCGACAACAGGCATATAAATCGGTTCACCTATAGGATAAACCCCGCCTTCCAGACCTTCCTGAACGATCCGTCGGGATTCTTTAAGTATCGCGCAGGTGTTTCCGGATCTGTGAGTTATCATCCCTGGAGAGGCGGCTCATTAGTTTCCGGTCTGGAAATATATCCGGTTAATAATATTTCATCATCAAATCTTCCTGGAAAGCTTCCTGTTCGAAGTGATATAGCCCTTTATAGAAAGTCAAAATTGGCTTTAGGTATGCTTATGTTTGATCAGATTTATAAAACTTCGAATGAATATTACGGTAAACTTTCAGCCGGCCTGCTGGAAGTAGAATATGCGGGTCTTGATGCTGAAATTGCAAAACCATTGTTTGACGGTCGACTTCTGGTAGGCCTGAGCGGCAGCGTAGTCAAGAAAAGAGATCCCGATAATCCATTTAAACTCAAGTTAAACGATATCAAGGACGTTTATACTACACAATTTCTGAATGGCAGGCTGAATTTCCCTGATAAGGAGATATTCGTCGAAGTCAAGGCCGGTAAGTTTCTTGCGGGAGATAAAGGCGCAAGGATAACCGTGTCCAAGTTCATAAATGGTGTGATAGTATCTGTGTGGTATAGTATCACCGGCACTTCCATGTTCAAGGACCCGTTTAACAGGGGATACCATGACAAGGGAATAGCGCTTTCAATCCCGTTGCGTCTGTTTAAAGGCGCCGACTCAAAGTCTGTATTCAGCTATGCGCTGTCCCCCTGGACGAGAGACGTTGCCCAGGACATATCTCATTTCAACAACCTGTTTGATTTTATAGGAAGAAATACCAAAATCTTCCTTGACAGGGACAGCAAAGAGTGGTATAAATAGATAGTCTGGATTTGAAGATTTTATCTGGGAATCCAGTGCTTTGCAAAGCAAAAAAAGATTTAGTGAAAGGAGGAAATTTGAATGGCAAAATTGGTTAAAGGAGTATTGAGCATTTTTGTGATTACTATGCTTTTATTGCCCGCATTGTCTTTTGCTGCAGACAAGGACGATAAGGACAAAAAGGCTGCAGTTGTTCCTGCGGCTGCAGCTGCGGGAGTGGCCGGCGGAACCGCTACCACGGCCGGCATATCAACCGGCACTATAGTGGCAGGAGCGATTGTAGGCGCTGCGGCTATCGGCGCTGTTGCACAGGCAAGCAGCGGCGGAACAACTGTGTCACATCGTTAGAAAACGTCACTTTTTTTAAAAAGCAGGCTGTTAGTTTTTAAGCCTGCTTTTTTATTTTTGGATATCTGGAGGTGTAAAGCTCCGTAAATGAGAAAGATCGCTATTATATTGCTGTTTTTGCTTGCTGTCTCTCGCGTTGCATCGGCGAGAGAAATAGATATGGAAACCGACGCTATTCTCAATTCTGCCGAAGGACTTTTTAAGGCAATGAAGAGCGGTGATTACGCAGGTGTCTGGACTCGTTTGACTCAGGAGTCAAAAGATACCATTGTTAAAGATGTGTTGAAGGAGCTTGTTAAGTCGGACAATGCTCCGCCCATAGGACAATTGCATAGGGATTTTGAACTCGGTAGTTCCATAATCGTGCGCTCATACTGGGATGCCTATGTGGATAATTTCAATCCCTCCACTGTTTTGGACAACAGCAAATGGGAGATGGGTGAAGTTAAGGGAAATAAGGCTGAAATAATCCTCAAATATAAAAAGTCCGAAAATCCCGCCCATCTGAGGATGTTTAAAGAAGCCGGCCTGTGGAAAGTCGGACTCGTTGAAACCTTCTGGAACAGGAAATAAAGCGGCTCATTCAAAGATAATGTTTGCAGCCGTATTATGTCGCTGATTCCGCGACTTATCCACATGCAAATATTGGGTTCACTCAGGCGGCTTAATCGGAATTGTTTGTGCCCTCAGGAGATAATGCCCACTAATGCGTCTCCGTTGATCCGGAAAAATTGCAGGCCGGCCAAATAATATCTCGGGCTTAAACGGTTTTTTGATTCGCTTTGGCTTGAAATAAGTTGTCTTTTCATGGGGTTGCGGCTTTAATGTGAACTAACCTCTGAACTACGGATGCCTTGCGTTGCGATTGTTGACAAGGGTTCTTACTGCCTGTTATGCTATTTTTTAAAGAAATGATATATAAAAATGAAGTTCCGGGAAGCTTAGGGTCGGCCATGAAAATAATATTGAGGAATATCTCAATAAAGATCAGTGCAGGACGTGTGAGTATGTTTGACCGTTTAGTGAATCAATGGGGATATTAAAATCAGATAATATTGAACCTAACAGCACTCTTGTTGCAGCTCAGCCGGCGCTGCTGTTTGCGTGTGTGGACTGCGGGGCGGGAGTATCAGCGGCGTGCATAAGCTTGGAACGGACCGTCTGATATGAAGCTGCCGCAGGAAAAAGAATACGCGGGGCGGGGACGACAGATTCCTTCGATAGTAAAACCTTTTTTCGTTATATTATTTCTGGTTTGCATTGACCTGATCGCTTTTGGCTTTGCATATCTGCTTGCCTTTTATACGAGATCGCTGCTGTCTCTGTTCGAGGCTGAACGATTTTCCGGCACTCTGTCGCTGAACCGTATTTTCCCCCTGTGGTGGACGCCGTTTGTCTTTGTCTTTTTTATAGCATATGAAAGACTTTATACTTATCGGCTTCCTTTCTGGGACGAGGCCAGAAGCCTTATAAAGTCGGTGTCTGTGTCCATGGTTATTATTCTTTCCGCGGTCAACATATATGAACTCAGTTACGGTTTCTCACGACTGAAGCTGGTCTTGTTCTGGATTTTCGCCATATTTATATTTCCAACATTCAGGCTCTGGGGCAAACGCTGTCTTAGCCGGCTCGGTTGGTGGAACGAGAACGTCATTATTATAGGCGCCGGAACCGCCGGCAAGGCAGTAGCCCAGGCCTTAAACTCTGATGCTCACATGGGCTTTAATCTGGTGGGCTTTCTCGATGATTCACCAGATAAAATTGCATCGATGATTGAAATCAACGGTCGGGAATACAAGGTATTCGGGAGGGTCAGGAATTATAAAAAGTTCGTTAGTTTTCTTAATATATCCAGCGTTATTATAGCGATCCCGTCACTAAGACCCGACAAACTGACAAAACTGGCCAATTCGATCCAGAAGTATACAAAACAGGTCTTGCTAATACCCGACCTGAAAGGTCTGTCCTTGTTGAATACCGAGCTTCGACATCTGTTCGAGCAGCAGATGTTTCTCCTTAAGATTAATAACAACCTGAAAAATTTCGTTACCCGTTTTTTCAAAAGAGTGTCGGATATCGCGCTTTCTCTGATGCTTTTCCCCTTTGTCGTTCCTGTAATATGCCTCATCTGGATCATGCTTAAACTGGATTCAGGCGGACCGGCTTTTTTCGTCCAGGACCGTCTGGGAAGAAAAGGCGTGTTTAAATGTATTAAGTTCAGGACCATGCACCAGGATTCGGACAAGCTGCTCGCCGATCACCTCCAGGCCAATCCCGCTGCTTCGGAAGAATGGGAGAAATACAAGAAGTTGAGAGACTATGACCCCAGGGTGACTAAAATCGGCAAGTGGCTGAGAAATACATCGCTTGACGAGCTGCCCCAGCTGTTTAACGTCCTGAAAGGGGACATGAGTCTGGTCGGCCCGAGGCCTTATATGCCCTCCGAAAGCAAGGATATCGGTGATAGTATCGAAACCATACTTTTGATCAATCCGGGAATAACCGGACTCTGGCAGGTTTCCGGGAGAAACGGCCTGTCTTTTCAGCACCGGATTGAACTCGACAAATGGTATATCCTGAACTGGTCGCTGTGGTTCGATATTGTGATACTCTGCAAGACCCTCGGTGTGGTTATAAAGAGACAGGGGGCATATTAATCCCTGTCCCTACAGCCCTTCTTCCGCGCTGTCTTCCACGGAGTATAGATGAATCCCAATAAACGCAAACAGATGTTCGCCTGGTGTTTTTTTGATTTTGCAAACTCGGGTTATTCCGCTGTAATCGCTGCTGTCGTATTTCCTGTGTACTATGTGTCGGCAATCGTGGGCAATGAAGCAGGACAGGGTGATCTATGGTGGGGAAGGGCTATCTCGATCAGTATGGCTTTCGTTGCCCTGACATCGCCTTTTCTTGGCGGCATAGCGGATTACAGCGGCAGGAGAAAGAGATTGCTCCTGTTATACACCCTTGTATGCGCCTTGTCGGTAGCCGGACTTGCATCACTGGCAAAAGGGATGGTCCTCAGGGGTTTTCTTCTCGTGGCTGCCGCCAATATCGGGATGGAAGGAGGTCTTGTTTTCTATAATTCCTTTTTGCCCGAAATCGCTGAAAGGGAATATCAGGGCAGGGTTTCGGCATGGGGTTTTGGCGTTGGATATGCCGGCTCCATACTATCCCTGCTTATCGCGTTGCCCCTTGTAAACGCCGGCCGTTTTCATGATACGTGGATAATGGTTTCCGTGTTTTTCCTGGTATTTTCAATACCCGCTTTCCTGTATCTGCCTTCCGACAGAAAGACGGGCTTGTCGGTCTTCCGTTCTGCTGCCAGGGGCGGGACATACGCATGGAATACATTCCGCACGGTCTGGAAGGAGAAAGAGCTCAGGAAATTCCTGGTTGCGTATCTGATTTATGAGGACGGCGTAAATACTGTAATCGTTTTTTCGAGTATATTTGCCGCTACCACCCTTGGCTTTGCGGCCAAAGAGCTGGTGGGTCTGTATCTGATTGTTCAGGTTACTGCGCTTGCGGGCGCGTTTGCGATGGCGAAACCCATCGATCTGTGGGGACCGAAAAAAACGGTTATATTATCGCTTACTCTCTGGTCCGGCGTCGCCGTAACGGCTTTTTTTATCGTCAATAAAAGCGCGTTCCTTTTGCTCGCAGGCATAGCGGGTCTCGGTCTCGGCACAGTACAGGCGGCGACCCGCGCCTTTTTCGTACAGTTCATACCCCCTGAGAAGGAGAGCGAATATTTCGGCGTCTACTCACTTGTGGGAAAATCGTCCGCTGTTGCCGGGCCGGCGGTCTTCGGATATATATCGTCCGCATTCGGAAGCCAGAGACCGGCCATTCTCGCGGTATCTCTGTTCTTCATAGTCGGACTTGCGATAGTAAGCGCAGTGAAGGGCGGCGGTCCGAATGTCTGAGAAAAGCCGGCGCATTGCGCGGCAATTAAGTCGTCCGCATATAATATCCGGCAATAAAACGGATTTCCGTTATTGACATGTTATATGCGGGCTGTTAGTATGAAATTAAGAAACACAGTAAATAAGAAATGAGGGAGATTGAGTATGGAACTTCCACTTCAGATCACGTCGCGCAACTTTGAGCTCACGGATGTTTACAGGGAGGAAATTCAGGAGAAGGCGAACAAGCTCGACCAGTATTATGACAGGATAACGCGCTGCAGGGTTGTGGTCGAGACCCCGCACCTGCACAAAAACGAAGGCATTCTTTACAATGTCCGGATAGATATTACCGTGCCGGGAGCCGAACTGGTAATCAAAAAAGAACCGCACGAAGACCTGACTGTCGCAATCCGGAACTCGTTTGATTCGGCATTCCGGCGTCTTGAGGAATATGCAAAAAAACAGCGCGGAGATGTAAAGCACCATGAAGAGCAGTCTGTCGCAATTGTAAGCAAGATCATCGACGGTAAAGGATACGGCTTCCTGATCACCCCTGACGAAAGAGAGATATATTTTCATAAGAACAGCGTAGTCAACGGAAGCTTCAAGTCATTAAAAGTCGGCGCCCAGGTGCGCTATGTTGAAGAGCAGGGTGAAAAAGGGCCTCAGGCAAGCACTGTATCAATTGTCTGAGATATTCGTTCCATCCCCACAGGGAAAAGGTAAAAAAAACCCTCTCGCTTTGAGAGGGTTTTTTTGTGCCGTTCCGGAATACGCGCTGAATCTACAGCGGTTCCCAGTACTTTTCCGGCATGTCCAGTGCCAGCTTGATTGCTCCGTCAGACCCTGCGAAAAGCGGATCCCCGACGCAAGAAACATTGCAGGGCCCATATTCCTTTAGCGCGTTCTGCAGATAGTCCCTAAGGCCCCTGATCAGACTTCCGCCTCCGGCCAAAATAATGTTGTTCTTGAACTTGACCTGGAATTCCGGGTCGAACCTTGCTATCATTTCGGTCGTTGTGTCCACAAGCGCGGGCAAAATGCTCTCGCATGCCCGTTTGACCTCATTTTTTATATCGTGCATTACCGGTTTGCCTGCAACCGTAAGTTCAACCTTTATATCCTCCGGGATGTCTCCCACAAAACTGAACTTCTCTTTGAACTCCCTGACCATATTTTTATTGAACCTTGAATTCGGATACCTTTCGTTCAGGTGGCTGAAGAGCTGGTCGTCTATGTAATCGCCGGCAGTCAATATGGTCTTCTGGTCCTCTTCGGAAGGGATAGTCCCGTGCATTATGCAGAAATCGGTAGTCCCGGCCCCGATGTCTATGACAAGCGTGTTGTTAAGCATGTTCATTCCATAGGCGACCGCAAACGGCTCAGTCACAACCAGGAGGGAATGAACAAATTCTGCGACAGCCTTTCTTATCGCCAGTTTGTTGACCTTGAGCGTATCCGACGGGACACCCACGACAGCATGTATCTTCTGTCCCTGCTCCGGCCCGACCATTTCGATGAGGTGTCTTATGATTTCCTTGACAGCTTCTTCATTGCGGCCGATCCCTTCCTTTATTACGCCGTGTTCCAACGGCCGGCAAAGGTCCAGAGACAGCCTGTTTTTGAGAGCCTCTTCCCCGAACAGCGCCGGTTTCCCGACAACCTGCTGGGATATAAAATCCTTGGGCCAGCCCACGAAGCTTTCAGTCCATTCCTTCCTGTTGTTGCTTGCCGATATCGAACTCCTCGATGTCCCCAGATCAATGCCGACGTACAGCACTCCGCTTTGTTTCCCTGCGTCAGTTTGCCCCATATATTGGCTCTCCTTTTTTTAGATAATCAAGTATGCCGGCCTCAAGATAGCGGGCTATGTTCTCCCTGTGACTCTCCCTGCTGAGCTGGACCTCTTCCTCCCTGTTGCTCATGCACGATACCTCGGCCAGGACAGCCGGCACATCGACTCCGAGCAGCACCACAAACGGCGCTCTTTTAACGCCGAAATCATATGTGTTTCCCGCCTCCTGTTTCATATTCTGGAAGAGTTTCTTTTGTATGGAAGCGGCGAATTCCTTTGACTCCTGCAGTTTCAATTTGTCGCCCAGTTTCTCTATTATTTCCTTGAATTCACCGAGGCCGTATTGTGAGCCTGCGTTTTCCTGCTCGGCGAGTCCGAGTATCTTGGAGTCGGACGAAGGGCCGAAATAATAAGTCTCTATCATATTTATCGGCCTCTTTGGCAGGTAATTGATATGCACTGATATGAAGAGGTCCGCCTTTGCCGCTGAAGCGGTTTCAACCCTCTTGTTAAGGGGCACTGTAGTGTCTCCGTCTCTGGTCATAACAACATTAAACCGTCCGTATTTATTTAAACGCCCGGCAAGCCGTCTGGCTATATCAAGCGTAATGTCCTTCTCTTTTGTCCCGAGTTTGCCGATGGTGCCGCTGTCCGCGCCGCCGTGGCCCGGGTCAATCATTATTGTCCTGACCCCGAGCCCGAACATCCTGCTGACAGGAACATCATCATTGACTATAAAATTCCTGTAGTCCGCTGAAGAAGCGGTATCTTCGACCGGCCGGGGAGCAGGCCTTTGGGAAATGAGGCCTGCGGACATCTGCTTGTGCTGGAACAACGGAGAAGCAATGCCGCTTCCGAGGACAATGATCAACCCGCCAAGAAAAGATAAAAAAAGCTTTCTTGTCATGGGAAACCTGTGCGTGCGGACCAGATCGGTCTTTCTCCCGACGATCCTGAGGTTTTCTTCGTAAACCCCACGAAGAATCCTGTGGCGCATGCGCAGGTCCTTATTTTTTGAGAAGATTGCAGGCATAAGTAATAGAACCACTTTAACAATTTATGAGAAAAAATTCAATCGGCGAACACCGGCCGGGACCCCAATCCGGCAACGAAAAAGAGAGTTCCTTTGCATTTTGTCGCTTGTATGTTATGGTGAAGTTACAGAAACGAAAGAGGGGGAATATCATGAAAATTTTACTGGCGACCGACGGTTCGGAATATTCGGAAGGCGCCGCGAGACTGCTGACGTGTCTTGAGCTGACTACGGCCGATGAGATCATGGTCCTTCATGCTGTGAGCTGGGTCCCTTTTCAATATGACATGGAATCCTATTACGAAAGTCTGAAAGAGATAAAAAAGGAGATAGCGCCGAGGATCCTTGATTCCGCGCTCGATATACTGAGCAATGTCAAGGCCAAGATAAGCACCGCCATAATCGACGGTTCACCCGAAAAATATATTGTCGAGATTGCTTCAGAGGCGGGTATGGACATGATCCTGCTGGGCGCGCGGGGCATAAAAGGCGTTAAGTCCCTGCTCGTCGGCAGTGTCACAAAATCCGTTGCCGTGAATTCATTCGTGCCCGTTTTCATAGCAAAACTTCCTGTCTGTCTCCCGGGCAGACAGATGAAAATACTGCTTGCGGTCGACGGTTCGGAGCACTCTGCAGCAGCGGGGCGCTACCTGTCTTCATTGCCGCTTCCCCCTGATACCGAAATTCATATTATCCATGTCATATGGTCCGATTTTTCGGACATCCCCGAAAGGTTTGTGGCTGAGATAAACGACCGTATAAAGGAGTTTGTAGCGGAGACGAGGTCCGCGGAATTCAGGGAATCCGAAAATATTCTGGAGCAGGCCCGCGCCGGGATCGGGAAGAAATACAGGAATGTTAAAACAATATCGAGAGTCGGAGATCCCTCTCTGGAAATAATGAAGGCCGCAGAAGCGTTGAATGCGGATTGCATTGCGCTCGGCTGCAGGGGGCTAAAAGGGATCAAGGGATTGATGGGCAGCGTTTCACGGAACATCATCAACCATTCCGGATGTTCCGTAATATTAAGCAGGTCCTGTAGTGATTGAGCGCCCGGCGTATATTGCCGTGTCCGCCTGCTTAAAGCGGACGGACACGGCAATATCGCGCTGAGGGCATATCCCGTATATTGAAAAGAAGACTCTTAAAGATTAGTCATTCTTTGACTTCAAGAATCCCTTCCATTCCCTTTTCCCTGTGGCTTTTTGAGAACGGCAGTTTTTTGTTGCAATAGAAGGTATATTGGCCTGCCTTTGTGGGTGTAAATTTGATGGTAATCGGGTCGGTTGATAAGAATTCTGAAAAATCTATTCCGGCCTCAGGCGCTGAGAGGGTAATATTATGAGGCGTAAGCCCCGGCTCTTTTTTTACAATCAGTTCAACCGGCACGTTAATTTTGACGACAACGAGTTTAGGCTCAAAAAAATACGACCCTGCCGTAATTTCCACCTTTTGCGTAGCGTCGCCGCCGGTTTTTGCCGGGCCGCCTTCGGTCTGCGACAACCCTGTCATGGGCATCAGACTCATTAAAAACAGGATAGATAAGAAAAACGTTTTTTGCATCATGCCTCCTTTTTTTTAGACGGGATATAATACCGCCCCGTAGATAAATAAATAGAGATCAGTCCGCCTTTTCAAGTATTATATGGACCTTTGTTCCTTCATTCGGCACCGCTTCAAACTCCACCTGCCCGAAGTTCTTGCGCGCCGCAAGTTTCACGATTGATAGCCCCAGTCCCGAACCTTTCGATTTGGTGGAAAAAAAAGGAGTGAAGATATCCGAAATATTCGAAAGGTTTACAACCTCGCCGTTATTGAATACTTCCACCGCAACCGTGTGCGGCGGGGCTCCCTGCGGGCTGGAGCTGATGAGCACGTAAGGCTTTTCAGCCGCGCGCGCGGCATCCACCGCGTTTTCTATTACATGAAAAAAAAGGTGACGCAGATCAACCGGATCGCCCTTGACGAAACGGGCGAGGGGACTAAGCTGCAGTTCAATCTTTACTCCCTCCAGTTTCTTTTTTGAGGCAAGCCTTTCAAGCATGTTTTCTATCACAGTCTCAAGCAGCGCGCCTTCGAGACCTGCCTCCCGCTGGAACATTTCCATGTATATGCTTATGTCCTCTATCATCTCCTCACAGCGGCCTGTGTATGAGATGAGGAAGTCATAGTCCTTATAAAGGGCGTCCTCCTGTCCCAGACTGCGCTGAAGCCTTCTCAGGTTGCCTCCAATCACGGTTATGGGATTGCGGATTTTATCAGCTATCCCCTTAAGTATTTCGACATCGCACCTCACTGTTGCGTCTATATAGGCGCTGGTCTCGACGAGGATGCAGAAATCCACCAGTTTATCCAGCACCGGCAGGATCTCCACAGCAACCTCCGCAGGAAAGCCCTCAAGCGACAGGCGCTGACAGAACCGTCGGACAAGGGAAAAACCGAGGCTGGTAAACCGCTGGTCCAGATTGATATCCACATGCTTCAGGCCTATACGCCAAAGGTAGTTGATAAAGCCGGTATCCAGGTTCTCCAGGAAAAGGCGCTCAAACCACGAGGCCCATGTGAGTTTCATCAAGTCCGGTTTTCCGAAATGCTCCAGCAGGATCCTCGTCTCCGGCATCTCCAGAAAGAAGGAATAAAAGGTGTCGGCAAACTGTTCTTTCCTGTTTATAAAATAGTCTCGATGAAGCTGAAGCACGAGCAGGTCGTTTTCAGTAAGCTTCAGCTTGTCTGTGATCGCCGTGAGGCTCTGATAAGGGACGGCTGAAACAAGGGCCCTGTATTTCATTTTAGTTTAATCCCAGTCCAGAAGCCTTTTATTCCCTTCGAGTCCCCTGATGGAAGTGACGTCCTGACTTACTTCCAGTGTGCCTTTGTAAACGCCGTTGGCGTCGCGCACGGCAAAATAGCGGATATGAATGAACCTGCCCTTCATCTGTATCCAGAATTCCGAGCTGTCTCTTCTGCCGGACCTGAACTCCTGAAGTATCTTTTCGACCACGTCAACGCTTTTTGACGGATGACAGTTCTGTACCTTCCGGCCTATTATGCCCGGACTCCGCGGGAAGATCCTGTCTTCGGTCTGCGAATAGTAAGCGACTTTGTCGTTCTCATCCACGAACGAGATATCAACCGGAAGATGCTTGAGCATAAGGTTGATCTGTTCCGCTGTCAGGAGGCCGGTGTCGAGCGCAAGACTTCCGATCTTTTCCGGCGGTAGGGCCTCCTGGTAAGTCTCACCGGACGGTTTCCATTCTCCCGCAGGCGGTATCCAGGCATAACCGATTTCATCCTCTCCCCGGGCTGCCTTTTCCCAGTCCGCGTCTCCCAGGGTTTCGAGCGCCATAGGGAAGAGAATATGCTCTTCCTTGTAAATCATGTCGTTTATCATCTGAATGACCGTCTTTAGGTGCAACGGCGTCACTGTGTTGTCGTCCGTTCTCCTGATGACGTCTTTCATCATCTGACGTATATCGTCATGCAGGGCCCACATGACCTTGGACGGGCCTGAAATTCCGTGCGCCTCCAGTATCGGGAACAGCTGGTTTTCCTTTCTCGCGTAATGAAGATCTATTGAAGACAGCTGTTGCAGCAGCTCCTTCAGAGCGCCCGCGTCTTTCCCCAGGTCGTGGATCGCCTGAATTTGTCCGACCAGACCTTCAGCCGCCCTGTTTTCGAGCATGTACGTATGGACCGGATGACCTGCCGGCAGACCGGGGACAACCTTGTTGTCCAGACCTTCCTGAAAGACCTGCACATGCACGTCGCAAAGTCTTTTCACCTCAGCTTCGGGCATGCCCTCGCTTATCAACCTCTGTTCCATATTCGCAATCTCTGTGGGCGCGACATCCCTGATCAGCTCAAGAAAACGTTCTTTTACCGTCTTGACGTCTACGCCCCTGTGGAGATCCTTTATTATCTCCTTCAGGGCCTCTATCCTTTGTTCCGGGTCCGTAATCGGGGCAGCCTGTTTATCGCCTTCAACCACAACTTCATTCTTTGTGCGCCTTGTTATTTCAGCTGCGATATCCCGCATCAGTTTGTTCAGATCCATTCCCCCGACCATGGCTACCTGACTCAGAGTTGCGACACGACCAAGCGTTTTTCTCATCAGGGGGTTATCCAAAGCTTTGAAGTGGGGGTCCATACCGATAAGATAATCTTTCAAAAATGGAAACTTGCCAAGAAGCTCATCCAGTTTAGTTTTAGCATTTATTATCATTTCTTCTCCTCTTATGGTTTGTCCCGGTCCGCCGGTCGCTGTATTATATTCAGTGCGGTCCTGTTTAGGTCGATAAACCGAACTTCATCTGCCTTTCCATTGGTAGGCATGCGGCCATTTTGAGGTGTCGGTAGACACTGCTGTATGGCAGATATGGCAGGCGTTCCTGACCCTGGGGTTTGTCCCGCCGTGTTCCTCTGCAAATTCTCCGATACCTCCGCCTCTTGAGTTTCCATGACACGCCCCGCAGCTGCCTATGGTCTTTGCGCTGCCCTGATATTGCAGACCCTGATAGTTGTCTGAAGGTTTATCGGAAGGCGTCATGGCATGAGGGCTGCCGTGACAGGCAGCGCAATAAAGGCCGCCGTGACCCCTGGCATTTCTGTATAGCGATGCCGCCGTGTCAACCCCGCTTACATTGTGACATGTCACGCACTTCGGCTCCTGTGACCAGGGCGTCCGGCCTACGGCGATTGAATCGGCGACATTAGCGATATTCCCGTGACAGGCCGCGCAGTTGCCGTCGGCCGCTGTATGGGCGGCGCTCCGGCTGAATTTAGTTGTCTGCCCGGGGTGGCAATCATAACATGCCGCGCCTCTTGTCGAATGCGCCTTGTGTATGGCATATGAAAGGTACAGCCCCGACGAACCGGACCCGTTTCGTCCAAGCGCCGGACTGCCGTGGCAACCCGCGCAAAGGACCGGCTTTTGGCCGGCAAGCGATGTGCCGTGAAGGACGTCGTGTTTGTGAAGGATATCATTGAACGCGTCTGCGCCGTGGCATTTCCTGCAGTTGATTTCATCAGAGACAGGGACCGTGGCCCTTGTCGATGCGATGACCTTTCCTGAAGCGTCTTTTACAATGACCTCTGCAACCTGGTAAGGGTCCCAGGTCCCGGCGTCATCTACCGGTGTAACTGGAATGCCGTCAGCCTCAAAGTGATCACCCTTGGCGAGCATAATACCCGAGAGCCCGTTGTGCACGCCGGGGTCCACAAGATTGAGTCCTTTATCCGGCGGAACCGCTGTTCCAAAAAGACTCAGCACATTGCTCCAGAACTGGGAAAACACCGCTCCCAGAGAATCGGTCTTGCCGGAAGAAAATGTGTTGTTCAGGATCCTGTAGTCCACCGAAATGCCGGTTGTCATTACAGCCGGCGGGTTCCCTTTTTTTATAACCTGGACGAAAAGGTTGTTATAAGGTGGAAGTATCACGGCCGCGTCATATGTCGGGTTCAGGCAGTGCATTCCCAGATCGTTCCAGGCAAAGACAACGTAAGCATCGCTGTTGATCGCATTGCCGGATACCTCTGATTCACCGCCGCCGCACGAGCAAAGACCTGCTGCCAGGAGCGCAAGCACGACTATAAATTCAAACCGTCTGAATAACGAGGCCTGGTTCATCATGTTCTCCCTTAAAAATCTGAAGCTTTATTTATAACTTGTACGATTTCCGGACCGATCGCCGGAATATCGAAACGCATACGGATCAGGCGAAGAATGCCGGCATCCGCCGACGTTCTGTAAACGTGCTGTTCATAATCGTATTGTTCACATAATTGATTATCAGGCCGGATCAGATCTGAAAGTGGGTCGAAGCCGCCAAATCACTCGACAGCGATATCAAAGGCCCCCTCCCACAACCCGTGGAGATTGCATCTTTGACGCGCCAGAAGGGTTATCCTGCCCGACGGCGCCGCCTCTTTAGAAACTGCAACCGTAAATGAGACCTTTGGTTTTGAAAAGCCGTTTGACTGGAAGTCGGCCTTTGCAACAGGCTCGTTGCCTATGTTGAGTTCAACATACTCTATCCAGTGGGCAGTTCCCATGGAATGCATATTTTCTCCCACGCTTATCTGTACGGTAAACGGCTCGCCTGCCTTTACTTTATCAGGGGCTGTTATTACCGGAGCATGGGACTTCTCAAGCGGCGTTTTGTTTGCCGGGTCCTTGGCCCGGTTGATATTTTCAAACAGGCTCTGGTCCGCCTTTCCCGGGAAATATTTTTCCGCTGCAAACGAATTGCCTGAGATGCCTGCGGCTGCCGCGCCTATTGCCGCGGCCTGTAAAAATGATCTTCTGTCCATATCAACCTCCGGTTAAGTTATTCTATCCTGCAAACTGCTCCTGCTTCCCTTTTATCATATAAACGTTGCAGGATCAAGTCGGGACCCGGAATCAGACCCGATATCCGTCTTTTCGCATTTCAGAGCGCGTAACATTCTAAATGATGCAGGCCTGGGGTATCTTCTTTCTCATGATCTGGCAATCCGGAAAAAATATAATATAATTGGTATAAGATTACTTGTACTCATTACATGCTTCATTAATTACAGGAAGGGCAAAACATGGAAGGGCAGAATGACAATTGCAATAAATCACTCGAAGCAGAACAATATTCCGGCGCACGAAGGAGGTTCCTGAAGCTTGCAATAGCCGCGCTGGGCTCTCTGAGCGGCCTCGTGCTCGGCATACCGTTTCTGAGGACTGTGATAAGATCGGCCCCGGCAAAGAAAACAGACTGGAGCATTGTGGGAGATGTATCTTCCATGGCGGCCGGCACGCCGCAAAAAATGAACTTTCAGTCTTCTTACGAAGACGCCTATCTCCGGGGCACGACCGTCAGGTCTGTCTGGGTCCTGAAGGATGAAAAGGGAAGCTTTATCGTATATTCTCCTGTTTGCACACACCTTGGCTGCTATTACACATGGAATGCCGCGTCCGGCCGTTTTGAATGTCCTTGCCATGCCAGCGTATTTTCCGTGGACGGCAAGGTGCTTGGGGGACCGGCGCCGCGGCCGCTGGACAGGCTGCCGCACAAGGTGGATAACGGAAAGCTTTTCGTCAGATGGGAAGAGTTCAAGTCCGGCACGCCGAAGCAGATAGGGATTTAGGAGGAACGCGATGCTTAAATTTGTGTGGGACTGGTTTAGTTCAAAATGGCCTGTATATCCTCTTAAGCATATGCTCCTGGATGAGGAAATTCCGGGAGGAGCAAGCTTTGCTTATACAACCGGCGCCGCTATTCTGACCATGCTGACTCTGCAACTGGCTTCCGGGGTAATACAGCTTTTTTATTACGTCCCCGCTGTTGACCACGCTTATGACAGTGTCGGCTACCTCAGGACCGAGGTGCCGTTCGGATGGCTTGTCCATAACATGCATTTCTGGGGCGCGAACCTTATGGTCGTCCTGGTTGCGCTGCACATGGTGCGGGTATACATTTGGGGCGGTTACAAGACGCAGCTCACATGGCTTATCGGTGTGGGTCTGCTCATAATGACCATGGCCATGACGTTTACGGGGGCTCCTCTGATATGGGACCAGAAGGGCTATTGGTCAGGGGAGGTTGGTTCCAGTATAACAGGCACAGCGCCTGTATTCGGCGGGATAATGAAGACGATCCTGCGCGGCGGTGAGACCATGGGTCAGCCGGCCCTTTCGAGGTTTTTCGTCATACACATTGCATTGATAATTCCTGCGCTGCTCCTGCTTATAGGCGCGCATGTTGCGTCGTTCCGCAAGAGCGGTATTGTCGGTCCGTGGAAAGAGGAACGCATGTCGGTCCGCGGTCAGTTCTGGCCCGACCAGGTATTTAAGGACATGATAGTCGCCTCGACAATGATTTTTGTGGTTATAGTTCTCTGCGTGTTCGCGCCTCCGGCCTTTACCGGACCTGCCGACCCGTTGAATACGACGTACCTGCCCAAGCCGGAATGGAATTTTCTTTTCCTCTACCAGTCTCTCAAATATTTTAAGGGCCCGCTCGAACCTGTGGGCACCGCGGGTGTGCCGACAGTTCTGATAGCGCTTCTCGTTTTTTTGCCGTTTATCGACAGAAACCCAGAGAGAAATCCTGCGCAGCGTCCTGTTGCAATGGCGAGTCTTGCATTATATGCAGGGCTTATAGTAACGCTTACCCTTATTGGCTACTTTAGTCCGGGTTATACTGAAATGCCGGCAGCAGCCGCTCCTTCTACAGCTTCATCAAAGACTTCATCATCTCAGCCGACAGGGGACAGGCGCGGCTTCGCGGACCTCAAGGCAACGGCGTCTGCCCTTCCGGGAGCAAACTACTTCAAACAGGACGGCTGCTCGGGTTGTCATTCGGTCTTCGGGGAGGGCGGCAGGATAGGCCCTGAACTTTCCGGACAGACCCTTACCGGCCGAGACAGGAAGTGGCTGACCGAACAGCTCATTAATCCGAAGGCGCATTTCCCGAATACGGTTATGCCTTCATTCAGCAATTTACCTGAACAGCATATCTCAGCCATTGTTGATTATCTCGCTGCCCTGGCAGGCGATCTGAAACCTCAGGCGCAAAAAAGCGACGCCGCAGGCAAGCAGCCTATGCCGCCTAAACAGAGTGATCCTCAGGGATCTGATGTTCAAAAGGACCGGGCCTCGTCCATGCCGCTGCCTGCGGAGGTTCCGGCTGAAACAGCGGCCGGACTGCCTGGTCGCGCAGCCTTTACAATCGGAGATGATGAGAACGGGGCACTGCTCTTTAAAGAAAATTGCGTCTCCTGCCACGGACCGCTTGGGGCGGGCGGTATTGCAAATCCCGGGTCGGACGAAAAAAATGTGCCTGCCCTTAATCCGATTGACGCCGATTTATTTAGCACCGACCCCCTTATATTCGCGCGAAACATTGATATATTTTTACAGCACGGCGGAACTCCTCCAGGAAGCCCTTTGATAAAGATGCCGGCTTTCGGCGACAGCCATTCACTGACACAACAGGAAATCGCCAATCTGGAGGCATACATACTCAAACTCAATAAGGTCGACAGGGCCAAACTGCTGAGCCCCGGCATGCAGCCTTTTCAATTCTTTATCCTCTCTCTCTGCGTCTACGGCTTTGCAGCCCTGTTAATAGGCGGCATCTGGAGCAGCAGGTACAGGCGAAGATCCAGACGATGATTTGGCCCCCGGTCCTTTTTTTTATCTGCGTGCTGGTTCTGGCGGCATCCATGCTGTTGCTTTCATTTGTCCTTGGGCAACGACATCGCGGCAGGACCACTGCAGAGCCGTATGAGTCCGGCATAGCGCCGACAGGCCTTGTGCGGCCCCGTTTTCACGTCTCTTTTTATCTGGTCGCAATGATGTTCGTCGTCTTCGATATTGAGGCTGTTTTCATCTTTTCGTGGGCAGTCGCCTTAAGGGAGGCGGGCATAACCGGGTATGTGAGCATGTTCATATTTATACTCGTTCTGCTTATCGCCCTCGTTTACCTGCATCGCTCCGGCGCATTTGAATTGACCGGCCCGCGGAGCAGGAGAGACAGTACGCAAAAGTCAGTCGCAAAAGCCGGGCTTGAGAGAATATGAACCGGCCTTCAGCTCCGTTGCCCAACAATACCGGGCACATGCCGGAAGACGCAGCGAGGAGCGGCGTTGTGCTCTCCACTCTGCAGGACCTCGTTGCATGGGGCCGCAAAAACTCCATATGGCCTTTTAATTTCGGACTCTCCTGCTGTTACGTCGAGATGGCGACAAGCATTACGAGCAGGTACGATATTTCCAGGTTCGGGTCGGAAGTCATCCGCAGCACACCGAGAGAGGCCGACGTTATGGTCATCGCGGGCACTGTTTTTATCAAGGCGGTCCCTGTTATCAGGCGTTTGTACGAGCAGATGATGGAGCCCAGATGGGTCATTTCAATGGGATCATGCGCAAATTCAGGCGGTATGTACGACATTTACAGTGTTGTGCAGGGAGTGGACAGTTTTCTGCCGGTTGATGTCTATATACCGGGCTGCCCGCCGAGACCGGAGGCATTTATAGAGGGGCTGATGCTGCTGCAAAAGGCGGTCGGCAAAGAGCGCAGGCCGTTGAGTTGGATCACAGGACGCAATATGGAAAGCCCAGGCGACGGCCGGCATGCTGTGCATAAAGGCAGGAAAACCGACATCACTGAATTGTCTCCTCCCGACAGCACAGACAGCGGCCTTTTTATCGGGAACCTTAGAGAAAACCCCAAAGTAAACGTCAACAAAAAGATTGAGGACACGATAGTATTAGCCTCGGCAGACAGGGTGGAGCAGGCAAGAGAAACGTCCGGCATAGTGGAGGAGCTGAACGGGAAATTCGGCATGGACTCCTTTACAGTGCAACCCACGAAGGACGATATCCCCACTCTGTGGATAATGCCTGAGCAATTGCATGAAGTCCTGACCTTTCTTAAATACGGCGTCAACAGGCCCTACCGGATGCTGTACGATCTTACCGCAATGGACGAACGCGCGAGGTCCAACAGGCCCGGGCTTCCGGAAAGCGACTTCACACTTGTTTATCATCTCCTTTCCCATGAACGCAATGAGGATATCCGCCTCAAGGTCGGGCTCACGGATAAGAAAATGTCCATCAGCTCGGTCACGGATATCTGGCAGTCGGCTGCCTGGTATGAACGCGAGGTGTGGGACATGTTCGGCCTCGGCTTTGAAGGCCTGCCTGATCTTCGCAGAATACTAATGCCGCCGACATGGCAGGGTCATCCTCTCCGAAAAGAGCATCCGGCGCGGGCTACGGAACTGGGGCCGTTTGTCATGCCTGAGGATGAAGGAGAGGCTGAGGAAAACGCGCTGCGACTGGACCCTGAAGCCTTGGGGATGCGGCAGAACTCAGCCGCTTCGGAATTTATGTATCTGAATGTCGGGCCTCATCATCCGGGCACGCACGGCCTGCTGCGCATAATGCTTCAGCTCGACGGCGAAGAAATTATCGACGCTGTGCCGGACATAGGTTTTCATCACAGGGGAGCTGAAAAGATGGGGGAGCGCCAGACCTGGCATTCGTATATCCCCTATACCGACAGGGTCGATTACCTCGGCGGGGTAATGAACAATCTTGCCTATGTGCTTGGAGTCGAAAAACTGGCCGGCATCAAAGTTCCCGAGAGGGCGCAGGTGATCAGGGTCATGCTCTCGGAACTCTTTCGCATAGCAAGCCACCTGGTGTTTTACGGGACCTTTGCCCAGGATGTGGGCGCAATGTCGCCGGTGTTTTTTACGTTTAACGACAGGGAGAGGATATTCGACATCATATCCGCGATTACCGGCGGACGCATGCACCCCAGCTGGTTCCGCATCGGCGGCACCGCGCATGATCTGCCTGAAGGATGGGATGGTCTTATCCGCGATTTTGTCGGCTACTTTCCGAATAGGCTGAAGGAACTCGATTCGATGATCCTGAAAAATTCCATACTCAGGTCGAGGACAAAGGGTGTTGGAAGTTATACACTGGACGAGGCGATTGAATGGGGTGTCACAGGGCCGGGTCTGCGCGCCTGCGGTCTTGAGTGGGACTTCCGCAAGAAGCGTCCTTATTCAGGGTATGATCAGTTCGAGTTTGATATTCCTACAGCTGTTAACGGCGACTGCTATGACAGGTGTGTCGTCAGGGTAGAGGAGATGAGGCAGAGTCTCAGGATTGTCGAACAATGCCTGAACAATATGCCTTCAGGGCCTTATAAAGCTCAACACCCCCTTACTACGCCTCCGCTTAAAGACCGGACAATGCATGATATCGAGACCCTGATCGCGCATTTTCTTAATGTGAGCTGGGGGCCGGTTATACCTGCGGGAGAGGCCTTTTCAGGAATAGAAGCCACAAAGGGCGGCAATGGATATTATCTGGTAAGCGACGGCGGGACAATGCCTTATCGTGTGCGCATTCGCACCCCTTCCTTTCCGCATCTGCAGATGATTCCCATGTTGAGCAGAGGGTCGTTTATTCCCGACCTTCTGGCGACTTTGGGCAGCATCGATTTTGTGCTGGCGGATGTGGACAGATGAAAGGAATACCCAGGTTAATAGTCTGTAGGTGTACAGGTTGATAGGTAGAATAATCCAGGCGGCTCACGCAGAACTCAGAGCAGAAAGAATTTTGCTTTGTAGTGCCGACAGACTACGGTCTAAACAACCTGAGCTCTGCGAAAGCAATATCAGAGGAAACCTATAGTGCTGACGGATGAAGAGAGAGATGAGATCATAAAAGAGATTGCAGGCCATCCCACTAAAAGGGCGGCCTGCGTCCCGGTATTGAAGCTGGTCCAGCGCCGCCGCGGCTGGGTGTCTGATGAAATCCGCGACATTGCGCCTCTGCTTGAAATGACGCCTGAGGAACTCGACGGGGTGGCGACTTTTTTCAGCCACATCTACACAAGCCCTCCGGGCAAGCATATTATATCGATCTGTGACAGCATAAGCTGCTGGGTAACGGGATATGACGCGATCCGCAGCCATCTTTTGGAGCGGCTCGGCATTCGTCCGGGCGAGACCACGCGCGACGGACAATTTACCCTCCTGCCCGTGGCGTGCCTGGGCGTCTGCGACGAGGCCCCGGCAATGATGATCGACGACACGCTTTACACCCGGCTGTCGCCTGAGAAGATTGATGAGGCCTTAAAGAAATACGAATGAGAAATTATGAATAAGAACAAGAGCCTGCCTGACAGGCCGCTAACCGGCGCAATAAAACCGGACGGCAGCCCCCTGAGTATAAAGGAGTATGAGGCGGCGGGCGGATACG
>Ga0334722_10002097_pt1 | contig 23185 bp, 17 predicted proteins | sample C3_bottom_MG_FD_207210 | JGI IMG/M metagenome (GOLD analysis project Ga0334722, IMG submission 207210) | Sediment microbial communities from Yellowstone Lake, YNP, Wyoming, USA - C3_bottom | ecosystem: Environmental > Aquatic > Freshwater > Lake > Sediment | place: USA: Wyoming | collected... | reverse complement strand
CAGCCGACACATCTCTTCCGGTAATGTTTAAAGCCATCCATGATCATCTTGGGGTCATCCAGGTCGGAGGGAACCTTGACGCTCTTTTTGCGGACATCAAGCGAGCGTTCTCGGGTGGTAACGATCGCCCAATTCAACAAGACGGGATCTTTTCCGCGGGCGGAGACATTGAGCACCCCCGAATAAATGAAGATCAGACCGCTTGCCAGTGTGGCAAGCAGAAGGATAAGCAAGGTGCAAATCACTGTTTTGGCTGTATGCATGGTTATTCTCCGAAAACGGATAGTGAGTGTCTAATTCCTCATTGCAATCAAAATAGCACTATTCCAGCAAGCATTCGAGTTGAGACCGCGAAGGAAAGCGAGCAGCGACGAGAGCGTACATCAGTACGCCGAGGAGCGGCGCAGCGCAGCCGATTCAGTTCAATACCCCCTTGAGGGGTACAAAGGTGTCAACTCGAATGCGAACTGGAATAAGATGTGGTGGCGCTCACCGGTTGTTTATCTTAATTCCGCCGAGGTGGGGCGCAAGGGCTTCGGTTTGATCATAAGAAACCGGTTGCCGCCATCGAGCATGATCCCGGTTACGGCCTGTGCCTCCTGGTGCTGGAAACTTCTCTCCAACTCGGCAATATATCGCTTAAGTAGCTCCTGAAGATCCAAAAGACCATCCTCACTGATGGCGTTGATCGTCACCAGGGCGCTTTCTGCAAGCCTCCTTTCGATCGATTCACGGCCAAAGTCATACTCGGGGTAGAGGCACTGGTAGATGACGCCGCCGGTCATGCCGGCGCAGATCCAGGGACCGGGGTCGCCCAGGACCACGACTCGACCGCCGGTCATATACTCAAAGGCAAAACCCTTCAGATGGGCGCGGCTGGCGATATTGCCCAGTTCGTCCCGCACAGGTGCGACAATCCGTCCGCCAAAGACCACATCGGCGCCTGACATCCGGACACAGGCCCTGGAGTCCGCCATGTTCTGCACCATGAACAGGCCGCTGATGGCCCCGTAGGCAAAACTCTTGCCCGTCGATCCGTCGATATGGTGGCCAAGGAGGTTTTGGCCCTTGAACACGCCGAGCAGGCCGCCCCTCCCCCCTTTGGCCGCTCCATCCTGAGAACCGCCCTCGACGATCACCTCAAGGCCTGTGGTGGTAAAGGCGCACAGCCCATTGCCGGGGACCGAGGCCCCGAGCCTGAGCAGGGCCTTTTGCCCCCCCTCGCCCTGGTGTTGCCGGACAAGAGCGCCGGCTAGGTAAGTGCCAACCGCCCGATCGGAGCTGCGTACCCCTTCCTCGGCGAAATGGACCATGGATTCCCCTGCGGCGAAGCGGGCCATGGCTAAGTCTGAGATCAACCGGGTCAGGTAGTTCAACGGTTTTCTGATAACTCTGGGTTCGAGGGCGTGATCGGTTTCAGTCTGGGGCGCAGCGCGTCGCAAGAGGCCGGTCGTATCCAGCCGCTCTTGAAACCGATACTGGCGGAGGAGGTCGCTCCTGCCGACCAGATCCTGCAATCGCGCCACGCCAAGATCCGCAGTTCGCATTCGGAGTTCGTCGCCGATGGCTTGTAAAAAGCGGGTCAGGTTCTCGACTTCATCTTCAATAATCCGGGGCACAAACCCTTTGTAGCCCTTGGCTATCGCCTCCTCTTTGGTCTGGACCTGAGTTGATATCCCCCGCGGGCAGCTGTCGAGATGGCATTGGCGGCAACTGATGCAGCCAATGGCCATGAGGGTTGCGGTGCCGAGTCCTACCCGGTTGGCGCCGAGGAGGATAAGTTTCAGGACGTCATCGCCGCTTCGCATGCCGCCGTCGGCCCAGATCTCGACCCCATGGCGCAAGCCGGACTCGACCAGGGCACGGTGGGCCTCGCTTACCCCGATCTCGGTCGGCAGGCCGACAAAGCGTTTGGCATGTTCCCTGGCTGCCCCGGTGCCCCCTTCGTAGCCGCTGATGTTGACGATGTCAGCGCCGGCCTTGGCTATGCCGACGCTGATGGTCCCCACGCCGCTGGTCACCGGGATCTTGACCGAAACCTTGGCGGTCGGGTTGGCGGTCTTCAGTTCGGTGATGACCTGGGCCAGATCTTCGATGGAGTAGATGTCATGGTGATTGGAGGGCGAGATCAGGGCGATCCCCTCCTTGCAGTGCCGGGCCTGGGCCACCATCGCCGTGACCTTGTTTCCCGGCAGGTGGCCGCCCTCGCCGGGTTTAGCCCCCTGGCCGATTTTGATTTCCAGATAGTCCGTCGAGTTCAGGTAGCCCATGAAGACCCCGAAGCGGCCGGAGGCGATTTGCTGGCAGCGATTTTTGCGGTAGCGGCCGAGCATGTCCGGGATCTCACCGCCCTCGCCGTTCATGCAGATGATGTTAGCCTTGCAAGCGGCCGCGGCGTAAGTCCGGAAAGATTTTTCCCCCTGAGAGCCGAAGGACATGGCGGCGATCACGAGCGGCAGGGAGTGTCTCCCCACCGTGAGGTCGACCTCGTCCATGGTTAGCCGTTGCTCAAGGGGCACGGCCTCAGTTTGCAGGAGGTGGCGGACGCCGGTTGGCATCTCCCCGGCGATGGCGTCAAGGCTTGCTGCCATCTCCAGATAACCCTTCTTGCCGATGGCTGTGTCCCTGATAATTCGGCCAACCTTTGGGTTGCGTTCCGCCTCCCGAAAGCTTTCCGTTTGGGTAGCATCAAACGCCCTGGCATAACGTTTGGTCGCCATCTCTTCCAGTTCGGCAAGGCCAAGGCCGAAGGTATCCGAACCGCAGAAGTTGGCGATCCTAAGGATCTTGGCCAGGTCGGACTTTAAGCCGATGGCGGAAAATATCCGGCCATAGCCGCAAATCTCATGAATGCCCATGGTGGACATCACCTTTTCCATCCCCTGTTGAAGGACAGCGTAGCTATTGGCGATGACTGCCGCCCCATCTCGCTGGTCATCGGCATAGCCCGCCGAGGTCCGCCACAGGAGGTAGGGGTGGACGGCGTCGGCGCCCACCCCGATGACCAGCATCAAGTCGTGGAGGTTGCGGATGGCGCCGGAGTGGACGATAAGGCTCACTTCCCGGCGGTGACCAGCCGCGATCAACGACTCATGGAGTTCGGCTACCAGCAGGATAGGGTCGATAAAGACACGATTCTCGGTGAAGCTTGCCGAATCGTCAAGGATCAGGAGAAGCGCGCCCATCTCCACCGCGGTCTTGGCTTCATTCGTCAGCTCCTTGAGCCTGGCGGTCAGACCGTCAGCTGGCGCGAAGGTCGAGTCCAGCACACGGACAAGGGCGGGATTCCGGCCCTGGCAAGTGAAAAAATCTTTGATCTCTTCAAAAAGGAGTGTGCCAAAGCGGTGGCTGATTTGCCGGCACTGGTCGACCGAAAGGAGCCCGGAGAGGGGCTGCACTCCGAGCAGGAGAGGACTCTTAAGCTCAAGGCCCATTGGGCTTTTGGTCCTTCCGGCCAGGATATCCGGCCTCCGTCCGAGAATCACCATGGTGGAGAAGTGTGCCGACTCACGCTCCCGATCAATGGCCGGGTTGGTGACGACCGCCACACTCTCTTTACAAAAGTCTGCGATGTTGGGGAGCGACTCGGGGACAAAAGAGGGGAGGGGGCCGGTGTAACCGAGAGAGCCGATGACCTCCTTGCCGGTCTGGGCCACCCGCTGGCGGATCAAATGGTCGTAGTGCCGCCAGCCGAAGGCCGCGAGGCAGGACGGGGTCGCAAGCCGCTGGAGGGCAGGGATCACTCTGGGGGTTTCTTTCCCTTTGACGTTTTTTCGTCCTTTGTTGACGCCATTATCATTAGTGGCGATTGGAGTAGGGAGGGTGTGGCAAAGGGCGGCCAGATATTTCGGGGCTGGGCCGCGATCTTCGAGAAGCCGTGTCAGCTGCTGCTGGAGGGCGCCATAGTCCATGACTTCCGCCCTCTTGCCCCGTCCGCCGGTGATTACGATCTTCTCCCCCGGAGCCAGTGGGCAGGGGTCGCCGATGGTGTGGGCCAGATCGACCACACCCTTTTCCGAGGAGAGGAAATAAGTGTAATCGCTCTCCCCGAACCAAAGGGGCCTGAGGCCCATGGCGTCGACGCTGCCCAGGCAGGTATCGCCATGACGGGCCAGTACCGCGGCCGGACCCTGGGCCGAGCAGGCGAAGAACCAGCGATAGAAGGCGTAGAGATCTTGCGTCTGGCGGGGGTAGCGTTTCGTCTCGCTGTGGATGGCTGGAAAGACCATCTCCATGGCCTCGGCCAGATCAAGGTCGTAGTGGTTGACCAACCCCTCGATAATCCGGTTCAGATCCTGGGAGTCGCTGCCGCTAGGCACCGGCTCGATGCCGAGTGTCCGGCCAATACTGCGTAGCCGTTCGATGGTGTTGATCTCGCCATTGTGTCCGAGGAGCGAGAATGGCTGCGAGCGGCTCACCGTGGGCAGGGTGTTGGTAGAGTAACGCCCGTGGCCAATGGTAATGACCGAGCGCATCTCCTCAAGGCGGAGTTCCGGGAAGACCCGGGGCAGGAGGTCCGGCACTCCCTGCAGTTTGTAGACTACCGTGTCCAGACTTAACGAAGCCGTATGGATCTCCGGCAGCATTCTTTCGAGTTCAAGTTGTAGCTGGAAGAGGCGTTTTTGTGCTGCCTGACGGCTACTTTCCGCGATCACCCCGCCTATTTGCCAAAAGAGAGGGGCGCAGGCCCTGGCCCGCGGCCCCAGCTCGGCATCGTTGGTATTGCCGAGCCTTTCGGTAAGGAGGTCGGCTTGATGTTTGCCAAAGAGTTCTTTGGCGCGGGTCATGATCGTGTCATCCCCTGCCTTCACCGAGGGGGGGAGCAGGAGGTGGCCAACAAAGAAATTCTCTGATTCGGCAAGAGACGGGCTCTGGCCGAGCCGGGCCAGTCGTCTGGCCCAAATCTCGCGGGGGATATCCGCCATGATGCCGCAGCCGTCCCCTTCGCCATTGATATCGCCGGAGCGATGTCCCATTTGGCGCAAGGCATCGATAGTCCGGACAATATTGGCGTGAGTACTGTGCCCCTGCTTATCGATAAAGGCGACGATGGCGCAGGCGCTGTGCTCTTCGCTTAGTCTAGGGTTCGAGGTCATCTTCCATATCTTTCTGCTTGAGCATGGTGGTTCCTCCTTGTGGGTTTTAAGAAAAAGTAAAGGGTAAACATGGAAAAATGAATAGGGGGAGTACCCTAATTTACAGCCTTTGCCTCGCAAGGCGGGCTGAGAGTAACTGCCTCTATTCTCTCCTGTCGTCATCCGCTAGCCGGATTACAGGAGAAATAGGGTCAATCCCCTATTCACTTCAAGCAGGCGTTACCTTAGCATGGAAAAAATGGTGAAATGGAGGTCGCTTCCATTTTGTTGAACGTGGTAACTGCCCAGATCGATAGGCTGTAAGCGTTTAGTCTGTCAGCAACAAAAAAAAAGACGTATCTGGGTCAATTATGTCAAAAACAACCTGTCCATCGCGGGAGGAATGCACCATGAAACATCTGCTGTTGACTCTGACCTGTCTTCTGCTAACGTCCACTCCTCTCCTTGCCGCAGTGCATGGCAGCGAGGTCACTTATAGCGACGGCGTTCAACAGCTCAAAGGCTATATTGCTTACGACGATGCGCTGTCCGGCATGCGGCCGGGTGTTCTTGTCGTTCATGAGTGGTGGGGGCATAACGACTACGTTCGCAAACGGGCCGACATGTTGGCGGAACTGGGCTATGTCGCCTTGGCGGTCGATATGTATGGCGACGGTAAGCAAGCCGATCACCCGGACGAGGCGGGCAAGTTCGCAGCCGAGGTGCAGAAAAATATGGGTGTCGGCCGTTTACGTTTTGCGGCCGGCATGAAACTGCTGAAGGAACATCCAAAGACCGCGCCTGATAAAATCGCCGCCATTGGTTACTGCTTCGGCGGCGGTATCGTTTTACAGATGGCCAGAGACGGCCTGGACCTTAAAGGGGTGGTAAGTTTCCATGGCTCCCTGGCCACTGCCTCCCCGGCGGAGAAGGGCAAAGTGAAGGCCGCGGTGCTGGTCTGCAATGGCGGTGATGACTCTTTTACCTCAATGGACCAAATCAAAGGTTTCATGCAAGAGATGATCGACGCCGGGGCGCTGCTGCGCTTCAACTCCTATCCCGGCGCCCGCCACAGTTTCACTAATCCCGACGCCGACCGTCTCGCCGCTAAATTTTCCATGCCCATTGCCTACAATGCCAAGGCAGACCGAAAATCCTGGCTGGACATGCAAAGTTTTCTTAAACAGGTCTTTGCCGAGGGGACATGAATTGTAACGTCTTTGTAACCTATCTCTCGCATACGGTTCGGGTGAAGAGGTACAGAAGAGTGCGCGTTCCGGATTCGTCCAGAAGTGCATGAACGAGCGGGGGCTGCGGATAGTCGAGACCCTGCGGCGGTTGGCGCGAGAGCAGAATACGACGCCATCCCGCTTGGCCCTTGCCTGGCTTATCTCGCGCCCCACCGTTACGGCGCCCATCGCCAGCGCCACTAGCCTTGGCACAGTTGAACGACCTGCTGGGTGCGACGGAGCTTACCCTTGACCATGAAACCATTGATCAGTTGAATCAGGCGAGCAAATAATTTTGAGGCAACCATGACCACACCACAACATTGTCCCGGATTCGAGACATTCAAGAACCTGACGGCCTTCACCTGCAAATGCCCGCAATGCGGGACGGAGAAAGAAATTTTTTCTGACGAGTTTAATCGTGAGCACAGATGCCCTAACTGTCAGCAGCCGATTGATTTCAAGAAATGCGCCTGGTATGGTGGAGCGAACCAAACACCTCGGTAACGAACAATGCGGCGTATGGATGTCAGCCGATGGTGTTGGGTGCAAAGTGTAACTCTTGAGTAACTTCCAGCTCAAAGCCGAAACCATGCATCTGTCCCGGAACTGTAACTGTTTAGCAGTGCCGCAGATGCGCGAAATAAGCCTGCGAGCTATAGCCCGCCTAGGTGAGCAGGCTTATGATCCCCGCAAGGGGGATAAACGCAGCAGATGTGGTGCTGCTGGACAGTTCACGCTTGATTTAAAATGGAATGGCACAGAGGCTGCCGCGTATGTTGACCTATTGCTCAAATATTCATCCTGGAGAAAGCTGGGATGAGACCTTCGCCAACATCAGACAATATGTGCCGGGAGTTAAGAAACAGGTGCTTCCTGACGCCTCTTTTCCGGTAGGGTTGAGGCTTTCCGGCCGGGCAGCCTCCGAGCTGAACGACGAGTTGGCGGCCGAGTTTCGCGCCTGGTGTCTGGACCACGACTGTTTTGTCGCCACCATGAACGGCTTTCCCTACGGCGCCTTTCATCATGTCCCGGTCAAGGAGAGAGTTTACCTGCCTGACTGGCGTCATCCGGAACGGCTGCGTTACACGAAACAGCTGGCAACCCTCCTCGCCTCTTGGTTGCCTGAATTCAAAAGCGGCTCGATCTCCACCGTACCTCTGGGTTTCAAGGATGATTCCGGCCCTGACGACTGGAATACGTTCCGCGCCAACCTGATCCGTGCCTTGCAATTCCTCGATTCCCTGGCTCAAAAGACCGGCAAGGAAATTGTTCTGTCCCTGGAGCCCGAGCCCGGCTGCCTGCTCGAGACCACGGAGGATGTCGTGCGATTTTTTGAAATGCTCGACCCGCCGGCCGGGCTGCGGCCGTTTCTCTCCGTCTGTTTTGACTGCTGCCACCAGGCACTTCAGTTCGAATCGCCGGCCCATTCCCTGCAACTGCTTGCCGCGAGCGACATCCGTATCGGCCATGTCCAGGTCTCTTCGGCCCTTCGCCTCGAACACCCAGACATCGGACAATTAACACGCTTTTGCGAGCCGTGTTATCTGCACCAGACCGTGGGTCGCCGCCGGGACGGCTCCCTGGTGCGTTACCACGATCTCGATCTGGCCGTGGCTGCTGGGGATCGGGATGTTGACGAATGGCGAGTCCACTTTCACATCCCGGTGTTCATCGACCGTCTGAGCGATTGTGCGAGTACTCAGCCCTTTCTGCGGGAGATTTTGCCGAGGCTTGCGCCTGACATCCCGCTTGAAGTTGAAACCTACACCTGGTCGGTATTGCCAAAAGATCTGCGGACCGCAACCGTGACCGAATCGATTGTCCGCGAACTTGAATGGGTCGCGGCCCATATTGGAGAAGGCAAACAGGGCAGGGCGGGTGGAGCAATATGAGGGACACGGCAGTCAAGGCGATGTTTGAAACCATTGCCGGCAGCTATGATTTTCAAAACAGCTTTTTGTCGTTGGGCCGGGACATCTCTTGGCGTAAGGCCCTGGCCCGGTCCATCCGGGCAGATGAGCGTTCGGTCGTGGTCGACGTGGCGGTCGGCACCGCAGAAGTTGCGCTGGCCATCGGCAGGCGTCATCCCTTGAGCCGGGTGATTGGGGTCGATTTCTCACCGGCGATGCTTGCTGTGGGCCGGAAAAAGATACTCACCCGTGGTCTCACTGACCGCATCTCGCTGACTGCGGGCGACGGACGCCGGTTGCCGCTGCGCGACGCCTCGGCCGATGCGGTGACCATCGCCTTCGGCATCCGTAATATCGAGGAACGTCACCTGGCCTTGGCCGAGTTTTATCGGGTGCTCAAACCGGGCGGCCAACTGTTGATTATGGAGTTTTCCTACCCCGACGGCCCGCTCTTGAAGGCGTTGTACCGCTTCTACTTCGACCGGATTCTGCCGCCGGTGGGCAACTGGCTGTCGCGGACGGATTATGCCTACGGCTATCTTGCCGATTCGGTCGATCGGTTCCCGGTTGATGCCGAATTCCTGCACGAGATTGGGCGAGCCGGGTTTGAACGGCTGGCGGTGACCAAGCTCACCTTTGGCATCGCCAAAATCTTTCACGGTTTCAAGGGAACACATGAAAGTCAATTGGCCTGAACGAATCTGGGTCAACAGCCCGCTTCGCCGTTATATCCAGAAACGGGAAGCTCGTTTCTTTAAAGGGCTGCGCGACATGCCGGCGGGCGGCCGCTGCCTTGAGATCGGCTGCGGGCGAGGGGTCGGTGCTGTCATCATCCGGGATACCTTTGCCCCGGCCCGGATCGATGCACTCGATATCGATTCGGAGATGCTCTCTCTTGCCCGGCACGAGCAGGCGGTACGCCGGGTGGCCGGACTTACCTTTCTGGCTGCGGACGCCCAGTCCCTGCCGTATCGGGACGGTTCGTTCGACGCGGTATTTAATTACGGTATCGTCCATCACCTGGAGGACTGGCAGAGTGGTATCCGGGAGTTGTCCCGGGTGCTTAAGCCAGGCGGGGCCTTCTATTTCGAGGAGATATACCCGCCGCTCTATGCCAACCTGTTGTTTCGCTACCTGCTTGACCACCCACGGCAAAACCGTTTCCATGGCCCCGAGTTCCGTGGTTTCTTACATGACTCTGGCCTCAGACTGCTGCCCGGTTTCAAGGAGTCGCGCTTTGCAATCCTCGGGGTAGCGGTCAAGGAAGAGGGTGCTGTCACCGGGTTTGATTCTGCCGCTAATCTATAGGGAGAGAAGGGATCCGTATGCCGCTGTGTAATCGCCGGGATTTTCTCAAAGTCATCGGGCTGGCCGGGGCCTCGGCCACCATGGGCTGCACCCCCGATTCGGCCAGAAAGCTGATCCCCTATCTCATCCCGGACCAGGATATCATCCCCGGCCTGTCGACTTGGTACGCCACCACCTGCCGGGAGTGCCCGGCCGGCTGCGGCCTGCTCGCCGCCAACCGCGACGGCAGGATTATCAAGCTGGAGGGCAATCCTGACCACCCTATCAACCGGGGGGCGCTCTGCCCTCGTGGCCAGGCGGCCTTGACCGGCCTCTACAACCCGGACCGCTTCAACGGTCCACGGCTGCGGCAGGGGGATGACTTGGCGGCCGCCAGTTGGTCCGAGGCCCAAACGGTTTTGGCCGACCGCCTGCAGACCATCCGCCAGCAGGGCCGGGGCGAGCGGGTCGTCTTCCTCACCGGCCTGGTCAACGACTCCATGGCGCAATTGATTGGCGACTGGCTCGCTGCGCTCGGCGGGGGCAGGCATGTGATCTACGAGCCTTTTGCCTATGAACCCCTGCGCCAGGCGAATCGGGAGGTCTTTGCCGAGGACTCTATCCCGCGCTACCGCCTTGATCAGGCGGATTTCCTTATCTCGTTCGGGGCAGGATTTCTCGAGACCTGGCTCTCCAACGTCGAGTATGCCCGGCAATTCGCCATCTTCCATACGCCACAGGCAGGAAACAAGAACTGTTTTGTCTATGCCGGCCCCCGGCGCTCGATGACAGCCGCCAGTAGCGATCACCAAGTCCTGGTGCGTCCCGGCGGCGAACTGGTGTTGGCCATGGCCTTGCTGGAAAAGCTGCTCGACCGGCATCGGCAGGGGGGCTTGCCCCTGGAACGCGGCCTGGCGACCATGGTCGAACAGGCAATCGGCCCCGGTTCCTGGTTGGCTGCGGCCGAACGTTTCGACATCTCTGCCGAGATCGTGGGCAGGTTGGCCGACCGTTTTCTTAAGGCCGAGCGGCCCCTGGCCCTGGCCGCAGGTCTCCCCCATTCCGGTTCCCAGGCCACGGCCACGGCGGTGGCGGCAAACCTCCTCTGTCTGCTCAAACCCGCCAGCCGCAAACTCCTGGAGTTCGGCCCGGCCACGGCGCTCGATCTGGCAACGCCCGCCGCCGGCATCAAGGAGCTATCCGAGCAGATGGGGCGGGGCGAGATCGATCTCTTACTGTTGCACGAGGCCAACCCGGTATTTTCTCTCCCCTCTTCGTGGGGCTTCCAGGAAAAACTAAAAAAGGTGCCGATGATTGCCGGTTTTTCTCCCTGCCCGGACGAGACGATGGCTTTTGCTCACCTGGTCCTGCCTGCCCACACCCCCCTCGAATCATGGGGCGACTATGGCCCGAGGGCAGGCGTCAGCGGCCTCATGCAGCCGGTCATGGGTCCGGTCTTCGATACCCAGCACCTGGGGGATGTCTTGCTCGCGGTGGCGGAAGAAGCCGGTTTTGACGAAAAACTGGAGTGGGCCGATTTCTATGAACTGCTGCGCGACCGCTGGCACGGAAAATGGGTGGCCGCAGGCGCTGGCAAGCCCTTTGAAACCTTCTGGCAGGAGGCCTTACGTCAGGGGGGCGTCTACGAGTCAGACACCGCCCTCAGGCCGCCCCAGCCGAATCCCGGCTTCAATTTTAGCTTTCCCGCACCTGATACGATACCTGCGGGGAAGGAGAGCTACTCCCTGGTCATCTATCCGACCATCCAGTTTTTTGACGGCAGGATGGCCAATCGTTCCTGGCTGCAGGAGTTGCCCGATCCGGTGACCCAAATCACTTGGGGCGGGTGGGTGGAGATGCACCCGGCGACTGCCGCAAGGCTTGGTCTCGGCAAAGGGGATGTCGTGCGGATCACTGCGGCGGATGAGGCGCATGAGGCGATAGAGGCACCGGTCCTGCCGGTCAGCACCGTGGCGGAAGGGGTTGTTGCCGTGCCCATCGGCCAGGGTCACTCCCAGTTTGGCCGTTTTGCCGACGGCTGGCCCGCCGACCCCCTCGATCTCCTGCCGCCGGAGATCGATCCCGTCTCGGGCGGCCTGATGATGGCGGAAACGGTGTTGCTCAAGCGGACCGGCCTCTTCTCCGCCATCGCCAATACGGATGGCAGCTTCTTTCAGGAGGGCCGCAATATGGTCGAGGATGAGTCCTTCGACCTCTACCGCACGGCCTTGGAAGCTAACCGGATGCCGGAACTGGATCTCCCCCTGCCTCAAAGTTTCAAACCGCAACGGGATTTCTACCCGCCCCACGAACATAAGGAGTTCCGCTGGTGCATGGTGGTCGATCTCGACCGCTGCATCGGCTGCGGGGCCTGCGTGGTGGCGTGCTATGCCGAGAACAACGTCGCCATTGTCGGCCGCAAGCAGGTACTGCTGGGCCGGGAGATGTCGTGGCTCAGGATCCAGCGCTATTTTTCCGATGACGGCACCACTATCCGTTACCTGCCCATGCTCTGTCAACACTGCGACGAAGCGCCGTGCGAGGCGGTCTGCCCGGTCTTTGCGCCGCACCACAGTGTCGAGGGCTTGAATAACCAGGTCTACAACCGTTGCTTCGGTAGCCGTTTCTGCTCCCAGAACGACCCGTACAAGGTGCGCCGTTTCAATTTTTACACCTACACCCGGCCCACGCCTTTGCACTGGCAGCTCAATCCGGACGTCACCGTGCGCCAGAAAGGGGTGATGGAGAAGTGTTCGTTCTGCGTGCAGCGTATCGTGTCCGCCAAGCTTAAGGCCAAAGTGGAGGGACGCAGGCTCGGCGATGGCGAGTTCACCACCGCCTGCGCCCAGACCTGCCCGACCGACGCCCTGACCTTCGGCAACCTGCTCGATCCCGAAAGCCGGGTAGCCAAGCTGACCAGCGACCCCAGGGCCTATCAGGTGTTGCGCGAGGTGAATACCAAGCCGGCGGTCATCTATCTGAAGAAATTGACCCAGGAGTTGTGACGTGAAGACCTATCGCGAGATCAACGACCGCATTCTGGCAACGCTTACCCAGCCTAACCGAGGCTACTGGGGTTGGCTTGCCCTCTGTGTGACCGGGGTCTTGACCGGGGCTGGCTGCTGGGCCTATCAGATCGCCACCGGCCTCGGGATGGAGGGGATCAATCACCCCGTCATGTGGGGCACCTATCTGGTCAACTTCGTCTTCTGGGTCGGCATCGCCCACTCCGGCACCCTGATCTCGGCCATCCTCTATCTGTTCAAGGCGCCCTGGCGCACGCCGCTCGCCCGTAGCGCCGAGGCCATGACCGTCTTCGCCGTCTCGGTCGCCGGGCTCTTCCCCCTCATCCATATGGGGCGGGTTTGGGTCGTTTACTGGATCCTGCCCTATCCCAACCAGCGTAACCTGTGGCCAAACTTCCAGTCGCCGCTGCTCTTTGACGTCATCGCCATCTCCACCTACCTCTCGGTCAGCCTGCTCTTCTGGTACACCGGCCTGGTGCCGGATCTGGCCATCATCCGCGACCGGGCAACGGGCCTCAGGCGAAAGATCTACGGTTTCTTCGCCCTGGGCTGGACCGGCTCTCATAAAGAGTGGAACCACTACGGCTGGGCCTATCTGCTGTTTGCCGCACTCGCCACGCCGCTGGTCGTCTCGGTGCATAGCGTCGTCTCCTGGGACTTCGCCTTAGGTGTTGCCCCTGGTTGGCATTCGACGATCTTTGCCCCTTATTTCGTGGCAGGCGCTATCCATTCGGGGCTGGCCATGGTCCTCACCCTGCTCATCCCGCTGCGCCGCATCTTCCGTTACGAAGATATCATCTCCATGCCGATTCTGGAGAACGTGGCCAAGACCATCGTCTTTACCGGGCTCATCGTCGGCTACTCCTATCTGACCGAGGCCTTTATCGCCTGGTACGGCGGCAGCGCGGCGGAGCGGGGGATCTATCACTGGCGGGCCTTTGGCCACTACGCCCCGTTTTTTTGGCTGATGGTGGTCTGCAATACCATTGTGCCGCTGGCCTTCTATTGGAAACGGGTGCGGACCACCATCCCGGCCCTCTTTGGCATCTCGATTTTGATCAACATCGGCATGTGGTACGAGCGCTTCGTCATCATCATCAGCTCGCCGGGCCACGAGTTCGATCCATACTCCTGGAGCATTTACCAGGGGCCGACCTGGGTGGAGTACGGCATCCTGATCGGTTCCTTCAGCCTCTTTTTCCTGCTCTTTCTGCTCTTTGCCGGATTCCTGCCCACGGTCTCGATGACCGAGCTCAAAGAGGATCTGGCCCCGCCGCGCCGAGGGCTTGGGGCGGGGCCTGCAAGTGCGGCCCGGCCCGGAGGCAATCATGCATAGTCATGTGCGGCTGCAGGCGATTTTTGTCTATCTCGACGACCTGCTCCGGGCCTTGCGCTCGCTGAAAGATCGGCAACTTACAATCCATGCCGTGCACTCGCCGGTCCCGAATCACGAAATTGCCGCGCTCATGGCGGATCGTGCTAGTCCTGTCCGCTACATCACCCTGGCCGGCGGGATATTGGGCATCGTTACCGGCTTTAGTCTGTCGGTGTATACGGCCATGCAGTGGCGATTCTTGGTCAGCGGTAAGCCACCGGTGCCGCGAGTGCCCTACGTCATCGAATCCTTCGAGTTTTGCATCCTGTTTGCCGTATTGTTCAATGTGATAGGGCTGCTGCTGCTCACCCGGCTACCGAGGTTTGGTCTGCCTGCCTCCTACGACCCCCGGGTAACCGAGGACCGGTATAGTGTGCTGGTCAGTTGTACGCCGGCGCAGCGCGAGGAGATCAGCCGTTTGCTGCGGGAAAACGGGGCGGAGGAAGTCAATGTCGTATCCTGAGAGAGAGCGTAATGCTATCATAGCCGTATCCCGCTGGCCTGGCCGGCCCGGACTGCTGCCGCTCTTTGTCGGATTGGCCTTGGCGGGAGCCGCAACCTTTGTCAGCGGGGTCATGGGGGACAATCCGCTCAGGGCTTGGCAGACCTATCTGATCAATCTCGTGTTCTGGACGGGCTTGGCTGCCGGGGGGGTGCTGTTTTCGGCGATCCAGAGCATTACTCATGCCTTCTGGGGCCGGCCGCTTAAAAGGCTGGCCGAGGCGCCCGGCACCTTTTTGCTGATCGCGCCGCTCTTGTTTCTTGTGCTCTATGCCGGGCGTAGCCATATCTTCCCTTGGATCAACCATCCGGTAGCCGGCAAGGAGGGTTGGCTGAACGCGCCCTTTCTTTTCCTGCGGGACGGCTTTAGCCTCCTGCTGCTCGGGGCCGCGGCACTTAGCCTGATCTGGCTTTCGGTCCGCCGCGAATGCGGCCAGGCGGTCGCGCAGCTGCCACCTGCCGCCGACACAGAGGGCCGGGAGGAGGGTGTGGTCGTGGTCTTTGCCCAGATCTACGCCATCCTCTATGCCTTGGTGCTGTCGCTCATCGCCTTTGATCTGGTCATGTCGCTGTCGCCGCGGTGGTACAGCACCCTGTTCGGGGCCTATTACTTTATCGGCAGCTTTTACATGGGCCTTGCCGGCCTCATGCTCCTTGCCTGCCTGGCTGTGAGGAAAGAGGGCATGGGCCGCTACATCAAGGCCCTGCAGTTTCAAAATCTCGGTAAACTCATGCTTGGTTTCGCGCTCTTGACCGGGGACTTTTTCTTCACCCAGTTTCTGGTCATCTGGTACGGCAATCTGCCCGAGGAGACCGGGTTCGTCATCCTGCGCTCCCAGTTTGCGCCTTGGAGATCACTGGCCTGGACCGTGCTTGCGGTCTGCTTCATCCTGCCCTTTGTGGCGCTGCTCAGTCGCCGGAACAAGGTGCGGCCATGGGCCATGTTCATCCTTGGCAGTGTGATCCTGGTCGGCATGTGGCTTGAGAAATTCCTGCTGGTGGTCCCTTCCCTCTGGCAGGGGCAGGGGTTGCCGCTGGGGCTGAGCGAGGTTCTGATCAGCCTGGGGTTTTTCGGTGTCATGGCGCTTTGCATCACTATTTTTCTCGGCAAGTTCCCGCTCTTGCCCTTTGCCGATCCGCTGCTCAGGATCGAGGCCGAAGAGCAAAGCACTGACGGGGGGCTGGCGAGATGATCGCCGGTCGATTCATACACTGGTTCTGGCGACCGATGAGCTGGCGGTATTGGTTCGCCGTCACTTTGCTGCTGGTTGGGGTCATGCTCTACTTCGTCTATCTCTATCCCGGCCAAGGGATCGGTCCGGAACAGCCCATTCCGTTCAGCCACCGGGTGCATGCCGGGGTCAAGCAGATCAACTGCCGCTTCTGTCACCCTTTTGTCAATCGTTCGCAGCGGGCCGGACTCCCGGACATGGCGAAGTGTTTTTTCTGTCACAGTTACATTATCCCCAATCACCCGCAACTGGTGAAGGAGAGAGAGCATTTGGACCGGGAGCAGCTGGTGCCCTGGCAACGCATATTCTTCGTGCCGGATTATGTCAAGTTCCGGCATCAGCCGCACATCGAGCTGGGAAAATTCGACTGCTCGGCATGCCACGGGGCGGTGGCGACCATGGACCGCTTGCGGCCGGTGAAGTTTCAGATGGGGTTTTGCATCGCTTGCCACAAAAAGATGAAGGCCCAGACCGATTGCTGGCTGGCCTGTCACCACTGATGGCGTCGATGGCGTCGCAAAATAACCGATCTGCTGCGTTGCAGTACATTTTTGCTCATTCGGCACACTATGTGTGTGGCCTCATTCGCAAAAATGCACTGCGCCTTGCATATCGGCCCTTTTGCTTAGCCATACCGAGGCGTTTGCGTGAATGCCATGGATTGTTACGTTTATTAGCAACCGTCATTCCGGCATGTTGTTAGCCGGAATCCAGTTGTTGTGATATTCGGGGGCTGGATGCCGGGTCAAGCCCGGCATGACGGATGGGTTGTATTTTTGTCATGCAACTCATTGTGAACTCGAACAAATTAACACGCAGAAAGATGACTAAACAACCAATGAATATACGCCTGCTTATCACCGAACCTTACGGGACCGTCAAAGCCTTTTTCTTGAGTTCCGCCATCTGGTTCGTCATTGCCACCTCTGTCGGTTTCATCGCCGCCACCCACTTGGCGGCGCCGGAGTTGCTCAGCAACATCCCCTGGCTGGTCTTTGGCCGCAGCCGCGCCATGCACACCAACCTAGTCATCTTCGGTTTCGTGGGCTCGGCCTTGCTCGGCGCAGCCATTCACATGGTCCCGACCCTGGTGCGGGCGCCGTTATTCAGTGAGCGGCTGGGTCTGTTGTCGATTTTGGTCTGGAACCTGACCATTATCGCCGGCACCGTCACCCTGGCGCTTGGCCACTCCCAAGGCCGGGAGTACGCCGAATGGATCTGGCCCGTGGATGTGGGGGTGCTTACGGCGCTCGCCCTCATCTTTTTTAATCTCATGCAGACCGCGCGCCGCCGTACCGAGAAGATCTTCTATGTCTCGAACTGGTACGTGTTCGCGGGGCTTCTCTTTACCTTTCTGATCTACTTTTTCGGCAACGCCATGTGGAATCCGTCCACCGGCGCCATCAGCGGCCTGCCGGACTCTATTCTCGCCTGGTTCTATGGCCACGGTGTCGTCGGCCTGTTTTTGACGCCGCTGGCCGTGGCGGTGGCCTATTACGGCATCCCCATCGTCTGCCGGACGCCGCTCTACAGCCACTCGTTGTCGCTCATCGGCTTTTGGACAATCCTTGTGATCTATACCCACATCGGCACCCATCACCTGCTGCAGACCCCTGTCCCGGCCTGGCTCAAGGTGGTCGCCATCTCCGGCAGTCTCACCATGTTTATCCCGGTGATGACGGTGTTGATCAACCTGTGGCTTACCATGCGCGGGCGGCTCGGCTACCTGCACAGCGACATCGGCGGCAAATTCATCATGGCAGGCCTGGTCTGGTATATCCTGACCTGCATCCAGGGGCCGCTGCAGGCGCTGCCGGCAATCCAGCGAGTGACGCACTTGAACAACTGGGTCATTGCCCATGCCCACATGGGGGTGCTGGGGTTTTCCGGCACCATCGGTCTCGGCGGCATCTACCTGATCCTGCCGATGGTGACCGGCAGGCCCATCTACAGCCGGAGGCTGGCCGACATCCAGTATTGGCTGGTTCTGCTCGGCATGACCGGTTTCTTTCTGGTGCTCACCGCAGCCGGCTTGATTCAGGGCCACGGCTGGCTAAACGGTAAACTGGTCTACGCCATGCTGCCCGAGATCCATATCTACATGGTGATGCGGGTCGCCATCGGTGTCTTGATCGTCTGCGGCGCTTGGATCGGTCTCTACAATATTGCCCGCAGCATTTGCTGCAGTGACGGGCAGGAGGAGACGCCATGAAGATGACCCCCATGACCATTATCGTCGGCGGGGCGCTGATCTTCGGCTCGGTCCTGTTTATCGCCGTGATCCTGCCCTGGCGAACCATGAGCGAGGCCCCCTCCGCCATCTTCCGGCCTCGGACCCAGCTTGAGGAGGAGGGTCGCCTCATTTACATCAACAACGGCTGCGGGTACTGCCATACCCAGTTCATCAGAAATATCGACTGGGGCCCCGGCGCCGGGCGGGTTGCCCAGGCCGGAGACTACGTGGCAGACCAGCCCCCTCTGCTGGGGACCGAACGGATCGGACCGGATCTCTCCCAAGAGGGCGGCGAACACCCGGACGACTGGCACGTCGCTCATTTTGCGAACCCGCGTTTTACCGGGCCGGAGTCGGTGATGCCGTCTTGGGCCTTTCTGGGTCCGCAGAAGCTCAATGCCCTGACCGCCTATGTCCAGGGGCTCGGTTTTCGGGATGCCGATTATCGGCTTGGTCGGCAGAAGTCCTGGAAAGAGAAGGCGGTAAGCGCCTACGCCGCCGGACCGGACGAGAACGTCCGCTGGCTGCACTCAAAGGTGCCGGAGGGGTGGCGCAAGGTAAGCGCTCCGTATCCAGCCATGGCAGCCGGCTTGGCCAGGGGGCAGAAGATCTATCAGAGTTATTGCATCGGCTGCCACGGCCCGGTGGGCGACGGCATGGGCGAGGCCGAACCCTATCTCAATCCGCCGCCGCTGAACTTTACCCTGCTCAAGGGGCGGGGCATCTCCGGCGGTATTTTGTATTACCAGATCATGAACGGCATCACCGGCACCGCCATGCCCTACTTCAAGGCCCAACTGGAGTCGGAAAAGATCTGGGATGTGGGAAATTATGTGGCCACCTACTTCATCGGCGAAAGCGATGCCGGACGTGACCGCCAGGGGATCGAACCCGCCTATGAGGGACCGCCTGAAAAGCATGCGGGAGGAAAGAAATAATGTACGCCTACGGTTGGCTGGCCCTGGTAATCATGAGTCTGTGGATCAGTCTTGCCGCCTTTGTCTGGGGGCTGAAGAGCGGTCAGTTTACCGAGCAGGGGAGGGTTCGTTACTTTCCCTTAAGGGACCAGACCTCACCGGTCCCGACCTGCGATCCGGCTAAACTGACGGCGGAGGTCTACGTTCTGCTCGGTATTTTTATCTGCGGACTGCTGATCATGTTGACGCCGGTGGCGCTAACGATCTGGCACTCCGTCCGGGGGTAAGGTATGCGATATTTCACGTTGCTCGATTTTCAACACTGGGTGCTTGCCCTGTTTTTCGGGCTGATGGGGGTTGTTTTGATCTATGTCGCCTGGAGGCTGTCGCCTGAGACGAAGGAGGGGAAGGGGGGAGTCGGGGACAGCCTCTCACCCGGCCATATCCCGGGCTCAAATCCAATCCCTCCGATCTTGATTTTTATCGCTGTCTACGCGCTGCTTTGGGCGTTGGGCTTTGCCATCGACGCCATACTGGACGGGATCGGCTAATTTGAATTTATGAGCATGATACGTTTTTCCTACAATATTGCCTGGTTCTTTCCCTCACCCGGCCTTCGGCCACCCTCCCCCCGTCAAGCGGGGACTGAACTGAGTCCCAGAGGGCGAGGGGATATAATTCAGCACACCCACAACTCGCGAGGGGAGGCGAATGAACGAAACACCAAATATCCCAAATGACCTGGAGCGGAAAGAAACCCGGCGCACCTTGCTGGTTGCCTTCGGTCTCGCCGCCGGGTTCCTGCTCTGGGGGCTGTTTCTTTTTTTTATGGTCGGCGTCCAAGTGCCGCCAGCTTGGGATTTCGGCGTTGTGCCGGATGTGCCAGGCCTTTCCGTCTATTCGACCGTTTCCAACCGGCAACTCTCGTCAGTGCCTCCGTTTTATCTGCGCGAACAAGCGGTGCTCTCGCCGCAACACGTGCAGGGCAGACCGGTGATTCAGGATCCAAAAATGAAGGAGTCAACCCCGTGAGCACTGTTTGCCAGCGCATACCATTTTTCTCCCTCGCCGGGTATCTCCTCGGTCTGTTCCTCCTGGCCCAGACGGTTACTGGCTGCGATTATGCCCGGATGACCGACGACGAGGCGGTCAACACGTACCAGACCAAGCTGCCAGCCATGCCGGAACATACCGTGCCTGTTGACGGCGGCATCGAAAAAGTGCGCACAAGCGACCCCAGCGACCTTGCCAATCCCTTGCCGTTTGCTGAATCATCGATCGAACAGGGTAGGGTGGATTACGGCTATTTCTGCGTGCACTGCCACGGACCCAAGGCCGATGGCCAGGGCACGGTGGGCCAGAGCTTCTCGCCGTTGCCCACGGACCTCATGCAGGACTCGGTTCGAATCCAGACCGACGGCGAGCTGTTCGTGAAGACCAGTCTCGGGTATAAACGTTGTCCGCCCCTGGCCCAAACCGTGGCGGAAAACGATCGCTGGGCCATTATCAACTACCTGCGGTTTCTGGCTCTCAGCCCGAGGAAGCAGTAACGATGATTTCGCCAAAAGTTCGATCAGCCAGCGGGCGGAGCACTTTTGTTCCGCCACTCCATGCTTTAAGCCGTGCCGTTCGTATCCCTTTTATTGTCCGAGAATCCTGATGACAGCCATACCCTCGACCGTGGAACGGCAAGCCGTCCAGACTATGGCGGAGACGGTTTGCGGCCTCTGCGGCCAGCCACTCGGTCACCTTAGTTTGCGGATGGCGGCAAGTAGCGAGGGGTTACGATTTTGCTGCAACGGCTGCCGCTGCGTCTTTGAGATTTTGTTCAACCTTCCGGGCGGTATCGGTACCGATTTTAGGGAGACGGAACTTTATCGAAAATGCGTGGCTGCTGGTTTCATCGCACAGGCCGGGAAGGCGGAGCCGATCGCGGCAGAGGCATCTGGCCCGGCAAGCCCTGAGATTGCTGGGCAGGGGCTCGAAATGAGCCTCAAAATCGAAGGCATGTGGTGTACTGCCTGTTCGTGGCTCGTCCAGGAGATCTTGCGACGTCTGCCGGGGATGCTCACGGCCGAGGTGTTTTTCTTCTCCGATCAGGCCAGGGTTCGCTACCTGCCGCACCGAATCACCCCCCAGGAAATTTTTGAGCGGCTCAGCCGCTTTGGCTACCGCGCCCAACCGGTGGACGCGGAGCCGGACCTTGGCCAACCGGAGTCTTGGTTTCGTCTCGGGGTTGCGACCATCCTTACCCTCAACGTCATGATGATCTCGCTGGCGTTGTACGGCGGGTTTTATCAGAACCTGGAGGTCATGGGGATCACATCTCTTTCCCTGCCGTTGTTTTTTCTGGCCACGCCGGTAGTCTTTTACAGCGGCTGGCCGATTTTGCTGCGTGGCTGGCATGGGCTCTCTTTGGGCCGTCCGTCCATGGATACCCTGATCGCCACCGGCAGCCTGGCTGCCTATGGATATAGTGTGGCGCGGATGCAGACGGGGAGTCTTCATCTCTATTTCGATACCGCAGCCATGCTCATTACCTTGGTGCTGATCGGCAGAGAGGTTGAGGGCCGGGTCCGCCGCCGGATCAATCTGCGTGCCTACGAACTCTTCGAACTGGCCGGAGCCAAGGCGCGGCGGCTGTTTGAAGGGCGGGAGCAGTGGGTCGCGGCGTCTGCGGTCAAGTGCGGCGATCGAGTTGTCGTCAAGGCCGGAGAAAGAGTTCCGGTTGACGGTCGGGTCGTGGACTGCCAGGCAACGGTTGACGAGTCGATGCTTACCGGAGAATCCAGGCCGGTGGCCAAGGCCGTTGACGACGATGTCCTGGCCGGGACTCTCCTGCTCGACGGCGAAGTTGAGCTTTGCGCCACTCGGGTCGGCGCGGCCAGTTCGCTCGGTCAGATGATCGAGTTGATCCGGGATGCCTTGGCCGGCAAAAACCCTGTCGAACAGTTTACCGACCGCCTCACCCACTGGTTCGTGCCGCTCATCTTCTGCTTGGCTGCCGTCACCTTCTTTGGCCTACGGTTTACGGGGGGGGCGGCGGAAAGCGCTTTGCTGCGGGCCTTGACCGTGCTGGTTATCGCCTGCCCCTGCGCCTTGGGGATTGCCACGCCGCTTGCTAAAGTTGCGGTCGTGTCGGCCGGCCGCAGCCGGGGGATACTGATCCGCGACCCGACAGCCTTTGAACAGGCGTACCGCCTGGACACCATGGTCTTCGACAAGACCGGCACCGTGACCCGGGGGAGCTTTACCCTGCTTGAGGTTTACGCCCCGGACCACAGCGAGGCCGATGTCTTGCGGCGGGCGGCGGCGGTTGAGTCAGGTGCCGAACATTTCCTGGCCCGGGAGATCGGGCGTCAGGCAGAGCGGCGCGGGGGCGAGCCGCTGGTGGCCGATACCCTGCAAAACCATGCCGGTCTCGGGGTTAGCGGACGGGTGGCCGGCGACCAGACCGCAGTGGGCAGCCGCCGTTTCATGGGGGAACTGGGCCTGCCGATCCCGGCGTCGATCAGCGAGCGGGCAGCAGCGGCCGAGGAGCAGGGCATGAGCGTGGTCTTTGCCGCTTGGCTTGGAGAGGTGCGGGCGCTCATGACCTTTGGCGATAGCATCAGGGAGGGGGCAAGGCAACTCATCGACGCCCTGACGGCCAAGGGGATTGAGGTTTGGCTGGTCTCAGGCGATTCGCAGGCAACCACCGCTGCGGTTGCAGGGCGACTTGGCGTCACTCGCTTTGCCGGCCAGGCCAAGCCCGAGGATAAGGTCGCCATCATCCACCGTCTGCAAGCCGAGGGTCGGCAGGTGGGCATGATTGGTGACGGCATCAATGATGCGGCGGCCCTGGCCTTGGCCAATGTTGGTTTTGCCATGGGCAGCAATCCCGCCCGGCTCATGGAAGAGGCCTCGGACGTCACCCTGTTCGGCAGCTCACCCGAGCGGCTGCTTTCGGTGCTTACCTTATCTGCGCGGCTAGCCACGGCCATCCGGCAAAACCTTACCCTGGCCTTTCTGTACAACGGGATCGGTATGCCGCTGGCCATGCTCGGCCTGCTTAATCCGCTGCTGGCCGTGTTTGCCATGTTTGCGAGCAGTCTCACCGTAATCGGCAATACCCTGCGGGTCGTGCGCCTGGTTGACCGCGAGCTCTCTTCGTAAGATTTAAGGTGGATAGTCTGTAGGTGTTTAGTTTTTTAGCAACTGTCGGTGGTTCGACTCCGCTCACCAACCGGACGGTCCCTCGGTCCCTTCAAATCGTTTTTTGCTAACAGACGGGGTTCTTGCAAAACTCCTCTAAACACCCTTCGACTGTTCGACAAGCTCACAGCTCAGGGTGAACGGGATGCCGCTTGATTTTATTCGTGATTTCCGTTCGTGGTGAGCTTGTCGAACCACAATGT
>Ga0334722_10002096_pt1 | contig 23188 bp, 24 predicted proteins | sample C3_bottom_MG_FD_207210 | JGI IMG/M metagenome (GOLD analysis project Ga0334722, IMG submission 207210) | Sediment microbial communities from Yellowstone Lake, YNP, Wyoming, USA - C3_bottom | ecosystem: Environmental > Aquatic > Freshwater > Lake > Sediment | place: USA: Wyoming | collected... | reverse complement strand
AAAGATTTCGAGTGGTTCTTGAAGAAAGCCGCCAAGATGAACGTGAAAGTCGAGAACAAAAGCGACGATTACTCCATGGTGGCAGTGCAGGGCCCCAACGTGCCCAAAATGTTCGAGAACTTCGCTCCGGAAGCGCTTAAACTGCCGCGCTTCGGCATAGTCGAGAAAAAGATCTTCGGCGCGGACTGCTTCGTCAGCCGCACCGGCTACACCGGCGAGGACGGCTTCGAGGTTACCGCCCCCCATGCCGTGATCGTACAGATCTGGAACAAGATGATGGAGCTGGGCAAACCCTATGGGATCGTGCCCTGCGGCCTCGGCTCCCGCGACACTTTACGCCTGGAGTCGGGCTACCTGCTTTACGGACAGGACGTGGACGACGACCACACCACCTACGAATCAAATTACAACTGGGTGGTCTGCCTGGATAAGGGCGATTTCACCGCCAGGGACATCCTTGTAAAACAGAAAGCCGAAGGCGTCAAGCGCAGACTGACCGGCGTGGCCCTGACCGGAGGCGGCGTGCCCAGGCCCGGCTGCAAAGTTTTCAAGGGCGGCAAAGAGCTCGGCGAGCTGGCCAGCGCCACCTATTCCCCCACGCTCAAGAAAGGGATCGGCGTGGGCTACATGTCGGACCCGAACCTGAAACCCGGAGAGCAGCTGGAAGTGGAAATTCACGGGAAACGGGTCCCGGCCCAGGTCAACAAGGTGCCTTTCCATAAAGGCACGGCGTTCACTTTCAAGCTGTAACAACTCTGTGTTGAACCGCGATAGCAAGGAGAAAACAATGCCTAAACAGGAAGAAGTGAAGTACACAAAGACGCATGAATGGATTTTCGTACAGGGCCAGGAAGCCACGGTCGGCCTGTCCGACCACGCCCAGCACGAGATGGGAGATATCGTGTTCGTGGAACTGCCCAAGGCCGCCCAGGCGGTGGAGAAGGAGAAACCCTGCGCCGTGGTGGAATCGGTGAAATCCGCTTTTGATATTTACGCCCCGGTGTCCGGCAAGATCTCGGCCCTGAACCAGGAAGTCGCCACGGAACCCGCGCTCATCAACCAGTCCCCCATGGACAAAGCCTGGCTTTTCAAGATAACGCTCTCCGATCCCGCCCAGGTCAAAGACCTGATGGACTGGAGCGCCTACCAGGATTTCGTAAAACAGGCGACGCACTAGTTAGTCCGGGCCAAGCCAGGGTTTGCTGGCGGCTGCAAGTTCGGGATGGCCGCGGCGGCCAGGTCGGTGTCCTGTCGGGTGTTCGGGCCAGGCACGGGATTGCCCTTACGCCGCGTAGGAAACGGGGAAGTGTCGGAAGCCTCCACGAACACAGTGTCGGCCAGTAAGCGGCCTCCACAAACACAGTGCCGGCCAGTAAGCGGCCTCCACTCTCCCGTGGTTTCCCCCCAATCTTTCAGATTGGGGCCCTCCAGTTGTTATCTTCGGAAGGAGTTTTTAACATGTTCATTCCAACCACAGAAAAAGACCGCGAGGAGATGCTTAAGGCAATAGGCGCTTCCTCCATCAAGGACCTGCTTAAGCAGGTGCCCGCGAAATATCTATATCCCGCTTTCGATCTGCCCGAGACTTCTCTCGATGAGCAGCAGACGGCAAGGCGCATGAAAACGCTTGCCGCCGCCAACACGCCTGCCTTAAGTTTCCTGGGCGCCGGCGCCTACGAACGGTATATCCCCGCGGCGGTAAAAGCCCTGATCTCGAGAGGCGAATACCTCACCGCTTACACCCCTTACCAGGCCGAAGCCAGCCAGGGTATACTGCAGACCATTTACGAGTACCAGAGCTCGGTCTGCGCCCTTTACGCCATGGACTGCGCCAACGCCTCGATGTACGACGGGGCCAGCGCTTTCGGCGAGGCCGTGCGCGCTGCGGTGCGCGTCACGGGCAAGAAGAAAGTGCTGTGCCAGGAAACCCTGAACCCGCAGTACCTGAAAACGCTTAAAACCTACTTCGCCAACTCGAAAGAGTACCAGTTCGTCACCGTGCCCCAGAAGGACGGCCTGATGGACACCGACAAGCTCCCGGCCCTGCTGGGCGCCGACACCGCTTGTGTCGCCTTCCAGACCCCCAACTTCTTCGGGCTGATGGAAGACGGGCACAAGATCTCGGAAGCCGCGCACAAAGCCGGCGCGCTCGTAGTAGCCGCCGCCGATCCGGCCAGCCTCGGCCTGTTCACGCCCCCGGGCGAATACGGCGCCGACTTCGCGGTAGGCGAAGGCCAGGCCCTGGGACTCCCCTTGAGCTACGGCGGCCCGTACCTCGGGCTCTTCGCCTGTAAAAAAGAATATGTCCGCCAGATGCCCGGCAGGATAGCCGGCCTGACCAAGGATAAGGACGGGAAGCGCGGTTTCGTGCTTACGCTCCAGGCCCGCGAGCAGCATATACGTCGGGACAAAGCCGCCTCGAACATCTGTTCCAACGAAGCCCTCTGCGCTTTAAGCGCCACCATCTACCTGGCTCTCCTCGGCCCAGAAGGCCTGAAAGAGCTGGGCCTGGCCAACTCCAGGGCCGCGTCGTTCGCGGCCCAGAAGCTGTCGTCCGTTAAAGGCGCGGCGCTCAAGTTCAAGGCCCCTTTCTTCAACGAGTTCGTGCTGGACTTGCAGTGCGACGCCGCCAAACTCCGGGAGAAGGTGCTGGCCAAAGAGCGCATAGACATCGGCCTGCCGCTCAAGGATCTTTACCCCGCCCTGGGCACCGGCGCCCTGCTGGTCTGCGCCACCGAAACCAAAACCGAGGAAGATATTCTCAGGCTTGAGAAAGCGCTGAGGGAGAACATTTAATATGACGACCCACACACCGACCGGAACAGCCAAAGACGCGGTTAAAGACGCAGGACTTCCGTCCTCCGGAAAAGCGGCTGATATAGACAAATTGGACAACCGCTTAAGCATCGAGAAATCCGATCCCGGCAGGCGCGGGATCGCTTTCAAGAACCTGCTGAAGGCCAAGGACAATATTCCCGCGGGCCTCGCCAGAAAAACCGCCCCGAAACTGCCCGAGCTCTCGGAGCTCGACGTGGTGCGCCATTACACCAGGCTTTCGAAAATGACCTTCTCCGTGGACGCCAACTTCTATCCGCTGGGCTCCTGTACCATGAAGTACAACCCCAGGGTAAACGAGGAAGCGGCCGCGCTGGAAGGTTTCGCCGGCCTCCATCCCCTGGCCCACGACGATTCGTCGCAGGGCACACTGGAAATGCTTTACGACTTGGAAAAAAGGCTTTGCGCCCTGTGCGGCCTGGACGCTTTCACGCTCCAGCCGGCCGCCGGCGCGCACAGCGAATTCACCGGCCTGCTGATAGCCAAGGCCTATTTCGAGAAACTCGGCGACGGCGCGCGCACCGAAATAATCTGCCCCGACTCCGCCCACGGCACAAACCCGGCCACGGCGTCGATGATGGGCTTCACCCCCGTTAACATAAAGTCCGGCCCCGACGGGCGGGTAGACCCGGCCGACCTGAAAGTGCATTTGAGCGGCAAGACGGCGGTAGTTATGCTCACCATTCCCAACACCCTGGGGATATTTGAGTCCCGCATAGAAGAGATAGCCGACATGGCGCACAAGGCCGGCGCGCTCGTCTACATGGACGGGGCTAATTTCAACGCCCTCATCGGCCTCGTAAAACCGGGGGACCTCGGCGTGGACATCATGCACATCAACACGCATAAGACTTTCTCCACCCCCCACGGCGGCGGCGGCCCCGGCGCCGGCGGCATCGGCGTGAAGAAACGCCTGGAGGAGTTCCTGCCGGTGCCCCGCGTGATAAAGGACGGCGGCGCCTACAAAACGGATTACAACAGGCCGCACTCCATCGGCAAGGTGAAGGCCTTCTTCGGCAACGTGGGCGTGCTGGCGCGCGCTTACGCCTACCTGCTCATGCATTCCAAAAAAGAGCTGGCCGGGATAGCAGAGAACGCCATCCTCAACGCCAATTACATGAAGAGCCGCCTCGAGGCCGTTTACCCGGCCCATTCCAAGGAATACTGCATGCACGAATGCGTGCTGACCCCGCCGGCCGAACTGACGGCCAAAGGCCTGAAGACCCTGGATATCGCCAAGAGGCTGTTGGACTACGGCTTTCACGCGCCCACGATCTACTTCCCGCTCATCGTACATGAAGCCATAATGATCGAGCCCACCGAAACCGAATCAAAAGAAACCATGGATTCATTCGTGGAAGCCATGCTCAAAATAAAGAACGAAGGCGCCGCAGATCCGCAGGCGCTCAAGGACGCGCCGCACACCATGCCTGTCAAACGGCTGGATGAAGTGCAGGCCGCCCGGCAGCCGAACCTGCGCTGGTAGGAACATGTGACCGAAGGCCTTATCATCGAGACCCATCCCTTGAACGCCTATGAACAGATGGCGGCGGACGAGGTACTTTGTGACGCTCTCAAGACCGCGCACACCCTGCGTTTTTACAACTGGAGCTGGCCCGGCGTAACTTTCGGCTATTCCCAGCGCATCGCGGCGGTCCGTTCGGGGATAGGCGCGGAAAGAACGGCCCTGCCCCTCGTACGCCGGCCGACCGGGGGCGGGATAGTCTTCCACGAGAGCGACCTGACGTTCTCCTTCGTCTTTCACCAGCCCGGCGCTTTTTTCGAACCGGCCAAGACCTATGACCGGCTCCACAGGGCCATCACCGGGGCCTACGCGGACGCGGGGGTCAGCTTCGAGCTGCTTAATGAAAAGACCCCGGATTACAGGACCAATAACCCCGTAATGGCCTGTTTTGCCAAGCCGGTAAATCTGGATATATTGTATAATGGAAAAAAAGTACTTGGCGGGGCCCTGCGCAAATTCGGCGACCACATGCTTTACCAGGCCTCTTTCCAGGCTCCGGACGCGAGGACCAATTCCGGCTTTCACAGGAACGTCATCATAAAGGCCCTCGGAACGGAATATGGACTTTCGTGGCGCAGCGCCGGGTTCACGGAACAGGAAACTGAAAAGCTGAGTTCGCTGGCGGCGAACAAATACGCCGCCAAAGAATGGAACGAGAGAATCTAGACGGTTTTCATGGAGGTTTCATGATCGCATTCGTGTTATGCAAACTGGTGGCGGGGCTTGAGCAGAAGGCGATACAGCAGATAAAAAGCGTCCGCGGCGTGAAGGACGTGTACCTGACCTTCGGCGGATGGGACGCCATCCTGGTGGCCGAATCCGACACGATAGACAAATTGAGCGGCCTGATAGTGCGCGAGGTCCGGGGTATACACGGCGTGCAGACCACGGAAACGCTTGTCACCACCAACCTTTAGCGCGGAACAGCAGCGAGGAACATAATGGAAAATCCAGGTTTTTTGAAGCCCTCCGACAAACTCGTCCTTATCGTGGACGACGACGAAGCGGTCAGGGACCTTATAGAGTTTGTTATCAAAAAAGAAGGGTTCAAGGTGGATAAGGCCATAGACGGAGAGGAGGCCCTCCAGAAAGCGCGGCAAATTTCACCCGACCTGATCCTCCTGGACCTGATGCTGCCCAAATTCGGAGGTTTCGAGATACTGCGGGAACTCCAGACCGACGAGACCGTGAACATCCCGATCGTCATAATAACGGGCCGTTATACCGACCGCTCCACCTCCGACATGATAAAACAGGAACCCAATGTTAAGGACTTCATAGAAAAGCCCGTGAAACCCCAGGCATTGACCGCCGTGGTGCACAAGATCCTTAAGACCCAGCCGCCGATAAAAAAATAACGGGTGGCGGGAGGAAAGCCCCGTCCGACTGACAGGCCGCCGGTCACATACGCATACGCGAGCCCCCGCACTGTCCGCCGCCGCCTGCCGCCGCTAAATACCGATGCCAGCAAGATCGAAATATATTTTATTTTTCCTTTGCGGGGCGGCTTTCATCGTCTCCGCCGCCTGCCTTGACCTGGCCCTCCGCGCCAGGAGCGCCTACCTGGAAGGCGAGAGATACATGGCCTGGACAAAAGATCCCTCCCAGAAAAAAGATTTTCTGGACGCGGTTTTTGCGGCGCGGCTCAAAGTCCTAGAGCACGAAAGGACCGGGGGGCGGATAAGCGCGTCCGACTTCGAGGATAAGAAGAACGCGCTCCAGGCGGAAAAAGATTTCAAGCTCGCCGAGAGTTCCGCCAAATACGCCTATATCTGGTACAAGACCGCCGGGGCGGATTTTTCCCCGCCGGTAACGCGCTGGACCCTGCTGGCGCGCCAAAAAATGCCGGCGGCGCTTGCGTTGTGGAAGGCCGAGCTCAAAAAGGACGGAACGGAATTCAAGGATCACCAGATTGAGTAAAGTCTTTGCCGGCCTGCTGATCTCTCCTCTGACGGCGGCCGCGGCCTTCGCCACCGCGGCGATGGCTTTTTCCGCACTGGCGCACATACAGGTTTCCCTGCCGCTCCTGATAGGCGCTGTCCTTTACTGCCCCCTGCACTTCTGGCTGCCCGCGAACCGTTTCTTCTACGTTCTGGCCCATGAACTGAGCCACGCCCTGGCGGCGCTCGTAAGCGGGGTCAAGATAAGAAAGATAAACGTCGGGAAACACGGAGGCTACGTGGCGATGAGCGCCACTAACGCCTTCATCTCGCTGGCCCCTTACTTCATACCTTTTTACGCCCTGGCGGCGGGCCTGACCTACGGCTTGGCCTCCTTTTTCCGGGACATGGCGCCTTACCGGCCGTTCTTCACGGGGGTCACCGGGTTTTTCCTGGCCTTCCACATCCTGCATACCGGGGATATTCTGACCGGCCCGGTCCAAAGCGATCTTAAAAAGGCCGGCGGCGTGCTCTTCTCTTTCTCTCTGGTCGTGCTGCTGAACAGCCTGTGCCTGGCTCTGGCGCTTAAAATGATCTTTCCCGACCTCATCTCGCTCAGGAACTACGCCTCGAGCGTGTGGACCGCGGCGGCCGCGATAACCAACTGGCTGTTCACGGCTTTTTTATATATCGTTAATACTGCTAAAATATACCTATGACCAGGACAAGGAGGATACTCAAACAGATCATCCTGAGGATAATATTCCTCCCGCTGATCTTCGCCTTCCTGCTGCTGATCACCGGCACTATCATCGTGAATACGATGTTCACGGCCCGGGACCTGGAAGCCATTGTCACCGACCAGCTCCAGGGTTTTTTTAAAAGGCCGGTACAGATCGGCTCCGCCAAGCTGTCCTTCACCGGCGAGATTAAGATAAAAGGCTTAAAAGTGATAGAGCCCGGGCCGGAAACGATGAATTTCATCACGGCGGATTACATCTACACCACATATCGCCTGGCGCCTCTTTTAAAGCGCAGCATCGTTATCGACAGCGTGGTGCTGGTCTCCCCGAAGATCGAGCTGATAAAGCACTCCTCCGGCAGCTGGAATTTTTCGGACATCCTTGAAGCTTATAAAAAACCTTCCGAAAAGAAGAACCATCTCAACAAGATAACCTCCGCCGAGATCCGCGACGGCGTAATAAACGTGCAAAGTCCCGGGGAGCGCTATTCTTTTGAAAATGTCAGCCTGACTCTCAAGGATTTTGAGCCGGACACCGACACCCCTTTCTATCTGTCGGTTTTCTTCAAGCGGAAGACCATGGGTAAGGACCTGGAGGGTCGGGTCTACGCCGAGGGTTCGGTGAACTTCAGCGATTTCAACATGGAGAAAGCCGAGATCAAGGACCTCGCGCTGACCTTCTCGGCCTTTAATAAATCTTTCAAGGCCGAAGGCGGCATCAAGAACTTCAGGCGCCCGGAGATCCGGCTGACGGCCCGCGCCGAAAAGCTGTCCGACGAAGACATTGCGCCGCTCTTCAAAAGCCAGTATCACTTCGCCCTGCCGCCGTCCATCTGGACGCTTACAGCCCGGACGCAGGAGGATAAGACGCTTAACCTGGCCCTGAACGTGAACCCTCCCGGCCTGAGGGCGGAGGGTTCCGTCAAGTTCAACACCAGCAGCGCCACCGTATACGATCTCACCGTATTTACTCCCCCGTTCAACCTTGCCGAGCTGAAAAAGATGGCCCCCGACGTTCCGCTGACCGAGGCCTCGGGCATAGCCCAGGTCAGAGTGAGCATGAACAATAAGAAAGGCAGGTTCACGCTGGCCAAGGCCATCCTGACCTCCAATAAAGCCAGCTTCCTGTACAAGAACCTGCACTTCGACGGCCTGAATCTTTCCGCGCTTTTCTCGGAAAGTTTCAAGAACAATTACCTGAACATACAGGACGGCAAGCTCCAGATGGCCAAGTACGCGCTCTCGGGACTGAACATCAGCACCCAGCTCTCCCGGGATAAATTTACCGGCGAATATTCCGCGCTTTGGGACAACGCGCCCATGAAAGGCCGGCTGACCATCCTCAATCCGCTTACCGATAAGAAAACCGCCGAGTTCACCGGCTACTCCAGGCGCCTGAACATCAAAGAAGGGCGGGATTTCCTGCTGAACCTGAAAAAAGCGGGGCCGCCTGGCAAGAACCGCGCCTTATACGAGTCGAACCTCGCCTGGGTCAGGACGGTCAAGAACTCCGTCCCGTCGGGCTTCGCGGTCTTCCGCCTGTCCTACAAGGCCGACTTCCTCAAGCACGAATACTTCGACGCCAGCAACTTCTACATGACGGCCGATCTCAGGGACATGATCGGCCACATCGAACGGCTCAAGGGCGATGTCACCATCAGGTCCGGCGCCGGGACCTTCTACGACGTGCAGACGACCTCCGAACAGGACCGGATCTACTATATTTTTTCCCTGCCCGTCATGACCATGTACCGCCTTAACAGGATGGGCGCGCTCAAGTTCGGCTACAAACTCAACGACGTGAGTTTCAACTCGATAGGCGGCGAGTACACGCTGGATTCGGGAAAGATCCTTATCCGCAATTTTTACATGGAGGGCAAGGAGTTCTCCATCTACACAACAGGGACTTTGGACCTGGCGGACGAGAATATCAAGTTAAAAGTTTATACAATATCAGATAAGTACTATTCCATGGGCAGCCTGCCGGAGACCATGACGGACGCCAGCGGGAAGCCGGCCCTCGCTTTCACGATAGAAGGCAAGATGAACAAGCCGACCATCAACATGATGAGTCCAAGGGAAGCGGGCAAGATCATAACGGAAGCGATAAAAAAGGGCGTCGGGATAGATTCTGCGAAACTGGATAAATTTGCGGGAGGTAAATAACAATGTCTAAACTGGGAAAATTCGACGTGGTGGGGCTCCTCCAGGAGCACGGCGCGATCCTGAACGGGCACTTCCAGCTCCCTTCCGGCTTTCACACGCAGACCTATATCCAGACCTCTCTGGTAATGCAGTATCCGAACCTGGCGCAGAAAGTGGCCAAAGAGATGGCCTCAAAATTCGCGCAGGAAATAAACGTGGTCATTTCCCCCTCCGTGGGGTCCATGAGCATAGGCCAGGAAATAGCCCGCGTCAAAAAAGCCCGTTCCATTTTCACCGAACGCATAAACGGCGTCATGGTCCTGAAACGGGATTTCAAGATAGCGGAAGGCGAGCGCGCGCTCATAGTCGACGACGTGCTGAACACGGGGCGCCTGTGCTCGGAAGCCATCAACCTGGCCAGGGGCTACGGAGCCAAGGTCATAGGCGTCGTGGCCATCGTGGACCGCTCCACCTCCGACCTGTCCATGAACGTGCCGGTCCGGGGCCTTATCTCCTATCCGCTGCAGCTTTTCACTCCAGACAACTGCCCGCTGTGCAAACAGAAGATGCCGCTGACCATACCGGGGTCCACTGTCCATCACGCGCACGGAGAGCAGCAGTAATAAGCTTCCGGCGGCCGCCGGGAATATCACCCGGTCTGCCCGTTAACGATCGCTCATTACTACCCTATGAAGACCAAGTTCATCGCCCTGCTTTCCGATTTCGGGACCGACGACCCGTATGTCGGCATGATGAAGGGCGTGATATTGTCCAAGGCCCCGGCCTTGACGATAATCGACATCACGCACCAGATCCCGCCCCAGGACATCCAGGCCGCGGCTTTCTACCTGATGGCCGCCATGCCGCATATGCCCAAGGGGACGCTTTTCATGACGGTCGTAGACCCGACCGTAGGCACCGGGCGCGGCATCCTGTGGGCCAAGACCAAAGACCACCAGTTCATCGCCCCGGATAACGGGGTCCTGAGCTGGGTCGGCGAACGCGAGAAGATAGAAGAGGTCCGTTTCATAAACAACTCCGGACTTTTCCTGCAGCGCATCAGTTCGACCTTCCACGGCCGCGACATCATGGCCCCCGTGGCGGCCGCCATCGCCAAGGGTCTGCCGGAGAAGAGCATCGGCCCGGTGCTGAAGGAATACAGGAAATTCCCCTACCCGCGGCCTGAAAAGACGGGGAACCGCGTCACAGGCCAGGTCATCGCGATAGATCACTTCGGCAACGCGATCACCAATATAACACAGCAGCACCTGAGCGCAAAATCCATTTTCACGGTGGCGGACAGGATGGTCAAAGGGCTCAAGCTTACCTACGCCTCCGTAATAGAAGGAGAGCCGCTGGCCGTTATAGGCTCTTTCGGCTTCCTGGAATTCTCGATAAGGAACGGCAACTTTTCCAGGGCGTTCGGCGTAAAGGCCGGCAACGAAGTGGAAGCCATAACATCCCTGGATTAAAGCCGCACCCGCATCCAGCACCCTCCCGCCGCCGGACCGCCGCGGCATCTTCGGCAAAGGAAACATATAGTATGCAGAAAACGACACTTAAAACTCTGAAACTCAAATTCTCCGGCGAAAGGCGTCTCCAGCAGGGACACCCGTGGATATTTTCCAACGAACTTGAAAAGATCGACACCGCCATACCGTCGGGCGAGATCTGCGCCGTAGTCCGCAGCACGGGCGAGCCGGCCGGGATCGGTTTTTTCAATCCCCACAGCCTCATAGCGGTCCGCCTCCTGAAAACAGGCACGCTGGAACTGGAAGAGGATTTCGTCGGAGCCCGGCTCAAGCGCGCCATGGAATACCGCAAGGGACTGGGGATCGGCGACAGCGGCAGGGTATTCTTCGGGGAATCTGACGGCTTGCCCGGCCTGGTGGTGGACAAATACGGCGACATCCTGGTCGCCGAGATAATTTCCGCCGGGGCGGAACTGCTTAAAGACGAGATAACGAAACACTTGCGCGCGATCTATAAACCCCGCGGGATCTATTACCGCAACACCCACGACTTCCGCACGCTGGAGGGCCTGAAACTTTACACGGAGACCGCCTACGGCGAGGTCCCGGCTTCGGTCCAGCTGACCGAGCACGGCCTTAAATTCCACGTCCCGATCGCGGCCGGACAAAAGACCGGCTGGTATTTCGATCAAACCGAGAACCGGGCGTTCCTGAAGCCTTATTTCAAGGGGCGCAAAGTGATGGACCTCTACACCTACCTGGGCGCTTTCGCCCTGACGGCCGCCGCCTCCGGCGCCGAGATGGTCTGGGGGATCGACTCTTCAGCGGCCGCGGTGACGGCCGCGGAAAAGAATGCCGAGCTGAACGGCCTTCAGAGTAAGGTCATCTTCAAGAAAGAGGATGCGGAGCGGGTACTGAGCGGGCTTCAAAGCGGCGAAATGCCCGAGAGCCCCGATTTCATACTGCTGGACCCCCCGAATTTCGTCAGGGGCAAAAAAAACCTACCCCAGGCGACCAAACTGCTGACGCGGCTCAACGCCGCCGCCATGGCGGGCCTGCCCCCCGGCGGGCTGCTCGCTTTCTCGACCTGCTCCCACCACATCTCGCGCGAGATCTTCATAGATATCCTGGGCGAAGCCGCGGCCAAAGCCGGCCGCCTGGCCGTTCTCATGGAACTGCGCGCCCAGGCCAAGGACCACCCGATCCTGTTGAACATGCCGGAAACGGAATACCTGCATTTCGCGCTCGTGAAAGTACTGTAAAGAGAACAGGCGCATAGTATTAAGGGATACCTTAATAACTCTGCGCCTTTTCTTTATTGTAATTACGTTCTTTTACCGGCCGGCGCGCATTCGCCGCGCGTTCTCTTTTATCGGCGCGGAGCCGGGATATCGTCTTTCCAGGCCCTTCATCAACTTCATCGCCTCTTCACGCTTGCCGCTATGCCATAACGCCATGGTGTAGGCGTTCTGATAGTCCGGATCGTCCGGGTAAAGACCCGGCAGGGGTTGTAGTACCCGGAGGGCTTCGCCCACGCGCCCCTCCTGCAAAAGCAGCACGCCCAGCCGGTAGCTGGCAAAACCCCGGGGACCGTTCCTGATAGTCCACCGGTAATTGCTCTCGTCGGAACCTCTCAATTTCACATTAGCCTGCGCGAGGGTCGCCCAAAAAATGATAGCCGCTGCCGCGGCGGCTCTGGGAAAGGCCCTCAGGTAAGGGGATGGGTGGTCCCAGGCCTTCAGCAGGAGCGTGAAGATCAGCGCGAAAACCGCCGGCGACGCCATAAAGACCCACTTGTCCATCAGCACCTGGTTATGCAGCATGGCCGGGACACGCGGCGCCAGCGTCAGGAAGAACCAGCCAAGGCAGAACGCGGTAAGCCGCCTGCGGACAGGCAGAAGGAACAAGCCGGCGATAACTGCCGCGCCTCCGATGAGGATAAGGGGCCAGAACGGCGAAACCGGGGAAAGAGGCGGCCAGGTCTCAAGACCCCAGGGGATCAGGAGCACACGCAAATAATGGAAAACAGCCAGCGGCAGGTCCGTCAGCGCGAATTTCAGCGCGGGGAACAGGGCCATATCTTCGGGAGATGCCACGTACAGGCTGCGCAGGACGAGAAAAAGCCCGCAACCCGGCAGCAGGAGCAGGACCTTCTCATATTCTTTTTTAAGACGCCCCTGGTATGACAGACATATGAACAGGAGAGCGGGAAGCATTATATTGCTTTCCTTGGCGAACAGGGCGGGGAAAGACAGCAGCCACGCCCAAGCCGATCTTTTATTCAAGTACAGACAGAGTGCCGCCAGCAGGAAGAAATCAGCCATGGACTCGCCCCCGGTGGCGGCCAGCAGGTCGTCCACGATGACCGGATTCACCGCGAACAGGCAGGCTGTAACGAGGGAGACGACCGGTCCGAACTCCAGCGCCGTCATGAGGGCCAGGATAAGTATGGCGTTGGCGATGTGGAACAACAGAGAGACGACGTGGTAACCCGCCGGATCCCGGCCCCAAAGGGAGTATTCCAGGCGGACCATCAGGGACAGAACGGGGCGGTAGTAAAATGTGCCCTGTTCCTTATGTACATTGTCGGTAAAATCGGACTTTAACGCCTTCAGGCTCAGGGCCGGATCGCGCTCCACGGCGCGCAGCAAAAAAGGATCGTCGATCATGAAACCCGCGCGCAGCGTGGGCCAGAAAGCGGCGCAGCAAAGAGCCGCGATAAGGACGGGCTTCCAGGCAGTCGGGACGCTGAACCGGCCGATCGTCATTTTATATCAGGACTTAGTAGAGGATGCTTTTTACGACTTTCAGGATCTGTTCTTTGCTTGAGGGTTTGGTCAGATAGGTCCGGGCGCCGTAACCTATGGCTTCCTGGATCTCCGCTATGCTCCCCTCTACGGTCAGCATGACCACGGGGATGGCCTTGGTAACCTGATCGGCCTTTATGGCCTTGCAGGCCGCAAGCCCGGTCATCTTCGGCATATGGATATCCAGCATGATAAGGGACGGCAGCTCGATCTTCGCCAGGTCCACGGCTTCCTGGCCGTTCTCCGCCTCTATCACCTTGTAGCCCGCCTGGGTCAGCAGCGAAACAAGCGTTTCGCGCATCTCGGTGTCGTCGTCGGCAATGAGGATCTTGCTTACTAGCGGCATAATTCACCGTTCCCCTGTACGGCCCGGGGCGATACCGTTACGTCTAAGATCGCGGTCTTTTCTCCGGGTGGTATTCCGGAAAAGGACCGCGGGACACCGTAAAAACATGCCGCGAGTTGGGATCGAACCAACGACACCTGGTTTTTCAGACCAGTGCTCTACCACTGAGCTACCGCGGCATCACGTACTGGTTCTACCACGTAAATAGTAGCATTTTTGGGAAAACCCTGTTAAGACTTTCCTTTGCCCCGCTCCGTTTTTTGGTAGAATATCGCCATGGAACCCGCTCCTGAAATGCGCGCCCTGCTCACGGACGCTTTGAAGCAGACGAACGAAGTATTTTTCCTCACCGACCTGGAAGGGGTCATCCTCTACACCAATCCCGCCTTTGAACGGCTCACAGGCTACACGGTAAGCGAGGCGGTGGGAAAGAACGCCAACATCCTGAAGAGCGGAGTACAACCCAGTGACTTCTACAAAGAGATGTGGAGCGTCATAAAAAAAGGGCTTCCCTGGAAAGGACGCGTCATCAACAGGCGAAAAGACGGCACCCTCTACACGCAGGAGAGCCGGATCTCGCCGATAAAGGACAGCCGCGGGGCCGTTACCAATTTTCTGGCCGTACTCCGCGATATAACGGAACAGACGAGGGCGGAGAACGAACTGCGCCTGCTGCAGACCGTCACACAGAGGATCGCCGAAGCCGAGGACCTGGAATCGGCCATAGTTTTTATCCTCCAGAAGATCTGCGAAACCACCGGCTGGGTGATGGGCGAAGCCTACACTCTCTCCCGGGACGGGAAACAGCTTGAATACTATACCTCCTGGGCCGCCGAACCTAAAAAACTTAAACCGTTCCTGAAAGCCAGCCTTAAAACCGCTTTCCCCCCCGGCATCGGGCTCCCGGGGCGCGTTTGGGCCTCCAGGAAACCGGAATGGATCCCGGACGTGACGCTGGACGCTAATTTTCCGCGGGCGCCGATCGCCCTGGAGACCGGCCTTAAAGGGGCCATGGGGATCCCGGTGCTGGACGGACGGGAATTCGTCCTGGCGATGGATTTTTTTACTCACAAACCTCTTGAGACGCAGGACGAACGCCAGATAGCCCTGGTCTCCACGATCTCAAGCCAGCTCGGATTCATGATCCAGCGGAGAAAAGCCGAGGATGAAAGCAAAAAAATGCGGGAGCAGCTTATCCAGTCCCAGAAAATGGAGGCCTTGGGCCTCCTGGCCGGACAGCTGTCCCACGATTTCAACAACCTGCTGACCATCATCATCGGCTCCATGGAACTGATAATGGAAAGTATGGCCGAGGGCATACTTCAGGCTTCAAAAGAATCCGCCAACCTCATAAAACAGCTGCTGATCTTCGCCCGCCGCCAGGAATATGTGGCCAAGACGGTCAACCTGAACGATATTATCAGCGAAACCAGGATACTTCTGGACCGGCTGCTGGGGTCGAACATCAAGATAGAATACAGCCTGGCCCCGGACCTGGCAAAAGTCACCATGGAGCCCGAACAGTTCAAACAGGCGCTTATCAATCTGGTAATAAACGCCAAGGACGCCATGCCCTCCGGCGGAGCGATCAAGATCAGCTCTTTCAACCAATCCTCCGCGGGCGAGCTCGCGGCGGTCCAGATCTCCGACACGGGCCCCGGCATCCCCCCCGAAGTCAGAGAGCACATGTTCGAGCCGTTCTACACCACTAAGCCCAAGGGCAAAGGCACAGGCCTCGGCCTGTCCATGGTCTACGGCGTGGTAACGCAGTACAAAGGCGAGATCCTCGTCGACTCGAAACCGGGCAAAGGCGCCGTTTTCACCCTGCTTTTCCCGAAGTCCGCCCCGGCCCCTCAGAAATAAACCGGCCCGCTAAAAAAAGACTTGACAGCTTTTTATTATACTGGTATAGTAATACCACAATACCATTTAACACGGGAGCTGCAATGCGCACAATACTCAATATATCGGAAGCGGCGGTAATAGGCCTGCACGCGGTGGACCTGATGGGCAGGGAACCGGAAAAACTTCACAGCGCGGCCGGAATAGCCGGGGACCTGGGAGTATCCTACAACCACCTTTCAAAGATACTGCAGCGCCTGACCAAAGCCGGCTTCGTCACCCCCCTCAGGGGCCCGCGCGGCGGGTTCACGCTCGCCGGCAAGACCGGCGGTTCGACGCTTAAGGACATTTTCGAGGCTATAGAAGGTCCGCTGGTCTTTTCGGACTGCCTGATGGGGACCAGGGTCTGCGGCCGGAAGAACTGCGGCGTCAGCAGGCTGCTCGCGGACACCAACAGGCGTTTCGAGAAGATGCTGGCGCAAAAAGTATCGGATTTCGCGAAGAGCAGGTAAAATTAAAACGGAGGGAACACTATGGGAATGTTTTGCTATCAGTGCGAACAGTCGGCAAAAGGTACGGGATGCGCGGTACAAGGAGTATGCGGGAAAGACCCCGAGACGGCCGCGATGCAGGACCTCCTGCTGTGGCAGGCCAAAGGCATAAGCATGTACGCGAGGCGGGCGGCCCTGGCCGGCGTGCAGGACAGGGAAGTGGACGTATTCGCGGTAGAAGCGCTGTTCACCACCGTGACCAACGTGAATTTCGACGCCGTTAAGATAGAACATATTATAAGGAAAGGACAGGCCATAAAAGAAAAGGCCCGCTTGATGTACGAGAACGCCTGCAAAAAGACGGGCAAGACCCCGGAAAAGCTCAACGGTCCCGCCACCTGGACTCCCCCCGCGGATTACAAGGCCCTGCTCGCCGAGGCCCCGGAGAAAGGCATTAACGCCCGCAAAAAGACCCTGGGAGACGACGCAACCGGCCTCCAGGAGCTTCTTACCTACGGCCTGAAAGGCATGGCCGCCTACGCCGACCACGCCCTGATCCTGGGCCAGGAAGACAAGAACGTCTACGCCTTCATACACGAGACGCTGAATTTTCTTACCAAGCCCGACCCGACCGTGGACGAACTTGTGGGCTACAACATGAAATGCGGAGAAGTGAACCTGCGCGTAATGGAACTGCTGGACAAGGCCAACACCGACGCCTACGGCCATCCCGTACCTGCCAAGGTGCGCGTGAACCCGGTCAAAGGCAAGGCCCTCCTGGTCTCCGGCCATGATCTCAAAGACCTGGAAGAGATACTGAAACAGACCGAGGGCAAGGGCATCAACGTTTACACCCACGGCGAAATGCTGCCGGCGCATGGCTACCCCAAACTTCACGAATACAAGCACCTGGCCGGGAACTACGGCGGGGCCTGGCAGGACCAGCAGAAAGAATTCGACGCTTTTCCGGGCGCGATAGTCATGACCACCAACTGCATACAGAAACCTCTGGCTTCATACAAGGGCCGGCTTTTCACCAGCGGGCTGGTGGCCTGGCCCGCCGTGCAGCACCTCTCCAACGGGGATTTCTCTCCCGCCGTTGAGGCCGCGCTGAAAGCCGAGGGGTTCAAGAAAGACGGCGACAACAAGACCATAATGGTGGGGTTCGCACATAACACCGTGATGGGCGTGGCGGGCAAAGTCATAGAGGCGGTCAAAGCCGGGAAGATAAAGCATTTCTTCCTGATCGGCGGCTGCGACGGCGCCAAACCCGGCCGCAACTATTATACCGAGTTCGCCGAAAAAGCGCCGAAGGACACCGTTATACTCACGCTGGCCTGCGGCAAGTTCCGCTTCAATAAGCAGGAATTCGGCGACATCGGCGGCATACCGAGGCTCCTGGACATGGGGCAGTGCAACGACGCTTATTCCGCCATTCAGGTGGCCGTCGCGCTCTCCAAGGCGTTCAACGTGGGCGTGAACGAACTTCCTCTCTCGCTGATACTCTCCTGGTACGAGCAGAAAGCGGTCTGCATATTGCTGACGCTTTTATCCCTGGGGATAAAGAACATAAGGCTCGGGCCTACCCTGCCGGCCTTTGTAACCCCGGCCGTGCTGCAGGTCCTGATAGAAAAGTTCAATATCATGCCGGTAACCACGGCGGACAATGACCTGGAAACCATACTCGGGGTCAAAGCTGGCGCTTAACCGCCTGTACTTAACGGTCCCCTCGCGGAAGAGGGGACCGGAGGGCACTATGATACCGGACAAAAGACCGCTGGAAAAAACTTACGCGGAGTTCAATAAGAAGAAGTTCATACACCCGGACCCGCTCGAATTCGTCTACCGCTATACGGCGGCCGGCGACCGGGAACTGGCCGGGTTCATAGCGGCCGCGCTGGCCTACGGCAATGTCACCCAGATATTAAAAAGCGTGGAGAAGGTCCTTGAACCGATGGGCGCCTCTCCGCGCGGCTGGCTCGTTGAAACGTCTCCGCCGGATATACGCAGGACGTTCCATTCGTTCAAGCACCGCTTCACTACCGGCGCGGAACTGGCGGTTTTCCTCATCAACATTAAAACCGCGGTTGAAAAGTACGGCTCGCTTGAGAACTGTTTCGTGAAGCACTACCGGCCGGCCGATGAAACCGTGGCTGAAGCCGTGTACGCTTTCGTGAACGATTTCAACAGCGCAGCCTGCGCTCCGACGCTCACGCCGTGCCCGGAAAAGAAGAGCTCGTTCAAGCGGCTCAACCTTTTCCTGCGCTGGATGGTAAGGAGCGACGCCGTGGACCCGGGGATCTGGAAGAAGGTGTCGCCCGCCAAATTGATAATCCCCCTGGACACCCACATGTTCCAGGTCTCCAAAAAAATGGGACTCACGAAGCGCAATGACACTTCGATGAGAACGGCCCTGGAGATAACGGCCGGATTCAGGAAAGTCAGCCCGGAAGACCCTGTCCGCTACGACTTTTCCCTTACCCGCGCCGGCATAAGAAAAAATAACGTTTGAACCCGGATTTATTTGTTAGAATATTCTCGACAAAGAGCGCTTTGGAGGGCAAATGAAGATCAAAGGAACCGAGACCGAAAAGAATCTGCTCAAGGCTTTCGCGGGGGAGTCGCAGGCCAGGAACCGCTACACTTATTTCGCAAGCATCGCGAAAAAGGAAGGCTATGTCCAGATCTCGAAAATATACGAGGAGACAGCGGAGCAGGAAAAGGAGCACGCCAAAAAGTTTTTCAAGTTCCTTGAGGGCGGAGAAGTGACGATAGAGGCCTCTTACCCCGCCGGCAGCCTGGGCACCACGATGGAGAACCTGAAAGCCGCCGCCGATGGAGAAGGGCACGAATGGGGCACGCTGTACCCCTCGTTCGCGAAAAAAGCCCGGGAAGAAGGGCTTGAGCCGGTAGCCAAGACCTTCGAGTTCATCTCCGTGGCCGAAAAACAGCATGAGAGGCGCTACCGCGGCCTGCTTAAGAACCTGGAAGAGGGCACGGCCTTCAAAAAAAGCAGCAAAGTCACCTGGCGCTGCATCAACTGCGGCTACACGCACGAGGGCGATCACGCCCCGGACAACTGCCCGGCCTGCGCGCATCCCCAGGCATATTTCGAGGTGCTGGCCGAGAACTGGTGAACCGGAGCTAATTAAAACGGAATAGAGGAACCAATCATGGACGAAAACATACCCGAACAGGAAGAAACGCAGAAAAAAGAACCGGTCAAGCGCACCGTCACCATGCAGGGCAGACCGATGACCCTCGCAGGCGAAGAGATGAAAGTGGGGATGACCGCCCCGGACTTCAAGGTCACCGACAACGACATGCTGCCAATGAAGTTTTCTCGGACCTACAAGGGCAGGATAGCCATTATCTCCGCGGTACCCTCGCTCGACACCCCCGTCTGCGACCTGGAAACCCGCCGTTTCAACAAGGAAGCGGAAGCTCTGGGCCCGGAAGTCAGCGTTATCACCATCAGCATGGACCTGCCTTTCGCCCAGAAACGCTGGTGCGGAGCCGCCGGGGTAAAAGCGGTGCGCACCTTCTCGGATTATCAGAAAGCGGATTTCGGCAAGTCTTACGGCGTATTGATAAAGGACCTGCGCCTGCTGGCCCGCGCGGTATTCATCGTGGACAAGGACGGGATAATAAAATACGCGCAGATAGTGCCGGAAGTGTCCAAAGAACCCGACTACGAAGAGATACTGCATGCGGTGAGGGCCATGGTTTAGGTCGGGACTTACGGGGTAAATTACGGGAGGGAATATGGCTGAGCTCAAACAGATATACAAGTGCGACGCCTGCGGCAATATAGTCGAAGTCGTGCACGGCGGCGGCGGGACACTGGTCTGCTGCGGCGCGGACATGAGGCTGATGTCCGAGAACACCACCGACGCGTCCAAAGAAAAGCACGTGCCGGTCATAGAGAAGACCAAAACGGGCTTTAAAGTGAAAGTGGGCAGCGTCCCCCATCCTATGGAAGAGAAGCACTTCATAGAGTGGATAGAACTGGTGGCGGACGGGAGATCGTTCAGGGAATTCCTGAAGCCGGGCGCCGCGCCCGAGGCGTTATTCTGCCTGTGCTTCGAACCGAAAGAGGTTTACGCCAGGGAATACTGCAATCTGCACGGGATGTGGAAAGCGAAAGCCTAAGAGGAGTCGAACCATGAAAAAATACGTATGTAAATTATGCGGTTACGTTTACGATCCCCAGCTCGGAGATCCCGAACACAACATAGCGCCCGGCACGTCTTTTGAAAAGCTGCCCGACAACTGGGTCTGCCCCATCTGCGGCGCGGGAAAGGACGAGTTCGAAGCGGAAAGCTGAAAGCGGCGGCCCGCACCGTAGGCAGGACATAAGGAACGCCTTATTCCTGCCTACTTTCTTTGGTAAAGGCATTCCGCCTCGCGGTTCATGCCGTTGCGGTCGAACAGTTCGGCCAGCTTAACGGCTCCTTCTTTATCGGAGGTGAGATCGTACAGGAAAATGGAATAGCCGGCCGAGAACTCCGGCTTACGGCTCTTCAGCCAGTCGAAAGTGCTTTTGTCCGGATAGTAAGTGCTCTGCAGATTGGTAGCCGAAACGGCCAGCAGGAGCCGGTCCATCCCGCAGACATCGACCCCGGTACCGCCCAGCTCCACATTGGAATAGGTGCCTAACGGCAGATATTTAATACCGTAATATTCAGGGCGGGCCACGCCGAAATACGACAGGATCACAGGCGGGTTCCCGCGCTCCTTCAGCCAGCCGGATAAACTCTTAACGTCCTGGCCCCAATCCAGGTTCGAATCTACCAGGAATTTATATCCGTTGGCGCTCCCCCCCGCCAGTTCATTAAAATAAGCCAGATAATAAGGACCGGTCCTGACAAGTCCCCACCCCCACAGAAGGATCAGCGGGGTCAGGATATAAAGCAGGACCTTGTTCTCACGGGCATAGGCCGCGCCCAGGCCGGCCAGCACGGCCAGGAAAGGCATGACCGGAAGGATGTGCCGGAAACCTATCTGGACCTTGGCGTTCATGGAAATTAAAAAATAGATCAACGGGGGCAGGATAAGCCATAAATGATCTTTCCTGAACGACTTCGCCACGGCGGCCAGGCCGGTCAGAAGAAGCGCCAGAACGGCCAGCGGGGTCTTTATTCCCAAAGCCAGCGGGAAATACCACGATACACCGTTGAGGGAATGCCGCCCCCAGACGAACGAGGACCGGCCCTTGTCCAACCTGTTAAGCGTCTCACCGAGCCCGGCCAGGTAAAGCCCCAGATCGAACTTATAGATCAGGGCAACGGTGAACACGGCGACGGCGATATAGACCGCGGAATACCACAGAAGTCTGGAGAGGCGCATTTTAGGCTCAAGCAGGTTGTGGCCTATCCAGAAAGCGATGAGGAGCGGCGGGATAATGAACATACTGAACTTGGAGGCCATGGCCAGACCCGTGACCAGCCCGGCCAGGGCCGCATAAGTATAATATCCCCTGACGTCCGCCATCTGCGTGACTTTGCGGCCGCGGCCGGTCAGGGTCAAAGCGGGCAGGGTGGAAAACATATAGCCGAGGCAGAAAGTCCCGAAATAAAAGACCGCCGGCGCGGCGTCGGTGGTGATAAGGGCGTTGTTCGATATGAACACCGGCATGAACGAAAAGACCGCGACCGAGAAAACGGCCGCCTCGGGGCCCGCTACCTTCCGCGCGAAAAGCCAGACGAAGAAAACCAGCAGGCCGCTCCAGAGTATAAGAGAAAAAACGCGCGCCGTGTTGAGCAATTTTTCGGCCGGCACGGAATTCTGATACAGGAACAGGTCCCCGTAATGATACGGTCGGGCCTGCCTGAAATAAGGATGGCTCGCGAATATGTTCGGCTTATAGGCCAGGAGCGGCAGGGCGTCGGCCATTTCCGCCAGCGGCGGGTGGTCCATGATGTTCATGATATACTTGCCCGTAGCCAGGTAGGAATAGCCGCTGGCAAGATGGACGGTCTCGTCGTATGTCGGAGCCGCGGACCTTATGAACGCGAGCCCCATCGCGAAATGCACGCACAGGGCGGCCGCTGCGCAGATAAGCAGGACTTTTTTTCTCTCCACAAAGGATATGATACAAAAAAGCGGAATTTAATGCCGGGACGGGTAATTTGTATAATATCGGTATTATGAAATATATCGCCCTCGCAGTTATCTCCGTATTCATGCTCTCCGCAAAAGCCGACGCTATGGCCTGGAATGAAATTATGACCACACCCCTGGATTCGCTTAGAAACTTTTTCTCTTCCCCTTCGGAACCCGCAGCCCCGGCCCGGGCGGGAGAGGCGGCCGTTATGCCGTTGAATATTCCCCCCGCCGAAGCCAAGGCCTACCTGGAAGCGGAAAAACCGGTACTGATCGATATCCGGACCGCCGACGAGTACGCGGCCGGCCATCTGGAAAATTCGGCCCAGATGGATTACTACGCCCCCGATTTCAAGGATAAACTGGCAAAACTGGATAAGGGCGCCAAGCATCTCATATACTGCAGGAGCGGCAAGAGAAGCGCCGCCGCTCTTAAGATCATGCAGGACATGGGATTCTCCGACGTCCACGACATAGCGGGCGGCATCAACGCCTGGATAGCCGCAGGACTGCCCGTGGTAAAATAACGGTATATCAAGTTAAGGGTTCCGGCATATCATCGTATAACGCCCATATACGATATTTCTTTATCGTGGGCGGGATGAGTATTTCCCCAGCATAGGCCTATGCCAAAATGGTGTGTAAACCCAAGCTCCCCCATAGTGCTGAACGCGTAATCGAATTTAAAACTTTTAAACACAAGACCAATACCTCCGGATAACCCGTTAACACCTCCGGTTTGCGAGTAGCGGCTGGAGTAGCCAAGTCTTCCCGCGAACTCCAGTTCCCCGCCGGACCTAAAATACCGTTCCACGCCGCCGCCAACCTTAACCAGCCCGGAACGCGGCATATCTCCCTCCGCGAATAACGTCCAAATGGGAGTTAGTCTGTAAGAGACGCCTGTATTAAGCGTAAGCGGCAGAGGATATGCCTCACGGACATATTTCAGCTTGCCGCCCAGATTTGTTAATGCGGCTCCAAGAACCAGCCCGCCCTGC
>Ga0334722_10002095_pt1 | contig 23196 bp, 33 predicted proteins | sample C3_bottom_MG_FD_207210 | JGI IMG/M metagenome (GOLD analysis project Ga0334722, IMG submission 207210) | Sediment microbial communities from Yellowstone Lake, YNP, Wyoming, USA - C3_bottom | ecosystem: Environmental > Aquatic > Freshwater > Lake > Sediment | place: USA: Wyoming | collected... | reverse complement strand
TGTCGAAGTACACGCCTTTGTGCAGCGGCACCGGCCGCCAGAAGTCTTTCACCAACGTCGCGCCGAGCCAGGCCGCGAGCTCCTCAGGGTTGCCGATGGTCGCGGACAGCGCGATCAGCTGCACTTGTGGCAGGATTTTCTTGAGCAGCGTGATGATGATTTCTAGCGTCGGGCCGCGCGAGACGTCGTTCAAAAGGTGCACTTCGTCCACGATGACGACGCTGACGAACCGCAGCCAGGGCGCGTGGTGGCGGATGAGCGAGTCCAGCTTTTCCGCCGTGCAGAGAATCAGGTCATAGTCCATCAGGTGCGGGTCTGAGGAGTCGAAGTCGCCGACGGATAGCGCGACCTTGAACAATCCTTCGTAGCGTTTCTTGAACTCTTTCGCCTTTTCGCTCGCGAGCGCGACTAACGGGACGATGTAGATCGCTTTGCCTTTGCCTTCGAGAATTGCCTTGCCTGCGGCCATTTCGGCGATGAGCGTCTTGCCCGAGGCGGTGGGCGTGCAGACGAGCACATTCTTGCCCGTGAGCAGGCCCGCGTCGATTGCCTTCTGCTGCGCCGGACGGAATGCGGTCAGTCCTTTCTTGGCGAAAACAGAACGCAGCTGCTCGGGCAGCGCCGAATCTTCGATTCGGCTGGCCTGAACTCGCTCCGCTTGTTCAGGAAGTTCGGGATGCATGCGAAACGCGAGCGCCTGCGGCGTTATAAACTTACTTCTTTGACTGCAGCATCTTCCAGATGGACAGCGCGAGCCAGACGATCAGCAGGATCAGCGCGATGCAGACGAGCGCGTCGAGCGTCGAGTTATAGCCTGCAAAGCCGCCCATCAGCGGATAGCCGCTGCGCATCATGCCGTTGCCCATCATGGGCGCGAATCCGCGCGCCATCATCGGGTGGTTGAGCGTGCCGTTCATCATGCCCGTGGCGCCGCCGCAGTACATCATCTGCGCGATTTGCCGGTGCATCTGCTCTTCCTCGGGCGAGCCGTCTTTGATGCCCATCATCTCGTGCATCGCCTCGTGGGCTTCGCCCGGGTGCGCCTGCTCCATCAGGTATTCGCCAATGGATTCGAGCTGGGTGTCGCTGAGGTTCGCGCACGCCACGTGGCTGTCGACCAGCAGCTTGCCGTTTGCGATTGCGTCGTCGTGCGCCGCGACCGCGGTCACGAGAAGAATTGCGGTTATCATCCACAGTGTCGTTCGCATAGGCATCATCTCCGTGGTGTTCATCAGTATGTTTACAAGTAATGTAAATGAAATATATTAATCTTTCGCGGCTATCCTGCGAACGAGACGCGCTGCACGCTGCCGTCGGAGCATTGGCAATAGGCGACACCACGGTCAAAGTCGATGCCTGCCTGCTGCGCGGCTCCGGTCTTGCAGTGCGCGGTGTCGCACGGCTCGCCGCCCTGGCCTGGCGCGGGCAGCACGTCGTACGGCCTGATGCCGAGCTTGACCGTGACAAAGAGGATGGTCGCAACGATAAGAATGATTGCGAACACGCCGAGCAGGGCGAGCGAGAATTCCGCGTCAATCTTGAAGTCGAGCATGGTTCACTCTTGCTGGGGCGCGAGGCAGATGCAGACGGGCTTGCCGTTGTCGTTCATGGCGAGCGAGCCGTCGGGATACTGCAGCGCGTATGCGGGCTGGTGCGCGGGGCACTGCACGCCGGGGCACGCCGCATACGAGGGAAGCCCGATGGCATAGCCTTGCAAAACCGCGTTGCCCGTGGCAGACGTTCCGGAAAGAAACAGGATGCTCGCGACGGACGCGACCGCGACGAGCAGCACGAGCGCGAGGCTGAAATGCTCGGCCATCAGTAATTGTTCACCTCGATGCGGTCCGGCCTGGCTTGGAATTCCTTGCCGTCGGGGCAGCCGCAGCGAAGGTTGCCAGTGTACTTTTCGACGCCGATCTGCTCGGCGTGCGGATACTCGCCCGCGCCGTAGACGTCTTCCGAAGACGTGCACCGGTACTGGTTGCACAGGTTGTAATTGGGAAGGTAGTTGTTGGTCTGCAGGAACAGCGGCTTGTTGTTCGAGGGCTGTTCGTACGTTTGGATGATGAAATAGCCCTGCGTGCCGTGGTAGATCATCGCGAATGACGCGAGCGCGATGGCTCCGACGATGATGAAGATGCCCAGTCCGAGTTTGTGGGATTCCATACGCTCACGTGTACTTCATCTGGAGTTCGACATAGTGCGTCTTGTAGAAGTTTTCAGGGTCGGTCGGGTCGACGCAGGCGATGAGCTGGTTGCGCGGGTCGATGAAGCCGTTCCAGACGTAGCGCGCGCCGACGGCGGAGTCGGTGTTTCTCACCGCGCGGCACGCTTCATAGGGCGAGCGCAACTGCACGCCTTCCACGCCGAGCTTCTGCGTGCCGGAGACCTTGCCGGTGACGCCGCTTTGCGTCAGCAGCAAAACCAGTCCTGCGATCGCGATGACTGCGACGAAGCCGAGCGCTACCATGCGCACTCCTGCCGCGTCGTGGGAATCGTCTGTCATGAATAGTACCTCAATGAAGCGCAAGGTGCGCGTGCTTCGAAAGGAGCACGAGCGCCACGAGGCCCATGATGCCGACAATCGCCAGCACGACCAGGCCTATATTGTTGCGCGGCATCGCTGCTTAACCCTGGGGGTAAAACTGCGTGCGCCAGTCGAATTTCTGCACGAGCGGAGCGGTCACGTCGCCGCCCGGGCACGCGCAGACCACATAGGGTGCGACGTTGGACGAGTACGTGGTGCCGCCTTCGATGCTCTTCAGCGGGCAGCCGATGCGCTCTTCGCACAGCTCTGCAGGGGCGTACTGCGCCCATTCTGCTCCTTCGACAAACTTGCCGGTCGTCGAGTGCGCCTTGCTAAACAAGAGCACCATGCCGACAACGGCAATTACTGCGATAATTCCGAGAATGACCAATGCAACTCCTTTTCCGCCTTCAGCCATACGTTATCACCTTTTTTCGAATCGTCGAAACAATATACCTTTATGTATACTGGTGGTATAAATATCTTTCGTTTCGGAGTGCGGGCAAATGTTTATATAGCAAGTCATCACCGTCCCTATACGAAAAAGGGGGCATATGGGCGAACTCAGAAAAGATTACATTCTCGACCGCTGGGTCATCTACTCCGAAGGCCGCGGCGCGCGTCCGAAGGAATTCACGCATGCTCCCGAGACGGTGAAAGAGGGAACGTGCTTTTTCTGCCCGGGCGGCGAGGCCTTGACGCCGGGCGAGCTCGGCCGCATCGGCACAAAGCAGAAGTGGCGCGTGCGCTGGTTCGCGAACAAGTTCCCCGCGCTCGAGCCCGCGGGGCAATCGAAGCCGAAGACCGACAACCGCTTCTTCGCGCATGCAGCGAACTACGGCTATCACGAGGTCATCGTCGAAACGCCTGACCACACAAAGCAGCTCGCGGACTTGAGCGCAAGCGAAATCGCTGACGTGCTCGGCGTGTACCAAAACCGCATCGCCGACCTCGGCAAAAAGCAGAACGTCAAGTATGTCAGCGTCATCAAGAACCACGGCTATCACGCCGGAACATCCATCGTGCACTCGCACAGCCAGGTCTTCGCGACCGCGTTCCTCCCGCCGGAAATCCAGGACAAGGTCGAGGCGCGCAGGCGTTTCTTGAAGTGCCCGCACTGCGACATCGTCAAGGCGGAAACCAACAGCGCGCGGCAGTGCTTTGAGACCAAAAACTGGCTTGCGTTCTGCCCGTACGCGTCACAGTTTAATTACGAGCTGTGGCTGTATCCCAAGAAGCACATCCGTCAATTGTCCGACGTTCCCGATCTTGCCGAGCTCGCGGCATTGCTGAAGCGCGTGCTCGGCCGCCTGCAGGCGCTGAACTGTTCCTACAATCTGTTCGTCACGGTCGCGCCGCAGGGCGACGACCTCCACCTGCACGTCGAAGTCCTGCCGCAGGTCGCGGTCTGGGGCGGGTTCGAGCGCGGCTCGGGCGCCGTCATCAATTCGGTCATGCCGGAGAGCGCGGCGAAATTCTATCGCGGTGAGGAATGAAAGAGCGCGAAGAGCGGGCAAGCGTGCTGCTCGGCAACAAACGCGGCGGCTTTGCGTGGCTCGCGCCGCAGCCGGAATCGCGCTATCAGGGCGTGTTCTTCTCGCTCGGCGAAACGCTCTTCAAGACGGTCGCGCACCTCGACGTGCACGAGCCGGTGCGGGCAGTGACCGACCTGCTGTGGGGCGCGCAGCGCGACTATTTTACCGTCAACCAGCGGCTCACGATGCCGCACGGCGCGAACGCATTGCTTGTTGAGTTTTCCGCTCCGGCGCGCGCAGACCTGCTGCTTGACTGCAAAATCATCGACGACAATCGCGAATGGGGTCGTGTGTACGACGTCAGCCGCGCGCAGGGCTGCGTGGTGGTCAGCTTTCGCAAGCGCAACGACAAGCGCGACGACAACAGCCGTTGCGCAAAAGAATTCCAATTGTTTCTCGCGATCGCCGGAGACGCGCTCGAGTTCTTCCCGGTCAACGAATGGGTCGAGCAGCGCTACGCGTACGACGAGTCGCGCAAAAGCGCGCCGTGGTCGCGGTGGGTGTTCAACGCAGGCACCGTGAGCGCGCAGCGCTTTGTCGTCGCCGCAGGGCTCACGAAGAAAGCCGCGATCGCGGAAGCGCGGCGCGTGCTCCGCGGCCGTATCGCGCTCGTGCACAAGCAGATGGACTTTGTCGCTGCCGCGGTCGCGCACAAGAAAATCAACAACAAGCGCTTTGACCTCGCGTACGCGTGCGCGTGCCGCGCGCTCGGCGAGCTTTCCATTGATGACAAAGAACTCGCCGCGGGCTATCCGTGGTTTTATCAGTGCTGGACGCGCGACGCGCTCGTGAGCAGCAAGGCGCTCGCGCTCATCAACAACCAGAAGCTCGCGAAAAAACTCATCCTGCAAGCAGCGGCGCAAAAACAGCTCGCCACGCGACCGGGATCGACGCTGCTCGCCGCGGACGCGCCGGGCTGGCTCGGCGTGCGCGCGATGGAATGCGACGCATTGTTCAACCTCATCGAGAAAAGAAAACTGCTCAAGGAACTGAAGCGCCACCGCGCCGGGCTGAAGCTCGAGCAAGGACTCGTCGTCAACAAGCCGCACGAGACGTGGATGGACAGCGTCGCACGAGAGGGCGCGCGCATCGAAGTGCAGGCATTGGCGCTCGCCTTGACGCGCGCGCTCGGCGAGACGGAATTCGAGCAGGAGCTTGCGCGCAGGACGCGCGAAGTGTTTTGGAACGGCAGCTTCCTGCACGACGGACTCAATGACGCGACCATCCGCCCGAACGCGTTCATCGCGGCGTACGCGTATCCTGACTTATTGTCGCGCGACGAGTGGGAGCAGTGCTTTGACGCGATGCTTCCGAAGCTCTGGCTGCCGTGGGGCGGGCTCGCAACGATTGATACGGGCGATACGCGCTTTGTCGACGCGCACACGGGCGAAGACCCGGCGAGCTATCATCAGGGCGACAGCTGGTATTGGCTGAACAATCTCGCAGCGATCGTCCTTGCGCGCGTCAATGCGGAAAAATACGCGCAGTACATTCACGCGATTCTCGAGGCGTCGAGCCACGAAATCCTCGCGCTCGGCGCCATCGGCCACCACGCGGAATTGAGTTCGGCGCGGGCATTGTCGAGCCACGGCTGCGTCTCGCAGGCGTGGAGCGCGGCATTGTTCATCGAGCTCTGCAGCGAACTGTTTTCTGCATCGCCATAAATCTTATAACCTGTCTTCTGTTTTTTCCGCGTATGGGTCTCGAAGACAGGGTGAAGCAAGGTGTTGATCGCCGCAAGCACCAGCGTTGCGATATGGACGATGCGCGCGCGGTGTACTGCACAGGCGTATTCGCGTTCATCAAGCTCGGCAAAAGTCAGGCAGGAGTCTATGATCTCTCGGAAAGCGGCGTCTGCATTCAGACCGAAGCGCGTCTCAAGCCCGGCACGAAAGTGCGCGTGGAAATCGCGATCAAAAAACCCAAGGAATTGTTCGAGGCGTACGGCATTGTCCGCAGAAGCGTCGAGAGCCCGAGAGACCGCAAGATCTACACGGGCATTGAGTTTGTCGACTTGGACACGCCGACCAGGTCCAAGCTCAGGTCGATGTGCGAATACTTCAATTCGGGAACGTACAAGAATCTCCGGAAAGAAAAGAACAACGACCCGCTCGGCTCGCTCGAGTACTGAGCGGAAAATCTTATAAACAGCGCGCACTCTATTCTCACTATGGAAAGAATCGGGCTTGACCAGCCGACACTGAAGGCGCTCGCCGGCGAGACGCGCGTCAGGATGCTGAAGCTTTTGGACGCGAAGCCGTTGACGCAGTCGGACATCGCGCAGGCGATGAAGCTGAGCACGCCGAGCGTCGCCGAGCACTTGCAGGCATTGGCGCGCGCGGGGTTGGTCGCGCGCGAGGAGACTTCGCGCAAGTGGAAATATTATTCTCTTACGCAGAAATCAAGGATGCTGCTGCACCCGAACACGACGACCATCTGGTTTATCCTCGGGCTGTTCCTGTTCAGCGCTGCCGCCACGGTGATGTCCGCGATGCAGTATTTCACGCCGGTCGCTCAGCCGGTTGCGGAAGCGAAGATGTTCGCGTTTCCGGCGCAGCAGTCGCTCGCGCTTGCTTCGTCCGCTCCGTTGGTCGAGGCCGCTTCGCCGTTCTGGCTCATCGCGTTCGGCGTCGTAACCGCCGCGCTGCTGGTCGCGCTGGTCCTCTCGTTGCAGAAGCACGGGTGGTTAGGCAAATCCCTTACGAACAAAAAGAATATATAAGCAAGCTTCTCCTTCAGGAAAAACGGTGATGTAACCATGAACAAACTTCAATTGATAATCAGTATGATTGTGCTCGCGGTCCTGTTGACCGCGTGCAACGTGACAGTGCAGAATCCGCAACAGCAGCAGCCGAACACCATCAGCGTGAGCGGCACGGCCCAGCTGAAGGCGGCCCCGGACGAGTCGACCGTGATGCTGAACGTGGAAACGAACGGCACGACCCCGCGCGAGGCGCAGGACAAGAACAGCGCGGCGATGTCCGCGGCAATCGCGGCATTGCGCCGCGCAGGAGTCGCCGAAGACCAGATCCAGACGACCAACTACCAGCTGATTCCGAACACGTACTGGGACTACAAGAACCAGCAGCAGATCACGTCGGGCTACAAGACGATGCACACGCTCCAGCTCAAGACCAAGGACTTGTCGCGTGTCGGCGACTTGATCCAGACCGCGGTTGACGCGGGCGCGACCGGCGTCGAAAGCGTCAGCTTCTCGCTGAGCAAGGCGAACGAGCGCGACGTCAAGGACTCCGCATTGCGTTCCGCCACGCAGGACGCGCGCCAGAAGGCTGCCGCGCTTGCGGACGGCCTCGATGTCAGGCTCGGCAAGGTGTCGAGCGTCAGCATCAACGAGTACAACATCATGCCGTACTACCGCGCCGATGCGGGAATGATGGCGTCGAAGGCAGAAGCCGCCCCCGCGCCGCCCATCGCGCCGCAGGACGTCGACGTGAGCGCGAACGTCCAGGTGGTGTTCGAGATTGCGTAAGTTTTTTCTTTTTTCTTTTCTTTTTATCTTCCTCGTAGCGTGCGCGGTGGTTCCGCCGAAACAGCTGCCTCCGCCGCCCGAGCCCGTCTTTTGCACGATGGAAGCGCAGCTTTGCCCGGACGGCTCGTCCGTCGGCCGCACCGGCCCGAACTGCGAGTTCGCGCCGTGCCCGCCTGCCGCCGAGCCGAGCGTCGACAGCAAGACGTGCGCATCTGACGGCGACTGCGTCTGCGGCGGATTTGACGCGCGCGCGGACAAGTGCTTTGTCGGCAACAGGAACTATTACGATCTCTTCGTCAACAAGACGCGCGACTGCCCGGACTTCTGTTCCGGCATCGCGAACAATCTCGAAACCAAGTGCGTCCAGAAGGAATGCGTCATCATGACGCGCAAGCCCGTTGCGCGCGTCGACTTGATAGCGTCGCACGGCTTCATCGTCGCTCCGACGTTTGTCGAGTTCAACGCGCACCTCTCCGGACCGGCTCCGGCGCACTTCGACTGCGCGCGCATCAAGTGGAATTTCGGCGACACGCTCTCGAAGAACGAGACCGTCAAGTGCGCGATTCCCGCCGGCGCGGCGATGGACAAGGACTACAAGATCTCGCACAAATATTTGCGCCCGGGCAACTACACTGCCACGTTCGCGGTCGACGGCATGACGTCATCGGCGTTCATCGTCGCGTATCCGACCATCGCGCCGCCGGAATGCGACCAGGACAGCGACTGCGTTCCCGCGCAGTGCTGCCACGCGGGCGACTGCATCATCAAGGAGAAGCGCGCGGACTGCAGCAGGACGCTCTGCTCCGAAGACTGCCGTCCGGGAACATTGGACTGCGGCGGCAGCTGCGCGTGCGTCAGCAACCGCTGCACGGGCAAGAAGTTCTATCCGGGCATCGACGTCCCGACGGGCCCTAGGCCTTGGGCGCCCTTTCCTTCTTGATTTTTGAGCTCTTGTACGTTTCCTGCTGATACGGCTCGAGACGGATTATTTTTGTGGAAAGCTTGAACTCTTTGAGCTTGGGCGCGAGCTTGTCCGTGAAGTGCGTCTGGTCGTAGCCCAGGCAGATGACGTCGGGCTTTTCTTCCTTGATGATTTGGTAGACGTCGCCGGTGTAGCCGAGCACGGCGCGGTCCACGGCAGGCTGGGCGCGAACCATGGCGAGGCGGTCGTTTTCGTTCGCTTCCGGCTTTTTGCCCTTGGTTTTTTCAACCGTGGAGTCGCGCGCGACAACGACGACCAGATCGTCGCCGTGCTGTTTCGCCTGCTGGAAGAAATGGACGTGCCCCGGGTGCAGGGGGTCAAACGTGCCGAATACCATCACTTTGGTCATACTTGTGCTGAGCGTCTTGCTTTTATATAGATAGCGAATCACAAAGTTTATAAACCTGAATGGGCAATCTTCGTACCAAAAAGGTGATTACGCGCTATGCGGAAACTACTCATCGGTATCGTCCTCGTTGTCCTGCTCAGTCCGCTTGCGTTCGCCGCATTCAACGGTTATACTTCTGAAACTCGTTATGCAGTCTCGCCCGGCCCGACGCTGGAGCGCAATATCGTGTTCAGCGCGAACCGCTACTATCAGGGCTACATCAAGCCGTTTGGCGGCTTTGGCGCAAAGGGCGCGAGCGGCGGCAGTCGCGGCGCGAAGGGCGTCGAAGAGGGCGCGCTCAACCTGCCTTCCAACGCGTTCATCCCGAACGGCCGCAACCCGGCAAAGATCAGCAATCCGTACGCCAGCTTCCAGGGCTACCAGAACATCAACCAGTACATCGACCTGGTGAAGCCGGACAACTCGCTCATTACGCGGCCGCAAATCAACGGCTCGCCGCAGGGCTATGCCCGCGTCGTCAACTACCGCAGGCAGCAAGTCGGCTTGTTGGACACGTCCATCCAGCTCCGCACGCGCGACCTGCCGGTCATCGCGCCGCTTTTCACGTACGGCGTCTGGCTGGTCGACGAGGACACGGGCTACTCGATGCTGTTGGGCAACCTGCAGCCGCAGGCGATCGGCCGCACGGCAGACTTCAAGTTCGACAGCATTCCGAACAGCTACGGCGGCTCGTACCCGCTCCTGCCGTTTGACACGATGATGGTGACCATCCAGCCGTATCCGGACGACGACCAGTTGCCCGGCCCGGTCGTTTTGACGGGCGACATGCGCGGCAACAAAGTGGTGGTGTCCTGATGCGCAAGCTTCTCACGCTCCTGTTCGCGCTGCTCCTGATCGTTCCTGCGGTCTCGCCCGCATACCTGACTGCAGAGGACATCAAGTTCCGCGCCGGCGGCCCGCAGAGGTACAACGAGTACTTCTACGACCCGCGCGTGCAGACGCAGAAGTTCGACAGCACCGTGCATTTGACGCCTCTCGAGGCGCCTATCTTCGCGCGCGGCTATCCTGCGTATTATCCGATCGGCACTGCGCGCGTGCAGACCGTGCGCTCGCCGTACAAGTCCTCGAGCAGCGTCCACCTTCAGACCAAGGACATCCGGCCTTCGTGGCAGGACACGACGCTGTATCAGGGCTGGCTGTACAATTCAAAGTCAGGAGCCACGCTCAACCTCGGCCAGTTCGAGGCGCTCAATGGCGGCGTGGGCGAGCTCATTTATTCGGGAACCGCGGACTTGTTCCCGTACGACACGGTCTTTGTCACGCGCGAGCCGCGCCCTGACCCTGACCCGCGCCCCTCGGACGACATCGTCCTGAACGGCAAGGTCGACTACGGCGCATACCAGTACTACGCGCCGACGCCCATCCTGTCCAAGTATGGCCAGTACGGCCGCACGTACATCCAATAATTTTTCTTCAGTACATTTTTAAGCGCATTCCTGTTCGATTGCGCTATGTCTGTTGCTCTGGTCATCTTCGGCGCTACCGGCGACCTTGCGCAGCGCAAGCTCGTTCCTGCGCTGTTTAAGCTGCATCAGGCAAAGGCATTGCCTGCAGACTTCCTGCTGATCGGCTTTGGCCGCAAGGAGCTTTCCGAAGGAGAGTTCCGGCAGAAGTTTGACGTTTCTCCCGAGTTTGCCGAGTGCATCAAGTATGTGCACGGCGCGTATGACGCTCCTGAGGGCTTTGCCAAGCTTGCATCGGTCGCGGGCGAGCGCAGCATCGCGTTCTACTTTTCCACGCCGCCGGAGACCTATGCGCACATTATCGCGCAATTGCACAACGCAGGATTGTCGCGCGAAACTGCGAAGCACTGGCGCCGCGTTATCGTCGAGAAGCCGTTCGGCGCTGATGAAGCGTCTGCGCGCGCATTGAATGATGTCTTGCGCAAGGCTTTCAAGGAAGAGCAGACCTTCAGGATTGACCATTATCTTGCGAAAGAGACGGTGCGCCAGATTCCTGCGTTGCGCAAGGCGCACGCGCACCGCTGGGATAGCAAAAACATCGACCACGTGCAGATTACTATTTCCGAAGAGCTCGGCATTGGCGAGCGCGGCGGGTATTATGACCAATCGGGAGCGCTGCGCGACATGATTCAAAGTCATCTGTTGCAAGTGCTTGCATTGATCGCGATGGAATTGCCTGCGGGCGACGACGCGCACGACACGCGCGCCGCAAAGATCGGCGTGCTCAAGCATATCGTCTTCGACGAGCTCAAGGCGAGCGTGGTGCGCGGCCAGTATCATGGCTACACGAAAGAGCAGGGCGTGCACGAAAAGTCAGCGACGGAAACGTTTATCGCTTTGAAGTTCGGCATCGGCACGGCGCGCTGGAAGGGCGTGCCGTTTTACGCGCGCAGCGGCAAGCGGATGAAGTCGCGCTTTGCCGAGGCGCATGTCGTGTTCAAAAACGCTTCGCCGGTGACGCTGTCCATTAACCCGCGTCAGGGCGGCCACGGCAAGGAAGCGCACGAAGTGTTGTTCCCTGCGGTCTTTGCCGGCGACCGATCATTGTTCCCGTCGTGGGATGAGATCGAGCTGTGCTGGCGCATCGTGGACCGCATTATCGCGCACTGGGCGGCTGAGAAGCCGGAACTGCACGCGCACACGCCCGGCACGTGGGGTCCTGCGGCAGCTGACGAGCTGCTCGCAAAAGAAGGCAGGAAATGGATTCAGCCGTAAAAGAACTTCTTACGCAAACGGCAAGTGATAGATCGCGTCCAGGGAGTAGATTCCTCCTCCGATGAGCGCGAAATAGATGCCGACCGCGACGAGCACGAGGTCGTATTCGTAGCCGCCCTTGATGATGCTGAAGGGCAAGTTCCACTTGGACTTCTTCGCGTAGGTCGCGACGAGCATGTTGATTGCGATGAGAACGCCTGCGAAGCGCGTGAATGCGCCCAGCAGCAATGCGATGCCGCCGATGCATTCGGCAACCGCGGAACAGAACGCCCAGAACGATGCAGGAGCCAATCCGATGCCTTTGGTGGTCTGCACGTGCTGCGTGAAGCCCTGCTTGGTCAGGAGTTTCGGATAGCCGTGATAGAGCATGACGATGGCGACCATGACGCGCAGCGGAACGTCCGCGTACTGCGCCCAGGACGACATATCAATCATGCATCATCACGCCGAAGCGAGAAGAACAATACTGCGATGGTGAGCACGACAATCGCGCCCATGCCTGCGAAGAGCATCGAGGAACCGAGCGACGATGCGCTCTGGTCATTGACCGCGAATCCTGCGGAGGACAGCGGCTGCTGCAGGAGCGGAGCGACCGGGAACGGAGCGCGAACCATGGGCTGGGTTTCGATCCAGACCTTGTCGACGGTGAACGTTCCTGCGTTGACAGTGTCGGGAACGTGCACTTCCATCTGTACTTGGGTTCCGGTCGGGAAGAGCGAGGTCATTCCGGAGCGGGTCTGGCACTGGATGGGCACGACGACTTCATACGGTCCGTTCGGGACGAGGAAGGTCGGCTGCAACTGGCACGTGGCCTGCGAGAGTCCGAGATTGGCGAACATTCTCCAGCTGACGATGCCGATAGGATCGTTATTGTTGTTGACGCCCTGCACGCGGGCAAACTGGTAGCCTTGCGTGACGAGCGTGCTCTGCATCACGGTGTTGAATGTGTAGGTCGTGACCGCAAACGCAGCGGGAACCATGAGTAAGAATGCAATGACTGTCAGCAGTATGCCTTTCTTCATTCAGTACACCTCTTTTCTGAGGATAGAAGAGTTATTGGGTATAAAAACCCTACGTTTTTGTCAAAGAGCAGGGTTATACTCTTGTGCTCTTTGACAACTGTCGGAGTGCGTAACTCCGACATTTTAGAATAAATCAGAACAGCTCCTGAATACCTTGCATTTGGGGCAGACAAGCTTGCAGCTGCGGTCTTGCATCGTGGTGCCGCAGTTCTCGCACACCTTTGCGCCGGAGTCGAATTGGTTATTGATCATGTCTCGTTCTCGTTGGCAGATGGTGAGGAATGTTTATATAATAACTATGACGCCGCATTTGTTGGAACGATGGCGACTCACGAACACATCTTGGGCGCAGAAGAGGCGCACGACGGCTTTGGCGCGAAAATGCGCGAATTCATCCTGGGCGGTCAGGACGGGTTAGTAAACGTTCTCGGCATCGTGCTCGGCGTCGCTGCCGCGACCGCGAGCACGCGCATTGTTCTTATTTCAGGTCTTGCGGCGACGTTCGCCGAAAGCATCTCGATGGGCGCCGTGGCGTACACGTCAACAAAAGCAGCGAAAGAATATTATTTGAGCCTCAAGCGCCGCGAACGTTTCGAGCTGAAGCAGAAGCCTTCGGAAGAGCGCCGCGAAGTCAAGGACATCTATTATCACAAAGGCTTCCGCGGGCAGCTGCTGAATCAAATTGTCAATAAGATTACTTCTTCGAAGCGCGTCTGGCTGGACACGATGCTCGCGGAAGAACTGCACGTTTTCCCTGAAGATTATCACGACCCGATGAAGTCAGGCGTCATTGTGGGCGTGTCGAGCATTATCGGCTCGCTGATTCCGTTGATGCCGTTCTTCTTCATGCCGGTCGGCGTCAGCGTGTGGTGGTCATTGCTCATCTGCACGCTCTCGCTCTTCGTTCTCGGCGCGATCAAGGCAAAAGTGACGGTCGGCACGTGGTGGAAATCGGGATTGGAACTCGCCGCCATCGGCATGGCCGCGGCGATCACCGGCTATGCCGTCGGAATGGTCCTTGGCGTGACGGTTTAGAATTATTCCCCTTCAATACACACGCACTGCATGAGCTTTCTGCCGCAGTCTGAGCAGGGGATGCACATCGGGCAGTCGTTGACTTTTTGCGTGTAGCCGCATTCTTCGCAGAGCGTCATTTTTTCCCTGCTTCGCGGAGCCGCAGCGCGAGCATTGCAGTCATTGCTTCTTTCGTGGGATGCTTGCGCATGGATTCGGCGAGGACTTTGTCGCGGAACACGTGCTCGATCCAGTTGCTGAAGTCGTTCTTGTGGTTGTTCACGTGGTAATGGAATGTTTTGTTGTCCATCTTGGAGAGCGCGATTTGCAAGTCAGGGACCGTGCGGATGCTTTCCCCGCCCCAGAGGTGGAATTCTTTGTCAGGAGCGACGTCTTCGAGCAAAGGACCAGGTCCGGTGTCTGCATCAACGGGCGGCGCGTGCAGTACTGAGCACAATTTGCGCACGCTGAGCACTTCGCGTACGGATTTCGCGATGTGTTTTGCGGTGATGCCGTATTTTTCGAGCAGTTGCGCTGCTTCGCCGCTTTCGCCGAATGAGTCCTGGACGCCGACGCAATGCACGGGAACAGGCCATTCGGTCGCGATCGCTTCCATGACTGCGCTTCCAAGCCCGCCGTGCACTTGGTGCTCTTCGACGGTCACGAACGCGCCGGTGTTTTTCGCCGCGGAGATAAGGAGTTTCTTGTCGATGGGCTTGATGGTGTGGCAGTTGATGACTTGCGCGTTGACGTTTTCTTTTTCCAATGCTTTCGCGGCCATCAGTGCCTGATACACGACCGTGCCGCAGGCGACAATCGTGACATCGGTGCCTTCTTTCAAGACATTTGCCTTGCCGATCTCGAACGGCGTCTTGTCCGTGGTCATAATGGGCGTTTTCTCTCGCCCGATGCGGATGTACGCCGGTCCTTTGTGGCGCGCGGCATCCATGGTCGCTTTCTGCGCTTCGACTGCGTCGCACGGCACGATGACGGTCATGTTCGGCAGGGTGCGCATGAGCGCGATGTCTTCCAGCGCCTGGTGCGTTGCGCCGTCAGGACCGACATTGAGGCCTGCGTGCGCGCCGACAACCTTCACAGGAACATCATTGTAACAGATTGTCGTTCTAATTTGTTCCCAGTTTCTGCCCGGGCTGAAGACTGCGAAGGATGCGATGAACGGAATCTTGCCCATCAGTGCCATTCCTGCGGCGACCGTCGCCATGTTTTGCTCGGCAACGCCCATTTCGAAGAAGCGCTCGGGGAATTTCTGCTTGAACGCGGTAAGTCTTGTGCTTTCGGTGAGGTCTGCGCACAACGCGACAACATTTTTGTTCTTTGCGCCGAGTTCGAGCATTGCTTTGCCGAAGCCGTCGCGCGTTCCGGCAAGCTCGGGCGTGGTGTAGACGTTCGCGGCGAGGTGGTTGACCATCAGTCGTCACCTTTCTCGATGCGCTTGCGCCAGGATTGCAATTCTTGCAGCGCGACTTTCGCCTGCTCCGGTGTCGGAGCTTTGCCGTGCCATTCCGGGTCGTTCTCCATGAACGAGACGCCTTTGCCGGGAACGGTGTGCGCGATGATGCAGACGGGCTGTTCGATGGTTTTGCTCTCGTCCAGCGCGGCGATGACGTCCTTGACGGCATTGCCGTCGACGTCGATGACGTGCCAGCCGAACGCCTCGTATTTCTCGCGGAACGGTTCCAGGGGAAGCACGTCTTCGGTGTGGCCGTCGATCTGCATGTTGTTGCGGTCGACGACGACCGTGAGATTGCGCAGCTGCGCTTTGTTCGCGTACAGGATCGCTTCCCAGGTGTTGCCTTCGTCGTGCTCGCCGTCGCTCATCGCGCAGTAGACGCGGTTCTTTTTTCCGTCCATGCGCAGCGCGAGAGCAGCGCCGATGGCCTGCGACAGTCCCGAGCCGAGCGGTCCTGACGTTGTTTCGACGCCGGGCAATTGCGAGCGGTGCGGGTGGCCTTGTAATCGCGTGCCGAGCTTGCGGAAGGTCAGCAGTTCAGAAACGGGAAAGTAGCCTGCCTCGGCCATCGTGGCATACCGCACCGGGCAGATGTGTCCGTTGCTCAGGATGAGGATGTCGCGGTCAGCCCAGTCTGGCTTTTGCGGGTCGTGCTTCAGCACGTTGAAGTAGAGCGCGGTGAAGACGTCTGCCATGCCGAGCGAGCCGCCCGGGTGGCCCGTGCCTGCGGCCGCGATCATCTTGACAATGTCCTGCCGCACCGTGTTTGCGATGAGCTTGAGCTTCTTTTCGTCGTCTATTTTCTTGAACGGCATAATCCCCTCTTTTTTAAGCAATTTCGGGGCGGTTTGCTATTTAAACATGTCGGAAATCTTAGATTTCCGTCTGTGCTCAAGAATCGCGATTCTTGACATGTTGCTTCTGGACTTGCATAATTGTTAAATAACGCCTGTTGTTCGCTTGCAGTATGGGGAAAGAACACGGAATCAATGGCGATTATTTTGTAGAAGTGCGCGATTTCTATGACGCGCTGAAGACTGAGCTGCAAAAACAAGGCATTGCGGTCGCGGGCGCAGTCATGACCAAACACAAGGATGGCACTCCTGAGACGGGCATGTACGCCACAGGCGTTTCGGTGCTCTATGCTACCGACAAGCCGTTGTTGGAGATAACGGTCACGCTGAACCGCACACGCATCGAGGAGTCCTTTGGCGATTATTCGTTTAAGCACGCAGTGGTGCGCGCGGTCGGAGAGATCGAACCGGGCAAGCTTGAGAAGGTGCTTGCAGGAATACTCAATTTGCAGACCAAGCGCGCGAATCAGCCTACGAAATAAGAGCGCTGATCCCTTCTTTGATTGTTTTCGCCTTGAAAATAGCATTGCCTGCGACGAGCACGTTTGCTCCAGCTTTGATGGCGAGCGGCGCGGTTGTTGCGTTGATGCCGCCGTCCACTTCGATGTCGAGCTTCGGCGCCCATGCGCGGAGCTGCGTGACTTTCTTCAGCGTCGCAGGAATCAGTTTCTGTCCGCCGAAGCCGGGCTGGACGGTCATGACGAGAATCAAGTCGACGAGCTTCAGAAACGGCTTGAGCGCGCTTGCAGGCGTGCGCGGATTGATGGCCATGCCGACCTTGAGCTTGTGCGCTCGCGCCTGATTGATGAATGATTTTATTTTCGTAGCGTTCTTGGTTGCTTCGTAGTGGAAAATGACCATCCATGCGCCCATCGCGCAGCAGTCGTGCAGGTATTCTTCGGGATGCTTGACCATCAATTGGATTTCGAGCTTGACGCGCGTCTTCAGCCGCCGCAATTCCTTGGGCTGCACGGTCGTATTCGGAACAAAGACGCCGTCCATCACGTCGACTTGCGCGCGGTGCGCGACGTGCTCGATCTGTTTGAGCTTGTGCAGGAATTCTGCGCGCGACTTGCACAGCAGCGCAGGAGCGACTTCAGGGTGCTTTGCCATGTTCAATCTTCTCGATCTCTTTCAGCCTGCGCAAATGGCGCGGTTCTTCGGAAAATGTGGTTTCAAGCCACGCTTTTGCGATCTTTTTTGCTTTCGCGGGAGATAATTCCCAGCCGGACAGGCATAACGCGTTCGCGTCGTTGTGTTCGCGGCTCAGTTTTGCGTTGCGCAGCGTCCACACGGGAACCGCGCGCACGCCTTTGACTTTATTTGCCGCGATGCAGATGCCTTCTGCGCTGCCGCACGCGAGAATCGCCATGCCTTTGCCTTCGGAAACCGCTTTTGCCGCGGCAAACGCGTATTTCGGATAATCATCTTGCGGGTCGAGCTCGTGCGCGCCGACATCCATGACTTTGTAGCCTTGCTGCTTGAGAAACTGCTTTAATTCCTGCTTGAGCTTGAATCCTGCGTGGTCTGCGCCGAGGATGACGGTCTTACTCATCCAATTCCCACCGCAGTCATGCCAATAATGCGTGCAAGAACCATGCGCGAGACCAGGAATGCGAGCAAATACACCAGCCCGACGCTGATTGCGCTGCGAACGAATATGCCCCACTCAATCTTCTGTTTCTCTTTGAACTGCAGGAACGCCGCAGCAGGCCCGAACATGCCGATGAACAGCAGGACGAGCCCGAGCAAAACATTGGTTTGGCCGAACAAGGCGGATAGCTGCCCTGCGCCAAAATCGCCGACTCGTCCCCGAACAGCGTTCAGCACGGCAATCGCCATATTGCCTAAAAATCCAGTAAGGATAAGCACGACTGCGCTCGTGATGAAGAGGATGCCGAGCTCATGCAGCGCTTCTTCAGGTCCGAAGACAAAATAGAACAAGAGCCCGAGAACGGCAAAAATCAGCAGTTGCTGCCATAGTGGAAGAATGACGATGCTTGCGGTAAGCACGAACACAAGCAATGTCGTGATGCACAACGTAAAACTGAGTGTTCTCAAAAATCCCATGTGTTCACCTCACGCTCTCCCTGCGCTCCCAAACAATTTAAGCCGGTGCTCGACGACTTCCTGCATCAGGTCGCGAGCCCGCCCGAGAATGTGGCGGGGATCGAAGTCTTCGGGCGCCATCGCGATGACTTCGCGCACGCCTGCGTCGAATGCGAGCCGCAAGTCGGTATCTGTGTTGATTTTGCAGATGCCGTGCTTGATCGCCTGCGTGATTTGGTCGTCGGGAACGCCTTCGGGGCGGCCGAGCTTTGCGCCGTACTCTTCCGCGGTCTTGACGAGCCAGTTCGGAACGCCGCTCGCGCCGTGCAAGACTAATGGAATCTTGGTGACTTCCTTGATCTTCTGCAAGCGTTTGATGTCAAGACTGGCCATTCCGGAGAACTTGTACGCGCCGTGCGACGTGCCGATCGCGACCGCGAGCGCGTCGACGTCGGTTTCTTCGACAAAGTCGTGCGCTGCCTCGGGATCGGTGTAGATAATCTTGCGCGCGACAATCTTTTCTTCGGCGCCGCCAATCGTGCCGAGCTCGCCTTCGACCGAAACGCCTTTGGCGTGCGCCCACTGCACGACTTTCTTGGTGACTTTGATGTTTTCGTCCAATGGCAGGTGCGATCCGTCAATCATGACGCTGGTGTAGCCGCTCTTGATGCATTGCCGGACGATCGCGAGGTCGCGGCCGTGGTCTAAGTGGAAAACCATCGGGATGCGGTGCTCGGCCGCGGCTTCGTGCACGAGCGCTTTGAGGTAGCGCATGCCTGCGTATTCAATCGCTCCCTCGCTGGTTTGGAGAATAACAGGCGACTTCAGCCGCGCAGCTGCTTTGACAACGGCTTGAAGAATCTCGAGATTGTTGACATTGAACGCGCCGACCGCGTATGCTTCCTTGCGCGCTTGCGCAAGCACTTGCTTGAGCGTGGTGAGCATTCAGAGCCTCGCGACGGTGAGCTTTGCCGGGTGCTGTTTCATCCAGCGTGCTGCTTCGTTGCGCGTCAGCAGTTTCTGTTTGGCGCCGATGTGCTGGATGACTGAGCCTGATTCTGCCATGGCGAGCTGCATGGCTTCAGAAATGTCTTGTTTGATGAGCAGTCCTGCAAGCATTCCTGCGGCAAACGCGTCTCCTGCGCCGGTTGTTTCGACAATCTTGAGGTTGGGCGGCTGGAGCGCGTAGTGCTTGATGCCATTGTATGCATGCGCGACCTTCGGTCCATCGGTGATGACCGCAATCTTCGCGTATTTCTGCAGTTCGGGAAGCATTTCCGTGCATTTGTTCTGCGTGCCGAGCAGTGCTTGGGCTTCTTCGCGGTTCAAGACGAGCAGATCGCAGTCTTGGATGATGGGCTTGAGCGCTTTCGCGCCCATCGATGCGAGATAGAGGCTAGGATTGAACGCGTACTTGATGTTGTTCTTCTTCGCGAACAATGCCGCGCGCTTCAGCGTTTCAAAACTTGTGTTCATCATCGCGCTGAGATAGAACCATTTCGCGTTCAGCCGCTTCCACGGCACTTCTGCCGGAGAAAGCTGGTCATTGATGCCTTTGAACGTGAGGATGGTCCTGTCTTGTTCGAGTCCGGTGAGGATGACGCTGTAGCCGGTCATGCCTTTCGCTTGCGAACCGAGAAAATCAACGTGCTCGCGCTTCATTTCGTCAAGAACGGTCTTGGCGTGCAGGTCAGTTCCGACCTTGCCGACCCAGCCGGTCTTCAGGCCGAGCCGAGAAAATGCAACGGCAGTATTCGTTCCGCCGCCGCCCGTATCAACATGCAAGTCTTCAACAAGCACTTTTTGGCCGATAGCATAGCAGACGTCGTCATGGCCTTTGTGTTTCAGAATCTGCGGCTGCTTTGTCTTTACAAAGACATCCACGGTTGCAGAGCCAAGCGTAATAACGTCGTACATAGTGCCTCTTTTTACAAGAAAACGTGCCGACTGCGTATATAAATGTTGCTTTACAGCAGTTTGCCGATCATCATCATCGCGACCGCGCCGATGACGACGCCGAGCAGGTAGTCTTTCGCGGTGAAATGCCACGGCGCGTGGTGCGGCTTCTGATTTTCGAGCTGCTGGATGCGGCGCTCGACCGATGCGAGCATCAACCGCCTGTCGCGGATTTCAGAAAAGACATCGGCAAGGTGTTCGTCGCGCACGATGTGCAGCACCCAGTTGTGAAAGTCATTCTTGTCCGGCGTGACGTGGTGCTGGAACACTTCTTCGTCCATGCCTGCAAGCTCGCTGGCGAGCTCGTAGAGGTTCTTGATGGTCGCGCCGCTCTTGAGGTGGAACACGTGGTCTGCATGGACGTCCTTGAGGCTCATGGTTCGTCGATGAAGAGCCTGACGCCGCCCTTCTTGCGCTCCTTCATCTCTTTTTCGACGGACTTCTTCGCGTGATCGCGATGCTGTTTGCTCGCGACATGCGCGACGTCGCGTAATAGGTGCTTCATGATGGCGCGCTGGGTCTCCATGCGGTCGCGGATGCGCTGCATCTGGTCTGCGAGCGAGGATTCGTCGAAGACGTCGCGCGTCCAGTTTGCAAAGTCGTTCTTCCATTCGTTGACGTAGCCGTGGAACGCGTCTTCGCCCATGCTTTCAAGCTCGTCGATGAGCTGGTAGAGGCTTTCGATGCGGCGGCCGTCGTGCAGGATGAAGTGCTTCTCGACCGGCGCCTTGCCGAATTCTTTCTTGTAAAAGGAAATCTCGACGCGGCTGTGCGGCTTCACGGACGCGCGGCTCAGCGCGGTGCGCACTGCTTTCTTGATGCGGGCCTTTGCCTGCTTTGCCGCGTGCTTGACGCGCGCTTTCACGTGCTTCGCCTTCTTTTTTGCCATGGGTACCTCTTCGTCAATTAAGTCATGTTCAGTATAAAAGCGTTGTGCATCATTTTCCGCGCAGCTTGCCGTACACTACTTTCGCGAGCTCGTGCTTGTCTTCGGCTTGCAATGCGCGGCTCGCGAGCCTGTTCTCGCCGAACACGTCGCGCACCCAGCTCACGAAGTCGTTCTTCTTGTCGTTCGCGTGGAACCGGTACGTGTCTTCGTGCATGCGGTTCAGCCCCATCGCGAGCTCGGCGAGGCTCTTGAACACCGTGCCGTCTTTCGCGAAAAAGCTCTTCTCGTGCGAGCACACGCTGACTTTGCCCGTGCTGATTTTTTGCAGTTTTGCTTGTTTTTTCATGGTGCCTCCTTAGGATACGGACATCCAGCGCTTGAGCGCCGCTCCGACCCCGCCGCGCTCGTCGCTCTTGACGCGCAGGATGAGGTCGTTGAGGATGTTCATGTACGCGATAAACGCTTCGTACGGGCTGTCGTACGGGTTGAAGTATTTGTGCACGTCGCCGTCATTGAACCACTTGGTGCACATGTAGTAGAAGTGGTCTGACGTGCTCAGCCTGCGCCACGCTTCAATCATCGCGGGATCGCGCGACGCGAGCACGTCCTTGCGCAATGCATAGAGCCGTTCTGCCGCGGCGTTCTGCATCCGGTTGCCGAGCCATGCTGAGGTGTCGCGTTCGACGTCTGCCCAGCTGACCGGGTTCTGGATGTCCAATTCTCCGCGCGGCTCGAGCTTGGCGAGTTCGGACGGCCAGCGGAACGAGATGTTTTTCTTTTTCAGTTCCGCAGGCAGCTGGCTGAGGAAGGTGAAGATGCCGGTGTCTTCCCACTGGTGCTCGCCGAACGTCTCGTAGTCCATGAACAGGTTGATGCTGTCGCCGAGAATTGGCGCAAGCCAGTCGGCGTATTTCTTTGCCGTCATCGGATAGCCGCTCCACTTCTTGTCGCCGAAGCGGAACGCGATGTCGTCCGAGAGCCGGTAGTTCTTGAGCAGCAAGCGCATGTGCTTCGCGTTTTTGGGCGTGTACACGAAGTTCGGCGATTTATTTCCAAGAATTCGGTCTGCGCCTTCCGCGAGCACGGCAGTGTAGCCCATCTCTTCCACAGTCTTCGCGAGCGCGTTGTTGAACACGAGTTCAGTATTGCGGAACACGGTCGGCTTTTGGCCGAAGCGTTCCTTGATGAGCTTCTGGTGCATCCTTACTTGCTCGGCAAATTCCTGCTTGTCGTGCAGGAACGAGAGCGAGTGGTAATAGGTCTCGCTCAGGAATTCGACCGCGCCCGTGGACGCGAGCTCTTCGAAGCTGTCCAGCACTGCGGGCGCATACTGCTGGAATTGCTCCAGCGCCGTTCCGGTGATGCTGAACGCGATCTTGAAGCCCGGATGCTTGGCGACGAGCGAGCGCAGCACGCGGTTCGCGGGCAGGTAGCATTTCTTCGCGACTTTCTGCATGATTTCGCGGTTTTTCTTGTCGTCGAAGTACGCGCTGTTGTGCCCGATGTCGAACACGTTGTACTTCCGCATGCGGAATGGCTGGTGTACTTGGAAATACAGGCAGATGTTGGTCATTTTTTCATCACCTCATTTTGCTTTGCGAAATGGGGTTTGTCGGTCGCAGCCGACATCACCTCATGATATGCATCGTGTACTTTCTTCGCGGGCTCGTCGAGATTGAACTTGTCGGCCTCGGCGTGGCCATTGGAGCGCAGTTCGTCGTGCAGCACGGTATTTTGTAAAACATTGACGATCATGTCCGTCATTTTGTCGACGTCCCAGAAGTCGACCTTCAGGCAGTGGTTGACGACTTCTGCGACGCCGCTCTGCTTGCTGATGATGATGGGCGTCTTGTTTTTCAGGCTCTCGAGCGCGACCAGCCCGAAGGGTTCGGAAACCGACGGCATGACGTACAGGTCCGCCATCTGGAATGCTTTGTGCACGTCTGCGCCTTGCAGGAATCCGGTAAAGATGACGCGGTCGGAAATGCCGAGCTCGTGCGCGCGATGGATGACGCGCGGCAGCATGTCGCCGTCTCCGGCGATGACGAAGAGCGTGTGCGGCTCGAAGCTCAGCACTTTCTTGGCGACTTCGACGAAATAGTCCGGCCCTTTCTGCACCGTGACGCGGCCGAGGAACAGCACGACCTTGTCTTTCTTGTTCAACGCGGAACGATAGTTGAGCTTGTAGTGCGGCGCGTCCTCTTCGATGCCCCAGTGGACGACGCGGATTTTTTCTTCAGGGATTTTGTAGTGATGCATGACGTTTTGTTTCGTGAAGTTGCTGTTCGCGATGACGAGGTCTGCGGCTTTGAGCCCTTGG
>Ga0334722_10002094_pt1 | contig 23198 bp, 24 predicted proteins | sample C3_bottom_MG_FD_207210 | JGI IMG/M metagenome (GOLD analysis project Ga0334722, IMG submission 207210) | Sediment microbial communities from Yellowstone Lake, YNP, Wyoming, USA - C3_bottom | ecosystem: Environmental > Aquatic > Freshwater > Lake > Sediment | place: USA: Wyoming | collected... | reverse complement strand
GCGCCCGTTAATTTTGTCATGTTTTAGAGGCGGCCCAAGCTACCCGTTCACCATGTCATGGTGTGCGAAGCCGCTTCAACCCTTCTTGTCTGCCTCAACTTCGGCAACCGGCGCCCCTAGGCCAAAGCCCAAACGGACCTTTTTGTCGATCTCGGCCACCATCTCCGGGTGCTCCTTCAAAAAGGCCTTGACGTTCTCCCGGCCCTGACCGATGCGCTCGCCGTTATACGAGTACCAGGCCCCGCTTTTTTCGATGATCTCCTGGGGCACGGCCATATCCATCAAGTCGCCAATTTTAGAGATACCCTCGCCATAGACGATATCGAGCTCCACCTCCTTAAAAGGCGGCGCCAGTTTATTCTTGACGATCTTGATCCTGGTGCGGGTGCCGACCACATCGGTGCCGTCCTTTAAGGCGCTGATCTTCCTGATGTCAAAGCGCATGGAGGCATAGAACTTCAGGGCGTTGCCGCCGGTGGTGGTCTCCGGATTGCCGTACATCACCCCGATCTTCATGCGCAGTTGGTTGATGAAGATGAGCGCCGTATTGGTGCGATTCAAGACACCTGCCAGTTTACGCATGGCCTGGGACATCAGCCTAGCCTGCAAGCCGACATGGGCGTCGCCGATATTGCCTTCGATCTCGGCCTTGGGCACCAGGGCCGCCACCGAGTCGACGACGATGATATCCACCGCCCCGCTGTGACAGAGGATCTCGGCGATCTCCAAGGCCTGCTCGCCATAATCGGGCTGGGAGATCAAGAGATCATCGATATTGACCCCAAGGCGGGCGGCATACGAGACATCCAAGGCATGTTCGGCGTCGATGAAAGCGGCAATGCCGCCGGCCTTCTGGGCCTCGGCAATGGTGTGCAAGGCCAGGGTGGTCTTGCCGGATGACTCCGGGCCATAGATCTCGATCACCCGGCCCTTGGGGATGCCGCCAACGCCGGTGGCGATATCGAGGCTCAAAGTCCCGGTGGAGATGACCGGCACCGCCTCGACTTTGTCGGAGCCCATGCGCATGATCGAGCCCTTGCCGAATTGCTTTTGAATCTGCAGCATTGCCGAATCAATGGTTTTCTTTTTCTCGTCAGGTGTTGCCATGCTTTGCTCCTTAATATAAACGATTGCTGTAACTCTTCAGCAGCACCACATCTGCTTTGTCATAGACCGGCTCGCATAGCGCTGCTATAGCTCGCAGGCCTATTCCGCGCATCTGCGGCACTGCTGAAGAGTTACTACTTGAGTTACCGATTGCTTGAGTTTAATCAGATGCCATGTGCTTAAGGGAGGAAAAGTTTCAATTCAGCGATGGCTGAACTCCTCCTGCTAACCTTTACCCTAACGCCTGCTTTTGCTCAAGCAGTTTGCGGCGGATCAGGTCGAGCGCGGTCTGGGCGCTCAGGGTTTGGATCTCGCCGCGCTTGCCGGAAAACTGACGGCGGACATGCGTGACCTCCCCCTGATAGTCAATCCCGAAAAAGACCGTACCCACCGGCTTTGCCTCGCTGCCGCCGTCCGGCCCGGCGATGCCGGTGACAGACAACCCCAGGTCCGCACCCGTCAAGGCACGAATGCCACGGGCCATGGCCTCGGCCGTCTCACCGCTCACCGCGCCGTGCGCTTCCAATATCAATGGATCAACGGTAAGGACCGACGTCTTCATGGCGTTGCTGTACGAGCAGACCCCGCCGAGGTAATAGTCTGAGCACCCCGCCTCGCTGGTGATCAAATGCGAAATAAGGCCGCCGCTGCAAGACTCGGCCAGGGCAAGGGTCAGACCGCGCTCCCGCAGCAACTCGCCAACCGCGAAGGCCAGACCTTCCTCGCCGATTCCATAGATGAAGGAGCCGATGGCCTCCCTGACCTTTTGGTCGACGATCTGGAACAGGCCGTCCGTCTCCTCCTGGCTCTTGCCGAGAGTGGTCAGGTTCAGGTGGACCTCCGGGAAGACCGGATAATAGCCCAGCCGGATCATGGAGTTATGGGCCTCCAGGTGGCTGACCCGTTGATTGACCTCGGACTCCGCCAAGCCAAAAATCCGATAGAGCCGCTGACGGACATAACGCCGCTCCCCTTGCTGCCACTCGGCGAGCCGGGGGATGACGCAATCGGTCAACAGCTCCTTCATCTCATGGGGGACGCCGGGCAGGAAAAAAATGGGCTTTTGCTCATGGACCAACAGGTACCCGGCCATGCTGGCCTCGGGTTTAAGCACCTCGGCCCCGGCTGGCAGCCAGGCCAATTTTTCGAGACTGACCCCGCGCCGCTCAAGTTGGCCTTTGACCATGCTGTCGGCAAGGTAGGCCTCAACCTGGACCAGGATCTCCGGATGCAGGGTGGCGGGACGATTCAGGGCCGAGGAGACCGCCTCGTTGGTGAGATCGTCGCTCGTCGGCCCCAAGCCGCCAGTGACGATAACAAAATCGGCTAGGTCCAAGGCCTTGATCAAGGCCGAACCAATCAGCTCCGGCGTATCGCCGATGGTGGCCATGGCGACAATCTCATGGCCGACGGCAAAGAGATGGTGGGCCGCAAAATGGCTGGTCATGTTCAGGATGCGCCCCGAAGTCAGCTCATCGCCAATGGCAATTATTTCTCCACGCATCCCCTCGCCTCAGACCAGCCGCCCAAAGACATTCAAGTCCTCGACCCGCTCGATCTCCACCGTGACGATCTCGTTTTCAAGCGCAGCCTGCGCCTCAAAATAGACCGGCACATAATTTTCGGTAAAGCCTTTCATCATCTTGAACTGATTTTTGCCGCCTTCGGCCAAGACCCGCTGCACGGCGCCAATCTGCCTGGTGTAAAAGTCGCGCCGCTTTTGCTGCCCCACCGCCGCAAGGAGCGCCGCCCGCTCTTCCTTCACCGGACCCGGCACCTGGTCCGGCATGGTGGCGGCGGGGGTTCCTGGCCGTTTGGAGTAGGGAAAGACGTGGAGGTAGCTGATGTTCAGGCCCTCAATCAAGCGCAGGGTCTCTTGGAATTCTCCCTCATTTTCGCCGGGGAACCCGGTCAGGACATCGAGACCGATGGCCGCCTCCGGCATGGCGGTCAGGATCATCGAAACGACCTGGACAAACTGCTCAACCGTATATTTGCGGTTCATCCGCTGCAGGATCGCAGGCGAGCCGCTCTGCAGCGGCAAGTGGAAATGGGGCATGAATTGGGGCGAGGCCACTATCAGATCAAGGAGTTCCCGCGACACCTCCCCCGGCTCCAGCGAACTGATCCGGTAACGCAGCCCGTTGTCGTCAGCCGCGAGCCCCCGCACCAACTCCAGGAGAGATGTCGCGGGCCGCAGATCCTGGCCATACATGCCGACATGGATCCCGGTCAGCACCAACTCGCGGTAGCCCTCGCCCACAAAGACCGCCACCTGCTCCCTGACCCGTTGGGTCGACAGGCTCCGCACCCGGCCCCGGGCATAGGGCACGATACAATAACTGCAAAAATTATTGCAACCATCCTGAATCTTGAGATAACACCGGGTCCGTCCCGGAAAGCGCTGGACCGGCAGGTCGCAGATCTCTTTTTTGGTGCTGATGTCGCCTAAAAAAATCTCCAGATCGCACATCTTTCTCGACATGGCGATATCCACCAGCAGGTGTTTATTCTCATTGCCCACCAAGCAGATCGGCTGCTCTGCCAAATCCAGGATCTCTTGGGCCGCCACCTGGGCGTAACAGCCAGTCACCACCACCCGCGCCCCCGGATTAACGCGTAAGGCCCGCCGAATGAGTTGCCGGGACTGAGCCCCCGCCTTGGCGGTGACGGCGCAACTATTAATCACATAGATGTCGGCTGGACCGCCAAAGGGGACAACATCGAGACCCTGCGCCTCAAACCGCGAGGCAAACGAGGCGGACTCGTACTGGTTGACCTTGCAGCCTAAGGTGGTGATGGCAACTGTTTTTTTTCTGGATTGGCTCATATCTATACGATTGCCCCGCCGCCGATGACCTCATCCCCTTGATAGAGGACAGCAAACTGGCCGGGGGTGACGGCCCGCTGGGGGCCAATGAATTTGATGGTATAGCCACCCGCGCTGTCCGGGCTCACCATGGCCTGCGCTGCGGCATGCCGGTAGCGGATCTTGACCATGAAGTTCTGGGGGAGAGGCGGCTCTAGCCCCAAGGTCCAATGCATCTCCCGCAGGGCAAGTTCGTCGCGCCAGAGATCCTCTTCCTTGCCGATGATCACGTGATTCTTGACCGGATCCAGGCCAATAACGTAATAGGGGGTGGCGTCCGGAATCCCCAATCCCCGGCGCTGGCCAACGGTATAGCGATGGATCCCCTGGTGCTGGCCTTTCCGTTCGCCGGAAGCGGTGACAAACTCCCCTGGCCGCTGCGGCAGCTCACCAAAATAATCGGCCAGACCACGGCCCTGCAGGAAGCAGATATCCTGGCTCTCGGCGCTGTGCAGCCCGCTTAAGCCCAACCCTGCCGCCACCCGGTAGACCTCTTCCTTGGTGGTCTCGCCCAGGGGAAAGGTCAACCCGGCCAAGTGCTCCTGGCCAAGGCCGCAGAGAAAATAGGATTGATCTTTTTTGGGATCGAGCCCGGCGAGCAGCCTGACCCGTCCGTCCGCCTCCTGCGCCGTCCGGGCGTAGTGGCCGGTGGCCATGGCCGAAATGCCGCGGCTCCGTCCGAAGTCGCGCAAGAGGCCAAACTTGATCGTCTGATTGCAGACCACGCAAGGGTTGGGGGTTTTGCCTTGCAGGTACGATCCGGTAAAATAATCCAGAACCTGCCGCTGAAATTCAGTAGCCAAATCGACCACTTCAAAGTGAATCCCTAAGCAGTCAGCGATCCTCCGGGCCCGTTCGGCCTGCGCCTCGGCATCGGCCTGGGCCAAGCGCATGAAGACGCCAACCACCGTCAGACCCCGTTGCAGCAGCAGGGCGGCGGTGACCGAGCTGTCGACCCCGCCGCTCATCGCCACCATGATCGTACTCGGGCTGGAATGCGTTACAGTCATGGGCAGGACCAATCCCCTCTAAAAATTTTGTAACTATCCAGCAGTGCCGCAGAGGTACCCGCAAGGGGATAAACGCAGCAGATGCGATGCTGCTCAACGTTTACTAAAAATTTTACTATACATATAATAGTGGCATGGTAAAAGGTAAACGCAAAAAGGTAAAGGGTTTATGGCGGGAGGAAGAAGAAAGCGTGAACTGCAACAAATGAGCGACACCGACACAATAAAATTTCATACTCTGCCGGAGCTGCTGGCCCCGGTCGGCACCCTGGAGAAGTTAAAAATCGCCGTCCACTACGGGGCCGACGCCGTTTACTTAGGCAGCGGCCAGTATAGCCTACGGGCTCACGCCGTCATGGGGCCGGACGACGTGGCGGCAGGCGTGGCCTACGCCCATAGCCATGGGGTGAAAGTCTATGTCACGGTCAACATCATGGCCCATAACCGCGACTTGGCAGACCTCCCCGCCTACCTGGAATTTTTGCGCGACGTAAAAATCGATGGGCTGATCATCGGCGACCCCGGTATCTTCGCCCTGGCCCGCCGCACCGTGCCGGAGCTGCCGATCCACCTCAGCACCCAGGCCAACGTCACCAACCGCGAGAGCGCCCTCTTCTGGCAGAATCAGGGGGCTGAGCGGCTCAACCTGGCCCGGGAGCTGAGCCTTGCCGAAATCGAGGAGATCCGGCAGGCGGTGCGCCTCAAACTGGAAATCTTTGTCCACGGGGCGCTCTGCATCTCTTACTCGGGACGTTGCAGCTTGAGCCTCTACATGACCGGCCGCGACGCCAACCTTGGCCAATGCGCCCATCCCTGCCGCTATCGCTACGTCCTACAGGAGGAAAAGCGTCCAGGCCAATATTTCCCGGTGGAAGAGGACGAACGCGGCGCCTATATCTTCAACAGCAAGGATCTCTGCCTGCTGCATCACTTGCCGGCCTTGATCCGGGCCGGGGCCGATTCCCTGAAACTCGAAGGCCGGATGAAGAGTATCTATTACGTCGGGGCCATCGTCCGCCTCTATCGGGCGGCATTGGATTTTATCGGCGCTGAAATTGAGCGGCTGGGGCCGGCGAAACTCGGGGAAATCACCCTCCCCCCCGCCTTTGGCGAGGAGTTGCTGAAGATCGGCTCACGGGGTTACACCGATAATTTCTTCACCCGGCCGCCGACCGAAAACGACATGCTGCACCAAGGCATCGACTACCAGCCCACCCACGCCCCGGTCGGAATAATTCGTGAGGGGGGCGAATCGCCCCTGATCGAGACCAGAAATCCGATCGATCTAGGCGATACCCTTGAGTACCTCGACCAAGGTTTACGCAACATCGAAGTCCAGGTAACCGGCATGACGGACAGCTTGGGCCTACCGATCCTGCGCGCCAATCCCAACGCCATGATCCGCCTGCGCACCGTGCCGGATCTAATCTCCCCGACTCCGTACAGCTTGCTGCGCAAAAAAGTTGCCAAGTGAGGATACCCTTCGATTTCGATCAAGTGGCACTAACCTAAGTGCTGGCCGCGATCAGACGTCAATCGCGCCAAGATTCTGTTCAATCCCCGAATGAGAGCGGTGCTCTCCTGCCAAAACAGCCGTAGCTGAAAATTGTTTAAAGCCAACGAACTATTCAGCACGACAGATCACTGTACGACTTCTCCTGACTCTTCGAGGTTTTTTGTGGACATCTCTCCGACAACGAAAGGGCTGTGGCCAACTCGATTACGATCGCGCAGCTCGCCTCCGCGCCTCAGCGTCTCCGCGCGAAATCTTTCCTCTCCCGAACTAGCGAAGATGCGTAACAGTTACGCGCCACCAAACAAAAAGGGCGTAGTCCTTGGCACCCCAAGCACTACGCCCTTTTCAATCCTGCTTCATACCCGATGAAGCCTACACTCGCGGCAACTTTCAGCCTCCTCCTTTGGTAGAACAGGCCTCGGCCTTGGCGCTGCTGACCGTTCCCAGAATATAGGGTCGAGAGACCTTGACCCGGACGTTATCGCCCAAGTCCAGGGTAACCACCGTCTCGGTCAGACCGGTGATAGTGCCAATCAAGCCGCCGCTGGTGACCACGGCGTCACCCTTTTTCATATTGGTCAAAAAATCCTGATGGTCCTTGGCCTTTTTCTGCTGGGGCCGGATCAGGAGAAAATAAAAGACCACAAAGATCAGGACCAACGGCAAAAAAGACATCAGTTGATTCCCACCGGCCGGGGCGGCGCCTGCGGCATAGGCGATACTTGTTCCAAACATGCTACCCTCCACAATAAATTTACTCAGTGCGATACGCTTCCTGAGTTGTATACGACAAAAGCCGCGTATGCGCCTTCACCCTAAACCGTAGCGATGCAGGGTGCGCAGAGCGGCATCCTAGATCCGGCTTACTCTGCGCTCTCCGCCTGCCGCAGAGCGTAAAATGCCTGCCGGAATTCGGCTAAACGGTCCTCTTCCAGCGCCTGCCGAATCCCGGCCATCAGCCCGACATAATAATGCAGGTTATGGATCGTGTTCAGATTGGCGGCTAAAATTTCGTGGGCCATGTAGAGATGCCGGAGATAGGCCCGCGAAAAGTTGCGGCAGGTATAGCAGGAACAGGTCTCGTCCAGCGGACGCTGATCCCTTTGATACTGGGCGTTCTTTATAACAATCTTGCCGGATGAAGTAAAGAGCAATCCATTCCTCGCATTGCGGGTGGGCATGACGCAATCGAACATATCGACCCCGCGCCAGACCCCCTCCACCAAATCCTCCGGGGTGCCGACCCCCATCAGGTAGATCGGGTAATCCTTGGGCATGAGGGCGCAAGTCAGCTCGGTCATCTCATGCATCAACTCCTTGGGCTCGCCGACGCTCAAGCCGCCCATGGCATAACCGTCAAAACCGATATCCACCAGTTCATCGACTGCCTGCGCCCGCAGGTCCGGGTACATCCCGCCCTGGATAATCCCGAACAGGAGCTGGCCCGTCTGCAGGTCTTGCGCCTGCCGGCATCGCCTGGCCCAACGGGCGGTCAAATCGGTGGCCTTCGTGGCCTCTTCGCGGCTTGCCGGGTAGGGAATACAGGTGTCGAGGCACATCATGATGTCGGCGCCCAAGGCCTCCTGGACCTTTACCGCATCCTCGGGGCTCAAAAAGAGATTGGCCCCATCGAGATGGGATTTGAAGGCGGCGCCTTCCTCGGTGATCTTGGTCAAGTCTTTCAAGGAAAAGATCTGAAAGCCGCCGCTGTCGGTCAAAATCGGTCGGTCCCAGGCCATGAAGCGATGCAACCCGCCGAGCTCGCGCACCAACTCGTGCCCTGGCCGCAGAAAGAGGTGATAGGTGTTGGCCAGGATGATTTCAGCGCCAATGGTCTTGAGATCGGCAGGGGTCGCCCCCTTGACGGTGGCTTGGGTGCCCACCGGCATGAAGACCGGGGTCTGAAAGGCGCCGTGGACCGTTGCGACTTGGCCCCGGCGGGCCGGGCATTGGCTGGATTGTTTGATCAGGGTGAAGGGAGAGGACATCAAATCAATCCTCTCTTCTTGAGATGGACCTGCAAGACCGAGATGGCGGCAGGCGTGATGCCGGAGATGCGCAAGGCCTGGCCCAGCGAACGCGGCTGAATCTTGGTCATTTTCTCGACAACCTCGTTGGAGAGGCCATCGAGACTGGCGTAGTCCAGATCGACAGGCAGCAGGACATCCTCAAATTTGCGGAAGCGGGCGATCTGCTCGTGCTGGCGCTGGATATAGCCTTCATATTTGACCTGCAGTTGAACCTCCTGGGCCACCTCGGGCGTCATCTCCCGACCCTCGCCAGTCAAGGCCAGCAACTTCTCCATAGTGAGTTCCGGGCGTCTGAGGAGTTCAATCATGGCGGCCGGCTGTCGCATGGGGGCAGTGCCGAGTGCGGCCAGCTGGTCGTTCATCCCATCCGACGGCTTAACCACGGTACGAATCAGCCAGGCCATCGCCTGATCAATGGCCTCGCGTTTCCGGCAAAAGAGGGCAAAGGTCTCTTCGTTCACCAAGCCCAAACCCCGGCCGATCTCCGAAAGTCGCAAGTCGGCATTGTCCTCGCGCAGCAACAGGCGGTACTCGGCTCTCGAGGTGAACAAGCGGTATGGCTCCTTGGTGCCAAGGGTGACCAGATCGTCGATCAGCACCCCGGTATAGGCCTGCGAGCGGTCGAGGATCAGGGGCGGCTCCTCGCGAACGCACTTGACGGCATTGATCCCGGCGATTAAGCCCTGCGCCGCCGCCTCCTCGTAACCGGAGGTGCCGTTAATCTGGCCGGCCAGGAAGAGTCCGGGCAGGCGCTTGGTCTCAAGCGACGGGGCCAACTCCCGGGGATCGACAAAATCATACTCGATGGCGTAGCCTGGCCGGATGATTCGGGCATTCTCCAACCCTTTGATACTTTGTATCATCGCCATCTGTACATCCAGCGGCAGACTGGTGGGCACGCCGTTCGGGTAGACCTCCACCGTCTCCAGGCCCTCCGGCTCCAGAAAGACCTGATGCCGCTCCTTTTCGGGGAAACGGGAGATCTTGTCTTCAATCGATGGGCAGTAACGCGCCCCGATGCCCTTGATGATGCCGGCATACATGGGCGACCGGTCGAGCCCGTTCCTGATGATGTCGTGGGTGCGCTCGTTGGTGTAAGTGATATGGCAGGGCAACTGGGGCAAGGGGGCCGGGCCATGGCTGGCAAAGGAAAACAGGCAGGGCGGATCGTCGCTGTGCTGGGCCTCCAGGCCGGAATAATCGATGGTGGTGCCGTCCAGCCGCGGGGTGGTGCCGGTCTTCATCCGGCCCATGGCAAAGCCCAGTGACCGCAAGTGCTCGGGCAGGGAACGCGATGGCGCATCGCCCATGCGGCCGGCCGGGAAATTTTTGAGACCGATGTGAATCAGACCATTCAAGAAGGTGCCGGTGGCAATCACCACGGCCCCGGCGCGAATCTCCTCGTCAAGCGAGGTGATGACCCCTTCCACCCGGCCATCCCGCACCAACAGCCGATCAATAACCGCCTGCCGAATCTCCAAACCCGGCTGATGCTCCAGCACCGACTTCATCCGCAACCGATAGAGAAGCCGGTCGGCCTGGGCTCGCGACGACCACACCGCCGGCCCCTTACTGGTATTCAAGCGCCGGAACTGGATGGCCGTGGCATCGATATTTTTGGCCATCTCGCCGCCAAGGGCATCGATCTCCTTCACCAGGTGGCCCTTGGCCAAGCCGCCGATGGCCGGGTTACAAGACATGGCGCCGATACCGTCGACGTTGATGATCGCAACCAGAGTCCGGCAGCCCATGCGCGCCGCAGCCAACGCCGCTTCGCACCCTGCGTGCCCGGCGCCGATCACAATCACATCATATGTGTTTCTATCGTTTGTCATTGTCTTGAAAAGAGTCAATCCTTGATTGTCGGCACAGGCGAAAAGCTGATCACGGCCCATTTGGGCTGAACCTGGCCGCGCATGGACCAGGTGCCGTCGGCGTTGGCAGTGATGCTCTCGCCAAAATAACGGTCTATGGCTTCCTGCTCGGTTGCCGTCAGTTGATGCAGCATCCAGGCGCAGGAATCGATCGCGGCCTGGCGAGACTCAAAGACCTTGGGTTCCTGAATCTCGATAAAGTCGAGGCGGGCGTGAATCCCCATCTGGTAGAGGACATTGATCGTATAGATGTAGTCCGGCCCCGGCACGAACTCCCGGCCCACGGCTTGGAAGATGGCGGGATCAAAGGGGCCGCAGCCCACCCGGTCTGCAATCACCACCAACTCCCTGGCGCAGGCGTTCAGTTTCCTTAAGGCGGCTTTGAGGTCATCCACCGCCAAGGAGCGTGAGGCAATGACCAGATCGTAGACACCAAGCCCTAAGGCCTGCCAGTCGTCTTCCCACGAGCCGTTGATAATCTCGATATTGGTTATCCCGTCGGCACGGCAACGCTCGGCCAAACGGTCCAACATCTCTGGTGAAAAATCGACCGCCGTAACCTTCTTGACCTGCCGCGCCAGCGGAATAGCCAGGGTGCCGGGTCCGGCCCCCATATCCAAGACGGTCATTTCGGGCCGCAGGGTGAGACGGCGCACAAACTCCAACGTATACTGGGAAGCGACATTGCGCCGGGCAAAGCCCGCCGCCCGCTGGTTCCAGTCGTCGCGGGTCTTGCCTTGCCAGGTGCGCCGCCGTCTGCTCTCGCGCCACAGGCTGTTCCAGTCGATCTCTTCCACTGCGGGCTCTCCTCGGGACCTAATCGCCAATCTTGCTCTTCAAATCGGGCATGGTCTCAGGCCGGCTGGCGTCCCATATCCGGCTCTCCTTGCCGGTGGCGGTGACGTTCTCATAGACCCCGTTGTCGCGGCGGACCAGTTTGGTGAAACCCAAATTTTTCAAGGCGCTGTTGGTCTTGGGGGTGCTGATGCTGGACAAGGAGACCAGCTTTCGCACCGTCTGCCCGCACTCGGGACAGAGCTTGAAAGGGGCGCTGTAGATGGTTTGAGTCAATTCAAAGCGCTTGCCTAAAACGCAGCCATCGTCTTGATGCTCATACTCGTAAACCGGCATGAATGACCTCCGTCAAGCCTTGCGCTGCAGGCAGTTCAACATCACGGCGCTGCACTCGTCGCCGGATGTCAGCTCGATTTTTTTCGCCTTAATGATATAGTCGGCTTGGGCCTTATCCAGAAAGCTGAAGAGTGTCTTGCGCCTGAGATCATGGCTCAGATAGATCGTGCCGCCAGGCTTCAGCAGCTTGTCAAACAGTTTCAGCAAAGGCGAAAGCAGATCCTCGCGGAAGAGAATTTCGGCGCCGATGATCGTGTCAAAGGGCTCCAAGGCTGGCGGCTTGGTCCAATCGATGAATCGAAAATCCACTTTCAGGTGACTGGCGGCGGCACTGACCCGCTGGAAATCGAGAATCCGCTGTTCATAATCACTCAAGGTCACCTGAAAGCCCTTGGCTGCGGCGACCAATCCCGGCGCCCCCATTCCGGCTCCAAGCTCCAGCAAGCGGGGTCCGGTCGCGGGCGGCAGGGTGGCGACCACATCGGCCAAGACCATGGCCGACTCCCAAAGTTTGATCCAAAAGGGAAACTCGGAGACATTTTTAAAGGGGTCGCGCCCCTTTAACACGCACTCCAGATCCTGGACTTTAAGCAGCTGAATTTCTACGTCCCTGGTACGAAAGGGTTCAAAGGCAACGTTATAGTCCTTGCGGATTTTCCGCAGGAGTTTCGCCGCCTGTTCCGGCAAGTCACTCGCGATTGACATAAAATTCCTTGTTTTTGAAAAGTGGCAACTAGCGGATTAACGTCCAGACCACAACAGCCGCCAAGGCCAACCGATAGTAGGCGAAAATGGCAAAAGATCTGGTCTGAATATAGCGCATCAGGATGACGATGAACAGATACCCGGAAATAGCAGAGGACAAAAATCCCGCCAGAAAAAAGGCCTCCTGCCCCGGCAACAAGCCCTGCTTGATAATCTTGATCAGGTTAAGCAAGCCTGCCCCGGCAATAATCGGGGCCGACATCAAAAACGAAAAACGGGCAGCCGCTGTCCGGTCCAAGTGCCGGAACAGGCCGGTGGTCATGGTGATGCCACTCCTGGATACCCCTGGCACCAAGGCGCATACCTGGGCCAGACCAATGATGATGGCGTCCATGATCCCAAGCTCATGGAAGCAGCGCTGACGGTTGCCAACCTTCTCGGCCCACAGCAAGATGAACGCGACTCCGGCCAGGGTGGCGGCGACCACCACCGGTTGCCGAAGGTTTTCTTCAATCTGGTTGCCGAACATCTTGCCAATCACGGCGGCAGGGATGGTGGCCACAATCAGGAGCAGGGCCAAACGCTGGTTGAGACGTACCGTTTGATCTTTACTCCCGAGGCGAAAAAGCGACCCGCAGATGGCCAACAAATCCTGCTTAAAATAGAGCAGGATAGCGACAAGCGTGCCCATATGCAGGGCCACGTCAAAGGTCAACCCAGCTTCCTGAACATTAAAAAAGGCCTCCGCCAGCACCAGATGTCCGGAACTGGACACGGGCAAAAATTCAGTGGCCCCCTGCAGCAGTCCCAACAAAATCGGTTCCAAAAATTCCATAGATATCCTGTTAGCGTTTGCCCCGCCAGCTATCGGCTTTGATAAAAATAAAAAAGAGCCATCCAATCTTGCGATTGAACAGCTCTTTGAGGTTTTCAGTTAGAACTGAAAAGATACAGGGGGATTAGCAGCCCTCAACCTTCTTATCTTTTTTGGGGCTTACCGTGACCGGCTTACCTACTTCAATCTTGCTCGTTCCGACTTCTTTACAATCGAGTGTTACGGTGGTTCCTGCAATAGACTTTACGTCGCAGGTCAAGGAATGTGCAATACCAATCGTCGTGGCGGTAAACGCCATTGCCAAAGCCAAAGCTATCATCTTCTTCATTGCTACTCTCTCCCTTTTGTAGAATTAATGACTGTTGCTTCCCCATATAATCAACACCAGCCGAAAATTATTCCCGGCCAGCGAGACTACCCAACGCGAGTAAAATTACGCTGCTACCTTTACTCAAAAAAACTCGCCTGTCAATCAAAATGTTCATCAAAATATTTGTAATCCACCTGCCAAACATCAGTCAAAAAAACGCAACGAATGATCATGGTTATTGAAGAACCTGCTTGATGTCCGCGACAAAAGCGTCATGGCTTGTCCAACCATTAAAGCGCTTCCTGACAGTGCCGGACTGATCGACCAAAAACGAAGCGGGGATGCCAAAAATCCCGCCGAAATCCCGGCTGATCTTGTCATCGCCCATCACCACCGGGTAATTGATCCCTGTTTTCTCAATGAGTTTCTGAACAGGCCCTTCGCCATTCTGGTCCATGGAGACTCCGATAATCGCAAGGCCTTGGGGGCCGAACTCGTTCTGCAGGCTGATCAGCGAAGGAATCTCCTGAACACAGGGTCCGCACCAGGTTGCCCAAAAATTAATCAATACCGCCTTCCCACGGAACTTGTTGATATCGACCACTTTTCGATCTTGAACCGCAGGCAGGGCGAAATCAGGCACCTTCACCGCAGCCTGGGCAATCGAAAAAAACAGCCATCCACAGCCTGCCAACAGGAGCACCATCGCCAGTTTTTTTCGTATAAGTTTCATAGTCTCACCCATTATGCGTTGAGTTTTTAGTTGAAAGTTTGTTAAAGGTTTAAAGAGGTGCAAATGCTCCATCACCTTTCGGTTCACTCCTTACACCTCTGAGCCCGTCGTGTGCAAAATAAAATAAGCATTGCCAGAGATTTTAACAATTAGCCTGAAACCTTTTCCCTGTCAACAAAAAGACGCCGCAAGCCAATGGCTCTCGACATCTCTTGTCAACGGCTCGGCGCTGCACTGTTTTAGCCTCCAGTTGGCTCCTTCTGGGCAGAGGCAAGACAACAACCAAAGGTTCAACTTCGTTCACAAGAGAACTCGCATGATTACAAAACACACCCTCCCCGTCCGCAAGGCCCCATTTATCACCATCGCCATCTTTCTGGCACTGGCGATGGCCGGCATCAGCCTGAACGAACCGAAACGGGTGCTGGAACAGGCCTGGCAGGTCTGCTTAAGCTGCATCGGGATCGGCTGATGGGCGCCATACGCAAATGGGTACAGGCCATCTTCTTCCTGCTCACTAACGGTTCGTGGAACTTCCCGTTCACTCGCACAATCTACCAGGGGCCACTCAAGGTAGTTTGCTCCCCCGGCCTCAACTGCTACTCCTGCCCGGCTGCCACCACCTACTGCCCCATGGGCGCATTGCAGCAAATCCTGGGGGGGGTCCGCATGGCCCTCGAAAATGGGCAATATTTTTTGGGCCTCTACGTGATCGGCACCCTTGGCGTCATCGGCGGACTGATCGGCCGTATGGTCTGCGGCTGGATCTGCCCCTTCGGCCTCTTCCAAGAACTCCTGCACAAGATTCCATCACCAAAATTTGACGTCCCTCGGGTATTACGCTTTGTCAAATTCGCCGTTCTTCTGTTGATGGTGATTGTTTTGCCGCTGACGGTGGTTAGTGAACTTGGCATCGGCAGCCCCTGGTTCTGCAAATACCTCTGCCCAGCCGGCACCCTGGAAGCCGGCCTGCCCATGCTTTTCCTGCAACCCAGCCTGCGGGAGGCAATCGGTCTGCTCTTTTACAGCAAGGTATTTCTCCTGCTCATCTTCTCTGGTTGGAGCGTGCTGGCCAGTCGGCCGTTCTGCCGCACCACCTGCCCTCTCGGCGCCTTTTACGCCCTGTTCAGCTCGGTCAAGCTCGTTAAATTGCAGCTCAACCGGGAACGCTGCACCAACTGCAAGGCCTGCCATCCTGTTTGCCCGATGGGGGTCCACTTCAACGAATCGCCGAATGACACCGAATGCATCAGTTGCCTGGCCTGCAGCCGGATCTGCCCCTTTCAGGCCATTCATCTTGAGATTGGCGGATTACCGCTTACCACCATGACCGATCACCATAAAGCCAAGCCGCGCGTCGTTTCCCCTCAGCCCCTGGGATGATACTTCTTGTGGGCCGCCTTCAACCGGCTGCCATCGACGTGGGTATAAATTTGGGTGGTAGCGATGTCGGCGTGCCCGAGCATCATCTGAACCGAGCGCAGATCGGCGCCGTTCTCGACCAGGTGCGTGGCAAAGGAGTGCCGCAGGGAGTGGGGGCTGATCGACTTCATGATCCCCTGGCGGAGACACACCTCCTGAATAATCTGCCAGAACCTGAGCCTGGTCATCGCCGTGCCCCGGCTGGTGACAAATAAAAATGGGCTTAGCCTTCCCTTCATCAGGAGGGGGCGGCTGCTGGCCAGATAATGCCCTATCCGTTCCCGAACCTCTTCGCCAAACGGCACCAAGCGCTCCTTATCGCCCTTGCCCAACACCCGGACATAACCCGCCGCCAAATTGACTCCGATGGTCGGCAGACGGACCAATTCCGAGACCCTGAGCCCGGTCCCATAGAGAAAATACAGCATGGCGTTGTTACGGATGGCAAGCGGCTGAGGCAGATCGGCAAACTGCAGCAGGCGGTCGACCTCACCCAAGGTCAACGACTTGGGAATACTCTGCTTTATTTTCGGCAGATCAATGCCCAGCGTCGGATCGAGACGGATCAGGTTTTCGGCAACCAAAAATTGAAAAAACAAACGGATGGATGACAAACGGCGGGCGTTGCTGCGGGCGGAAAGGCCAAGATCGTGGGCCTTATGGAGATAGGAGCGGAGATGGACCTGAGTGACTTGATCAGGGGCCTTTATTTTGCATTTGGCCAGATGGACAAAGAAGAACTGCAGATCGGCGTGGTAGGCCTCGATGGTATTGACGGCCAACTGCCGTTCAACCGTCAGATGATGCAGGAAGGCATCAAGGCAGGAGATGAGTGGGCTACTTGGGGTTTGCCCCATGGCAAAGAAGGTGGGTAGGCTTCGCAAACGTTCAGCAGCACTGCATCTGCTTTGTCATCGGCCTGCTCACATAGGCGGGCTATAGCTCGCAGGCCGATTTCTCGCATCTGCACCACTGCTAAACGTTTACAACAAAGAGCAAAAAACAAGACAGGCCTGAAACGGCAGGGGTTACCCCCCGCAATCATTCAGGCCTGTCTTGGCACGTAATCCAAAAAAATGCTAGTCGTTCTTCATCCGCCAGACGACCTTACGAACTTTGCGTTTGGCTTCAGCCTGTTTGCGGCGTTTTTTGTCGCTGGGCTTTTCGTAAAACTCACGACGCTTCAGTTCTTTTTTAATCCCATCAAGCTGCAATTTCTTCTTAAGCTGGCGGATAGCGATTTCAATATCGCCCCTGACATCTACTTCGATCATAGTCTATTTCCTAATGTTTTATGGTTTTGTTCAGCCGTGGCTAGCGCGACTCATCAATGATTTTTTTTACTGAGAATTTGTTTGTATAGACGATTTCAGCCTGGGCTGTCAACCATTTTGTGGAAATATTTTGCCCGGATTGAGGATGTTTTCAGGATCGAGGGCCTGCTTGATCAGCTTCATAGTATCGAGAGTCGCCGGATCGATCTCCATGGACAGATAGCTGGACTTGGTAATCCCCACACCATGCTCGCCGGAGAGGGTGCCGCCCAACTCGATCACCCGGGTAAAGAGCCGCTGCTTGGCAATTTCGGCGTTGGCCACTTGGCGGGAGTCTGCCCGATCAAGCATGATATTGACATGAATATTGCCGTCACCGGCGTGGCCAAAGCAAAAAACCACCACCTCCAGCTCCTGGGCCAGCCCTTCGGCGCAGGCAACGAGATCTGGAATCCTGGTCCGGGGGACCACCACGTCCTCGCCCATTTTGTGCGGCCGCAAAGTGAAAGCGGCGGGAGATATCGCACGCCGTGCAGCCCACAAGGCCTCGGCCTCGGCTAAATCCACGGCTTGGCGCACCAAGTTCACCCCCGGCTGGCCAACCAGAAACTCCTGTAAATCGGCGCCTTCAGCCGCCACGGCGACCGCCGTTCCATCCAACTCGATCAGCAGGATCGCCGCAGTCCCGGCAGGCAGCGTGACCGGCAGTTTATCGGCCACGATACCAATGGCTGTACGATCCATGAACTCAAGCGTGCAAGGAGTGAAGCTGGACAACACCTTGGCCACGAGCGCCGCCGCTTCCGCCATCGAATGCATCAAGACCAAAAAAGTCCGCTTGGCTTTGGGCTGCGGGATCAGGCGCAGAATAATCTTGGTGATGATGCCGAGCGTCCCTTCCGAGCCGACAAAGAGCCGGGTAAGGTCGTAGCCGACGACCCCTTTGTCGGTACGCACCCCGGTGTGGATGACGCGGCCATCGGCCAGCACCACCTCCAGGCCTTTGACGTAATCGCGGGTCACCCCGTACTTGACGGCGCTGGGGCCACCGGACCCTTCCGCCACATTGCCGCCGATGGTGCAAAACTTCAGGCTGGCCGGGTCCGGCGGGTAGAAGAGCCCATACCGCTTGACCTCGGCCTGCAGGACGCCGGTCACCACCCCCGGCTCGACGGTTGCGGTCTGATTATCCTGGTCGATATCGATGATCCGGTTGAATTTGGCCATGGCCAGGACCAGCCCGCCCATGACCGGCAGCGCGCCGCCAGTCATGCCTGACCCCGCCCCCCGAGCCACCACCGGCAGCTTCTCCCGATGGGCAATGGCCATGATCCGGCAGACCTCCTCCACCGTGCTCGGCCAGACGACCACCTCCGGCAGGTACTCTTGCGCCGTGCCGTCGTAGGAGACGCAAGCAAGCTCGGCCCGGGCGGTGGAGATGTTCTCGGGGCCGACAACTTCCCGCAGTTGGGAGATGATCTGTGTATGCATTCTAATGATTGTTAACTCACTGTTACCTTGACCACGACTTTGTGGAGCTGCCCTGAAGCGATCAGGGGCATGTGCGCGTCGTCCGGGAAGAAAATCACAAACGCCCCGCTTTTCGTTGAGAGCCAGGCATCCGGTTCGTCCATGAAGAACTGTAAATCCGTTTTTTGATCGTATTCCCCGGCAGGCTGTTTACACAACGACTTGGGTTTCCATCCCATATCGTCGGTCCCGGCCAAGACCAATTGGATATCGATGTATTTCTCATGCGTTTCGAGCTGCGCGCCCTCTCGCTTGCGGCCTGGCTCCTTGGAGACCATTGCATAGACGCGGTCACCATCCAGCGCATACTTTCCCACCGACAGTTCCTTCAGGTCAGGACGCAAGAGAAACTCCATTGCCTTGGCAAACCCCTTGTTCAGTCCCTGATAACGGTGTGCATTCTCAAGTACATCCAAAATCATCTCTATTCCTTTCTGTGGGGAGCAGGTTATTCTTTGGCGCCGGCGTCGACGAGAATCTTTTCAATCTCCTTATGTTCTCGTGTTCGAGCAAACTGCAATGCATTAGAAGTCGGCTTGGCGCCCTTTGACAGCAGGTGTTTTACCATTTCAATCTGGCCCCGGCCGGACGCCAAGCCAAGGGCGGCTCCGCCTCCGGAGTTTACATCCATTCCGGCATCGAGGAAAAGGTTGACGGCAGTCATGTCGCCAGCCCCGGCGGAGGTGGCGAACTGCTGCTCGGTGTACTCGATACCCATCTGCTTTATCTCTTTCCTCGCCTCAACAGGGTCGGCGGCAGATGAAACAGTGGCCCAAAAAAGCGCACAAAAGGCGAATGCTGCGATCACGGTGGATAAAGCACGATTACGTCCGAACGAAACTCTTTTTGTCATTGTAATTCCCCCTATAGATTGTTGATTACGATACCCCAGCTACTTGTTCCATAAAATGACATTCAACCCTATATCTTCACTTTTCTCCAAAAGCTTCGCCAGTTGAGTCGAGCCCCGGCTTTGTACAGACGGTACCGGTTGGATTTCGTTCCAGCCCAAACATCCCGCCGATGGCAGGTGTGCCCCGAAGGAAGATGGAAAACCGATTTCTACTGACCCTGAGCCGGGCTCAGGGAAAACTCCTCCATAACCGTCTGGATGGGGATGGCAAAGCCGATGCCCTGGGTGCCCCTGGCAATCATGGTGTTGACCCCGTGCACGAGGCCGCGTTCGTCGATCAGCGGGCCGCCGCTGTTGCCGGGGTTAATCGGCGCATCGGTCTGCAGATATACATCCTTGGTGTCCTCGCGTTGCCGGTAGCCGGAGAAGATGCCGGCCGTCACGGTGTTGCGCAGTCCGACCGGATTGCCGATGGTGTACACCTTATCCCCCTCATGCAGGGTACCGCTTTGGGGGGCGGGCTGCAGGACTGTCGTTCTGCCGGCATAGACCGTCAACAGCGCCAGATCCCGCTTGGGGCTGACGGTGGAAGCCTGGGCGGCATACTCGCTGCCGTCGGCCAGGAAGACTTTAATATCAGTGGTCGACAGGGGTTTTTCTATACTTTTCAACTTCTCTTCACTCTCCTGCTGGGCAGGCAGCATCTTGGTCAGTTCCTTTTCTTTTTCCTGAATAATTATTGCCAGTTGCTGACGGCTCGGCCCTTCCTCGATTTGCTTCATCCGGCGCCGCAAGTCGGCCATTTTTTCTTGTTCAAGGGTGATCAATTTCCGTCTGGTTTCGACATCGTGCTTGATCTCGGCCAGCTGGCTGCGGTCGGGCGCCACCACATGCTTATTGGTGACGACGGAGGTCTCGCCGATAAAAAAACCGGAACCCTTTCCCCAAGGCGTTTCAATCGCCACCGTCCCATTCTTTGCGTATTCGATGGGCTGGGTAGTGACTATCGCCTGCGTGCTGCCGACTTCCTGTTGCGGCTGCTCCGCCAGCTCCGTGGTTTGGCTCGACTCTGCCTGCCGGTCAGCCGCATCGTCGACAGCTGACGATGCCGGGTTGCTGGTCTTGCCTTGCCTGCCGATGTCGCCGGCAAAGTAGTAAGTCAGCGCTGCGGTCACTGCCACCAGGACAATGATCGAGACAAACCGCGAGGCGGATGCCGCCTTCGATTTCCGCCCACTCTGCCCGGATTCCATCTCGTTCTTGCGCGCTTGCGTCCGTTCGAATTTGCTGAAGATCAAACCGCAGGACTTACACTCATCCGGGTTCGTCAACGGATGGGAACATTTCGGGCACTTAGTCATCGCAGATTTCCCCTTAAGTCTATTCTAAACTCGGGCGGCACACGGGAAAGCGCTTTCGTTGCCGTACGGGTTGAGCCGCTCCCGCAGGATTCAGTATTGGCCTATGACAAAACAGATGCGGTGCGGCTTAACCGTTACTCTCATTCTAGGCAATATCGGACGCATACTCGCGGCGAATCCGCTGAATCAATTCGTCGAATTTCTGCAGGAAGAGCGATCTATCGCGCTGCGAAAACGGAGGCGGGCCGTTTGTAATCTCCCCAACGCTGCGAAGTTCCGCAAGGAGATCTCGCGTGGCAACAGCATCGCCGATATTGCTGTCGGTGAACGGCTTCCCAGATGGGCCGAGGACATGGGCACCACCCTTTAGGCATCGACTCGCAAGGAGGATGTCCGCGGTAATCACCATATCATGAGCCTGAATATTTTCGACGATCCAGTCATCGGCGGCGTCCAGGTTGCCGCCCACTACTTTGAGGACAACTCCGTTCTCAGCTGGAATACGCAACCAGGAGTTGGCCACCACTGTGACGCTCAAATGATACCGACTCGCCACACGATACACCTCTTGCTTTACGGGACAAGCATCTGCATCAACAAAAACGTGTAACAATGGAGTTCCTTTGCAAAGATTCTTCGCAAATCATTTTCGGCAACATTTGACCACGTTACTCTTTAAATCTCGGGGTTCTTGCAAAACTCCTCTAAACACCCTTCGACAAGCTCAGGGTGAACGGGGTGCCGCTTGATTTTATTCGTGATTTCCGTAAGGATTAAGGCGACCTGTTTTTGGTCGCCTTAATCCCTTGAACGCCAAGGGTAACCAGCGGCGGCCACTGAACTTGAGCGCGATTAGCGCAACGCTGCTCCCCGCCGTCTGGTTGACATACTATTAGGTAGCAAGCATAATGGCTTCTCCTTCAAGAGTTGATGTACAATATGAATATCTAGTTCATAGCCGGTACTATCAACCCAAACAAAGGAGAAGCCATTATGAAAGTTACTCAAAACGCTCATAAAATCAACCTTAATAATCTTGTCGATATATCCGTGGACGTCCACAAGGACACATTGTGTTCTTTTTTCGAAATTGACGGCAAGGAATTTTCCGACACTTGCAGTAACCGAACTACCGTTATCGAGAAAAAGCTGCGATCTTATCACAATATCGCCAAAGAGCATGGCAGGAATGGCCTTAGAGTTATCTGTGAACCAACCGGCCAGTATCAAAATAAACTCCTGAGGACAGCGAGGAAGCTCGGATTCCTCACCAACTACGTCAATGCCGAGTCCGTTGCCAAGTTCCGCATTGTCGAGAGCAACGACAACAACAAGACCGACAAGAAAGATCCCAGGGTCATAAGCACCTTGGGCAAATTGAACAAGGTGATCAAGCTCCGCTTTCTTGGCGAGGACTACCTGATGCTCAGAAAACTTCATAAACTCTACGACGAATGCGATGTCAGCAGCACCAGCCTTCGATGTCGGATTAGCAAACTGCTGGTGGAACTGTTCTGTGACTATTCTTTTGAAAAGGATTTCCTCTACAGCAACTCCGGCCTGGCCCTGGTCAAACAGTACGGCTGCAATCCCTATCGGATTGTCGAGGACGGATACCCTCTCTTCTGCCAGAAAATAAAGCTAGCGGCGCCGAGGATGATGACCCGCTCCCTGCAACGTCTCTGGGAAGATGCAACCAGTTCTGCCTTGAACGAGATGCCTGCCGGATATGTTCTGGTACTCGAGGAATATCTCCGTGACCTGCTGGACGACTATTCCAAGATGCTTGAAAGGAAGGGTGAAATCACTAAACAGATGCTCGCCATTCTGGAAAAACTGCGCCAGGACGATCCCTTGATCCCGCCGCCGACTCCAAAAGTCATTTCGGATAAAAATCTGGCAAGGTTCCTGGCTGAAACCGGTCCGCTCTCTGACTTTGAACACTGGCGCAAACTCATGCGCTATGCCGGGCTTAATCTCAAAACTAGACAGAGCGGGAAATTTCAGGGGCAGAACAAGATCAGCAAGAAAGGCCGGCCATTGTTCAGAAAAATCCTGAATATTATCGCCCTACCGCTGGTCAAGAGAGGTTCGCTCTGCGGCGAGGTCTACCACAAGAAAAAGGATGTAACGAAAATGCCAGGCAACAAGGCCATGACCGTAATCGCCAGGCAGCTTCTCAGAAAACTGTATGGATGGTATCGCTCCGGACAACCATTTGATGAAAACCGTTTTTTTATCTGCCAAAGCCGGTACGAAAAATTAGCTGAAGCTGCATGATGCAAAGGGTTTACAAGATAAAAAAATAAAAAGTTCGGTGTTCCCCGGCTCGGAGATGACCGCAATCGGGTCGTAATCCTTTACGGAATTATCGGGTTGACAATCAGTCACTCGAGCCGGGTGTTCCCGACATGGCCGAAAAAGTAAGGTTGTCCCGCTCTCATAATTGGGCCAGGACCGAAGCTTGGTAGCATTGCCAGTCGTGAACGAATTGCATTGGACTTGAAGGAGTTGCCTATAATAAATTTCGCGGGGTGCCGCTTCGATATACCCCTGTGCGCTCATCTTGCCAGGAGACTTCGGCACCTCAGCATTTAATATTTTTAAGGAGAGGCTTGACTTCTACCGCCTAAAGGTA
>Ga0334722_10002093_pt1 | contig 23200 bp, 22 predicted proteins | sample C3_bottom_MG_FD_207210 | JGI IMG/M metagenome (GOLD analysis project Ga0334722, IMG submission 207210) | Sediment microbial communities from Yellowstone Lake, YNP, Wyoming, USA - C3_bottom | ecosystem: Environmental > Aquatic > Freshwater > Lake > Sediment | place: USA: Wyoming | collected... | reverse complement strand
AACCGGACGGGGATCGCGACGGGCATTGTCCATTTCGGGCGTGACGCGGAGGGCCAGCACGTCCTGATCGGCGAGACGATGGACGAGTCAACAGCAATGGAGCAGAACGCTCCGCCCCTGGAAGTGCTCATGGCCGCGTCGGCGTATCGAGAGGTGCGCCACCTCGTTGAGGTCGAGGACACGGGCTTGAAGTCGCCCAAGGGATCGGATGTCCAGATCCAGTCCTACCACCTGATCTCCGTCCTGAACCGGGCCGCCGCGGACAAGGTTGCGCCGCCAGAGGCGTCACCAGGGATGCGCGCCTGCTCGATCTGCGGCGAGGAGTCGCCCGACCGCTTCCGCTACTGCGTCATGTGCGGGGCGTCCGCGTCGACCGTGGTCGCCCGCGACAGCCGCAAGACGGTGACGATCGTCTTCGCGAACCCCAAGCCGCATACTGAAAGCGGCCTCCCGCTCGAGCCGGGGGCGTTCACCGATGTCATGACTCGCTACTTCGAGGCAATGAAGACTGCCCTCGAACGGCATGGCGGCACGGTCGAGAAATTCATCGGCGACGCGGTAATGGCGGTCTTCGGCCTCCCCGTGCGGCACGAGGACGATGCCCTCCGCGCCGTCCGCGCCGCCACGGACATGCAGGCTGCCCTGCCGGCGCTCAACGAGGCCTTTGGGGAGCAGTACAGCGTCCGGCTGCTCAACCACATCGGGGTCAACACCGGTGAGGTGATCGCCACCGGAGACGCCAGCACCGGGCAGCGGCTCGTCACCGGCGACACCGTCAACACCGCGGCCCGCCTGGAGCAGGCGGCCGGCGCCGCCGAGATCATCCTGGGCGAACTTACCCATCGTTTGATCCGCGACCAGGTGGAGGTCGAGGCGATCGAGCCACTCGTCCTCAAGGGCAAGGCGGAGCCGGTCCCAGCGTATCGCCTGGTCCGGGTGCTGGACCGGCCAGTGGACACAACGGCGTCCGCTACTCCGTTCGTCGGGCGAGAAGTGGAGATGGCTCGCCTGTCTGGAGCTCTCAGTGGCGCTATGGGCGACCGGCGGGTGCGACTTGTGACCGTCGTCGGCGACGCCGGGGTCGGCAAATCGCGGCTCATCCGGGAGTTCGCGAGGACGGCGGGCGGTGAGGCCCAGGTCTACCGGGGGCGCTGCCTGCCGTACGGCGATGGCATCACGTTCTGGCCGCTGGCCGAGGTGGTCCGAGAAGCGGCAGGCATCGAGGCCGACGACAGCCCGGAGGCGGCGATCAAGAAGATCCGCGGTCTGATCGCCGGGATCCAGGAGGCCGACGACCGCGCCGCAGTCATGGATCGGGTCGCCTCCATGATGAACCTGTCGCGGACGCAGTTCCCAGTGTCGGAGCTCATCTGGGGCATCCGACGCCTGTTCGAGACGATGGCAGTCGGGCAACCCCTTGTCCTGATCCTCGACGACATCCACGCCGCGGAACAGACCTTTCTCGATGTCCTCGACTACCTCCTCCAGGCGGTCGAGGGTGCGGCCATCCTCGTACTTTGCTCCGCTCGGCACGAGCTGCTCGAGCGATATGCCGACTGGTCCGGGACGCACGCCGGCGAGACGATCACCCTCGTTCCGCTGTCCGACGCGGAGACAGGAACGCTCGTCGGCGAGTTACTGGGCGATCTCGAGCCAAGCGTCCGGGCCCGGATCTCGGACGCCGCGGAGGGAAACCCGCTCTATACCGAGCAGATCGTCTCGATGCTCCAGGAGACAGGTGCCATTCGACGAGAAGGCGAGCGCTGGGTCTCCACGCGGGCCTCGGCGGACCTCGCGATCCCGCCAACGGTTCAGGCCCTCGTCGCCGCACGCCTCGACGCGCTTGGAAGCGAGGAGCGAGCCGTCATCGAGCCGGCCTCGGTCATCGGGCTCTCGTTCGCGGACGAGGCCGTCGCGGAGCTCGTCGAGGACGAAAGCGAGGCACACCTCGAGATCGACCTCGGGTCGCTTGCCTCGAAGGAGCTCATCCGCCGTGCCGAAGGCGAGGAAGGCTTCTACCGGTTCGGCCACCAGGTCATCAAGGACACCGCGTACGGGAGCCTGCTCAAGCGGATCCGGGCCGCCCTCCACGAACGGTTCGTCGTCTGGGCGGAGCGGGTCAACAAGGAACGCGGCCGCGAGACCGAGTTCGAGGAGATCCTCGGCTACCACCTCGAGCAGGCCTACCGGTACCGGATCGAACTTGGCGTCATCGACGACGCCGCCCGAGCCGTCGGCAAGCGTGCGGCCATCAAGCTCGGCTCAGCCGGGCGGCGGGCGCTCGGGCGCGCGGACATTCCGGCCGCGGTAAACCTGCTACGGCGGGCCACCGAGGTGCTTCCGCGCGAATCGCCCTTCCGCCTCGAGGTCATGGTCGATCTTGGCGAGGCCAACATGCAGCAGGGGGCGTTCGACCCGGCGGCCGCGGTGCTCGATGAGGCCATGGCGATCGCTGCCGAGACCGGCGATGTGCGTTTGGGCGTGCGCGCAAACCTCATCCGGGTCTCGGTGGATCAGTTCCGTTCTGGTGGCGAAGCGAGCGCGACGAGAGCCATCGACGCGGCTAACCGCGCGATCTCCGTGCTGGAGCCGATTGGAGACCACGCCGGGCTCGCACGGGCCTGGCGACTCCTGATGTTCACGCTGAGCAACCAGGGTCACGTTGAGGAAGCGACCCGGGCCGCCGAGCGCGTCATCGAGCACGCGGGTCACGCGGGTGATCCCCGCATCGCTGCCCGAAGCGCCGGTATGATCGCCTTCTTGATGCTCCACGGCGCAACACCGGCACGGGAAGCCCTCAGCCGATGTGAAGAGCTCCTAGACAGGGTCGCCGGGGACCGGTCGACCCAGGCCCTCATCCAGAGCACGATGGCGGTGCTCCGAGCGATGATCGGAGAGATCGAGACAGCGCGCTCGTTCTACCGGCAGAGCTACTCGGCCCTGACCGAGCTCGGGGCAGGAATTGTAACGATGACCAGCTCCATCGACTCCTCCCAGGTGGAGCAACTCGCCGGTGACCTCGCCGCCGCAGAGCGCGAGCTACGGCGAGACTACGACGCGCTTGCAGCGATCGAAGAGACGTACTACCGCTCGACAATCGCCACCTTCCTCTCGCAGGTGCTCTTGGCAGCCGGCGACATGGGGGAGGCGATGCGCTTCACCGAGCTCGCCGAGGCGCTAGGTGAGGCGGACGACGTCCTGACCCAGGTGCCCTGGCGAGGCGTTCGTGCCCGGATCCTAGCGTCTCGCGGCGACGCGGCGGGCGCTCGTCGGCTGGCGATGGAGGGACTGGACCTCGCCGGTATGTCCGACCCGCGACTGCGCGCGGACGCCCTGGTCGACCTTGCCAACGTGCTAGATACCGTCGGGGACACAGAATCGTCAGGGCCTCCCTTGCGGGAGGCCCTGAACCTCTACGAGTTGAAGGGCGATCTCGTGTCGGCTGGTCGACTGCGCGAACGGATGGGATCGGTCTCCGTATAGACGACGACGGCTCAGAAGGCCGAGCGCGCCCCGCCATTGCTGATGAGCCACGCGATGATTTGGAAGTTCCTGCCAACCTGCAAGACGCTGATGCACTCGACGCCGCCTGCGTTGAGTCCGTCTCCAGTGCATCGGGCCGAGATCGTGTACGGCGCACCGACGTCCGGCACGTGAATCAAGTCGATGGTGTCCACCGTGGCACCGTTCGGCACCTTAGATCCCAGGACCGTGATCACGACCTTGAACCCAGAGGCGAACGGACTTCCATTCGCGACGTTGAGCCGCGTCCACTCGCCGAATCGATTCGCGCACTCGGTGAGGGTCCCACAACTGAAGGCGTTGTCCGCGAGCCCATCCTCAAGAGTCACCGGAATGAAGCTTGTAGGGGGGGTGACCGTTCCGGCCTGAATGTTCTTGGGACCGAGGTCTGCGTCGTTCGCATAGACAGTCCCGTCGATCGTGAACCCTCCAGCGAAGTTCCTGCTCGAGCTCAGGGCAGTCGAGAAGAACTGTTCCTTCGTGTCCCCGTGGCTCGTGCCCTTCGCTCCGTCGCTGAAGGTATTCCCGCTCGAGTTGAGCTGAAAGGTGATGTCGAACTTCGTGCCCGATGTCGGTGTCGCATACGCGATCACGACGTCGATAGTTTCATCGGAGTTGAGAGCCCCGAACGAGCAGAAGAGGTCCGGGTCGAGCGTGCAGACAGTTCCCCGGCTATTCGAGAAGTACGACGGCACAGCAACGACGGAGTCCGTCAGGTAGAGCTGAGAGATGTTCGATTTCCCGCCGTTGTGGATGGTGAAGCTGAAGCCCGCGCTCTGTCCCAGTGTCACGACCGGCGGCAGCTGCTTGGGGTAGAGGTACTCCCACCCTGGCGGGGTCGCATTCACCGCGCTTGGCCCGATGAGCATGACCGCGAGGATCGCAGTCGATACGATGGCGACGGAACGCCGAAGTCGAAGCGACGACAAGGAACCCTCCTCAGCCCGTCTCGACGCGGGCGATGTCTGCAGTCCTGGGGACGGCGATCCCGCACTCAGGTCGCCAGTCACACGTTCTCCAAAGCATGCGCATGGGTGGTGCTTCTGGTCAAGTTTGGGGAGGTCAGTTACGGTTGTCCGGTGGTGCATCTGAGCACCACTTGTCGGCGAAGGCGGGTCAGGCCCGCGGTACCGGGCGCATCGGGAAGACGCCGACGACAATGGGCGATATCGGATCCAGCGACAGCTCGTAGCCCACGTCGCCGGCTCTCAGCAACTCCCCGAGCAGCCGGCCCTCGCGGAACGGCAGGCCGACGAACACGCGGTTGCCGCGTTCAAGGTCCACGGGCGTGACGTCGTCGTCATCGCCCTCGATCGCGAAGCGACGGCGCAGCTCGTGCATGGGAACGTAGGCTCGGCTCTTGATGAATCGGCGCAGCTGGGGCGCAGTGCAGGCGTTCCGTTCGGCGTCTCCTGGCCCGGGACCCACCGCCATCCCCGGCGCCGCGGTCGCCACCGACCCCGGGGCAGCCTGATCCTGGCGTGCGGCACCATTGGAGCGCGGGTCCGGCACTGCGCGTGGGCTGTTCGCCGGCGCGCCAGCAACTTGCTCGGTGGCCTCGACCGCGGGCACGACGTCGGCGTCGACATCGCCTTCGACCGGCGCGGTTTCCTGCACAAAAGGTTCTTTCGAGGTGGGTGCGGGGGTGGCGCGTTCGACAAGGGTCGCCCCCGATGAAGCGCTCCCCCGGCGGGATGCAGGAGCCGGTGTTCCAACGTCAGCGGGCACGTTCGGAGCGACGGGAGTCACGGAGGGCGCGGCCGCGGCCGGCGAGGCGAGCCCAGCCAAGGCGGGACCAGCCGCGGTCAAATCGGTCGATCCACTTGGTCGCGCCGGGCGCGGTTCGCCATGCGGTCGAACGTGGTGGCGCGCAGGGTGATGCGAGCGACGGCTCATCAGCCGGGAGCGGCGGCGCCGGAGCGCCGCGAGAGGGTCTTGATCATGGGCTCAAGTCGCGGTAAGTCCCGGCGGGCTGCCGGTCGACCGATGATACCCGGACAGCCCAGGGCGGGCCAGCCAGCCCCAGCCGGTGCCGGGCGGTTCGCCCAACAGGGCGCCCGTCAGCCGGACACGACCCAGAGATCCCGACTGGACTCGTTGAGGACATCGGGACCGTCGGGGCCGCAGACGACGATGTCCTCGATGCGAGCGCCGTAGCGGCCTGCCAGGTAGATCCCGGGCTCCACGCTGAAGGCCATCCCCTCGCCCAGCGGCTGCTCGTTTCCCTCGACCAGGTATGGCTCCTCGTGCGTCTCAAGGCCGATCCCGTGCCCGACTCGATGGAAGAAGTCCGGACCGTGGCCCCCGGCGGTGATGATGCCTCGCGCCACCGCGTCGATCGTTGCGCACGACACCCCCGGTTGGACCGCCGACGACGCCTCCGCCTGGGCGTCTCGAAGCAGGGTGAACAGGGCGCGGAACTCCGGGGTCGGCCCGAGAGCGGGATCGCCGCCGGTCACCCACAGGGTCCGCGTCGTGTCCGAGCAGTAGCCATCGAACGACCCGCCGATGTCGAGGACGATCGGCTCGCCCGCCCGGATCACCCGGTCGCTCGCGTCGTGGTGGGGCGAGGCGGAATTCGGTCCTGACGCGACGATCGCGAACTCGGCCATCTCGTGGCCTTCGGCGAGCAGCCGCTCGCGGACCTCCCGGCTCACGTCGGTCTCCGTCCGGCCGAGGAGCCGCCCGCCTGCGATCTGGGCCACGACACGGTCCGCGGCATGCGCGGCCAGCCGCAGCAGCCCGATCTCCTCGGGGTCCTTGCGCATCCGAAGCGCGCGCAGGAGGTCGCCGGCCAGCCCGAACGCCGCGCCCGGCAGCGCTCGCTGCAGCCCGAGCACGTGCATCGCCCACAGCCGGTCGCTGACGAGGAGGCGGCCACTCGGCGTCGTTGGTACCCCTGGACCAGCATTCAGCAATGAAGCGACGAGGGCATGGGCGTCGTCCGTCTCGTCCCAGGGGACCACCGCGACCTGGCCGGAACGGACGGCGGGACAGCGGGCGGCCGCCATCGCCTCGAGCCGCGGCACGACGAGAGTGGGGCCGCCATGGGCAGGCACTACGAGCATCGTCAGCCGCTCGAGCGGCATGGCCACGTAGCCCGCAAGGTAGCGGAGATCTGCCCCGACCCCGATGAGGAGGGCGCCCAGGCCGCGCTCTCCCAGGAGCCCCTGGACCCGGGCGAGACGCGCCCCGAACCGATCGTCGGGAATGATCGGTCGGGCGGACATCAGCCGATGCGTGTGGCGATGTGCCGGAAGACGTCCCGCGCGGACACGACTGCGATCGGCCGGCCGTCGTCCACGATCGGGACATGACGGAAGCCGCCGACCGCCATCTTGTGGATCGCAACCGCGATCGGGTCATCGTGACGCAGGACGACCGGGTCACGGGTCATCAGCTCACGGATGGGACGGTGCTCCGGACCGTGCCCGGCAAGCTTGATGAGGGCGTCGCGGTCCGTGAAGATGCCGACGAGGCGGCCGCCGTCCGTGACCAGCAGGCAGTCGATGGAGTCGCGATGCATCCGCTCGATGGCCTCGGCCACGTCGGCCCCGGCGTCGACCAGTTCCGGGGCCGGGGCATCCAGCTCATCGAGGTGGGCGCCGAGCAGCCGGCCCTGGAACCCGGTCGCCGGCTCCGGGGTGTCCGAGGCGCGCAGATCCGCGCCACAGTTCTCGCATAGGTCGTCACCGGCATAGTTGTCGAACTGGCAGACCGGGCAGATCACGTCGTCTCCCTCACTCGACGGTCCATGTCTCGCCGCCGGCGAGCAGGCGACGGAGATCGCCGCGACCGCGCGTTGCGATCGCCTGCTCGATCTGGTTGGTGATCAGCTCGTCGTGGGTGGGCCGGCTGATCCGCCGGATGACCCCGACGGGAACCGGGAATTCCGGCCAGTAGATGTGGGCGAGCATGAACGCGATGAGCGGGTCGGTCTCATCGTGGAGCAGGAGGTCCGCCTCGCTGATCCTGTCTTCGCCGATCGTCACGATCTCGGGCTGGTGACCGTTGAGCCGGATCCCCCTGTTTCGATCCTTGCCGAAGATCATCGGCTTGCCGTGCTGCAGCGACAGGGTCCGATCGTCCCGGACCTCGCGATCGGTGAACTCGCGATGGGCGCCGTCGTTGAAGATGTTGCAGTTCTGGAGGACCTCGACGAAGGCGGAGCCACGGTGCTTGCCGGCCGCCTCAAGGGTGCCCTGGAGATGCTCGGTATGGGTGTCGACCGAGCGGGCGATGAAGCTGGCCTCGGCGGCAAGCGCGATCGCCAGCGGGCTGATCGGATAGTCGATGGTCCCGAAGGGCGAGGACTTCGTTACCTTGCCGAACTCCGACGTCGGGCTCGCCTGGCCCTTCGTGAGCCCGTAGATCCGGTTGTTGAACATGATGATCCGGAGGTCCACATTCCTTCGAAGCGAGTGGATCAGGTGGTTGCCACCGATCGAGAGCGCGTCGCCGTCGCCGGTGATCACCCAGACCATGAGGTCCGGCCGCGCCGCCTTGAGGCCCGTGGCAATCGCCGGGGCGCGGCCGTGGATCGTGTGGAACCCGTACGTGTTCATGTAGTACGGCAGGCGCCCGGAACAGCCGATCCCGGAGATGAAGACGATGTTTTCCTTTGGGTAGCCGAAATCGGGCATCACCTTCTGGGTCTGGGCGAGGATCGAGTAATCGCCGCAGCCGGGGCACCAGCGCACCTCCTGGTCGGACACGAAGTCCTTCCGGGTAAGCACCGGCAGGTCGAGCGGCGAGTCGTTGCGGGTCTCGGTCATCGGACGCCCGCCTTGAGCTCGGCGAGGATGCGATCCGCCTCTGTCTCGATCTCGACGATGCGGAAGGGCTTGCCGCGGACGCGGTTGTAGCCGACGGCATCGACGAGGTAGCGGGAGCGGATCAGCATCAGGAGCTGACCCAGGTTCAGCTCGGGGATCAATACCCGCCGGAAGGCACCGAGAACGTCGCCGGTGTTCGCCGGGAACGGGTTCATGTGCCGGAGATGCGCATGGGAGACGGCCAGGCCCCGACCACGCATCCGCTCGACGGCGCTGCGGATCGCTCCATACGTTGAACCCCAGCCGAGGATCAGCAGCTCGCCCCGATCGGCGCCGTAGACCTCGAGCGGCGGGATGTCGTTCGCGATGCCGGCGATCTTGGCCTGCCGCAGTACCTGCATCCGATGGTGGTTGTCAGGGTCGTAGCTGACGTTGCCCAGGATGTCCGCCTTCTCGAGGCCGCCGATCCGGTGCTCGAGGCCGGGCGTCCCGGGCACGGCCCAGGGCCGGGCGAGCGTGTCGGGGTCGCGAAGATAGGGATAGAAGCCTGCCTTCTCGGTCCGGTTCGGGACGGCGATGCTCTCGAGCGTGTCGAAGTCGGGGATAGGCCACGGCTCGGCCCCGTTGGCCAGGAATGCGTCGGACATGAAGACCACTGGGGTCATGTACTTCAGAGCGAGGCGCCAGGCCTCGATGGCGTACCGGAAGCACTCGCCCGGCGTTGCCGGGGCCACCACGGGGAGCGGCGAATCGGAATTCCGGCCGAAGAGGACCTGGAGCAGGTCCGCCTGCTCGGTCTTGGTGGGCATGCCGGTGGAAGGGCCGGCCCGCTGGACATCGATCAGGACGAGCGGCAGCTCCACCATCACGGCGAGTCCCAGGGCCTCGCTCTTGAGCGCCACCCCCGGACCCGATGTCCCGGTCATGCCGAGCGCGCCGCCGTAGCTGGCCCCGATCGCGGCACCGATCGCGGCGATCTCGTCCTCGGCCTGGAAGGTCTTGACCCCGAAGTTCTTGTAGCCGGCCAGCTGGTGGAGGATGTCCGAGGCCGGAGTGATCGGGTAGGAGCCGTAGAACAACGGCCGCTCCGCGAGCTGGGAGGCGGCCACGAAGCCGAGCGCCGTCGCCTCGTTGCCCGTGATGTTGCGGTAGACCCCGGGCCGAAGCCGGGCCGGCGGGACGATGTAGCGCTCGTGGAAGATCTCGGTCGTCTCACCGAAGGCGTAGCCGGCTTTCAGGGCACGCTTGTTGCCCTCGGCGATCACCGGGCGCTTCGAGAACTTGTCGTCGATCCAGGCGAGGGTCCCATCCATCCTCCGCTCGTACAGCCAGAACATGAGGCCGAGGGCGAAGAAGTTCTTGGTCAGGTCCACCTGCTTGTTGGTCAGCTCGAGCCCTTCCAGGGCGCGGGCGTTGAGCGTGGAAACTGGGATCGAAAAGAGGTTGTACGCACCGAGCGAACCGTCGGTCAGCGGGTTTGTGGTGTAGCCCACCTTGTTCAGGTTCGTCGGCGTGAAGGCGTCCTCATTGACCACCAGTGCGCCGCCGGCCGGGAGGTCGCCGATGTTCGACTTGAGCGCGGCCGGGTTCATCGCCACGAGGACATCCGGCTCGTCGCCCGGCGTGTGGATCTCCGTGGACGAGAAGCTCAGCTGGAACCCGGAGACGCCAGGAAGGGAGCCGGCGGGGGCGCGGATCTCCGCGGGAAAGTCCGGGTACGTGCTGATGTCGTTGCCGAAGACCGCCGCCGTACGGGTGAACTGCGTCCCGGTGAGCTGCATGCCGTCGCCGGAGTCGCCGGCGAAGCGGATCGTGACGCGCTCGAGCGTGCGCTGTTCCGTCGGGCGTTCCTGGACGGTCACGCGCCCTCCGATTCCTTCATCCGCTGGTGCGGTCGGGGCGGAAGGTTCAGGAGCTCCTCAGGGAAGGCCTCGGCGAAATACTTCAGGACGTCGACCGGCCGGATCACCCCAAGCAGGCGGCCCTCGTCGTCCACGAGCGGCAGGTTGCGGTAACGCCCCGTCTGCATGAGGTCGATCGCGTGGCGCACCGGCTGGTCCAGCCGGAGGGTCCAGGGATGCTCCTTCATGAGGGATTCGACGGGCTGTTCCAGGTCGACGTCGCGGCCGACGAGCCGGGCAAAGATGTCCCGCTCGGTCAGGACGCCGCGGAGGGTGCCGTCGGACTCGGTCACGAAGACGGAATCGCCGGTCCCACCCGCCTGGATACGTGCGACGCAATCGGCCAGGCTCGTCCCAGGTCGGACGGTCAAGGGTTCGCGCCGCGCGAGCACCTTCAGCTGCTCGTCCGCCACGGAAGGCACGCGGGCGGCGACGGCTCGCTCGGTGAGATCGGTCACGATCGAAGTGTAAGGGGTCGCGCCCGAGGGGCCCGAGCGCGGGCGAGCCCGCGTGGGCGAGCCTGCGCCCCCGCGCTCGAGCGCGGGGGGACGGCGTGCGGGCGAGCCTGCGCCCCCGCGCTCGAGCGCGGGGGGACGGCGTGCGGGCGCCGGGGCCGAGCGCGGGGGCCCGTTCCCTCTACTTACTCCCACCGGGAGTGGTAGGCGGGTCGCGGGGCACCGGGGCGGCCTTCTGAGCGGATCGCGGGACAGGGTCGCGCCCGCTTTGAACTCCACCGGTCATCGCGGCGGGTGCCCGGACGCGGTCAGGCGTCATGAGCCGCCGCCCAACACTCCTATCAGGCGTAAACGGAAGGAACATGATGGCGCCGGCGGCGGAGATTCGGGCGGCTGAAGCCCCGCGGGCGGTAAGCGACTCCCCCGCCGGGCGAAGCCACGCCCTCACGGCACGGCCCCGCACCGGATAGGCGGCGTCAAACACAGCCGCGTGCTCATCCACTCGGCGCCGGGAGCTTCCCAGGTCGGGCAGTACGAGAAGGCGCAGCACCCGCCACGGAGCCCGCCCGCCAAATCGGCGCCTCGCGATCTCTGGCGCCAGGCGCACCTTCTCATCGTGCTTGCGGAGGGTCGCCTCGATCGATGTCAGTTCCGTCTTGACCTCGACGACCACGAGTGTCCGGTCCGCGACGCGCCAGGCGAGGAGATCGATCGCACCGCGCTCTCCGAACTCCGAATACGAGACCTCCACAAGCAGAGACCAGTCGCCCGATCCCAGCACGTGGGTCACCGCCCCGACGAGGACGGCGTGGCGCTCATCCAGGACACGATCCAGCGATCCGCCACGCCATCGGACCACCACATCGAGGTCGGCGTCGAGCGCAGCGAGGACCCGCTCGATCCGTCGGAGCGACACCTCTCCAGCGAAGCCGCGCTCAATCTTCGAGATCGACTGTTGGCTCGCAAGGGACCGGGAACCGAGATCTGCCTGCCGCCACCGGCGGCGCCGGCGGAGTGCCCGAACGGTGAGTCCCAGCCGGACAGCGTTCATGCCAGGACTCTGCCAGTCACCGATGCACCATGGATCGCTTCTGGCTTATCGGGATGGGACTGACCGGGCCGGTCGGAACGATCCCCGCGAGCAGCGGCCAGGCCGGACCCATGCCGACCGGGTAGCCTCTCGCGATGCAGAGTGGCCTCGCCATCGGAATACTCCTGACCGTCGTCTCGGCGATCGGATTCGGCTCGGGAGCCCTGTTTGCGAAGCCGGCCTACGCGGCCGGCGTCGACTGGCACACCCTCATGACCTGGCGGTTCACGATCGGGGCTGGCCTTGCCTGGGTATGGCTGGCGGCAAGCCCACGCCGCCGGGCGGCCGCTCGATCGCTCGACCGTCGCAGCGTCCTGGTCGCGGCCGCTCTCGGGGTCCTGTACACCGGCAACGCGTCGACGTACTTCGCTGGACTGCAAACCGTGCCCGCGTCCCTTGCCGCCCTGATCGTCTACATCTATCCCGCGATCGTCGCTGTTCTGGCGCTCCGACTGGGGCGCCGCCTCGAGGGACGCCGAGCTTGGGGTGCCCTCGCCCTGGCTCTTGCGGGCGTCGCCCTGGCCGTCGGCAACGTGGAATCGGCAACGGCGCCCCCGATTGGCGGGCTGCTCCTGATGGTCGCGTCGCCGGTCATCTACTCCTTCTGGATCGTCCTGTCCGCTCGCCTTGCTGGTGAGCGTCGAACGGGAGTCGGGCGGTCGAGGATCGAAGGGGTGGATCCAACGGCGGCTGGTGCCGTGATGATGACGGCGACCGCGGCCGCGTACTGGATCACGGCCCTCGTCGTGGGACGGCCGGTGCTGCCGGCAGAGATCCCCGGCGCCGCCTGGGGCGGGATCGCCGGCATCGGGATCGTCTCGACATTTGTCGCGATCCAAACGTTTTATGCCGGCGCGCATCGGATCGGCGCAGCCCGGGCATCGCTCGTCAGCACGGTTGAGCCGATCTGGACGATCGTCCTCGCCGGCCTCCTGCTCGGCGAGCACCTGACGCCACTTCAGCTCGTGGGCGGCGCGATGATCCTGACCGGGGTGGTCATCGCCCAGACGGGGCCGGCAGGCGTAGAGGCGACCGAGCTCAGGATCGCGGACGAGTGACGCGAGCCGAACGGGCTTCCGGACCCGGATGACCTCGCCCCGTGACCTCGCCTAGCGAGCGACCGTCTTCGCCGCGTCGAGGGCAGCCCGTGCGCCCTCGGCGATGAACGACCCTTCCGACCCGACCCCCAGGAACCGGAAGCCGCGCTCGAGGTGCGGTCCGAACGCGACCGGGTCGTACAGGAGGATGCCGGCGGACTTCCCGTGGTGCCGGCAGGCCGTGACAACCGTGTCGAGCGCGGCAAGGTACGAAGCGTGGTCGAACTGGCCCGGGACCCCGAGCGAATGCGACAGGTCTGCCGGCCCGACGAAGAGGACGTCGACGCCATCGATCGCAGCGATCGCATCCGCCTCGCGGACGGCACTCGGCGACTCGATCTGGATGATCCCGACGATGTTCCGGTTCAGCTTCCCGACGTCGCCATGTCCAACCGTCCCGAGGCGGGCCCCGCGGGTCCGCAGTGCCACGCCCCGGACTCCATCAGGTGGATACCGGAGAAACGTGACCGCCTCCACGGCCTGGGTCGCGGTGTCCAGGCGCGGAACCATGATCCCGGCTGCGCCCATGTCAAGCGCCCGCCCAATCCGCAATCGCTCACCGGACTGCGGCCGCACAAACACGGCGGCGCCGCTGACTTCGCCAGCGAGGAGCACCGGCAGCAGCTCCGCCTCGGTCCCGGCGCCGTGTTCGAGGTCCGCGATAAGCCAGTCGAAGCCGGCACGGCCCGTGATCTCGGTTGCGAGTGGCGACGACATGTCAGTCCAGGCGCCGAACAGGGTCTCTCCGTCGAGGATGCGGCGTCGGATCGTGCTGCGGGGGTCCTCGGTCATGACGCAATGATGAACCGTCGCGAAACCGAAGATCGAGCCACCCGACCCGGCCCATGACTCATGGACATCGCGCCGCCACCTGAACGATTTCGCTCGGACCCACCCTCATCATGGGTAGACCGTGGTCAGGTGGACCACGGCATCACCTGGAAGACCCGTGGATCGAGACCTCATCGAGCGGGCCCGTCGGGGCGACCAGCAGGCGTTCGCGGACCTGGTGCACCAGGTCAGTGCTTCGCTCTTCGGCGTCGCCCGGCGGATCCTGCGCGATCCGGGTCTCGCCGAGGACGTTCTGCAGAACGCCCTCGTGACCATCTGGCGAAAGCTGCCGCATCTGCGAGAGCCCGACCGCTTCGAGGCCTGGGCCTACCGGATCCTCGTCCACGCCTGTTACGCGGATGCGCCGCGCAATCGGCAGTGGGCGGCCACCGTCCGCGTCCTCCCGCTCCAGCGGGCCGTCGAGGCGGACGGCATCCAATCGTTCCCAGATCGCGACGAACTGGAGCAGGCCTTCCGCCGGCTCCCGCTCGACCAGCGCGCAGTCTTCGTCCTGCATCACCACGTTGGACTGCCCCTCGTGGCGGTGGCCGAGACGCTCGGCATCCCGGACGGGACCGCTCGCTCGCGACTTCATTACGCGACACGGGCCCTTCGCGCCGCCTTCGAGGCGAGCCGCGAGGAGGCCGAGCTCCGGGAGGGGCGGCTGGCATGAGCGACGATCGAGCCTTCGAACGCGCCACCCGCGATTGGCTGGAAGCCGGGTCGGATCAGACACCGGCGTCCGCCATCGATGCCGTCCTCCTCGCGATCAAAACGACCCCCCAGGAACGGGATCTCGGGATCCCGTGGAGGACCCCACGCATGTCCATGCTCCAGCGTCTCGCCGCCGGGATCGCGATCGTCGCGGTGCTCGGCGTCGCGGGCCTCACGTTCCTCAACCGCAGCCCCGGAATCGGGGGCTCACCCGCTTCTTCGCCGTCGGCGAGTCCGACGGCCGCACCCACGATCGGGCCGGCGCCATCGCCAGCGCCGATCGATCCGGCGACCTGGACCCCCTTCACATCGGCGCGCCACGGGTACGCCGCGCGCTACCCGAGCGACTGGACGCTCACGCTCGGCAGCGCACCGGCGAACCTTGCCGACCTGACGGACGCGGTCGGGCCCTTCTTCGACCACGTCAAGTCAAACGGAGCGCCCGCCGACGAGATCCTCGGCGTGTCGACGAGGCTGCCTGCCGGAATGTCCGAGGCCGACTGGATCACCGCGTACAGGAAGCCTGTTGTCGACGCGTATGGCGCCAAGTGTTTCCCGCCTCCGAGTGAGTGGGAACCGGTGACCGTGGACGGGCAGGCCGGCGGCCTGTATGTCGGCTGCAACTACGTCGAGTCGACGACGTTTGTGGGCGGGCGCGCCTACATCTTCACCGTCGCCCGTCCCCTCGGGATCGCGGCGACCGATGCCACCGAGGGCCTTCTCCGGGCATTCCTCTCGACGGTGACGATCGATGCCTCCGCTGCCGACGATACGCCCGTGACTCCATAGTCGAGCCCGACCCGGGAACGCCCTTCGGGCCTCGCTCCGCGAGCTCGGAGGCTTCCCGTGGTGCCCCACCTGAACGTTTGGCTCCGACCTTCCGTCATAGTGAGTAATCGGGACCACCGAGATCAACGGAGGTGGGGGTGGATCTGGCCTTGGTCGAGCAGGCCCGCCGGGGAGACCGCGACGCGTTCACGATGCTGGTCAACCAGGTCAGTGATTCGCTCTATGCGGTCGCGTACCGGATCCTGCGCGACACGGGGCTCGCCGAGGACGCCCTTCAGAACGCCCTCGTCCTCGCCTGGCGCCGAATCCCGCACCTGCGCGAGCTGGATCGCTTCGAGGCGTGGTTCCACCGGATTCTCGTCCACGCCTGCTACGACGAGTCGCGCCGGGTTCGCCAGTGGACTGCCAACGTCCGGGTGCTGCCGGTCGACGGGCCGTCGACACCGGACGCGAGCAGGGCACTCGCCGACCGCGACGAACTCGAGCGGGCGTTCCGCAAGCTCCCGATGGACCAGCGGGCCGTCTTCGTCCTGCACCACTACGTCGGGCTGCCGCTCGTGGAGATCGCCGAGACGCTCGGCATCCCCGCGGGCACCGCCCGCTCGCGTCTCCACTACGCAACGCTCGGGCTCCGAATGGTGCTTGAAGACAAGCCGGAACCCATTCGGAAAGGAGGGCGTTCGGCGTGAACGACGACCGCTTGATCGAGCGCGAAGCTCGACTGTGGCTCGAGGAAGGGCCGACACAGGCGCCCGAGCACGCCGTCCGGGCGGCGTTGCAGCAGATCGAAACCACCAGGCAGGATCGGCGCTGGCCGGTTCCGGTCGTCACCCCGCGGCTCTTCCAGACGGCTCGAGCCGGCGCGGCGATTGCCGCCGTCCTCGTCGTCGCCGCCGGGGGGCTGTTGCTCGTCCGGCCCAGTCTCGAGACGGGGCCGGGCATTAGTCCTTCACCAAGTCCGGTGACTTCAGGGTCGCCCGCACCCTCGGCCACGCCGGGGGCTTCAGGGACTCCCGAGGTGTCTCCGGCTGCGTCGTCGGCGAGCACGCCGGGACCAGGGGTGCTGATCACCACGTTCACGTCGCCCATGAACGGCTACTCGCTCCAGTACCCCGGCGACTGGACGGTGACGCCTGCCACGGCGAGCTGGGCGCCCCAAGCCGTGAACCAATGGGGCAGCCCGGCCCTTGACGAGCTGAAGGGATCGTCGGCGCGCCTGGTCGGCACGTCCCAGCCCCTGGCCGCCGGCCAGACCGCCGACGATTGGCTCCTGGCCTATGGCGATGGCGCGTGCAGCGGGCCCGTCGCAACCTGGCAGAGCGTTCCGATCGGCAACGCCACGGGCCTCATTGACGCCGATGGCTGCGTGGCCTCAGGCGTCCCATCCGGCAAAGGCGGCCCGCTCTTCGACGCGGTCGTCATCTACGGCGGGCGTGCCTACAACTTCGCAATGGCAGGGGAGCTCAGCCATGCCGACTTCCTGGCAGTCCTTGCCACCGTCACCCTCGACCCCGCGTCGGCGACGACGCCTCCAGCGCCCTAGGCGAGATCGACGCCTATGCCCCATCTCGCAGCGTCCCCCTGAGCCCCCAGCCAACAGCCTTCTCTAATTCGACACTGGAGGAATCAACTGTGTCCAGTTTCAGTTCGCCCATGTTCCGGAAAGTGCTCCCGGTTGCCGCCCCCGCGGCGCTCGTCCTCGCCCTGCTGTCCGTCAGCGTGGCGTTCGCCGGCCTCGTCTCAGGCTCGCTTCCGAGCGCCGGGTTCACCTACACATCCGTCACCGACAACACGGTGAACATCACCGGCGACGGCATCCACTTCAAGACGAAGGACAGCATCAACATCAAGACGACGTACAGCCGGGTCGCGCCGAGCTCGACGCTCCTGGGCTGGCACTACCACAATGGCCCGAACTTCGTGACCGTCACGAATGGCACCCTCACCCTCTACGACGATGCCTGCAATGCCATCGACCTCCCTGCGGGGCACTCTTATGTCGAAGCCACCGGCCAGGTGATCAATGCGCGCGTTGACCCAGTTAAGAACAGCACGCTCCCCTCGGACCAGAAGGTGGAGTGGTTCACGACGCGGCTGTACCCGATGGATGCGCCCGATCCGGGGACCGTCGCAGTTCCGCCATCGTGCACGCCCTAGACCTGACACGAAGACTGGAGGATCAACGCATGCGCCCCACCATTCAGCGTCTCGTCAGGAGCGTCGCCAAGCTCGCAGCCTTCGCGACGCTGGTCACGCTCGTGTCCGCAAGCAGCGTCCTGGGCACACTGACCACCGGCACGCTCCCGACTGCCGGCTTCACCTTCACGTCCGTCCTGAGCAACACCGTCAGCATCTCTGGCAGCGGGGTCACCGCCGAGCAGATCGCGACGCTTCAGAAGTACGTCAAGAACCTGTCGGCGATCAGTAACCGTACGGCCAGCCAGGACGCCGCCCTGGCCAGTTACGCGGCTCGGCTGGCCGACTACCAGGCTCGCTACGCAGCCTCCATGGATCTCCGGGCGAGCAAGGCAGCCAACGTCAAGACCACCTACAGCCGGGTCCCGCCAAGCGCAACGTTTGAAAGCGGCTGGCACTCCCACAATGGCCCGGTCATCGTCACAGTGACGAACGGCACGCTGACGTTCTACGACAAGGCCTGCGGCACGTGGGACGTGTCGGCCGGTCAGACCTTCATCGAATCGCCCGGGCAGCTCCTCAACGCCAAGACGCTCCCGGCCAAGAACGCTGGCATCGAGAACGTCGAATGGTTCACCACCAGGCTGTTCCCCGCCGGCGCGATCGACCCCGTTCCGGCAGCCGTTCCGTGCACGCCGTAGCTCTCCGAGCTTCGACCTGACGTCCGTCGAGGACAACCCTCCGACGGCACTCGCCCTGGGCCGGTTCTCAACCGATGAGACCGGCCCGGGTCGTTTGTTCGAGCCTCAACCACGCCGTCCGCGCGCGTCCACTGGCCAGGTCCCCTCGAGGCGTTCGCCGCGGACGACCGTGAAGGTGTCGAAGAGATCGACGACCGGGCACACGTGGTTGGGCATGATCGCTACGACCTCGCCCAGATGTGGTGCTCGGGAACCCGCCGGAATCCGGACGACACCATGGTAGTCGTTGACTCGTTCGATCACTGCGTCGGGATAGGCCGGCAGGAGGCCGTGGCCGGCCAGGTACGGAGCCCGGTCCTTCGTCAGCGTCTTGGCGCCGGCATCGACGACGACCTGGCCCGGGACGGCCGTGCTGACCGCCGTAGCCGCAACATGGAGGGCGACGTCCTCGAAGGCGATCGCGCCGAGCGTCGCCTGCTGGCGATCCCCGAAGACGTAGGTCCCCGCCCGGATCTCGTTGACGGGCTCCGTCGCAGCGCCGGCCATCGTCGGCGTCGATCCGGCGCTCACGATCTCACAGGCGAAACCTGCGCCTCGGAGCGACAGCGCCGCCTCACTGAGGGTGCGAACCTCGTCGGCGGCCGCGCTCACGCGCGCCTCTGCACCGGAGTACCCGTGCCCGCCATGGGTGAACACCCCGACCACATCGAGCCCGAGCGACGCCGCCCCCCGGGCCAGCCCAACGACAGTGTCCGGAGAGCTCACGCCCGTCCGACGGCCGCCTGAATCGATTTCGACGAGCACGCGCAACGGCGCCTGGAGCCCGGCGGAGGCGGCCGCGAGTCGCTCGGCTCCGGCAACAGAATCGATTCCGACGCTGATCGGGGTCCGCTCCAGGAGTGCGCGCAACCTGGCGGCCTTGGGACCTACGGCCCAGAGCGGATAGGCCAGGAACAGGTCGGTGACTCCGGCCGCCGCAAAGACCTCGGCCTCACCAAGCGTGCCCACGGTGAGCCCGCGGGCCCCCTGCGCAAGCTGCCCGTGAGCGATGGCGACGCTCTTGTGCGTCTTGACGTGCGGGCGAAGAGTAATGCCGCGGGGCTCAAGAAAGGCGACAAGCCGCCGGGTGTTCGCCTCCGCGACGTCGAGGTCAACCACGAGCCCCGGCGTGTCCAGGCCCGGCGGGAGGAATGGGCCGGACGTCATGCTTTGGGGCGCACGAGGAGCCGCGCCTGACACTCACGGACGTCTGCGATTCGCATGGGACCGGAAGTCTACGGCTCGCGGCCGCGACGGATCGCCCGAGCTCAAAGGGCTGCACGGCGCACGGCAACCCTGCCGGCTGGTCTGACTGTCACTCCGGATGAGACTGCCGGCCTCGCCCGTTGCCCGGATCGCCCGGTCGTGTCAGGATCGCTGCCTATCGCGTCCTCCGCGTCCCGCCGTGTCACGGCGCCCCGGGCACGACGCGTCCACGAGGGTTGGCATGGCGCGTCTCCAGCACAAGCACATCGATCATCCCGACGAAATCCGTCCCTATGACGGCGGACGAACCGAGATCTTCGAGATGGCGGACTTCGTCATCGGCCGGATGATCATGGAACCCGGCTGGCGGTGGGAGAAGAATGTCCGCCCGATCGCGGGTACGGAGGTCTGCACCTACCACCACCTCGGCTACGTCGAATCCGGGCGGCTCCACGTGGTGATGCTGGACGGCACCGAGGCGGAGCTCGGTCCCAAGGAGATGTACGAGATTCCGCCGGACCACCTCGCCTGGGTCGTGGGCGATGAGCCCTGGGTCGGGATCGACTTTCGCGGGGCGCGTTCGTACGCACGGCCGGTCGTTGCCAGTGGCGACCGGATCCTCGCAACAATCCTGTTCACCGATATCGTCGACTCGACCAGGACGCTCGATCGCGTCGGCGATGCCGCCTGGGCGGACATCCTGGGCCGACATCACGAGGTGATCCAGTTCGAGCTGGACCGATATCGAGGCCGTGAGATCGAGAAGACCGGCGACGGCATCCTCGCGCTGTTCGACGGCCCCGCCCGGGCGGTCGAGTGCGCGGCCTCAATGACGACCAGGGTGCGCGAGCTCGGGATCGAGATCCGGGCCGGACTCCACACGGGCGAGGTGGAGCTCGTCAGCGAGGGTGTCCGGGGAATGGCGGTCCATGTTGCCGCGCGAATCATGAGCCTGGCCGGGCCCGGCCAGGTCGTCGTGTCGGCTACCACGCATGATCTCCTCGAAGGGTCCGGCCTGACCTTCGAGGATGCCGGTCAGCACGAGCTCAAGGGGTTGTCCGGGCTTCGCCAGGTGTACAGGCAGGCGTCTCCGAAGACGGGTTGAGCGCCTGCCCGCCGGAGCCGGCGCGGGTCAGAACGGCTTTGCGTGCATCAGCCAGCTCAGCGCCGCGATCCCGGCGATCCCGATCGCCGTGGGGATCTCCGGCCTGACGCCCGCAATGGCGGCCGCAAGCTCCTCGTCGGTCCCGGGGATTCTGGGCGGATCGGTCGGCTTGTCGCCGTATACGGCCATCCCGAGAGCCTTCCGGACGCGGGTCAGCGGCGTTCCCGCGAGGGGGGTCATCGATCCGCCGACCACGACAATGATGATGATGGCCGCCCACGGCCAGAACTTGGAGAAGTGGTCGCCCATGACCGCGGCCACGATCCCGAGGACGATGGCGACGAGAAGCAGGATGCCCATCACCATCAGGGAACCTGAAGACAGGTCGAGGATAGCGGCCAACCGCGTCCGATCCTTCTCGGAACGGACACGGAACAGGACGAACGCCGACACGCCGTGCGCGCCGAGTCCGAGGATGACGGCAACGACGTGGCCGAGCACGATCCAGTCGTAGAGTTCCATCTAGGGGCTCCTTTCGGGCCATCAGGGGACGGTTCTGGTCCGAATCAGTTGTCCGCGCCGGTCCTGGTGGCGCCGAGGGAGATCGCCCGCCGGGCGACAAGAACCGACAGGCCGAACAATACGAGGGCGTTGACCGGGTGGAGCGCCCCCAGCGCGGGTGTGATCGACTTGAGCGAGGGCAGCAGCGTCTGGACGATGTAGTCCACGAACACGGCCACGACCCAGAGCAGGTGCCCTCGACCCGGGCGGGCAGCGAGGCCAGAAAGGAGCACGGCAAGCGCCGCGAGACCGACCCAGCTGTACCCGAACTCGACGTGGCCGTCGAAATTGCCGTTGCCGCCGAGATCGGCGATCGCCGCGCCGGCAAGAAACACCTGGACGACGATCACGGCGACGAGCACGATCGCCGCGGCCGCGTGGATGCGTTGCAGAACCATCTTCTTCCTCCCCTTCGAATAGACCTCAGCCCAGAGGCGCGAGTCCGGCAACTCCCGAACGGCCGACCTCCTCGTGCCTGTGGACGAGATCGACTACGAGATCCGCGATCACCTCGATCGTCTCCTCGACGCTGAGCCCGGCAAAGCGCAGCTGCCCGTACATCCACGGATGGAGGAGCGCGCCGACCGTCGTCGAGGCCAGCCGATCCTCGGCGGCGGCTCCAAGTGCCGCCCCGTACAGACGCCCGAACGAGGCCCAGAACTCCTGCTCCCGCGCCTTGAGGACCGGCCGTTCCATGTCCGCCCGGAACACCTCCCACCAGGAATTGCTGCGCTCGTAGAAGAGGCCCATTGCCCGCACGAATTCGCGGATCCGCTGGTCTCTCGGGGCGCCCTCCGTGAGCACCCGCTCATCTGGGAGATCCACGGTCGCGAGCACGTGGTCGAGGACGGCGCCGAGCAGCCCGTCCGCGTCCCCGAAATGGTGCAGGACCGTGCCGCGCGAGACGTCGGCCCGCTCCGCGACAGCGCCAATCGTCGCGGCCGCGACGCCGCGCTCGCGATAGACCTCCGTCGCGGCGTCCACGATCCGCTGCCGGGTCGCGCCGGCGGTCTGGGCCCGGCGGCGCAGGGTGTAGGCGCGGGGCGTCACGCAGCTCGCCCGCGAGCGGCCGGGGCCGGCACTGCGGCCAGACCGAGTTCCAGGGCAGCTGTGACGACGAGCCACTGCCAGCCCGCGACAATCGCGATCCGCTGCCAGAGGCCGGTCGTGAGGCTCACGCCGCCGGCTCCGGCAATCGCGAACGGCGCAAGCCAGGCGCCCAGCGTGACGAGGCCGCTGATGACCGAGTAGCCCGCGAACCCCGATCGACCGTCGGCGGCGCCACGGCGCGCCGCCACGAACGCCGCGCTCGCGAGCCCGAGGAACACCATGACCGAGCCGAGGTAGTGGACCCCGGCATGCCAGCTAGCGCTCGTCGGCAGGCCTTCGGGTGCTCCGGGCGGGAAGCCAAGGCCCGGATCGCCGGCAAAGATCCCGGACGTGATCAGTCCGAGGCCTACCCCGCTGACGAGGCGCGGCACCCAGGTGGCCCCCCGTCCCTCGTGCCATTGACGGCGCAATCCGACGCCGAACGCAGCGATCATCGTCCCGGAAGTCACGAAGTTCGCGGCCTGCATCCACCCGCCTTCGCCGAGACTCAGGAGGCTCACGAAGTGGCGGACGGGGTCATAGCCGGCACGTGTTGCTCCGAGGACGACGAACGTGACCGTGAAGGCGATCGGGCCGAGGATGCCGGCCCACAGGAGCGTCCGTGTGCGGATCGACATGAACATCTTGGCCACCCCAACACCATTTAATTGACAGATGAGGAGCGTCAATATCGTCCATCGACAGCCCGCTGTCAAGGCGCGATTTCGACCCCCGAAGAGCGCATTGGTGTTCCCGGATTCGCCGCCCGCCGAAGCACTGCGCCACAGCCAGTGAGGGTTGGCAAATTTGAACGCAGTGATCCGCCGACCCGGGCGGATCAAGGGCGGGCCTGAAATTCGGCCCGAATGATTGAGCGCTGACCCGGCCGGGCCTACCATGCATGGTGACGCCGCCCGCCGCGGTGCGCCATGGGAGGCCAGATCCATGAGCTCGCACGGGCGACCCACGGCGGCCAGAGCACTCCTGATGATCTTCTCCGGGCTCGTCTATGGCTGTTCAGTCTCTGGTGTCGCATCACCGATCGCACCGACGACGTCCGCGGCTGTCGAGACGCCCGTCGCGACGCCGCCCCCGACGCCGCCGGCGACGCCACCACCCACGCCGGTCCCGGCGCCGACCGGACCGGTCGTGGTCGATGCGAGCAATTTCGGCGTGCCCCTGACCCTCA
>Ga0334722_10002092_pt1 | contig 23201 bp, 17 predicted proteins | sample C3_bottom_MG_FD_207210 | JGI IMG/M metagenome (GOLD analysis project Ga0334722, IMG submission 207210) | Sediment microbial communities from Yellowstone Lake, YNP, Wyoming, USA - C3_bottom | ecosystem: Environmental > Aquatic > Freshwater > Lake > Sediment | place: USA: Wyoming | collected... | reverse complement strand
GCCCGCCCCGGCCGCCCGGCCGGCCCCCCCCCCCCCCCCCCCCCGGCCGCCCCGCCCGGGGCCCCCCCCCCCCCCGGCCGGGCGCCGGCCCGCCCGGCCCCCCCGGCCCCGGGGGGGCCCCCCCCCCCCCCCCCGGGGCCGAGGGGGGCCCGCCGCCCCCCCCCCCCCCCCCCCGACATCGAGATCCCGGGGCGGCTCGGCGGCGATGGCCGGGGCAGGTCGGGGAACGATGACCTGAGCCACATCGAGATCCCGGGGCGGCTCGGCGGCTATCGCGGGGGGAGGAGGAGGGAGGGCAGATGAGGTCGGAGGCTCGGGCGCCTGCGTCTCGCTTGGGGCCGCGGGAGGGCGCTGTGCCGCGACCCGCGCGAGCTCGATCTCTTCGGGCGGTTCTTCGGCGATGGCGGGGGCCGGCTCGGGGACGGGCCCTGGAGGAGGCGCGGGCTGAGGCGCGGGGGCGGGCTCGGGCAGAGCCGCCGGGGCGGAGGCTGGGACAGGCGCGAGTTCCGCTAGGGGCCTCGGCTCAGGCGCGACTGCTGGTACCTTCGCAACGGAGGTCGGTTCAGGGATCGGCTGGGCCTGGGCAGGAACTTCGGGAGGAGCCGCCATTGCGACCGGGGCCTCGATCGGTACCACCGAGGGAGGGGGCACAGCAGTCGCCTCGGCCAGGGCTGGGGCCTGAGGGGCGGTCTCGGGAGGCGGCGCGAGGGGCTCGGGGGTCGAAGCAAGGATCTGAGGCGCGGGAGGGGGTGCAGCCGCGGGCTCGGGTGCAGGCTCAGGGATGGGAGCAGGTGCAGGCACGGGCGCAGGCGTAGGCGCAGGCACAGATGCTGCCACAGGTTCAGGCGCAGCAACGGGCTGGGGCGCGGGCGCAGGGGAGGCGGGAGCAGGGGAGGCGGGAGTCGCGGGAGCCGGCCCAGGCTGGGGGCTGGCCGCCGCCAGGGCCGGGAAGGGTGCCGCTACCGGCACCGCTGCCAAGACGGGCTGGGGAGAGGTCTCGGGAAGGGGCGAGGCCGCCTCGTCGGGGAGGGGCTGGAGGAGGGGGCGGCTAAGCTTTCGCGGGGAAGCCGCGGCCGCGGCCTGGGCTGGGGGCGCTGAAGGGAGGGCGGAGGCGGCGGCTGCAGCTGGGGGCGCGGTGACCGGGGCCGCCTTGGTCGTCGCCTTCGGGGGCTTGGCCTTGGGGAGGAGGAGGGGATCGGGCTCGCCGCCGCGCGAGGCCTGGGCCTTCGCGTCGGGCTGGGCGGCGGCGACGAGGACAGGCGACTCGGCCTTCTTCCGCATCGTGGCCCAGGTCGTGGAGCCGAAGCGGTCGGCGAGGGACCAGGCCCGGCCCTCGCCTCCGAAGATCGAGCCGAGGTAGCCGAAACGTTGGGCGAGGGCGGGATCCCGGGCCCGGAGCTCGGCGTAGGCCGCGTCGGAGGCGGCGAAGTTCTCCAGCTCGTACTGGGCCCGGGCGATACCGAGGAGGGCGTTGCTGTCCCCGGCGTCGAGGCCCCGGGCGTAGGTGAAGTAGGTGAGGGCGAGCTTCCAGTCCTTGCGGATGTAGGCGACGTTGCCGAGGTTGGTCCAGGCCTGCTGGAGGCCGGCCTGGGCAGAGGCGGAGTAGCGCTTCCAGGCCTCCTTCAGCATTCCCCAGCCGGCGTAGAGGATGCCGAGCTCGTTGTCCCGCACCCGGGCCGGGGAGGAGGAGAGTTCCGAGCCCAGGGCGAGGGCCGCTGGCGCCACCTCGCGGGAGACGAAGCGGTCGAGGGAGGTGTCGAAGGCCAGGGCCGTCTCGGCGCTGTCGGGGAGGACGAAGCGGGGATTGACCCCGGGGACGGCCGCCGAGGGGTAGGCCTTCCAGCAGTCGGGGAGGCGGTAGAAGGCGGCCGTCCCGGCCCGCGCGTTGTCGCTCCACTCCTTGGCGCCGACCCTCCAGGCCTTCATGAAGCCGTCGCGCACCATAGTGATCTCGACGGGGATCCAGGCCCGGCCCTCGCGGAGGATGAGGAGGCCGGGGTCGGAGAAGGCGGCCTTCCCCTCCTCCTCGCCGAGGCCGCTGTCGAAGGCCGCGAAGATGTGGCCGGGGATGGTGATGAAGGCCGCCTCGACGCCGACCGACTGCATGAGGGTGGCGAAGAGGATGGCGAGATCCGAACAGTCGCCGCCGCGGTTCGCGAGGGTCTGGTGGGGGAACTGCACCGAATCGATGTAGTCCTTGAGCTCGTGCTTCACGGCGTAGTCGTTGGCCGGCACCACGACGTAGTTGAGGCCGTAAAGGCGCTCGGCCTCGAACATGCCGATGGCGTACTGGAGGGGCTTGTTGATGTCGCCCCGGAGGCGGTCGCGCACGATGCCCGAGGCGAAGCGGGAGAACCAGAGGGCGGCGGGATTGGTCGGGGACACGAAGGAGGCCGCCCGGCGGTCGTCGGACCAGGTGATGGCGTTGCGGTGGTGGATGCGGAAGTCGAGGGGGCTCCGCTCGACGCGCTTGGAGCCGAGGTAGTCGTACTCCACGACGAGCTCGCCGCGCGCCTCGATGCCCTGGGTGTTGTCGAGGAGGCTGTCGTTGAAGAGGGCGCTCAGGGGGACCGAGACCGAGGCGCCGGCCTTCAGGGCGGGGATGGTGGCGCAAAGCTTGGGCTGGTCCATGTAGCGGGGCGAATTGAAGGTCAGCTTCACGTCGCGGATGGTCGCGTCCTCGGCGTTCGAGAGCCGCACCGAGCCGAAGGGGTTGTCGTCGTACCAGGAGTAGAGGGAGGGGAAGATCGCGTCCAGGCGCTCGGCCTGGATGCCCACGCCGGCGCCGGCCCCGCCCAGGGCCGAGAGATCCCAGGAGAGGGCCAGGCCCCCGGCCGCCGCCGACACGATGGGCTGCGAGGCGCCTAGGAGGGAGCTCCAGCCCCCGCGGGCGGAGAGGGTGAGGGAGGGGGCCAGGCGGTATTCGACCCCGAGCCGGCCCCCGGCCGACCAGGCGAGCCCCGTGATGCCGGGAGTGTAGAGCTGGGCCAGGCCGCCCATGGCGTCGAGGCGCAGGCGGAGGCGGTCGGAAGCCGCGAGGAGGAAGCCGAGACCCAGGTCCCCCTCGGCGACTTGGAGGGAGGCGCCGCCCGCGTAGGGCAGGAGGACGTAGGTGCCGCGGGCGAAGGGCCGGAGCCAGGGGAGGAGGCCCCAGTCGAGGGCCAGACCTGTGCCGTAGCCGAAGGTGGAGTAGAGGGGCTTGGATTGACCCGTGAGGGGGGCCGTGTAGGTGTCGAAGGGGAGGTAGAGTTCGCCGAGGGGCCGGAGGTAGAAGGGCTTGGCGTCCTCGGCGACCGAGGGAGGGGCCGCGAGGGTCGCGAAGACGACCCCCGCGAGGAGGACGAGGAGGGGAAGCGGTGGAGAAGAGTCCCGCCTTCCGGCCTCGTTCCTCATTCCCCCAGGTCCCAGGTCATGCCACCGCCGCGATCCGCGGCGGCCGCCGAGGCGCGGAGAGCCGATCCGACATCGACCTTCGATGAGAGGTAAGAATAGCGGTCGGCGAGGGAGGCGTCGAGGGCCCGGACCTTGGCGAAGAGGGCGTCGGCCGAGACGTAGTCGTCGAGCTCGTAGCGGGACCGGGCCAGGCCGATGAGGGCGGCCTTGTTGTCGGGGTTCTGCGCGAGGCTCTTCTCGAACCAGGTGGCCGCGGTCTCGTAGTCCTTGAGGAGGAAGGCGACATTGGCGAGATTGGCGACGGCGGGGGCGAAGGCGAGGGCGACGGCCTTCTCGAATTCCGACCGGGCCTTGTCGTAGATGCCGTACTGGGCGTAGAGGATGCCGAGGCTGTTGCGCTGCCGGCCCGTGCCGCCGTTCGACATGGAGGAGAGGATGCGCTGGGCCTTGGGCTCGACCTCGGTGGCGACGAAGCGGCCCAGGGCGTTCTCGAAGGCGAGATAGACCGCCTCCTCGGCGGGCTTCTGCGGTTTGAAGTCGACGTCGGCCAGGGAGATCGGCGTATAGGATTTCCAGGCCTCTTCGATGTGGATGAGGACGGGAGCCGGAGAGGCCGGCTGGGAGCGCCAGAGCTCGGCGCCGGCGATCCAGGCGCGGAGGAAGCCGTCACGGATCATCGAGGGGCGGAGCGGGACCCAGGCCCTTCCCCCCTCGAAGATGAAGTTGGCCGGCTGGGCGAAGCTCGTGCGGGCCTGGGCCTCGTTCATGTCGAGGGGGAAGGCGACGAGGACCTCCTCGGGCAGGGCGGCGACGGCCGCGGGGACGGCGACGGACTCGAGGGCCTCGGCGATGACGAGGGCGAGGGCGTCCGAGTCGCCGGACTTGTAGGAGAGGGTCTGGTAGGGGTACTGGATGTACGCCGCCTTCCCGGGCGCGGCGCGGGCGGAGGCGTAGGGGAGATTGGGGTCGGCGGCGTAAGAGAGGCCGAAGAGCCTGAGCCCCTCGAAGAGGCCCATGCCGTACTGGAGGTTCTTGTCGATCTCGGGGCGGGCGCGCAGACGGACGAGGCCCGCGAGGTACTTGGACAGCTCCAGCATCACCGGGTCCTGGGGCGAAACGAAGGCTCCGACGACGTCGGGGTCGGCCCAGGTCGCGGCGTTGCGGTTGTTGAAGACGATCGGGAGGGCCATGGTGCGCGTGCGCTTCGCGTCGAGGACCGCGTACTCGATCCTCACCTCGCCCTGGATCTTGGTCAGCTCGGTGAAGCCGAGGACCCGGTCGTTGAAAGCGGCGTAGATCGGCACCTCGACCTCCCCTCCCTGGCGGACGAGGGGGAAGATCGCGCAGGAGGCGGCCCGGGAGGTGTAGGCCCCGGCGGAAAAACTCACCTTGACGTCGCGGATCTCGGCCGACTCGCCGTTCTTGAGGACGAGGGTCGCGAGGGGCGTCTTCTCGCTCTTGTAGTAGGCGATCGGGAAGATCGGGCCCTCGGCGAGGGTCCGGATCCCGATCCCGGAACCGCGACCCAGACTGTCGAGGCCGAGGGAGAGTAGAAGGCCGGCCGATAGTCCCTTGTAGATGGGGTGGGCGAAGATGTCGCCCGCCGAGCCGAGAACCTGGGAATAGGAGGTCGAGCCGAGGAGCACGAGGCCGGGACTGAAGCGCCAGCCCAGCTCGCCCTGGACCTTCCAGTAGTAGCCGAGTCCCGGTTTGTCGGCGGAGGGCGAATCGATCCAGGAGAGGCCCCCGCCGCCGCCGCCTCGGATCATCAGCCTCGTGAGGGGATAGGCTTGGAGAGAAAGCCCGGCTCCCCCCTGGGCCGTGAAGAGGGCGCTGCCCGCCACCCCGTTGAGGGGGAGGCTCGAGATGCCCGTCTCGAGGTAGGGGGAGAGGAAGTCGAAGAGGCGGAGATCGGCCGTGAGTTCGAGGCCGAAGCCGGGCGAATAGAGGTCGAGCACCTTCCCGTCCTTGACGACCGAGGAGGGATTCCCGAGGGGAATCCTCAGCTCGGGACTGACGCGGAGTCCCAGGGGCGGGAGGGCGCCGAGAGGCGCGACGAGGGCCACGGTGGCAGCGAGGAGCCCGACCAAGCGGCTCCTCTGGAAGCCGACTTTCTTCATGCTACAATTCTAGCTCGCTCCGGGAGGGAGAGATAGCTTTGCGGGCGAAATTCCTCCATTTCCCCGACGGGTTGGCGGACCCCGGAGCGGGTGGGCGGGGATCCTTCCAGCCGGAATTCTTAGCGCAGTTGGCGCGCTTTTTGCATATGCTTGTCCCGATCCCCGAAAAGCCCTATTCTGAGCCCAGGGAAGCAGGCCATGAAGCGGCTTCCCGAGGAAGCGGAACGATGACGAGGACGAGAAAGAAGGCCGCCGCCTACCTCGGCAACGGCGCCAGCCTGGCGATAGACGGGGAGCTCTGCCTGGGCTGCGGGGATTGCCTCGAGGTCTGCCCCCACGAGGTCATCGAGCTCGAGGCGCGGCCCGCGGGCGGACGCCGGACCCCGGTCGCGGTCGTGGCTAGGCGGGGCGACTGCATGGAGTGCGGGGCCTGCGCGACGAACTGCCCGGCGGGCGCCATCGCCGTCAAGCCCGGGGTCGGCTGCGTCGCCGCCGTCATCAACGGCAAGTTGCGCGGCACCGAGCCGAACTGCGACTGCGGCGACGCGACCTCCTGCTGCTGAGATCCCGCCGCCGCCTCCGGCCTACCGCTCGGGCACCTGTTTGATGTTCTCCCTGAGGCTCGCGATGAATTTCGCCATCTCCTCGTGGTCCCGGTCGCGGATGATGTGGGCGAGGTAGGACAGCTTCGAGTTGATGAGCTCGAGCTGGCGGGGCACGTCGGGATTGAACATGATCTCGGTGAGGAGGCGGTCGTCCTCGGCGAGGAGGCCCCGCGCGATCGCGAGGTGCCGCTTGAAGTTGGTGCCGGGCGCGTCCTGGGGCTTCATGCAGGCCGCGAAGACCATGGTGCTCGCGAAGGGCGTCGCGAGGGAATAGGCCACGGTGCGGTCGTGCTCCGCGAAATCCTGCTCGAAGACCCTGATCCCGAGCCCCTCGTAGAGGGCGCGGAAGAACCCGAGACCGCGGCGGTCCGACTCGGTGATGAGGACGGCGCTCTCGCCCGAGAGATCGCGGATGTTGGCGAAGGTGGGCCCGAACATCGGATGGCTCGACACGAAGGGGCGACCGGCGGCCCGGTACCAGTCCGCGAGGCCCGTCTTGACGCTCGCGATGTCCGAGAGGATGCAGTCCTTCCCGAGGTAGGGGAGGACGCGGTCGAAGGCCGCGGTCGTGGCCCCGAGGCTCACGCAGTTGATGAAGAGCTCGGGGTCGAAGGCGCGGACCTCGGAGAGATCGAGGGCGCGCTGCACGCGGATGAAGTACTTCATCCGGGCGGGGTCCTCGTCGTGGACGAGGACCTGGTGGGAGAGGCAGAGCTCCTCGGTGAGCCAGGCGCCCATCCGACCGGTACCGAGAATGAATATCCGCATTGTTACAACCTCGTCTCGGTGTAGGATCCGAGGAGCCTGAAGCCCCTCGCGGCCGAAGCGGCCTTGCGCAGGGCCGAGGCGACCGCGGGATCGTCCTCGCGGCCCTCGAAGTCCACGAAGATGGCGTAGTCGCCCGGGGTGTCGGGGACGGACTCGATGCGCGTGAGATTGATCCCCGCGCCCGCGAAGATCTCGAGGACCGAGAAGAGGGCGCCGGCCTTGTCCGTGGCGTGGAAGACGGCCGAGCATTTCTCGGAGGAACCGAGGCTGCCCGGGGCGGGGACGCGGGCGCGGGCCCCGACCTCATCCCGGCGCGCGAGGACGAAGAAGCGCGTGCGGTTGTTCTCGGCGTCCTGGACGCCTTCCTTCAGGACCTCGAGGCCGTAGAGCTCGGCGGCCAGGCGGCTCGCGAGGGCGGCGGCGGCCCGGGGCCTCTCCTCGGCGATCATGCGGGCGGCGCCCGCGGTGTCGAAGTGGGGCAGGGGCTCGAGGTGGTTGCGCGCCAGGAAGCCCCGGCACTGGGAGAGGGCCTGGATGTGCGAATGCACCTGGCGGATCTCGCGATGGTCGGTGCCCGGGATGGCGACGAGGCAGTGGCGGACGGGGAGGTCGACCGCGGCGACGACCCGGAGATCGGCGTAGACGAGGATGGCGTTGACCGGCCCGACGAGGCCGCCGAGGGTGTTCTCGACGGGCACGATGCCGTAGTCGACCGTGCCCTCGCGGACGGCGTCGAAGACGTCGACGAACTCGCGGCAGGGGATGGCCGCGGCCTCCGCGTCCCAGCCCCGCGCGGCCACCTCGCTCCAGGCCCCGTGGTCGCCCTGGAAGGCGATGGTGATGAGGTCGCGGCCCTGGATGGCGCGGCTCTCGGCGATGATGGCCTCGTAGAGGGCGCCCGCGAAGGAGGGGGAGACGAGGCGGCGCGCGCTCCTCCTTGCCCTCGCGAGGACCTCGTCCTCGCGGGCGGAGTCCCGGGGCCCGTCCTTCTTGAAGACCTGGGTGAGCAGGGCCTTCTCCATCCTCTCCTCGAGGAGGATCAGGACGCGTTCGTCGATGCGGTCGATGTCGGTGCGGAGTTCCTCGAGGGTCATGGTCGCTCCTTGGCGTCGAAGGCGGGGTCGCGGGTGCGGGCCGCCAGGAATAGATCGGCGAGGACGAGGGCGAGGGAGGCCTCGAGGACGACGGCGGCCCTCAAGGCGATGCAGGCGTCGTGCCGGCCCTCGGCCTCGAGGGTGCCCAAGGCCCCGGCCGCGAAGTCCCAGGTGCGCTGGGCCCTCGCTATGGAGGAGGCGGGCTTGACCGCGACGCGGCAGACCAGCTCGTTGCCGTTGGTGATGCCGCCGTTCGCGCCCCCGGCCCCGTTTCTCGCGGTGGTGCCGGCGGCGTCGATGATCGGATCGTTGTGCTCGCTTCCCCGCATGCGGGCGGCCGCGAAACCGTCGCCGAACTCCACGCCGCGGACGCCGGGCACCGCGAAGAAGGCGTGGGCGGCCAGGGCCTCGACCGCGTCGAAGTAGGGCTCGCCGAGACCGGGGGGCAGGCCGGAGACGCGGAGTTCGACGAGGCCGCCGATGGAATCGCCCGCCTCGGCAGCCTCGCGGGCCGCCGCCTCGATGTCGGTCCGGCCCCCGGCCTCGAGGACCCTCGTGCCGAAGCTGACTCCGGGAAGGAGGAGCTTGGCCAGGGCCCCCGCCGCCACGAGGCCCGCGGTGACGCGACCCGAGAAGTGGCCGGAGCCCCGGGGATCGTTGGCCCCGCGGTAGCGGAGGCGCCCAGTCCAGTCGGCGTGCCCGGGCCTTGGCAGGACGGCGAAGCGCGAGTAGTCGGCGCTCCTCGTGTCGCCGTTCCTCAGTATTATGAGAATCGGCGTGCCCGTGGTCCTGCCCTCGAAGAGGCCCGAGAGGAATTCGGGGCTGTCCGCCTCGCGGCGGCCCGTCGTGCCGGGGGCTCCGGGGCGGCGGCGCGCCAGGTCCGTCTCGAGGTCGGCGGCGGTCAGGGCGATGCCCGGGGGGCAGCCGTCGACGAGGATGCCGACCGCGGGCCCGTGGGACTCGCCGAAGATCTCGACGCGGAAGAGGGTGCCGAAGCTGTTCATGGAGCCTCCATGAGGAAGGCCTCGAGGTCGGCCAGGGCCAGGGCGACGATCTCGACGCGGCCGAGGCCTTCGGGCAGGGCGAAGCGGAGATCGGCGCCGGCGCGTTTCTTGTCGGTGGCGAGGGCATCCGCCGCCCCGGCCCGCGCCGCCGGACCCGGGTCGCGTCCGGCCAGGGAGAAGGCCGCGGCGACCGAGGAGGGCAGGGCCCAGGCGTCGAGGAGGGCGAGCACGCGCGCGAGGTCGGCCGGAGCGAGGGCGCCGCGGGCCGCGGAGAGGCGGCAGGCCGTGGCGAGGCCGGCGGCGACCGCGTGGCCGTGGGGGATGCCGACCGTCGCCTCGAGGGCGTGTCCGAAGGTATGGCCGAGGTTGAGGAGGCGGCGCTCCCCCGCCTCGAGGGGATCGCGGGCGACGATGCCGGCCTTGACCGCCACCGAGTCGCCGACGAGGCGCTCGAGGAGGTCGCGGCCCCCCTCCTCCGCGGCGCGAGGCCTCCGGCCCCCGAGGCCCTCGAGGAAGGCGAAGGGCGCCTCGCCAGCGATCACCGCGTGCTTGATCACCTCGGCCATGCCCGAGGCGAACTCGGTGGGCGGGAGGCTGTCGAGGAAGGCCACGTCCATGAGGACAAGGCGGGGGGCGGCGAAGCTGCCGACGAGGTTCTTGCGGCCTCCGAGATCGATGCCTGTCTTGCCCCCGGTCGAGGCGTCGGCCATCGCGAGGAGGGTGGTGGGCACGTAGACTGAGGCGACGCCGCGGAGCCAGGTGGAGGCCGCGAAGCCCGCCAGGTCGCAGGTCGAGCCTCCGCCGAAGGCCACCACCGTCGCGTCGCGGTCGAGACCGGCCTCGAGAAAGGCCTCGTAGAGGGCCTCGAGGCCGCGAAGGTCCTTGGCCGCCTCGCCGGCGGGCACGACGGCCCGCGGCAGGCTTCCGAGCCGCCCGCCGTGGAGGGCGAGCACCGAGGCGTCGACGACGGCGAAGGCTCCCGCGCGGCCCAGGGTCTCGTCGAGGGCGCCCAGGAGTCCGACGCGGACGAGACTGCCCTCCGGGCCCGTTCCGGGGGGGCCGGGGACTCGGAATTCCATCTACTTGGTCCCTTCGTCCCCGAGCTCGTCCATGAAGGCCCTCATCCTGCGCAGCCTGTCCATGAGGCGGGCGAAGGCGGCCGGGTCGAGCTGCTGGTCCTTGTCGCTCTGGGCCGAGGCCGGGTCGATGTGCACCTCGATCTCGAGGCCGTCGACGCCGGCCGCCACGGCCGCGAGGCTCATCGGCCCGATCATCCCGAGGATGCCGGTGCCGTGGGAGGGATCGACGAGGATGGGGAGGTGGCTCGTAGCCCTGACCGCGGGGATCATGGAGAGGTCGAGAGTGTTGCGCGTATAGGTCTCGAAGGTGCGAATGCCGCGTTCGCAGAGGATCACCTTGTCGTTGCCTTCGGCCAGGATGTATTCCGCGCAATTGAGCCATTCCTCGAGGGTGCTGTGCATGCCGCGCTTCAGGAGGATGGGCTTGCCGGACTTGCCCGCCTCGCGGAGGAGGGAGAAGTTCTGCATGTTGCGCGCGCCGATCTGGAGGATGTCGGCGTACTCGCCCACCCAGGAGACGTCGCGCGTGTCGATGACCTCGGTGACGATGGGAAGGCCCGTCTCGCGCCTGGCCTTGTCGAGGATCTTGAGGCCCTTCAGGCCCAGGCCCTGGAAGGCGTAGGGGGAGGTCCGGGGCTTGAAGGCGCCGCCGCGCAGCATGGCGGCCCCCGCTTCCTTCACGGCCACCGCCGTCCTCAAGGTCTGCTCTTCGCTCTCGACCGAGCAGGGGCCGGCGATGACGACGAGGCCCTCGCCGATCCTGACGCCGGCCACTTCGATCACGCTGCGCGCCCCCCCGGGGCGGGCGCCGGCCAGCTTGAGATTCTTCATGCTTTTCTCCTTCGACTCTTCCGGCCCTCGCGGCGCCGCCCGCGAGGGCCATGGAAAGTACCTACCCCAAGGCCTCCTTCGTGTCCACAGCTTCCGGTGTCTTTCGGACTGTTTTCTCGCATAAGAACGCGCCTGTCCGGGTCGACGTTTCGATCCGTGAAATCGAGCTCGTTTCGCGGCCGAGACTCAGGGCACCGCGACTAGTTCGGGGCGGCGCGACCTCGACCTCGCTCCGGCCTCGTCTTCGAGGGCGGGCTCGTCGACGTAGGCGAGCCATTCGCGGTTCCTCGGGCCGGCGCCGCGCACCGTCGAATGGAAGGCCTTCTGCAGGGCCCGCGTCACCGGCCCCATCGAGCCCGAACCGATGACACGGAAGTCGATCTCGCGGAGGGCGACGACCTCGGCGGCCGTGCCGCAGACGAAGACCTCGTCGGCGACATAGAGCTGGTCGCGGGAGAGGGGTGTCTCGACGACTTCGATGCCGAGGTCGCGGGCGACGGCGATGAGGGAGTCGCGGGTGATGCCCTCGAGGATGTCCGAGGTGTCGGGGGTGAAGAGCCTGTCCCCGCGCACGACGAAGAGATTCTCCCCTGTGCACTCGGCGACGAAGCCCTGGGGATCTAGCATGATGGCCTCGTCGAAGCCGAGGCGCACGGACTCGGTCTTCGCGAGGAAGGAGTTCGAGTAGTTGCCGGAGGTCTTGGCCTTGGTCATCGTCACGTTGGGGTGGTGGCGCGTGAAGGAGGAGACGTTGGCGCGGACGCCGCGCTCCATGGCCTCGGCGCCGAGGTAGTTGTTCCATTCCCAGGCCGCGATGCCGAGATGGGGCTTGCCCGCGTCGACGTTGAGGTTCCAGCCGCCCTCGGCCAGGTAGAGGAGGGGCCTCACGTAGCATTCGGAGAAGCCGTTGGCCCTCACCGTGTCCTTGAAGGCCTCGACGAGCTCCCCCGCCTCCCAGGGGAGGTTCCGGAAGCCGAAGATCCGGGCCGAGTCGAGAAGCCGGCTCGCGTGCTCCCGGGCCCGGAAGATCGCGGGGCCGCGGTCGGTCGCGTAGGAGCGGATGCCCTCGAAGACGGCGGCCCCGTAATGCAGGGCCGGCGTGAGGAAGTGGAAGGTGGCCTTCTCGAAGTCGACGAGCTTGCCGTCCATCCAGACGTATTTCGATTCCATACCCATGATGTCCTCCGGATTGTCGCGGGGTGATGCGGCGCGGGGCCGTGTCGGGCGGGGTGGAGGCTCCCCCGCCTGCCCGGCTATGTGGCGGGGGAGCCGCTAAGGAGCGAGGCGATGACGAGGAGGAGGCCGCCGAAGGGGCTGCGGAGGGGGAGGGTGGAAGGGCGCCTCATTCGCGCCGGTCCTTCTGGGCGGGGAAGGTCCGCCTCCAGGCGCCGGCCTCGGCGGGATCGAACTCCACCGAATAGGCTCCCTCGGCCGAGCCGCAGTCGAGGAGGGCCCTGCCCTGGGGATCGATGAGGGCTGAGTCGCCCGAGTACTCGACCCCGGGTTCCTTCCCCGTGCGGTTGACGCCGATCACGAAGGCCTGGTTCTCGACGGCGCGGGCGCGGAGGAGGGTCTTCCAATGCTCGGCGCGCTTCCCGCCCCAGGCGGCGATGACGCAATAGGCCTCGACCTCGGGGGCCTCGGGCCAGAAGTGGTAGGGGAAGCGGAGGTCGTAGCAGATGGCCTGGGCCACGCGGAGATCGCCCACGCGATAGGCCGAACGACGGCTCCCGGCCTCGTAGTGCCGGTCCTCGCCCGAGAAGGAGAAGAGGTGGCGCTTCTCGTAGGTCGCGACGATGTCGCCCTGCGGGCCGAAGGCGAGGGCGGTGTTCCGGCCATCGAGGACGGCGCCGACGGTGATGAAGCAGGCGCGGTCCCGCGCGAGAGCGGCGAAGAAGGCCAGATCGTCGCGATCCCAGGTCGAGGCGCCGCGGTCCATGGTGAAGCCGGAGAGGGCCATCTCGGGGAGGACGATCCAGTCGGTTTCGAGGCCGGCGACGAGGGCCGCGACGCGCTCCCGGTTCGCCCGCCGGTCCTCCCAGACCGGCGCCGTCTGGAGGAGGGTGGCCTTCATTGCCTGCCCCCTCGCGCGCGGAGCTTCCCTCCCCGGACGGGGCATCCGGCGGCGCGGGGAGGCGCGGGCCGGCGACGATGACGCTCGAGGTTGTGACGCATGGTCTCTGCCCTCGACGCTAGCACCGCGTCAAAACCGGGGTCAACGCGGGGCGGGGGGAAAAAATCTCGTAGCTACGATGATTTTTCCCCCGAGCCGCCGCGCGGCTCTCCGGCGGGGCGCCTCCGGGTTCGATTCGCGACACGGCCGTTTCACCGGCTGAGTTCCGGCGAACTCCCGTTTCAGCGGGCGAGGGAACGGGCCACCCGGACGATGTCCGCGTAGACCCCGCCCGCCGTCACCGCGGCGCCGGCCCCGGGTCCACGCACCACGAGGGGCATCGTGGAATAGCGCTCGGTCGTGAAGGCGACCACGTTCTCGGCGTCATGGAGGCCGTAGAGGGGGCTCTCGGGCCCAACCTCGCGGAGTCCGAGGCTTATGCCCTCCTTGTCGATGGTCGCGGCGTAGACGAGGCCGCGCCCGAGGCCGCGCGCCCGGTCGAAGCGCGAGCGGAAGTCGCTCTCGTCCTCGTCGAGGCGGGCGTAGAGGGCGGCCAGGCTCGTGGACTCGAGGCTGGCCTTCGAGACCACGGGCTCGATCGCGATGTCCGCGAATTCGAAGGTGAGTCCGGCCTCGCGGGCGAGGATGAGGGCCTTGCGCGCGAAGTCGGTGGCCGCGAGGTCCTCCCGAGGGTCGGGCTCGGTGTAACCGAGCTCCCGGGCCTTCCGCACGAGTCGGGCCAGGGTCGTGGTTTCGTCGTAATTGGCGATGATGTAGCCGATAGTCCCCGAGAGCATGGCCTCCATGCGGATCACGCGATCCCCGGAAACGAGGAGGTCGGAAAGGGTGGAGAGGAGGGGAAGGCCGGCGCCCACCGTCGTCTCGTAGAGATAGGGGGTCCCCGAGCCCCGGGAGGCCTCGACGATGTCCTCGCGGGCGGCGGAGGCGCCCGAATTCCCCTTCTTGTTGGGCGTGACGACGGCCACGGAGGAGCGGAGGAGTCCGGCGTAGAGCCGCGGCGGATCCTCGGAGGCCGTGCAGTCCACGAAGACCGAGTTGGGCAGCCCGAGCTCGCGGGCACGGGCCGCGAAGGCGGGGAGGCCCGTCTCCTCGCCCTGGGCCTCGAGGGCCCCGCGCCAGTCCTCGAGGTCGATGCCCCCCTCGCGGACCAGGGCCTTCCTGCGGTCGGCGACGCCGATGACGTTGACGCGCACCGAGTAGTCGCGGAAGAGGAGGGTCCGGTTGCGGCGGATCTGGTCGAGGAGGGTTCCGCCCACGAGGCCGTGGCCGGCCAGGAAGACGTTGACCGTCTTGGTGCCCGCGAGGAAGAAGGCCTCGTGCACGGCCCTGAGGGCCTTGGCCTCGTCGGCCTCGTCGATGACGGCCGAGACGTTGAGCTCGCTCGAGCCCTGGGAGATGGCCGACACGTTGATGCCCGAGGCGCCGAGGGCGTGGAAGATGCGGCCCGAGATGCCCGGCGTGCGCTTCATCCTCTCGCCCACCACGGCGAGGATGGCCTTGCCGTCCTCGCGGAGGGGCCGGCCGATGCGGCCGTCGGCGATCTCGGCGGCGAACTCCTCGCCTATCGCCTCGAGGGCGGGCGCCGCGTCGGCGGGCATGACGGCGAAGCAGATCGAGCGCTCGCTCGAGGCCTGCGAGATCAGGATGATGTTGATGGAGCGGCGGGCCAGGCAGCCGAAGAGGCGCGCGGCCACGCCGGCCACGCCCATCATGCCGGGTCCCTGCACGAGGATGACCGAGGTCGGAGCGATCGAGGAGATGCCGCGGACCGGATAGCGCGAGGGCGGGGCGTCGAAGGAGATGGTCGTGCCCGCGAAGGAGGGATTGAAGCTGTTGCGGATGCGGATCGGGATGCCCCGGTCGAGGGCCGGCTGGATGGTCGGGGGGTAGATCACCTTGGCCCCGAAGTGCGAGAGCTCCATGGCCTCGTCGTAATTGAGGGATTCGATGGGGAAGGCGTCGGCGACCTTGCGCGGGTCGGCGGTGAGGATGCCGTCCACGTCGGTCCAGATCTCCAGCTCCTCGGCCTCGAGGGCGGCTGCGAGGATGGCGGCGCTGTAGTCCGAGCCGCCGCGGCCGAGGGTGACGGTCTCGCCGCGCTCGGTGGCCGCGATGAAACCCGTGACGACGGGCAGGATCGCCTTTTCGCCGTGGAGGAGGGGCTCGAGGAGGGCGGCGACCTTCCGCTCGGTGGGGCCGCGGAGGGGTCGCGCCGACCCGAAGGCTCCCTCGGCGACGATCATCTCCCGCGCGTCGATGGCCGCGGCCGCGATGCCGAGTTCGCGGAATGCCGAGGCGACGATGGCGGCCGAGAGGCGCTCCCCGAAACTCATGAGGAGGTCGAGGCTGCGCGGCGAGAGTTCGTGGAGGAGGGCGACGCCCGAGAGGAGGCCGCGGAGTTCGACGAAGAGGGGATCGATGGCCTCGGCCGCGGCGAGGGCCCGGGGGCCGGTGCAGAGCCCCGCCAGGGTCTCGCGGTGCCTTTCGACGAGGGCCTCGCAGCTTCGCGCCCAGGCCCCGGGATCGTCCTCGGTCGGGAAGGCCGCCTCGCGAGCGGCGGCGATGATCGAGTCGGTGACGCCCGAGAGGGCCGAGACGACGAGGACGGCGCCAGGCCTGCCGAGGACGATGTCGGCCATCCTGCGGATGGCCTCGGGGCTGCCGACGGAACTTCCGCCGAACTTCAGCACTTTCACCCGGTATCTCCATGAAGCATGAATGCGCGATAGTAGTCGGCCCGGAGGGGAGGGTCAAGGACGGACTCCGGCCCGCGATCCGGCCGCGTCTTGCCCTTGCCCGAGGCTTCGGGATACGATCGGCCATGCAACTGGACATCAACCCCCGCGGCAACGGCGCCTGCCCCCTGTGCCGCCGCCTGCCCGATTGCCGGATCAGGAAGCTCCTCGTCGAATCCGTGGCCTCCCTCCACGACTCGAGCGGTACGGGCATGGAGATAGCCCTCTACACCTGCCCCTCCTTCAGCGAGAAGGACCGCCCGTGATCGACCGCCTCGAGGCCCTCTCGGCCCGCTTCGCCGAGCTCGACCAGATCCTCGCCGATCCCGGCATAGCCCGCGACCAGGGGCGCTACCGCGAGCTCATGCGCGAACGCTCGCGCCTCGCCGTGATCGACGCGACCTTCCGCGACTACAAGTCCGTGCTCGAGGGCATCGAGGGCTCGAAGGGCATCGTCCGCGAGGAGACCGACGTCGAGATGCGCGAGCTGGCCCGCGAGGAGCTCCGCGGCCTCGAGACGCGGCGCGAGGCCCTCGACGCCCGGCTCCGCGAACTCCTCGTGCCCCGCGATCCCCTGGCCGACAAGTCGGTCATCGTGGAGATCCGCGCGGGCACCGGGGGCGAGGAGGCCGCCCTCTTCGCCGAGGACCTCTATCGCATGTACGCCCGCTACGCCGACGTCCGCGGCTGGAAGGTCGAGATCCTCGAGTCCAGCGAGACCGAGCTCGGCGGCTTCCGCGAGGTCGTCTTCTCGATGAACGGCGACTCCGTCTACGAGCGCCTGCGCTGGGAGTCCGGCGTCCATCGCGTCCAGCGCGTCCCGGCCACCGAGGCCTCGGGGCGCATCCACACGAGCGCCGTCACCGTGGCCGTCCTCCCCGAGATGGAGGAGACCGAGGTGGACATCCGCGACCAGGACCTCCGCATCGACGTGATGCGCGCTGGCGGGCCCGGCGGCCAGAGCGTCAACACCACCGACTCGGCGGTGCGCATCACCCACATCCCCTCGGGCCTCGTCGTCCACTGCCAGGACGAGAAGAGCCAGATCAAGAACAAGGCCAAGGCGATGCGCATCCTCCGCGCCCGCCTCTTCGAGCTCGAGGACGGCAAGCGCCAGGCCGAACGGGCCGCCGAACGCAAGAGCATGGTCGGCTCGGGCGACCGCTCCGAGCGCATCCGCACCTACAACTTCCCTCAGAACCGCCTCACCGACCATCGCATCGACCTCACCCTCTACAAGCTCGAGCTCTGCATGCAGGGCGACATCGAGGAACTCGTCGACGCCCTCGTCCTCCACGCGCGGGAGGAGTCGCTCCGCACGGGCGGGGAGAAGGGCTAGGATCGTGACGCGCGGCGAGGCCCTGCGCGAGGGGGCCGGAAGGGTCGCCCCCGTCTCCGGCACGCCCGCCCTCGACGCCGCCCTCATCCTCGCCTGCGTCCTCGGCCTCTCCCGCGAGGGCCTCCTCGCGAGCCGCGGCGAGACTCTGGAGGAGTCCGATCTGGCGCGCTTCCGAGAGGGGATCGGGCGCCGCGCGAGCGGCAGCCCCGTCGCCTACCTGATCGGCCGCAAGGAATTCTGGTCGCGCGACTTCGAGGTCTGTCCGGCCGTCCTCGTCCCCCGGCCCGACACCGAGCTCCTCGTCGAGCTCGCGCTCGAGCGCGGGGACGCCGCCGAGGCGACCCTCGGCCGTCCTCTCCGCGCCCACGAGTGCTGCGTCGGCTCGGGCGCCGTCGCGGTGAGCCTCGCCGCCGAGAGGCCCGCCTGGCAGGTCTCGGCCAGCGATCTCTCCCCCGCGGCCCTCGAGGTCGCGCGCGGGAACGTCGCCCGCCTCCTTCCGACCTCGCGCCCCGGCGGCGCCCTCGGGACGGCCCTCTCCGACCTCCTTTCCTCCGTCGCCGCGCCCGAGGGCGGCTTCGACCTCATCATCGCCAATCCGCCCTACGTCGAGAGCCCCCTGGCCGCCGAACTCGCCGCCGCCTGGGGCGAGCCCCTCCTCGCCCTCGACGGAGGGCCCGACGGGCTCGACCTCGTCCGTCGCCTCGTCCCCGAGGCCGTCCCCCGCCTGGCCCGGGGGGGCTGGCTCCTCCTCGAGGCCGATCCCGCCCAGGCCCGGGCGGCGCGGGACCTCTTCGCCGCCGCGGGCCTCGAGGGCGTCGAGACGAGGCGCGATCTCGGCGGCCTCGAGCGCGTGACCCTGGGGCGCCGACCTTGACCTCGCCGACCGAGGCCAGGGCCGCCTTCCTTCCCCTCGTGAAGGGAGCCTTCGCGGAACCTGAGGCGGGGCGCGTCCTCGGGGCCCTCGAGTTCGCCGTCGAACGGAGCGGCGCGGCCCTCCGCGCCTCGGGCGAGCCGGCCTGGATGCACGACCTCCGCGTCGCGACCACCCTCGTCGAGCTCGGCATGGACGCCGACTCGGTGGTGGCCGGCCTCCTGCACGACCTGCCCGCCGCCGGCGGCTCCGCCGTCGAAGCCGAGGAAGGGGAGGTCCACCCCGCCCGCAAGAAGACCCCGAGGGCGAAACAGGGGGCCAAGGCCGCCGAGGGCGAGGCCCGGGGAGCCGTGGCCGAGATCGCGGAGGGCTACGGGCCCGATGTCGCCCTGATCGTCGAGGGAGTCTCCCGCCTCGCCGCCATCCGCGCCCGCAACAAGACCGTGCACGCCGCCGAGGGCATCCGCAAGATGCTCTTCGCGATGACCCGCGACCTCCGTGTCATCATCGTCAAGCTCGCCGACAAGCTGGACAGCATGCGGACCCTGCGCTGGCTCCCCGAGGACCGCCAGAAGCTCATAGCGACCGAGTGCCTCGACATCTACGCGCCCCTGGCCGACCGCCTCGGCGTCAGCTGGATCAAGGACGAATTCGAGGATCTCTCGCTCAAGGTCCTGAACCGCGAGGCCTTCGACCAGATCAAGGCCATCGTCGCGGCGAAGAAGGGCGAGCGCGAGGGCTTCCTCGCGAAGGTCGAGGCCACCGTCCTCGAGGCCGCCAGGGCCGAGGGCGTCGAGGTCGAGGTCAACGCGCGGGCCAAGCACTTCTACTCGATCTACCAGAAGATGCGGAAGCGGGCCAAGGGGGCGGAGGAACTCTACGACCTCTTCGGGGTCCGCCTCGTATGCGCCACCGAGGCCGAGTGCTACGCCCTCCTGGGCCTCGTGCACCGGCTCTGGAAGCCCATCGAGGGGCGCTTCAAGGACTATGTCGCGATGCCCAAGGCCAACGGGTACCGCAGCCTCCACACCACGGTCATGTGCTTCGAGGGCCGTCTCCTCGAGGTGCAGATCCGCACCCGCGACATGCACCGCGTGGCAGAGTACGGCGTCGCCTCGCACTGGCTCTACAAGAAGGGCACGAGCGCCGAGATGCCCCGGCCCGAGGACCTCGGCATCGTCAACCGCCTCAAGGAGTGGTCGGCCTTCCTCTCCGCGGGCTCGGACTTCCTCGAGGAGATCAAGCGCGAGCTCCTGAAAGACTCCATCTTCGTGTTCACGCCCCTCGGCGACGTCATCGAACTTCCCGCCGGCGCCGGCCCCCTCGACTTCGCCTTCGCCATCCACAGCGACGTGGGCCTGCGCTGCGTGGGAGCCAAGGCCGACGGCCTCATCGTCCCCCTCGACGGCGAGCTCCGCAACACCCAGGTCGTCGAGATCCTCACCTCCCCCGCCGCCCATCCCACGATGAACTGGCTCTCCCTCGCGAAGACGAACAAGGCCCGGTCCAAGATCCGCTCCTGGCTCGTGCAGTCGGGGCAGGTCGTCGCGATCGAAAAGAACATAGTTGCGAAGAACATTCAGGCCGGCCGCGGGGACAGGGGAGCCCAGGGCCACGGCCCGGGGGCGGTCCACGAGGGCGAGGAGAGGCGGATCGAGACCGAGGTGCGTCCCGGCCTTGCGACCCGGAGCCCCGCGACGCCCGCCGAGGACGGGAGCGTCGAGTTCCGGAACTACGCCCCGGGCGAGGAGGTGCGCAACGAGAAGGCCGGCGTCGACATCGGCGGCCAGCGGGGCCTCGTCATCCGCATCGCGGGCTGCTGCCGCCCCGTGACCGGGGACGCGATCGCGGGCTACGTCTCGCGGGGGCGCGGCATCATCGTGCACCGCGCCGACTGCCGCACCCTGGCCGCCATCCCCGACTTCGCCGAGCGCGGCATCGACGTCTCCTGGGAGGCCTTCTCCTCCTTCGTCACCGCCCGCTTCCGCCTCGTCGCGCGCCGCAGCCCCGACCTCTTCTCCGAGATCGAGGCGGCCGTTCGCAAGTTCCACGGCCATCTCCGCGAGGGCAAGTTGGGCGAGCGAGGGGACGGGACCTGGGAGGGCAGCTTCACGATGGAAGTCGAGAGGCGCGAGGACCTGAAGCGCGTCCTCAAGGCCGTCAGGGGCATCCCGACGGTGATCGGCATCGAGGAGAGCTGAAGCCCCGGAGCTCTCCCTCAGGACGCGGCCTTGGATCCGCGCGGCCGGGCCGCGAGGCTTCAGGGCCCCGGGCTTCGAGGGAGGCCGGCCTCGAGGGCGGCCGTCCGGCGGAAGGGCCCGGCCCCGTCTCCCCCGCTCCTGAGATCCTCGGCCATCGCGAGGACGAGGGACAGGGGGGAGCTTCCCTCGAAGAGTCGGGCGAGGGTCTCGAGTCCCTCCAGCTTCCCGCCGGCCTCCGCCGCGATCCCCCTGTCCCCCGCCCCCATCACCGCCCTCGAGTCCGGCGCCGCGCCGACCGCGTCCGGGCCCGGGGCGGCCTCCGAGGCCAGGCCGGCGGCCCCCTTGGCGGCCGCGAGCGAGGCGAGGCCCTCGCGCAGGGCCGCGACCGCCTCGCCTCCGAAGCCGCCGGCTCCGGCGACGTAGGGGACGATCGAGCGCCCTCGCGCGAGCCAGAAGGAACGGACGAGGGAGGTATCGAGGGAACGGAGGCTCGCCTCGCTCCCGAAGGGACCGGAGCCGGCGCGGTCGCGGCCCAGTTCGGCCTCGCGCAGCTTCCGGCGGAGGTCGAGGAGGAGGGCCTGGAATACCGCCTCCGGAGGATCGGCCGCGAGGAAGTAGGGCGAGGCGAGGGCCGTGAAGAGGGAGCCGAGGGAGGACGCGAGAAGGTCTCCGGGGCCCTCGATCAGGATGCCGAGGTCGGCCCTCGAGGGGGCCAGGAGGCCGAAGGCGAGTCCCCTGCCCGTGGGATCCAGGCCTCGGCTCCGGGAAGCCAGGTCATCCGCGATGAGGGCGAGGCCGAGGGCGGCCCTCCCCGCCGTCCTCTCCGTCTCGTCCCGGGCGAGGCCGGGAAAGACGAGGACCAGGGCTGTCATCCCCCGGCCTTCGCGGGGCCAGAGGGCCAGGCGGGTCCTCCCTCCGCCCCTGCCGATGGGCTCGAGGACCAGGGAGGCGAGGGCGCGCGCACCGAAGCCGGGGGAGGGCGTCGCGAGGGGGGGAGGGACGGAGGAGGGCGTGGAGGATTCGGGACGCGGCGGCGAAGGAGGGAGGATCGCGACCGCCGGGGCCGCGGGTTTCGGCGAAGGAGCCTCGGCGACCTCGGCCCCGCCGGCGCCCGCGACCCCCGGCGAGGGCCCCTGTCTTCCCTCGGCGGCGACGAGGGGCGCCCCGGCCGGCCCCTCTCCGCGAGGAGGAGGGGGCGAGCTCGCGCAGGAACCGAGAAGGAGGGCGGCCAGGGCCAGGGCGGCGGCTACCTTCGCGGTAGCGGCAGTCGCGGCGATCGCCGCGGAGAATCCGCGCTTCATGGAGACTTCGATTCCCCGGTCAGGGTCCGGGAATCCGACCCTAGCGGCCCTGCCACCAGAAGGCGGACAGGGGCTTCAGGGCATCGAAGCCGCCGTCGACCAGGAAACGGGACTCCCGATCGTAGTCGGCCGGGTTGAGACGGAGGGCCACGACCTCGAGATTGCGCAGGATCCAGTTGTCGACGACGGCGACGACATCCTTGAGCCCGAGGGCCGCGACCTTGGTGTCCAGGTCGAGGTACCAATCGGCGTCGGCCGAGGTGAGGGCGAAGTCGATCTCGGCCGCCCGGCCGTCGACGCTTTCGAGGGCCGCCTTCCGGTCGGCGAGGAGGCAGGCCCGGGCGGCGTCGAGCTCCGCCGCGGAGAAATAGCCCGGGTCCGTCCTCATGGCGAGGATCTCGTTCCCCCTGAAGGTTTCCTTGAAGGCGCGCACCCTCGAGAGGAGGAGGCCCGGTTTCTCGATGTCGAGGGCCGCGTAGATGCTGAGGAGGGCGCCGTCCCGCTGGCTGACGTGGGTGACGCGGAGGGTGTCGGGGGCGTGGAGGAAGGGGAGGGCCTTCGCCATCGCCTTGCCGAAACGGCCCTCGGGGACGCCGAGGAGGTAGGTCCAGAGATCGGCGGCGAGGCTCGAGGTGGCGTCGGTGGCGAGGTCGGGCCCCCGGTAGCGGATCTCGGCCAGGGCCAGACCCTCGGGGACGGAGGGATCCGGGAGGAAGAACCAGGTGGGCCGGCCGGCCCCGAGCTTGGGCTGGGGCGGGAGGGGGGTCTTCCAGGGCGAGGCCGCGGCCGGCCAGGAGGCGAAGGCCGTCTTGGCGGTCGCGAGGACGGCGGCCGCGTCGACATCGCCGACGACCACGAGGGTGGCGTTTCCGGGGACCAGCCAGGCGTTTTTCAGCCGCAGGAGGGACTCGGCATCGGCCGCTGCGACCGAGGCGGGGCTCCCCGTCGGGTCGCGGCGCCAGGGATACTTGGGGAAGAGCTGCTTGGTCATCGCGGCTTCATAGAGCTTGGCGGGATCCGCGAGCTGGTCCCCGGCCTCGGCGGCCACCACCGACTTGGCCGCGGCGACGTCGGCCTGGGTGAAGCCTTCCTTCATCGGGATGCGGGCCCAGAGCCCGATGCCGGCCGCCGTGTCGGCGGCATGGACCTTCATCCGGAAAATCAGGGACTCGGGTGAGGTCTCGCCGTTCCAGGAGAGGGGAACCAGGGCCCCGACCCCCGCCGCGATCGATGAGGGGCCCCCGGCCTCGAGAAGGAGGTGCTCGAGGACATGGAAGTGGCCGGCCGTCGCGGCCTGCTGGGAGAGGCCCCCTGCCCTGAACACCAGATCGATGCGGGCGAAGGGCGTGGCATGGTCTTCGGCGACGATGACGTCGAGGCCGTTGCCCAGGCGCGTCCTCGTCCAGGTCTCCGCGGCCCCGGCTTCCGGAAGCAGGGCGAGGAGCGCGGCTCCGAGGAATAGCGCTGCGACGATTCTTCCCATGCGACGGCACCCTTTCTTGCGGGGACCCGAGGTCCGGCCCCTCTTGTTTGATTGCTATGTGCCTTTTGATCCTAGAGAGAGACCCCGACCCTGTCAACCTCGCGGGTACCTCGGAATTCGCGGGCGGGTCGGGAATTGACAGCGTGAGGGGCCGCGGGCTAGAGTTCAGCCTTCGCGGGACGGCCTGCCTTCGGCATGAAAAGCATTGGTACGACGAAGCTCCGCTTCGTCGCGCGAAGGCTG
>Ga0334722_10002091_pt1 | contig 23202 bp, 22 predicted proteins | sample C3_bottom_MG_FD_207210 | JGI IMG/M metagenome (GOLD analysis project Ga0334722, IMG submission 207210) | Sediment microbial communities from Yellowstone Lake, YNP, Wyoming, USA - C3_bottom | ecosystem: Environmental > Aquatic > Freshwater > Lake > Sediment | place: USA: Wyoming | collected... | reverse complement strand
CAGCCCCTAGGGTCTCCCCCCCAGCCGGGGGGTCTGGCCTTCCGGCCAGACCCCGGTTTACCGGTGGCCGGATGAGCGCCGGGTATCTGCTGCTCGAGGACGGCGTCGTGTTCCGCGGGCGTTCCGTCGCAGCCGACGGTGCCGCGTTCGGCGAGGCCGTCTTCACGACTGCGATGACCGGATATCAGGAGACGGTCACCGACCCGAGCTACGCCGAGCAGCTGGTCTGCTTCACGGCTCCAATGGTCGGGAACTACGGCGTCGACCCGATCCGGGACGAATCGGACCGGCCGCACGCGAAGGCGGTGCTCATGCGCCGCTGCAGTGGGTTCGAGTGGGCGGACTGGCTCGCGGATCGCGGCATCGTCGCGCTCGACGAGATCGATACGCGAGCCCTCGTCCTTCGCCTCCGCTCCGAGGGGGCAATGCGCGCCGTCGTGGTCGCGGACGAGGGTGCGCTCCCGGTCGACCGTGCCCTGGAACAGGTTCTCGCGCAGCCGGGCATGGAGGGTCGTGGCCTGGTCGACCAGGTCTCGCCCGCCGAGTCGTACGTGTACTCGGAGACGGGGAGGGTCCGCATCGCGCTCGTCGACTACGGGACGAAACGCTCGATCCTGCGGCGTCTCGAGGCGGCCGGCGCCGCAGTCACCGTGCACCCGCCGACGGTCGACGCCGACGAGCTCGCGGGCTACGACGGCGTGCTGCTGGCGAACGGCCCCGGCGACCCCGAGCCTCTCCGCGACGAGGTCGAGCAGATCGAGCGGCTCCTCGGGCGGACACCTGTCCTCGGTATCTGCCTGGGGCATCAGCTGCTCGGGCTCGCGACGGGGCACGCGACGTACAAGCTGCCTTTCGGTCACCGTGGCGCCAACCACCCGGTGCTCGAGCGCTCGACCGGCCGGGTGCTCGTGACGAGCCAGAACCACGGCTTCGCGGTCAGGGCGAGCGACGCCGTCGAGGCTGCGTACATTTCGCTCTACGACGGCACGGTCGAGGGATTCGACTTCCCCGAGTTGCGCGCGCGGTCAGTCCAGTTCCACCCCGAGGCCAGCCCGGGGACGCACGACGCGTACCCGATTCTCGAGCGCTGGGTCGACGAGCTCGCGGCCGGAGTCCCCGTCTAGTGCCCGCGCGGAGGGACATCCATTCGATCTGCGTGATCGGCTCCGGCCCAATCGTGATCGGGCAGGCATGTGAGTTCGACTACGCCGGCTGCCAGGCGCTGAAGGTCCTGCGGGAGGACGGCTACCGAACCATCGTCGTCAACTCGAACCCGGCGACGATCATGACCGACCCGGGCTTCGCCGACCGGACCTATATCGAGCCGCTCGACCTCGAGGGCGTCGCAGACGTGCTTCGCCGCGAGCGACCCGACGCCCTGTTGCCCACCCTGGGCGGCCAGACGGCGCTCAATCTCGCCGTCGAACTGCAGGAGGCGGGAATCCTCGAGGAGCTGGGCGTCGAGCTGCTCGGCGCTCCGGTCGAGGTGATCCGCCGGGCCGAGGATCGCGAGCTGTTCCGCGGCGCCGTCCAAAGCTGCGACCTCGAGGTGCCGGCCTCCCGGATCGTGACCTCGCTCGCCGAGCTCGACGGCACTCCCGCGCCGGCGGTCGTGCGGCCCGCGTTCACGCTCGGGGGCCACGGCGGCGGTTTCGCCGAGACGACCGTTGAGCTGCGCGCGCAGGTCGAGCGAGGACTCCGCGAGAGCCCGATCGGCCAGGTGCTCGTGGAGGAATCCGTGCGTGGCTGGGACGAGTTCGAGCTCGAGGTGATCCGCGACTCGGCCGACAACGTCGTCGTCGTCTGCTTGATCGAGAACCTCGATCCGATGGGGGTGCACACGGGGGACTCGGTGACGGTCGCGCCGCAGATGACGCTCTCCGACGAGGCGTACCAGGAGCTGCGCGACGCCGCGGCGGCCGTGATCCGGGCGGTAGGCGTCGAGACCGGCGGCTCGAACATCCAGTTCGCACGAGACCGCGGGACGGGCGAGCTCCGCGTGATCGAGATGAACCCGCGCGTGTCTCGCTCGTCGGCGCTGGCATCGAAGGCGACCGGCTACCCGATCGCCAAGGTGGCTGCCAAGCTCGCCGTCGGCTACACGCTCGACGAGATCCCGAACGACTTGACGAAGACGACCCCTGCCAGCTTCGAGCCGACGCTCGATTACGTGGTCGTCAAGTTCCCACGTTTCGCGTTCGAGAAGTTCCCGGGTGCCGAGCAAAAGCTCGGCACCCAAATGAAGTCCGTCGGGGAGGCGATGGGAATAGGCCGGACTTTCAGCGAGGCATTCCTGAAAGCGTTCGGATCGCGAGAGCTCGATCCCGGGGCCCCGAGTCCGTGGGCGACGCTCGACGACATCCCGGATGGAGTGCACCCATGGTTTCTCGAGCAGATCCTTAGTGCGCAGCGTGAGCTGCGCACCGGGGACATCTGGCGCGCGAAGCGCGCCGGGTGGGGCGACGACTCGATCGGCGCCGCTTGGGGGATCGCCGCGCCCGACCTACGTGCGCGACGGCTCGCCGAAGGCGTCCGTCCCTCGTACCGCCGCGTCGACTCCTGCGCCGGAGAGGTCGAGGCTGCCTCGAACTACTACTACTCCACCTGGGGCGAGGCGGACGAGGACCTGCCGCCTGCGACGAGGCCGCGCGTCGTCATCATCGGCTCCGGGCCGAACCGGATCGGGCAGGGCATCGAGTTCGACTACTGCTGCGTCCACGCGGTGCAGACGTTCCGGCGCCTCGGCTACGAGGCGGTGATGATCAACTGCAACCCGGAGACGGTCTCCACCGACTACGACACGTCGGATCGGCTCTACTTCGAGCCGCTCTCGCCCGAGGAAGTGCTCGCGGTTCTCGATCGCGAGCAACCCCTCGGCGTCGTGACCCAGTTCGGTGGCCAGACACCCCTGCGTCTCGCGAAGTGGATCGAGGGCGCCGGCTACAAGATCATGGGCACCCCGCACGCCGCAATCGACCTGGCCGAGGATCGCGAGCGCTTCGGGGCGCTTGCCCACGAGTTCGGCCTTCGCTGCCCACCGTGGGCGACGGTCGAGGGGGAGGACGAAGCGGTGGCTGCCGCCCTCGAGATCGGCTACCCGGTGCTCGTCCGCCCGTCGTACGTGCTCGGCGGGCGCGCGATGCGTGTCTGCTACGACGAGGATTCCCTACGCGACGCGATGGGAGCGGTCTCGGGCGCCGTCCTCCTCGACCGGTTCGTCGAGAACGCCATCGAGATCGACGTCGACGCGCTCTGCGACGGCGAAGAGGTGCACATCGCCGCCGTGATGCAGCACGTCGAAGAGGCGGGCGTGCACTCGGGTGACTCCGCGTGCGTGCTGCCCGCGCAGTCGCTCACGCTCTCGAACGCTCTGGAGGTCGAGCACGTCGTGCGCCGGCTCGGTCCTGCGCTCGGTGTCGTGGGGCTGCTCAACGTGCAGCTCGCGGTCGCTGACTCGCAGGTCTACGTGCTCGAGGCAAACCCGCGTGCATCTCGCACCGTTCCGTTTGCGAGCAAGGCCACAGGCGTCAATCTCGTCGAGGCCGCCTGTCGCCTGGCAGCCGGCGAGAAGCTCCGCGACCTCGAGCTGGAGACGCCGCGCCTGACCGAGGTGAGCGTCAAGGCAGCTGTGTTGCCGTTCGCTCGCTTCCCGGGATCCGACCCGGTGCTCGGTCCCGAAATGCGCTCGACCGGCGAGGTGATGGCAAGCGCCGCTGATCTGCCGACCGCGTTCGCCAAGGCCGAGCGGGCGGCGGGTCGGCCGCTGCCGACGAGCGGGACGGCGTTCCTCTCCGTGCGAGACACGGACAAGCCCTCGGCTGCTCCGGTCGCGGCAGCGCTCGCCGGCCTGGGCTTCCGACTGGTTGCGACGGTGGGAACTGCACGCGTCCTGCGTGCGGCGGGACTGGACGTGGAGGAGGTCGCGAAGGTCGCGGACGCGACCGACGACGAGCAAACGGTTGTCGACCTGATCCACGACCACCGGTGCGACTTGATCGTGAACACGCCGCAGGGGTCCGGCGCGCGCGCCGACGGCTACCGGATTCGCGAAGCTGCGCTCGCAGCCCGCGTCCCGTGCGTGACCACCATCGCGGGCGCGGCCGCGGCCGTACACGCGATCGCAAACGCCCGCGCCGAGACCGCCCTTTCGCTCCAGGAAAGAATCGGAATTGAGGCCTGAGACCCCAAGTAACAGTCTGCTACTTGGGGAAATCCCGGCTTCCACAGACGATCGCGCAGGTAACGGACTGTTACTTGGGACATCGAAGCGGGAGCGGCTGAGAGTCGTAGGGCTCGACGAGATCGGTGCGTACACGCTGCTGCGGGTCGAGCGCGGTGGACTCGAGCCGGGGGTGCCGGGACAGTTCTTCATGCTCGAGGCACCTGGCCGGCTGCTGCCGCGGCCGTTCAGCCTCTGCCTTGCGCCCACTGCAGAGCTCGGTTTTCTGATCGAGCCGATCGGACCGGGAACCCAGGCACTCTGCGCGGTCGAGCCGGGCGAGCGGATCCACGTGCTGGGCCCGCTCGGCAACGGTTTCGACCTCGGCGTGGAACGGCCGCTCCTCGTCGGCGGCGGGATCGGCATCGCGCCGCTCCCGTATCTCTCTCAGCTGTTGAGACGGCCGAAGGCGCTGCTCGGCTTCCGCAGCGCTCACTACGCCGAGGCGGCCTCCCTCGTCCCCAACGCCGAGGTCGTGCTCGAGCCGACGTACGTCACGGAGGCGCTCCCGTCCGACCCGGGCGACGTGCTCGCCTGCGGCCCGAAGCCCATGCTCGAGGCGGTGGCGCGCCTCGCCCCGGGCGCGCAGCTCGCCTGGGAGGCAGAGATGGCGTGCGGCTACGGGGCGTGCTACGGCTGCGTCGTCGAGATCGACGGTCATCTCGAGCGACTCTGTGTCGAGGGCCCAGTCCTTTCCAGCTACGCCGGAAAGGACTAAGGAGGCAAGCGTGCCATCTGTACCGCTGCTGAACGCCTCGGGCTGCCTCGATGCGCTCACCGCGCCCGCGGTCGCGCGCTCCCTCGACGTGTACGTGACGAAGACGATCACGCCGTTGGCGCGCGAGGGGAATCCGCCGACGCGAATCGCGGAGACGGCGCACGGGATGCTGAACTCGATCGGTCTGCAGGGCCCCGGAGTCGACGTCTTCCTGTCGGAGCACTTGCCCCGCCTCGCCGAGCTGGGCATTCCCGTGTGGGTGTCAGTCGGGGGCTTCTCGGCCGACGACTTCGCCGCGGTCTGCGAGCAGCTCGACGAGAGTGCCGAGATCGCGACGATCGAGCTCAACCTCTCCTGTCCGAACGTCGAGGAGGCACCGGAGACCTCGGCGCAACTGGTCGCGGCGGCTCGTGCAGCGACGTCGAAGCCGCTCTACGCAAAGCTCTCCCCGGCTGCATGGGACGTCGCCGCCGGAGCACGAGCGGTCGAGGGGGCGGGTGCCGACGGGCTCTCGCTCGTGAACACGATCCGCGGTCTCGCGCTCGATTCGCGAACGCTCCGTCCGCGGCTCGCGCGGGGCGCGGGCGGTTATTCCGGCCCCGCCCTGAAGCCCATCGCGCTCGCATGCGTCTACGCGTGCGCACAGGCGGTCGACTTGCCGATCGTCGGGATGGGCGGTGTGACCTCCGGCATCGATGCACTCGAGCTCGTCGCGGTGGGCGCGAGCGCCGTCGCGCTCGGCACGATCCTCTTCTCTGATCCGGCTGCGCCTGCCAGGATCCGCACTGAGTTGGAGGTCGAAGCCGCGGCCCGCGGCTTCGATCAGCCGGGGGCCGCAAGAGGTGTCGCGATTGAAACGCAAGATTTGCAGGAGTTTTTAACCGCTTGACCACGGGCTGGGTCTTGTTAGACTCGGGCGCCCATGGTCTCGTCGAAGTCGCCTGCCCAAGCTCCGCTCCGGTCACTCGACCAGCGCATGGAAGCGCTCAAGCGGGCGAACGACATCCGCGTCCGGCGCGCGCAGCTGAAGAAGGACTTGAAGGACGGTCGCGTTCAGATCGAGGAGATCCTGCTCGACCCGCCCAGCTGGGTGGAGACGGCCAAGGTGTTCGACATGCTCATGGCCGTTCCCAAGCTCGGTCGCGTCAAGGCTGCCAGGCTGCTCAACAGCTGTCGCATCAGCCAGTCGAAGACCGTCGGCGGGCTTTCGGAGCGGCAGCGCGCAGAGCTCGTCTCCCTGTTCAACAGGTGATTCCCGGCTCCGCCGAGAATCGCCTAGGGAAACTTTAGGTTTCCCGACGCATGTCGGGAAACCCAGTCTTCGTCATCACCGGGCCGTCCGGCGCGGGCAAGGGGACGCTGATCCGCGAGCTCGTCGACCGTGTCCCGTCGCTCGAAGTCGCGGTGTCCGCGACGACCCGCGCGCAACGTCCCGGAGAGGTCGACGGGCGCGAGTACTGGTTCCTCGACGAGGCGGAGTTCGTGCGTCGTGTCGAGGCGGGAGAGTTCCTCGAGCACGTCGAGTACGTCTCCGGCAAGCGCTACGGCACGCTTCGCTCCGAGGTCGCGCGGATCGGCGGGCATGGACGAGTCTGCGTCCTGGAGCTCGAGCTCGAGGGCGCGCTGGCCGTCCAGCAGGAGATGGGCAGGAGCATCACCATCTTCATCGCGGCCGACGTGGCCGAGCTCGAACGCCGGCTACGGGAGCGTGCGACCGAGTCGACCGGCGAGATCGGCGAGCGGATCCAGATCGCGCGACACCAGCTGGAGCAGGCGCACCGGTTCCGCTACATGGTTCGGAACGACGATGTGCAGCGGGCGAGCGCGGTGCTCACGGCGGTCGTGGAGCAGGAGCTCGAGCTCGCAGGTACCATGGCCGGCGATGATTGAGCCTCGTATCGACGAACTCCTGGGCCACGTCGACTCCCGCTACGCACTTGTGATCGTGGCGGCCAAGCGTGCCCGGCAGATCAACAGCTACCACCACCAGCTCGGCGAGGGCATGGGCTTCGAGGATGCTCCGCCACCGCTGATCGAGTCGCGGTCGAAGAACTACCTGACGATGGCGATGGAAGAGATCGCCCAGGGCAAGATCGCGTACGAGTACACCGCGCGCTAACGCGCGAGGACTAACTCGAGCTACAGCTGCCCGCCTGCGGCGGGCATCATGTGCTCGTGCACATCGGCACGCCTCCATGTAGCCATCAGGTCGCCCGAAGGGCGGGCTGATGGCAACGGTCCTCGTAGGGATTACGGGAGGAATCGGGGCGTACAAGGCCTGCGAGCTCGTTCGACTGCTCGTGCAGGCAGGGCATGATGTCCATCCGCTGCCTACACCCGGCGCCGAGCGCTTCGTCACCGCTGAGACCTTTTTCGCGCTCGCGCGCCAGGAACGCGACGCGGAGCCGTACCCGCACCTTCGCCGTGCCGATCTGCTCGTCGTCGCCCCGCTCACCGCGAACACGCTTGCGAAGCTTGCGCACGGGCTCGCCGACAACCTGCTGACGGAGGCCGCCCTCGCGCACCGTGGGCCGCTGCTCGTCGCGCCGGCCATGAACACGCGCATGTGGGAGCACCCAGCTGTCGTGGCCAACATCGACGTACTCCGCAACCGAGGCGTCGAGATAGTCGGCCCCGAGCACGGTGAGCTCGCCGAAGGTGAGGTCGGACCGGGACGGATGGCAGAGCCGGAGACGATCTTCGCTCGCATCGCAGAGCTTCTCGAGACGAGAGGCGGGGGACTGCGGGGGAAGCGCGTGCTCGTATCGGCGGGAGGTACATGCGAGCCCCTCGACAGCGTCCGCTACGTCGGCAACCGCTCGTCCGGCCGCATGGGCGTCGCACTTGCGGAGGAGGCGAGGCGCCGAGGAGCGGAGGTGACGCTGCTCGCGGCGAACCTCGCGGTTGCCGCGCCGTCGGGGGTCGAGGTGATTGCTACTCCGACGGCCGGCGATCTCGAGCGCGAGGCGCTCTCCCGCCGCGACGCCGACATCGTCCTCATGGCCGCCGCGGTGGCCGATTATCGCCCTGCCGAGGCGACGAGCGGCAAGCGTTCCAAGGACGAAGATCCGTGGACGGTCGAGCTCATACCGACCGTGGACGTTCTCCGGGCGTTGGGCGCGGCCAAGACGGACGGGCAGTTGCTGGTCGCCTTCGGCGCGGAGCACGGGGAAGAGGGGCTTGCACGCAAGCGCGGGATGCTCGCCGACAAGAATGCCGATCTCGTCGTCTACAACGATGTGGGACGCCCGGGCATCGGTTTCGACGCGCCCGACAACGAGGTGACGTTGATCGCGCGCGACGGGGAGCGGCATGTGCCCAAGGCGCCGAAGACCGCGATCGCCGCGGCGATCCTCGACGAGGTCGAGCGGCTTCTTGCGAGCAGGTGATCAGGGGATCGGAGGATCGGATGGAGTGGGAGAGCTGGCTAGACGCTCTTTCGACCAACCGCAAGCGGTCGCACGTTCCTCCGGCGCCGACGAGGGACGCGCGTGAGTGAGGCGTATGAGCTGTTTCAGCAGGGGAAGCAGCATCTTCGGGAAGGTCGAGCGGCGCAGGCGACAGTTGCCCTCGAGAAGGCGAAGCGTCGTGAGCCCGAGAAGGCGTCGATCCGCGAGGCGCTCGGGATCGCCTACTTCCGCATTCGCCGCTGGGCCGAGGCGGAGGCGGAGTTCCGGAAGCTCGTGGAGCTGGCGCCCGCAGACGAATACGCGCACTTCGCGCTGGCTCGCACCCTCGACCGGCAGGGGCGCTCCGCCGAGGCCGGACGGCATCATTCACTTGCGAAGGCGCTGCGTCCCCCGGGGCCGGGTTCGGAGCGCGAGCTGCAGTCGTAGGGGCGAGGTTTCACCTCGCCCTCGGTGTGCGCACTCGTTCGGAGGGCGACCTGGAAGGTCGCCCCTACGACATGCCGAGCGGCGCGCGGTCACCGGCGACCCGGCGGACCTCTTCCAGCGTCGTCATGCCCGCCATCGACAAGCGGATCCCGTCGTCGCGCATCGTGAACATGCCGAGACGAACCGCTTCCGCCTCGATCTCACGAGTCGGTGCTCCAATCAGACGGCTGATCTGGTCCGACATCGGCATGACCTCGAAGAGGCCGACGCGACCCCGGTAGCCGATGCCGTCACACTCGGGACAGCCTACGGCCTTGAAGAGCTGCAGCTCTCCGTATTCCTCCGGGACCCCGATGGTCGCGAGCTCGCGCGCATCCGCCTGATAGGGCTCCGCGCAGTCCTTGCAGAGCCTCCGTGCCAGTCGTTGTGCGACGAAGCAGTTGATCGAGGTGGAGATGATGCCCGGATCGACATCGATGTCGAGCAGCCGCTGGATGGCAGCTGCGGCGGTTTGCGCGTGGAGGGTGGTGAGCACGAGGTGTCCGGTCATCGCCGCCCGGAATGCGATCTGCGCCGTCTCCTCGTCGCGGATCTCGCCGACGAGGATCACATCCGGGTCTGAGCGGAGGATCGTCCGGAGCCCTGCCGCGAACGTCAGGCCGGCGCGTGGGTTCACCTCGATCTGATCGAGCCCTTCGGCGCGATACTCGACCGGGTCCTCGATCGTCATCAGGGTCCTGTCCGGGGTGTTCAGGTGTTGGAGGCAGCCGTAGAGGGTCGTCGTCTTTCCGGACCCCGTCGGGCCGACGACGACGACCGACCCGTAGGGCTGGTCGATCGCTGCGCGGAGAACCTCCCGGCTGCGAGGCCACATTTCGAGATCGTCGAGAGATCCAGGGGCCTCGCGCGTGTTGAGGATCCGGAGCGTCACCTTCTCGCCGTGGGTTGTGGGGAGGACGGCCATGCGGACGTCTACCGTCTGCGAGCCCCGGCGGATCGAGACGCGCCCGTCCTGCGGCGCGCGGCGCTCCGCGATGTCGAGCCCGCCCATGATCTTGAGTCGGCTCGTAACGGCGGCCGCATGGGACATCGTGATCGTCGTCACGTCGCGGACGACCCCGTCGACCCGGGCGCGCACGTTGAGGCGTCTCTGCTGCGGCGAGAAGTGGATGTCCGAAGCGCCCATGTCGAGCGCGCGGTTGATCGTCTTGTTGACGAAGACGACCGCGGGCGTCTCGTGGTCGAGATCGAGAACCGTGGCGCTGCGGTCTTGCTCTTCTTCCGAGATCTCCTCGATCTCGGCGACCTCTTCGTGGACCCGGCCGATGGCGCGCTCGATGGCGTCCGCCGAGGCGACACCGACTCGCACCGGTACGCCGAGCGCGAGGCGAAGCTCGTCGGAGAAGAGCACGTTGGTCGGGTCGGCGACGGCGACGAGCACGGAGCCGTCGTCCAGGAAGCGAACCGGCACCGCCAGATAGCGCCGCGCGAGGTTCTCTGGTAGGAGGCCGGCGGCGTCGATCTCGATCGTTCCCTTGTCGAGCTCGATGTACTCGAGCTCGTGCTGCTCGGCGAGGACCCGCGCGATCTGGGCCCTCGTCGTCGCACCGTGCTCGACTAGGATCTCGCCGAGACGCTTGTCGGGTGTCTGGCGCTTTTCCTCCAGGGCCCGCTCGAGCTGTTCCGGTGTGACCGCTCCGTCACGGACGAGCAGGGTGCCGAGAGCAGGCCACGGGTTCCGTGCGGCTTCCACAAACGGCTTATCGGCAGTCGCCGTCCCTGAGATGAGGGACAATCAAGCGGTGCTCGAGGCACGCAACTCGCGGGTTTTCCGGCCTGAAATGGGGCTTTTTTCCTACTGATGCGGGCGGTCGTGCAACGGGTTACACGGGCTGAGGTCAGGGTCGCCGGAGAGGTGCGCGCGCGCTGCGGCCGCGGCGTCCTCGTCCTGCTCGGGATCGCTGCCGGAGACGACGAAGAGCAGGTGGCGAAACTCGCGGGCAAAGTGGCGCGCTTGCGTGTCTTCGGGGACGACGCAGGACGCTTCGACCGCTCGCTGCTCGACATCGCAGGCGAGGTGCTCGTCGTCAGCCAGTTCACGCTGATCGCCGATACCAAGAAGGGCAACCGCCCGAGCTTCACGGCTGCGGCGCCTCCGGACGTCGCCGAGCCGCTCTACGAGCGCTTCTGCGACGTTCTGCGAGCGGAGGGCCTTCAGGTCGCGACCGGGGTTTTCGGCGCCCGCATGGAGGTCGCGCTCGTACATGACGGCCCCGTCACGATCGTCCTCGACGCGAGCGCGGCAGGGTCGGTTCCCGGGTGAACGGTGCTATCCTCAGGACACCACATTTCACCGGCTTGGCGAAATGGGCGCTCGAGGCGCCCATTTTTGTTGAGGAGGTTGCGAACATGCCAGACGTCTACACGAGGGAGAAGGCACTCGAGCGCGAGATCGCCCCGGCGGTCGAGCGCAGCCTGCCCGGCGTGGAGGTGCTGGCGCTCGAGCTCGTCTCGCCGAGACGGATCTGCGTGTACGTCGACCATCCGAACGGGGTCGATCACGCGCTTTGCGCGCGCGTCACGCATCTCCTCGACCCATGGCGCGCCCGTTTCGCCATCGACGTCTCCTCGCCCGGGCCGGAGCGGCCGCTGCGCAAGCCGGCTCACTTCGCCCGCGCGGTCGGGAGCAAGGTGGCAGTCAAGACAGGACACGAGATCGGCGGCAAGACGCGGTTTCGCGGCGAGCTCGTAGCCGCGGGCGAGCGCAGCGTCACCATCGCCGTCGGGAGCGGAGCGCTGGACATCCCGTACGAGGAGATCGTCCGGGGCAACCTGATCGACACAACCTGATCGACAAGGGGTAGGTACTGAGATGAGCATCGAGATCATCGAGAACATTCGGGCGATCGAGCGCGAAAAGGGGATCGAGCAGGATGCGCTCGTTCGCGCGCTCGAGGACGCGCTCCTCGCGGCATACAGGAAGACGCCGGGCGCCGCGCGGCACGCCATCGTGGAGCTCGACGACGAGGGCGAGTTCCGCGTCTTTGCGATCGAGATTCCCCCGGATCTCGAGGAGCGGCTGCTCGACGAGGCGCGTGAGGCGAAGATCGACGAGCTCGAGCGCATCGAGGAGGAGACCGGCGAGAAGCAGCACACGCTGGTCGCGGACGATGAGCTGGAGCTCGACTGGGATCAGGTGCCCGAAAATCAGATCGTCCGCACCGACGTCACGCCGCACGACTTCGGCCGCATCGCCGCGATGACCGCGAAGCAGGTGATCCAGCAGCGCATCCGCGAGGCTGAGCGCGCGATCCGTTATGCGGAGTACATCGACCGTGTCGGCGACGTCGTTACGGGGATCGTCCAGCAGGCCGGCGACCGGAACAACGTGCTCGTCGACCTCGGCAACAATGTCGAGGCGCTCTTGCCGCGGTCCGAGCAGGTCGACGGCGAGCGCTACGAGCAGGGCTCACGGATCAAAGCCGTGATCACCGAGGTCAGGTCGGGCACAAAGGGGCCGCAGGTGATCCTCTCCCGTCGCGACCCGGAGCTGATCAAGACGCTGTTCGAGCTCGAGGTGCCGGAGATCGCCGACGGTCTCGTCGAGATCCGCGGCGTCGCCCGCGAGCCCGGGTACCGCGCCAAGATCGCCGTGGAGTCACACGTGCAGGGAGTCGATCCGGTCGGCGCCTGTGTCGGCCCGCGCGGGTCGCGCGTGCGCATGGTCGTCTCCGAGCTCCGCGGCGAGAAGATCGACATCATCCCGTGGAACACCGAGCCCGCCCGCTTCGTCGCGAAGGCGCTCTCGCCCGCCCGGGTGCGCGAGGTCTACATCGACGACGAGACGCGTGAGGCGACGGTCGTCGTGCCCGACGACCAGCTTGCGCTTGCGATCGGCAAGGAAGGGCTGAATGCGCGGCTGGCTGCCAGGCTGACGGGCTGGAAGGTCGACATCCAGTCGGACACGGAGTTTGCCCAGGCGGAGGCTCAGGCAGCGTTCGGCGGCGGGGAAGACGGAGAGGACGTCTCCGGTCGCTGCGGTGCAATCCTCTCGAACGGCAAGCGCTGTCCGAACGCCGCGCTGCCGGGTTCGAAGTACTGCGGCGTGCCGGCACACCAGGCACTTGCGTCCGCCGCTGACGCGCCGGACGCTAAAGGAGGGGTCGTCGCGGTCGCGGCGGAGGTCTTGACTGCGGGAGACTTGGAAGAGATCGACCTCGTCGAGACGCCGGTCGCGGTGATCGAGGAAGAGCTACCGGACGGCGGCGTGGAGGAGGCGGGACACGGCAAGGAGTAGCCGCCGGCCCGTCCGAACCTGCGCGGGCTGTGGCCGCACGGCGTCGCAGGACGAGCTCGTGCGGTTCGCAGCCGTCGACGGGAAGCTCACGCCGGGGCGCGCACTCGCAGGCCGCGGGGTGTACACATGCCGCCGGCTCGCGTGTTTCGAGCGAGCCGCGTCGCGAAACGGCTTCAGTCGTGTCCTCCGCCGGACGGTGGTCGTCGAGCCGGGGCTCGCGTCCCTCTACACTGGCAGCTGATGGCAGACGGGCCGAACAAGCCGAACAGACCGATCCGGCCGCGTGGCGGAACCGCGGGGCGGAAGCGGCGCGTGGTCATCGAGGGCGGCGCGGCCAGAGGTCGCGACGCGCGCGCGCCGCGCGAGCGTCCCGCCGGGACGCAGCCGCGTGTTCAGCAACCCGCCCAGACCGGACCCGTCACCGTCGAGTCTGGCGTCACGATCCAGAATCTCTCCCAGGCGCTGGGCGTCGGTGCGAATCAGATCATCGCCTTCCTGATGGGAATGGGGCAGGGCAAGATGATCACGCAGTCGCTCTCCGACGACGAGGTCAATCTGATCGCCACCGAGTTTGGGCGAGAGGTGACGATCAAGCACGCCGCGGACGATGACGACGAGCCGGAGGTCTTCGAGGACGCCGCGGCGGATCTGATGCCGCGCCCGCCGGTAGTCACGATCATGGGCCACGTCGACCACGGCAAGACCACGTTGCTCGATGCGATTCGCGAGGCTGCGGTGGTCGAGACCGAGGCGGGCGGGATCACCCAGCACATCGGGGCGTACCAGGCGGACGTGGACGGTCGCAAGGTGACGTTCCTCGACACGCCTGGACACGAAGCGTTCACCGCGATGCGCGCGCGGGGCGCCAAGGTGACGGACATCGCCGTGCTGGTCGTCGCCGCCGACGACGGCGTCATGCCGCAGACGCGTGAGTCGATCTCCCACGCGCGTGCCGCAGGCGTCCCGATCGTGGTCGCCGTCAACAAGATCGACCTTCCGGACGCGAACACCGATCGCGTCAAGAGCGAGCTCGCAGCCGAAGGCCTCCAGCCCGAGGATTGGGGCGGCACGACGCAGTTCGCGGAGGTCTCGGCAAAGCAACGGGAGAACCTTGGCGACCTGCTCGAGCGCATCCTCCTCGTCGCGGACGCGGAGCTCGAGCTGACCGCGAACCCGAAGACGGAGGCGTCGGGCCCGATCATCGAGTCGCGCCTGGACGTCGGCCGGGGCCCGGTGGCGACGATGCTCGTTCAGCGCGGCACGCTTCGGATCGGCGATGCGATCGTCGCCGGAGACGCGTCGGGCAAGGTGCGCGCCCTGTACGACTACCGCGGCGAAAAGGTGAAGGAGGCACGACCGGGCGAGCCGGTCGAGATCCTCGGCTTCGACCGGCCGCCGCCGGCCGGTGAGTTCTGCCGGGTGGTCGAGCACGAGCGTGTCGCGAAAGACCTCGCGAACAAGCGCGCCGAGCGACTTCGCCGGGAGCAGCTCGCGCAGCGCTCGAAGCGCGGCGTCTCGCTGGAGACCCTCTTCTCCCAGATGCAGGAAGGGGCCGTCCAGGATCTGAACGTCGTCCTCAAGGGCGACGTGCAAGGCTCGGTCGAGGCACTGATGAGCGAGCTCGCCAAGATTCAGCACCCGGAGGTGGGTGTCAACGTCATCCACACCGGTGTCGGCGGCATCACCGAGAACGACGTCAACCTCGCGTCAGCCTCCGACGCGCTGGTGGTCGGCTTCAACGTGCGACCGAGCGCGGAGGCGCGGGCGCTGGCCGAGCGCGAGGGCGTCGACATCCGTACCTACCGCGTCATCTACCAGCTCACCGACGACATCCAGCAGGCGCTCGTCGGAATGCTCTCGCCGATCGAGAAGGAAGAGACGCTCGGCGAGGCGGAGGTTCGGGCGCTCTTCAAGGTCTCGCGCCTCGGCACGATCGCCGGCTGCATGGTCACGCAGGGGGTTGTCCGCCGCGGCGCCCAGGTTCGCATCGTCCGTGACGGTACGGTCGTCTACGAGACGTCGATCTCCCAGCTCAAGCGCTTCAAGGACGACGCGCGCGAGGTGGCCGAGGGCTTCGAGTGCGGCATCCTCCTCGACGGCTTCAACGACGTCAAGGAGGGGGACATCCTCGAGGCCTACGAGACACGCGAGATCGAGCGCACGGATCTCGACGAGTCACCTGCCGCCGGGGAGTGAGCGCAAGCTAGGACGCGCAGGTCTTGCGGATGAACGACGCGAGCAACTTCGCCCGCACGCGGTAGGCCGGGATCGACGGATGCACGCCGTCCGACCCGAACCACGCAGGGTGGGCGCGAGCGAGCGAGCGCCAGTCGAAGACGTGGAAGCTCTTCCACTCTGCTGCTGCAGCGAACAGCACGCTGTTGAGGTCGTCGTACGAGACCCCCGCGTAGGGGGGCCGGACGATCGTCGCCCAGATCACGCACCGGCGCGAGCCTGCGGCGCGGACGACCCGCCGTACGTACGAGCGGAACGCGGAAACGGCACCAGGATCGTCGTTCGTCCCCAGATTGACGACGATGACCCGAGGGAGAGACTCCCGGAGCGCCTCGATCGCCTCTGCGCCCTGGTAGGCGTGCCTGCTGATGTCGATCGAGGAGCTGATCATCCAGCCCCGCAGGTATCGCTGCAGGAAGAGATCCGTTCCGTAGGCGATCGAGTCACCGTCCACGTAGACGCGCTTCGCAGCTGGCCCGCCCTGGGCCGTCGCCGTCGCGGTCATCGTCGCAACGGCGAGCGTGACCAGCAGGAGAGAGACGACGCGACGCCCCGGCACGGTGATCTAGGGTAGAGGCCGCAGCGGCGACCCCTTGCCGCTCCTTACACAATGCTCCAATGCACACCGGCTACGTCGGCATCTACTCGTTCGAGCTCTTCCTGCCGGAGAGCCATTCGCTGAAGGAAAAGCGAATGGTGGTGAAGTCGGTGAAGGCGCAGTTGCAGAACCGCGTGGGATGCTCGATTGCGGAGGTCGATCATCACGACGTCTGGCAGCGTGCGCGGATCACCCTCGCGTGCACGGCGCGCGAGGCGGGGGAGGCGCGTCGTCTCCTCGACGACGCTGAACGGTGGCTGGCCGGACGTGGGCTGGAGCCGATCGCCGTCGAGCGCAGCGTGGTGTGCCTCGATGACTAGTGGAATTCACAACGGAATGTCCCGTCTGAAATGAGCTCGCGGGGAACAGGACGCATGCGGCGCGTCGACGAGGCGGTGAAGCAGGTGCTCTCCGAGGCGATCCCTGAGCTGAAGGATCCGGGCCTCGGATTCGTCACCGTGACGGGCGTCCGCACCACGAAGGATCTCGCACAGGCGACGGTATGGGTGAGCGTGATGGGCCCGGAGCGGCAGCAGACCCGTACGCTGGCCGCGCTCGAACGGGCAGGTGGCGTGCTCCAGGGCCGGATCGCGCGGGAGCTTCAGCTGCGGCGGACTCCACAGCTCACGTTCGCGTACGATCACGCGGTCGAGCGCGGCGTGCGCATGACGAAGCTGATCGACGAGCTCGCTCGTGACCTGACTGACGACGCCGGAGATGATCTCAGCGACTGACATGGAGCCTGTGCTCGCTGCCCTGCGCGGCCACGAGCGCTTCATCGTCACAGCCCACGAGAACCCTGACGGTGACGCACTCGGCTCGCTGCTGGCGCTTCACCTCGCGCTCGGGAGGATGGGCAAGGACAGCGTCATGGTGCTGGCCGGACCGGCGCCGCTCCCGGGCGAGTACCGCTTCCTCGATCTGGGCGAGCGAGGACTCGTCCGAGAAAAGCCGACCGACTACGCCGAGCGCGTGCTCGTTGCCGTCGACTGCGCGAACGAGTCGCGCATCGTCGATCGTGCTCTGCTCACCGACGCGCCGCTCACCGTCAACATCGACCACCATCACGACAACTCGCGCTTCGCAGACGTCAACCTCGTCGTTCCGGAGGCATCCTCGACCGGGGAGCTGCTCGCAGACCTTCTCGGCGCTCTCGACGTGCAGCTCACCTCTGACATCGCCGAGGCTCTCTACGTCGCTCTCGTCACCGACACCGGCCGCTTCCAGTACACGAACACCACGCCGAAGGCACTTCGCCTGGCGGCCGATCTCGTAGAGGCGGGAGCAGACGTGCACAAGGTCTTCCAAGGCGTGTACGAGACCGTCCAGTTCGCCAAGCTGAAGCTGCTCGCGCGTGCGCTCGACCGCGCGCAGGTGTTCGAGGGCGGGCGAATCGTCGTCTCGTATCTGCTCCGAACGGACTTTGCCGAGGTCGGTGCGGCCGAGCCCTACTCCGAGGGCATCATCGACTACCTCCGCGCCGTGGAGGGAGCCGAGGTCGCGGCGCTCATCCGCGAGCCGCCTCGCGAGGGAAGCCCGGCGCGGAAAGTGTCGCTGCGGGCATCGGTGGACGAGCTCGACGTGTCTGCGATCGCACGCGCGTTCGGCGGGGGCGGTCATCGCCAGGCCGCGGGTTTCGGGACCGACCTCTCGATCGACGAGATCACTGCGCGTATCGTCGCGGGCGCTGCCCACGACGATACGCGCTAAATGGAGGATCGGTGGTCCCGCGAGCTCTTGACCCCACGGGCGTGATCCTCGTCGACAAGCAGGCGGGGCCATCGTCGTTCAAGATCGTTGCCGAGGTGCGCCGGCGCACGGGTGCGCGAACGGGACACGCTGGCACGCTCGACCCGTTTGCCACGGGGCTGCTCGTGCTGCTGTCGGGACGAGCGACGCGTCTCGCCTCGCAGTTCGTCGGGCTCGACAAGCGGTATCTCACCGACGTCGACCTGCGCGCACGGACCTCCACTGGCGACCCCGAGGGCGATATCGTCGAGGAGAGGCAGCCGCCGAGCGTCGATGAGCTCGAGCTTCAGCTGGAACGGCTGCGCGGCGAGGTCGAGCTGCGGATCCCTGCGGCGTCGGCCGTCAAGATCCGAGGTGAGCGCGCGTATCGGCTGCACCGCAAGGGGATCGACGTCGAGATGCCCTTTCGGCGTTCGCGGATCGAGGCGCTGGACCTCGTTGCGTACGAGGACGGCGTTGCGACGCTCGACACTCGTGTCTCGTCTGGCACATACGTGCGGTCGATCGCCGACGTGCTCGGTGGCCATTGCCGGACGCTGCGCCGGCTGACGGTCGGGCCGTTCTCGGTCGAGGAGACCGATCCGAACCGGATCGTTCCGGTCGACGAGGCGCTCGCGCGGATAGAGGCGGGCGTACATGCGCGAGGGGCTCACAGATGAGACTCGCGCACACCCCAGGACAGGTCGAGCGCCAGCCGCGCGCCGCCGCGATGGGGACGTTCGACGGTGTCCACCGCGGTCATCAGGCCGTCGTCAAGGCGGCGATCGAGACGGGGCTAGCCGCTACCGTCGTCACCTTCGATCCGCATCCGCGCGTCGTTCTCGGCAACCGCGTCGAGCAGGTCGCCACGCTCGAGCGGCGTCTCGAGCTCTTCGCCGAGCTCGGCGTCGAGACGACGCTCGTCGCGAGCTTCACGTCGGAGCTGATGCGGCTCGAGCCGGAGGAGTTCGCGAAGTCATATCTGCGCGCGATCGGCGTGGAGGTCGTCGCCGCCGGTGAGGACTTCCGCTTCGGTGCCAAGCGTCGCGGCGATCTCGAGCTGCTCGAGCGACTCGGGTTCGAGGTCCTGCGTGTGCCCGAGGTGCCCGGCGTGTCCTCGTCTGCGATTCGGACGGCAATCGCATCCGGCGACGTGGGCGGCGCTGCGCACCTGCTCGGGCGGCCGTACGAGCTGGACGGAGTCGTCGTCGCCGGCGACCAGCGTGGCGGGACGCTCGGCTATCCGACCGCCAATCTCGCGATCGAACCTCAGCTGATCTGCGCAGACTTCGGTATCTATGCCGGGTCGGCGCTCGATCACCTGGCAGCGGTCTCGATCGGCACGAATCCCCACTACGGCGGCACCGAGCGGCGCATCGAGCCCTTCTTGCTCGACTACGCCGGCGACCTGTACGGGAAGAGACTCGTCGTCGAGCTGTGGCAGCGTTTGCGCGACGAGGCGGTCTTCGAGTCCGAGGAGGCGTTGATCGAGCAGATCGGGCTCGACGTCCAGGCGACCCGCGCCGCCGTCCGCCCGGGCTGACCTAGCGAGGGGCCGCGCGCGGCCCCCTTCAGGGATCTTGCGCGAACAGAAATCCGCTCCCGCGGATTTCCGATCTTGCGCTAACAAATGTCGAAGACCTCCCGATTGACGACTCCGGTCGGCGTGCCCGCCGCGAACGCGATCACTTGGTCGAATGCCTGGCCGAAGTAGAGCTCGTAGCTTTCCCGTGTCACGTAGCCGAGGTGCGGTGTACAGACCACGTTCTCGAGCTTCGGCAAAGGGTCACCGGGCGGCACTGGCTCTTCGTCGAAGACGTCGACGGCTGCAAGGCCGGGGCGCCCGCGCCTCAGGGCCTCGGCGAGCGCGCCCGGTGCGATCAGCCCGGACCGTGCCGTGTTGACGAGGAGCGCCGACGGCTTCATCGCCGCCAGATCTGCAGCCGTCACGATCCCTCTCGTCTCGTCGTTCAGCTTCAGGTGCAGGCTGAGGATGTCGGCCTCACGGAAGAGGTCCGCACGATCCGCCGCCTCGAAGCCGTCCTTGGCTGCACGGTCGAGAGAGCCTTCACGGCTCGCGACGAGGACGACCATGCCGAACGCCCGCCCATACCCGGCCACGATGGCTCCGATCGACCCGTAGCCGTAGATCCCGAGCGTCTTCCCCGAGAGGTCCGAGCCCAACGTCGTCTGCCAGCCACCCGTTCGAACTGCGGTGGCCTCGCGCGGGATCTGCCTAGCCGCTGCGAGGATCAGCCCCCACGTGAGCTCCGCCGGCGCGACCGGCGAGCCGTCGCCGGTGCAGACGGCCACGCCGCGCTCGGTGCATGCGCCGAGGTCGAGATGAGCGATGCCGCGACCGGTCTGAGCGATCAGACGAAGGGCCGGCAACCGCTCGAGGAGGTCCCTGGTGACGCGTGTCCGCTCACGGATGAGCACGAGAGCCTCCGCGTCGCGAAACCGCTCGGCGAGCACGTCGACGTCCTTCACGGTGTCGCGGTAGATCGCGACGTCGTGCTCGGCGACCCTCGCGAAGCAGGAGAGGGTCGCGACCGCGCCCTGGTAGTCGTCGGGGACGACGACTTTCACCGACGCACCCTCGATTGGCACACGCTGCCGGAATCGCTCATGGCTGCTAGCCTTTCACGTCGACCGCAGTCGCGGCCGGCCGTGTACTCCTGCACGCCGCGCGGGGACTGTGGGGACGTCGACAGAAAGGACATCGTGCCTCTCACGAAGGAAGCGAAGCAGGAGCTGATCTCCAAACACGGGCGGAACGCGGAGGACACCGGCTCGACAGAGGTACAGGTCGCGATGCTGACGAAGCGCATCAACGACCTCACCGAGCATCTCCGCACCCACCCGAAGGACCACTACTCGCGCCGCGGCCTGCTAAAGCTCGTCGGCCGGCGCCGCAGGTTCCTCGTGTACCTGCAGAAGACGAATCTCGAGGGCTACCGAGCTCTCATCAAGGAGTTGGGCCTGCGCAGGTAGGTCGCCCTCCCACCGGCGGGAGGTGGACGTTTGATCGAGCCCCGTTGCGACGAGGCTGGCTCAAACCTCCACCTTCCGGAAATCAGGAAGCTGAAGGGAACGAACATATGAGCATTGCCACCGGGCGTCATGCCACGGTGTCCGTCGAGGTCGGGGGCCAGGAGCTCCACCTCGAGTCGGGCAAGCTCGCCAAGCAGGCGGACGGCGCGGTCGTCGTACGCAGCGGCGACACGATGATCCTGGCGACGGCGGTCGGGCGCGCGGACACGCGGCCCGATGCGGATTTCTTTCCGCTCACCGTCGACGTCGAGGAGCGCATGTACGCCGCCGGGAAGATCCCCGGCGGTTTCTTCAAGCGCGAAGGACGCGCGACCGAGCGCGCCACCCTGACCGCGCGCATGATCGACCGGCCCATACGACCTCTGTGGCCGAAAGGCTTCAGGAACGAGGTGCAGGTCATATGTACGGTGCTCTCTGCCGACCTCGTCGTGCCCCACGACATCCTCTGCATCAACGGTGCGTCGGCCGCGCTCGCGATTTCGCCGCTGCCGTTCCTCGGGCCCGTCGGGGCGGTGCGCGTCGGGCGAATCGAAGGCGGACTGGTCGTCAACCCGACGCTGCAGCAGGTGGCCGAGTCGACGCTGGACCTCATCGTCGTCGGGACGCGTGACGCGCTGACGATGGTCGAGGCCGGCGCGGATGTGATCCCCGAGGACGAGATCCTCGCCGCGCTCGAGCTCGCCCATGCCGAGATCAGGCGTATCTGCGACGCGATCGACGACCTGCGCTCGCAGGTCGGCAAGCCAAGGTGGATCGACCTCGATCTCGTCGACGAGCTCGATTCCCAGCACGGCGCTGCGATCGCGGCGGCAATCTCCGAGCAGGGCCTTCGCGAGGCCCAAACGGTCGTCGACGAGCTCGTCGCTCAGGCTGCGCCCGACATCACGATGGAGTCCACCCAGGACGACATCGTGCGCGAGCTCCAGGTGCGCAACGGTCTCGCGAGCATCCTCGAGAAGAAGCGGCTCGCCGCTGTCGAGGGGCCGGTGCGCGAGCAGTTCGAATCCGATCTGCGCGGCCTGACCGACGCGGAGCAGGACTCGAAGGAGCTCAAGTCCCGCAAGCGCGACATCCTCTACAGCCGCATTCTCGACGACGTCGCGCTGCCGTTCCCGGTCGGGTCTGCGCCCGCAGAGGGCGAGCCCGTCGTCAAGGACTCCGTTACGAAGCAGTACGTCAAGCGCGCCGCAGAGGCGATCTACAAGGACATCGTCCGGAAGAAGATCGCAGTCGACAAACGGCGGCCCGACGGGCGCGGCACGGACGAGATCCGCCCGATCGAGTGCGAGGTCGGCGTCTCACCACGCACCCACGGCTCGGGCCTGTTCACCCGCGGGCAGACGCAGATCATGACGCTCTGCACGCTCGGTACGGCCAAGGAAGGACAGCGGATCGACGACCTGTCCTTGGAGAACGAGCGCCGCTACATGCACCACTACAACTTCCCGCCCTACTCGGTCGGTGAGACGGGCTTCATGCGCGGCCCGAAGCGGCGGGACATCGGTCACGGCGCGCTCGCACAGCGCGCGCTGGAGCCGATGATTCCGGCGCCTGACGAGTTCCCGTACACGATCCGGCTCGTCTCGGAGACGCTCGAGTCGAACGGGTCGTCGTCGATGGGGTCGGTCTGCGGCTCGACGATGGCGCTGATGGACGCCGGCGTCCCGATCAAGTCGCCGGTATCCGGGATCGCCATGGGTCTCGTCAAGGAGGGCGACGACTACGTCATCCTCACCGACATCCAGGGGGCAGAGGACCATCTGGGCGACATGGACTTCAAGGTCGCCGGCACCGCCGAAGGCATCACGGCCCTGCAGATGGACATCAAGATCACCGGGGTCACACAGGAGATCATGCGGAACGCGCTCGAGCAGGCGAAACGGGCACGCGAGTTGATCCTCGGCCGGATGCTGGATGCGATCTCCGAGCCGCGCACGCAGCTTGCCGACCACGCGCCGCGGATCACGACGGTCAAGATCAATCCGGAGTACATCGGCATGGTGATCGGCAAGGGTGGTGAGACGATTCGCGCGCTCGAGGCCGAGCACGAGGTGCAGATCGACATCGAAGAGGACGGCACGATCCTCATCTACGCCACCGAAGGCACCAAAGGTGACGCCGCCGCGTCGGCGATCACCGCTCTCACGAAGGATCCCGAGGTTGGGGACACCTACACCGGCAAGGTCGTCAAGACGACGCAGTTCGGAGCGTTCGTCGAGCTCAAGAAGGGCACGGACGGCCTCCTCCACGTGTCGAACGTGGGTCCTGGGCGGGTCGGTCACATCGAGGACGTGATCTCGCGCGGGGACGTGCTCGACGTCGTCGTCCAGGAGGTCGACAAGGAGCGCGGCCGCATCGGGCTGAAGCTGGTCGCGAAGCACGAGAACGGCGCGCTCGTCCAGCCGGAGGAGCTGATCGAGAGGGCGAAGGACGCCCCGCCGAGGCCTCCCGAGGAGGAGCGGCCACGCCGCGACGGTGGTCGCGGCGGACGTGACCGTGGCCGCGGAGGACCTCGTT
>Ga0334722_10002090_pt1 | contig 23214 bp, 21 predicted proteins | sample C3_bottom_MG_FD_207210 | JGI IMG/M metagenome (GOLD analysis project Ga0334722, IMG submission 207210) | Sediment microbial communities from Yellowstone Lake, YNP, Wyoming, USA - C3_bottom | ecosystem: Environmental > Aquatic > Freshwater > Lake > Sediment | place: USA: Wyoming | collected... | reverse complement strand
ACGATGCGCTGGATCTCGCTGGTGCCTTCGCCGATCTCGCACACCTTGGCATCACGCATCATGCGCTCCACGGGATAATCCTTGGTGTAGCCGTAGCCGCCGTGGATCTGCACCGCCTTGATGGTGGCGCGCATGGCGAGCTCCGAACAGAACAGCTTGGCCATGGCCGCCTCCTTCACGAACGGCTTGCCGTGCTGCGCCAGCCATGCCGCGTGATACATGAGGTGCTTGCCGGCCTCGATCTCGGTGGCCATGTCGGCCAGCTGGAACGAGATCCCCTGGAAGTGGGCGATGGGCTGCCCGAACTGCTTGCGCTCCGTGCTGTACCTGAGCGCCTCGGCCAGCGCCCCCTCCGCGAGCCCGAGGGAAAGCGCGGCCACACCCACGCGTCCCGCATCGAGCGTCCGCATGAAGTTGGTGAAGCCGTGGCCCTCCTCGCCGAGGCGGTTCTCCGCCGGCACCTCGACGTCCTCGAAGATCAGTTCGCGCGTGTCGGACGCCCGCCACCCGAGCTTGTCCTCCTTCTTGCCGGCGCGGAACCCCTTCATCGGCTGGAGGGCGCCGTCGTGCCCCATGCCCACGCGGCGCGCGGCGTCGAGGTCGCAGGTGTCCTTGGTGAGGATGAACGAAGTGATGCCCTTGGTCCCCTTGGTCGCATCGGTGACGGCGGTGACCACGAAGATCTCGCCAACGCCGGCGTGCGTGATGAAGCGCTTGGTGCCGTTGAGGACGTAGTACCCGTTCTTCCGTTCCGCCGTGGTGCGGGTGCCGCCGGCGTCGCTCCCCGCCCCGGGCTCGGTGAGCCCGAAGCCGCCGAGCACCTTGCCCGACGCGAGCAGCGGCACGTAGCGCTCCTGCTGGGCGCGCGTGCCGAAGTGCACGATGGGCGACGTGCCGAGCGTGGTGTGGGCCGAGATGGTGATGGCGTGCGACGCGCACACCTTGGCCATCTCGTGGATGGCGATGACGTACGCCATGAGGTCGAAGCCCGCGCCGCCCAGCTCCTCGGCCCACGGAATGCCGAGCAGCCCGAGTTCGCCCATCCGCCGGACGGTCTCCCACGGGAACTCCTGGCTCTCGTCGAACCGTGCGGCAATGGGCGCCACCTCGTCGCGCGCGAAGGCCTGGACCATTTCGCGCACCGCGAGGTGCTGTTCGTTGAAGTAGAGACTGTCGTCCATGGTCACCCGGCCCGCGCACGGGCAGATGGGGGTCATCCGGCGATCATCGGCGCCGCCGTGGGCGACCGACGCCTGAAGATAGCGGGATCGCGCGCCACGCCGAAGGCCGGCCGCGCCCGGGCGACGCGGCGGGCGCACACGCCGACCCGCGGCGCCCGGACGCCCTAGCGACACCGCCCCCGACTGCCGATACTCTGCGCCATGACGCCGGCCATCGTCATCGTCCTCACCAGCCTGCTGCTGCAGTCCGCCGTCGCGATGGTCGTGGCGACGGTGCTGACGTGGCTCGGGCGGACGCAGGCCATTCCACAGCTGCGCTGGGTGTCCATCAGTTGGTGGTGGCTCGCCGCACACACCAGCGCCGCCGCCGTGGCGTATGACGTCGCGCGCCGCGACCCCGCCAGTGCCCTGTGGACCGCGGCCGCGTTCGCCGCGCTGGTGAGCGTCGTAATGCACGCCGCGTTCCTGATGGTCGGCGTGCGGCTGATCGTGCACGGCAAGGCGCCCACCCGACCGGTGCTCTGGGCTGCGGCCGCGGCCGCGCTGGCCTTCGCCGCGGCGGGACTCTGGCTGCCGGCGGCCGGGCGCGCGGGCACCGATGCCGGCGAGTTCATCCGCGACGCCCTGCCGTCGCTCGTGCTGGCGGGCACGTACGCCGCGCTGATGCCCGGGCTGTGGCGCCACTCATCGCCCGGCGAATTCGGCAACCGCCTGCTGGTGGCCGCGCTGGGGGCCAATGCGGCCATCGCCGGCTCGCACGGGCTGGTGTCACTCGCCGGCGCGCTCCATCTGCAAGGGACTCCGTCGGCGGTGCCCTGGTTCCCGATCAGCGTCGTTGGCCAGGCTCTCTTCGGCCTCGGATGGACGGGCGTGCTGCTCGAGCTCGAGCAGCGCCGGCGCCACGAGGCCGCCCAGCGCGCCATCCGCGCCGACCGCATGCTGCACGAGGCGCTGAACGCCTCCGACGACCTGATCGGCGTGGTTGACCAGTCGGAGCGGCTGGTGCTCTGCAACGCGCGCATGGCCGCCACGATCAAGGAGGTCACCGGGGTCACCGTCACCCCGTTCATGCCCTATCCCCGCCCGGGCCGCACCCCCGAGGAGCGCGCGGCGTTCTTCTCGACGATCACGCGCGCGCTGGCCGGTGAGCGCGTGCACGAACGGAACGAGGTCTTCTCCGTCTCGACGGGGCGCCGGGTGCTACTCGACCGCCACATCGTGCCGATCCGCGAGGATGGCGCGGTGACCGGGGCGTTCGTCGTGGCGCGCGACGTCACGGACGACGAGGCCCTTCGGACCGAGGCGGAGCGCGCCATGCGCATCGAGGCGATGGCGCGCATGGCGGGCGGACTGGCCCACGACTTCAACAACATCCTGACCGTCGTGCAGACGAACCTGCAGCTGCTGGCGGAGTCCGGCGACCACGACACGGAGTCGATGGACATCATCATGGAGACGGCCGGCGCGCTCGACCGCGCCAACCAGCTCACGCGGCGCCTGCTGGGCGTCGCGCGCGACCGCCCCGCGTCGCCGGCACGCGTGGACGTGGCGGTGCTGGTGCGGGACTTCTCCCGCTTCCTGCAGCACGCGGTCGGCGAGGAGGTCGTCCTGGCGTTTGACGTCCCCTCGGTGGAGGCGCCCGTCCTGATCGATCCCGGCCGGCTGGAGCAGGTGCTGCTGAACCTCTCCCTGAACGCACGCGACGCGATGCCACAGGGCGGCACGCTGCGCATCAGTGTGCGGCGGCGAAAGACGGACGCTGCCGCTGGCGATGCGCATGCGCTGGCGGCTCACGGCGACGTCGTGGTCACGGTCGCCGACGAGGGGACCGGAATGGACGACGCCACGCTGCTGCGCGCCGGCGACCCATTCTTCACGACCAAGCCTTCCGCCGTGGGGTCTGGACTCGGCCTCGCCACGTGCCGCGCGCTCGTCAGCGAGGCGGGGGGAGCACTGCAGATCGACAGCCGGCTGGGGCACGGCACAACGGTCACCATCGTGCTCCCCGCCGCCGGGTAGCGTCAGACCGCGCGCGCGAAGTGACCGCGGGTATACCGGTCGCCGAGAATCGTGCGCACGCCATCCACCGCCGGGGCACCGCCGCCCGCCATCGCCTCGAGCAGGGCGTGGTAGGCGCCGATGATCTCCGTCACCCGCTCGCCGCGCACGTTGAAGACCGCACGGTAGCCGCGCACTCCCGCGCGCCAGAGGCGCGGCACGTACGCCGAGCCGTCCACGGGGCGCGAGTGGAGCAGCCGGTTGCGGCAGGCGCTGTCGGTGGCCACCGGGAACTGATACCCGGTGGGATCGGTCAGCTCGACGTTCGGGTGCTTCTGCACGCACAGGTCGCGGCAGGTGGTCGGCTCACGGTCGAATGCCGCCGAGAGCACGCAGTGCTCGAGGTTCATCCCCTCGGGCCGCCCGAAGAGGAAGACATCAAAGCCCGCACCGCCCCACGGCGCCACGAGCTGCGCGATCTCGTCGGCGGTGAGTTCCACCGAGGCCGTGATGCGGCGCGCCCCCATGGCGAACATCTCGCGCGCCGTGTGGGCGTTGAAGCAATTCACCGCGTAGTCGGCGACGACATCGCGCCCCTCGCCGCCCAGCTCGGCCACGAGGCCCAGGTGCCCGCTCTGCAGCGGGAGCCCGAGGTCGAGCCACGCTTGGAGCGCGCGGCGCTCCTCCGGCCGGACCACGCTGGGCGTGCGCAGCCGCACGGCGACGCCCTGCGCCGCCAGCTCGTCGGCGAGCGCCGTCACCCGCGCACGCGACGGGGCGGGATGACGGAGGAAGGGGTCAAGGACCACTTCCGTGGCCCCCGCCGCCGCTGCCGCCCGCGCATCGTCGAGGTCGAACACCTCGGCGGATAGTCGGAACTCGATCGACGGCGCCGCCGGCGTGGAGGGGACCGGCACGGCCTGCGCGATGCGCTCGGAGCGCCCGGCCAGCACGGCGTCGTGCGCCCAGTCGCGGCGCTGCAGCAGCTCGCCCGTGACACGCTGCCGCAGGCGGTTGAGCTCGGACACCGGAAGAAACAGCCCCGCGGCGAGCCCCGACACGTCGAGGTCGCCCAGCACGAACGGCGTGTCGCCCAGCCGGCCGAGCTGCTCGCGAAGCTGCGCCGCATCGAGCGCCCGCTTGCTGGCCGGCGCGAGCGTTGCGTCGGACGATTCCGTGAGCGTCTCGCCGCCGGCGGTGATGACGGCCTTGAGCGGCCCACCGGCCGCGCCGAATACACGCACGTCGAGGGGCACGCGCGAGGCGCGCCCTTCCCCGCCCAGCGGCGCGTAGGAGGCGCGGGCCGCCGCCAGCAGCTGCACGTCGCCGGTGCGGAAGACGCGCCATCCCGGTTCAACCCGCATGCGCGTGGCGAGCGCCTGCCGCCAGCGACCGTCGCGCTGGTGCACCGTGCGCACCTCGGTCACGGCGAACCCGACGGACTCCACGTGCCCGCCCTGCGCCGGCTCGAAGCCGAGGCCGTCCCCCGGCGCGATGGGCGCGCGAACATCGACCAGGAGCTCGCCGTCGGCGTACTGCAGCACCTCGCCGAGCTCGAGCCCGCGATTGTCCGGCTGCGTGCGCGTCACGTAGTCGCGGCCGGCGCGGCCGCCGTACATGCCGCCGGTGAAGCCGCGGCTGAAGATCTGCACCAGCGGGCGCGTCTCCTCGAACTCGGGCGGCGCGAATTTCCCCTTGGCCACGCGGTCGAGCCAGGTGCGATACCCCTTCGTCACGGTGGCCACGTACTCGGGTTTCTTCTTGCGCCCCTCGACCTTGAGGCAGACGATCCCCGCCTCGGCGATCTCGGCCAGGTGATCGAAGGCGCCGAGGTCCTTGGCCGAGATGAGGTAACCGCGGTCGAGCTCCTGCCCGGTGGTGGCGTCGGCGAGGACGTAGTCCTTGCGACAGCTCTGCGCGCACGAGCCGCGATTGGCGCTGCGCTCCGAGATCATCCCCGACATGAAGCACTGGCCGCTGTACGAGATGCAGAGCGCCCCGTGCACGAACGACTCGAGCCCCAGGTCGGGCACCGCGGCGCGAATGGCGCGGATGTCGTCGAGGGTGTTCTCGCGGGCCAGGACCACGCGCCCCACACCGAGCCGCTGCATGACCCGCGCCCCGCTGGCGTCATGCACCGTCATCTGGGTGGAGCCGTGGATCTCGAACCCCGGATAGACCGCCTGGATGAGCCGCACCAGGCCGATGTCCTGCACGATGGCCGCGTCGATGCCCCGGTCGATGCACTCGCCGAGGTATGCCAGGCACTCCTCGAGCTCGGCCGGCTTGACCAGCGTGTTGAGCGTCATGTAGACCCGCACGCCGCGGCCGTGGGCCACCTGGCAGGCGACGGCGAGGTCGTCGAGGGAGAGTTGCGCCCCTTCGTCGCGTGCGTTGAACTTTGACGCGCCCAGATAGACGGAGTTGGCCCCGTTCGCCACGGCGGCGCGGACGGCATCGACGCTCCCGGCGGGGGCGAGGAGTTCGGGGACGGGAGGCATTGGTTGAAAGATAGCGGGTCCCTGCGACGCGGTGGGGCCGCCGCGCCGCCGCTGAAACCGGGCGCCTCGGCCGCGCGTAGAGAGGACAACCGGAGGGACACATGATCTCGGGCATGATTTCGTTGGGCCTAATCCTCGTCGGCGTCATCATGGGCTATGGCACCGCGCGACGCTTCGTTCGCGACCGCCTGCGCTACGTGGACAGCGCCCACAAGCCGACCGTTCCGCTGATCGTCGGTGTGGCCGCGATCCTGATTGCCGTGCCGATCGTGAACCTCATCTCCATCCTGCCGCTCGTGCATCTCGGCGGCGGCGCCGCCATCGCGCTGGGCGCCAGCGTGGGGCTCGGTGTGCGCGCCGGGGCGAAGGACATTCGCGAGGGACGGTACGAACTGCACGCGTGAACGGCTGATGGCCGAATGAGTGCGCCCGGCGGGCTCCTTGCCCGCCGGGCGCTTCTTCCGTCGCGTGAGCGGTGCTACGCCGGCCGGGATGGCTCCTTCCAGAAGCGGAGGAGCGCGGCCACCGCGACGCATGCGATGCCCTCCCATCGAAACAGGCTGGATTCGTACCGGATGCCCACTCCGTAGAGAATCAGTCCGGCAAGGGCGAATCCCACCTTGAGGCGCGTACGCGGCGTCATTGGCAGTTCCTGGCGCGGCGAGCGCGCAACGGGTGTCTCGTCAGCGGTCGGTCCTCGTGCAGCCGGGGACGCGAAGAATGAAGTCCGCGCCGAAGGCGCGAGACGGCGTCTGGAAGCCGGCCACCGCGCCGCCCTCGAGTACCGCACGCGCCGCAAGCACGGCGGTCCGGGCGGTGAGCGTGTACCCGTCCGGTGTCTGCAGGAGCGCGCTGGCCACGGAGCCGTTGGCGTTGCGCACCTCGCCCCACAGTCGAGCCACGGCGCCCCGGCGCTGCTCGGCCGACGGCCCAGCCGGCCGGCGGTTGACCGCAGCCACGAGTTGCCCCCGCACCCACGGCAGGCGCAGGATCGGCGCCACCCAGCGCGACGCCTTCAGCCATCGCACCGCCGAGGGCGGCATGGCGGTGTAGACCTCGATGTCCGGAATGCCGGTGCTGTGGTACGCCGTCGAAACGTCGCCCCACGGGATGGTCGCGGTGAGCCGCACCTTGTCGCCGAAGTCGATGAGCCGCGTGCGCCACGCCGGCGGTACGGGAACAATGCGGCCGCCGCGCCGCACCGCACCCGGGCTGCCCGCATTCTCCGCCATGGTGGTCGCCGTGCCGCGCGAGAGCCCGGTGCCGCCGTGGAACGCCAGCGCGAGCGCGCAGGCATCGGGCATGCGCCGCTTGAGGTGCGCCGCCAGGCAGTCACTGGGCACCACGTCGAACCCGGCGCCGGGCAGCAGCATCACGCCGGCCGCCTTCGCCTCGGCGTCGCGCGCGGCGAGCGCCTCGAAGACCGCAATCTCGCCGGTGATGTCCAGGTAGTGGACGCCGTTGCGGAGGCAGGCATCGGCCATGCGCCGTGACGTGTGGGCGAACGGTCCGGCGCAGTGGATGACGACGGTGGCGCCGGCGAGTGCGCGGTCGAGCGCCGGCGCGTCGTCGAGCGACGCGGCGCACCACTCCAGGGCGTGGCGCTCGGCCATGGTCCGCACCGCGGCGGCATCACGACCAGCCAGGCGGGGACGCAGGCCGTTATCCAGGCACTCCGCGAGCACCAACTGCCCCGTGTAGCCGGTGACGCCGTAGAGCACGATCATGCGCGGTTCGCGGTTCAGGGGCGGTCGGTCGCGTCGGTCGTGGCGTGCGCCGCGGCGTTCGTCCGCACGCCCTCGTCGATGCTGTCGCAGAACCCCATGCCGTCGAGCGCGTAGAACAGGCGCTTGGTGTACGCCATCCCGACGGACGAGTGCGAGGCGAGGCCAAGGACGATGCGCTCCACCTCGCCGTCGAACGCCGCCATGCTGAGCACGCGGCTCACGAGCCCGATGCGCTCGGCCTCGGCGGCGCGCACCATGCGCCCGCTCGCCACGAGGTCGAACGCATGCTTCTCACCCACCGACCGGCGCAGCATCGTCATCACGATGGCTGGCACGGCGCCCAGCCGCACCTCCGGATACCCGAAGAGCGCGTCCTCGCGCGCCAGCACCACGTCGCAGGCGGTGGCGAGCCCGGCGCCGCTGGCGAGCGCCCGCCCCTGCACCGCGGCGATCACCGGCTTGGACATCTGCCGGATGCCGAGGAACAGGCGCCCCAGCGTCTGCGCATCGTCTCGGCCGCCCCCCTCGGTGGCGTCGAGCATCGCCGTCAGGTCGGCCACCTCGGCGCCGGCACAAAAGTGCTCGCCCTCGCCGGCAATGAGCACGGCGCGCACGTCAGGATCGGCCTCGAACTCCTCGAAGGCGTGCCGCAGTTCGAGCACCGTCTGCTGGTCCAGCGCGTTCTGCAGCGTCGGGCGGGCGAGCGTGGCGCGCCCGATCCCGCCGTAGATGCCGATCCTGAGGCGCGGCTGCTCCTCGTTCATGACGCGGCCGGCAATCCGGCGGCGGTCGCTTCGGCGTCGGGCACGTCGAGTTCCATGCGCAGCAGCGCCGTGGAGTAGACCTTGCCCTGGGCGTCGGTCTTGAGCGAGAGCGTGCCGCCGCCGTCGAGCGCGCCGTGGAGCAGGAAGTTCAGCGCCCCGAGGTTGGGCAGCTCGAAACGATCGACCCCGCCCTCGATGATGCCGTCGAAATGCCGCGCCACCCGCTCGCGGGTGAGGTGGCGCTCGAGCACCGCATACCATTCCGGGCGCAGCGCAATGATGCCGACGTTGGCGGTGTCGCCCTTGTCGCCCGAGCGGGCGTGGGCGATGTCCAGCAGGCGTACGCGCATCAACGCACCTCCACCCGGGTCTGCACGACGGTCTTGTCGACCAGCGCCGGCCAGTAGGCCACGATCTCCTCCACCTTGGGACGCCCGCCGGCGAAGCCCGTCACGCTCGGCGGGCCGTTGAGCACCAGCGGGACGATCTCGCGCGTGAAGCGCTCCACCTTGCGGCGATCGGCATCGCGCACCCCGATGCGATACTGCACCTCGGGGGCGTGGCGGCCGGCGTCGCCGGCCAGCCGTCCGTGCGTCGCCGACGCGCCGACGAACTCGCCGAGCACCTTCTCGAACTTCAGGCCGAGGCGGTCCAGGCGCTCGCGCAGGATGCGGTCGGCCGCCTCCGCCTTCTCCAGCGCGTCGGGCCAGGCGTACACGAGGGAACCGACGGCCTTGTAGCCCGACTTGTAGGCGATGGACACCTTCAGCTTGTCGGTGGCCGGCGCACCCCGGATGCCGTAGACGCGCACGCGGTCTGGCCCGGCCGCCTCGAGCCGGATGGACGTGAAGTCGGCCACGACGTCCGGCGTGATGTACGCGTGCGGGTCGCCCATCTCGTAGACCAGCTGCTCGGTGACGGTGGGAACGCTGACGCGGCCGCCGGTGCCGGGATGCTTGGTCACGATGAACGTGCCGTCGGCCGATCCCTCGACGATCGGATACCCCACGTCGGCGAGCGCGGGAATGTTGCGCCAGTCGTACAGGCAGTTGCCGCCCGAGCACTGGGCGCCGCACTCGATGATGTGCCCGGCGATGATGCCGGCGGCCAGCTTGTCCCACTCGGTGGCGCCCCAGCCGAACTCATGCCGCAGCGGCGCCATGGTGAGCGCCGTGTCGGTGGAGCGTCCGGTGATGACGACGTTCGCCCCCCGGGCCAGCGCCTCGACGATGGGCGTCGAGCCGATGTACGCGTTGGCGGCGATCACCCGGTCGCGCACTACCGACAGCGGCTCGCCGGTGTCCATGTTGCGGAGCTCGTGCCCGGCGGCGAGCAGCTCGTCGAGGCGCGGCAGGAGGTTGTCGCCCGTGACGATGCCGATGCGCAGGGCGCCATCGCGTCCGGCCGCCCTGGCCATCGCCTGCACCGCGGCGGCGCACGCTTCCGGGTTCACGCCGCCGGCGTTGGCAATCACCTTCACGCCGCGTTCGGCGACGGCGGCGAGCACGCTCTCCATGGCGCCGACGAAGTCACGGGCATAGCCCATGGCCGGGTCCCGTTCCTTCTGCTTCTGCAGAATGGACATCGTCACTTCGGCGAGGTAGTCGAGCATCAGGTAATCGACCGGCCCGCCCTCCACCTGCCGTCGCGGCGCCTCGGGCCAATCGCCCCAGAAGCCCTGGCCACCCGCCACGCGAACAGTCCTGCTCACACGTCACCTCCCATCCGACTAGGCAATACGAAGGGGCCCAGATGCGGGCCGGGATTCTGCCACGCGGCGCGCAGGGCAATGCCCAGCACGGTGCGCGTGTCCTCGGGGTACACGATGGTGTCCACGTAACCGCGCGCCGCCGCGTAGCTCGCGTCGAGCTGGTGCTCGTAGTCGGCACGCATCGCCTCGACGGCCTGCGTCAGGTCGTCCGATGGCTCGAAGCCCGCCTTGCGGGCCGCCTCCAGGGACGGCCCGTGCACGGCTTGCACCGCCGACTCGCCCTCCATCACCGCCATGCGCCCCGTGGGCCACGAGAAGATGAAGTCGGGGTCGAACCCCTGCCCCGCCATGGCGTAGTAGCCCGCGCCCGACGCGTGGTTGAGGGTCAGCACGATCTTCGGCACGCAGGCCGTGGCCATGGCCTCCACAAAGTGCGCCCCCGCGCGGATGATGCCGGAATGCTCGGCGTCCTTGCCCACCATGAAGCCCGAGACGTCCTGCACGAAGAGCAGCGGGATGCCGTGCCGGTCGCAGCGCTGGATGAAGTAGGCGACCTTCTCGGCGCTTTCCGTATAGATGATGCCGCCGAATCGCGCCCCCTCGCCGTGCGGGCCCTTGATGAGCGCGCGCAGGTTGGCGATCACCCCCACCGGCGTTCCCTCGATCTTCGCGTCGCCGCAGATCATCTCGCGCGCGATGTCGGGCTGGAACTCGTCGAGTGCGCCGTCGTCCAGAATGGTGCGCAGCACCGCATGCATGTCGTACGGCATGCGGTGGTCGTTGGGCAGCAGGTCGTAGAGCGTGGACGGATCGGCGCCCGGGGCGGAGGCGGCGTCGTGCGGTGCCACACGCTCGGGCGGGGCGATGCGGCCCACGAGGTCGCGGATCTTGAGCAGGCAGGCCTCGTCGTCGTCCAGCGCGTAATGCGCGACCGCGGAGATGCTCGTGTGCGTCGTGGCGCCGCCCAAGGTCTCGCCGTCGATGACGGCGCCGGTGGCGCCGCGCACGAGGTTCGGCCCGCCCAGCCCCATGAACGACGTGCCCTTCACCATGAGGATCACGTCGCTGAGCGCCGGCAGGTAGGCGCCACCGGCGATGCACGGCCCCATGACCGCCGCGATCTGCGGAATGTGCAGGAAGCGGCGCATCAGCGAGTTGTAATAGAAGATGCGCGCCGCGCCGTACTGCCCCGGAAAGACCCCGCCCTGGTACGGGAGGTTCACGCCCGCGGAATCGACCAGGTAGATGATGGGCAGGTGGCAGCGCATGGCGCACTCCTGCGCCCGCAGGATCTTGCCAATGGTCTCGGGCCACCACGAGCCCGCCTTCACCGTGGCGTCGTTGGCAACCACGACGCACGGCCGCCCCCCGATGTGCACGAGGCCGGTGACGACGCCGGCGGCGGGAGCCTCGCCGTTGTACTTGTCGTGCGCCACCATCAGGCCGAGCTCGACGAATGGCGTGTCGGCGTCCTTCAGCCGCGCAACGCGTTCCCGGGCGGTGAGCTTGCCCTGCTTGTGCTGGCGCTCGATCCGGTCGGAGCCGCCTCCGAGCCGCAGGCGGTGCTCGAGTTCCTGCGCCGCGGCGCTCAGCTCCGCCAGACGGGTGTTCACGCGTCCTGCGCCTGACGCTCGGCGAACCAGTCGCGGATGTAGGCGATGAGGTCGGTGGTCGGCGTGCCCGGCCCGAAGAGGCGGCCGACGCCGAGCGCCGAGAGCCGGTCCATGTCCTCCCGGGGGATGATGCCGCCGCCCGTGACGAGGATGTCGTCGCGCCCCTGTTCGGCGAGCAGCTCGCGCACGCGCGGGAAGAGCGTCATGTGGGCGCCCGAGAGAATGGACAGGCCGACGACGTCCACGTCCTCCTGGACGGCGGCACTCGCGATCATCTCGGGCGTCTGGTGCAGGCCGGTATAAATGACTTCCATGCCAGCGTCGCGCAGCGCGGCGGCGACGACCTTGGCGCCGCGGTCGTGGCCGTCGAGCCCCGGCTTGGCAACGAGCACTCGGATAGGTCTCTCCATATAGATGGGAAATAAACCGCGGCGCTGCGCGGCGGCAATAGAAGAAGCCGCACCGGACGCCGAAGCGGCGCGCGACGGACCATGCGACCGAGTGGCGCCGCGGCATCGACGCGCGTGCCGCAGGCATTACTTTTGAGCGCGCGCCGAGGCCGGCGCAAACGGCCCTTTGAACGCCTTCCCCAACCAGCCCCCCGAACCATGGCCATGAGAGTACTCATCGCGGTGGCAGCCCTGATCGCCATCGCTGCACCCGCCGCCGCGGCCCAGGCGCCCGACGGCAAGGCGCTGTTCGAAGCCAATTGCCGCAAGTGTCATGGCAACGGGCAGCCCGTGCCGGCGATCAAGAAGATGTTCCCCGAGATCCCCAAGTGGGACGCGGAGTTCTTCGGCAAGCGCACCGAGGACTCGATCGTGACCATCCTCACGAACGGCAAGGGCGCGCACATGAAGTCGTTCAAGCAGGTGCTCAAGCCGGAGGAGATGACGGCCGTGGCGCGGTACATCCGCACGCTCAAGCCATAGCCGACGGTCTCGGGAGGTGAAGGGCAAGGGCGCGGTGCCAGCGAGGCACCGCGCCCTTTTGGCTGCCGATAGCTGGATGAGGCGATCCATGCCAGCGGAGATAGGCTATTTGCCTTCTTTCCTGTAGGGGTTTCTACTGAATCATGTCGCGTGCAATGCCCCACTTACAACGGCAGTACGAGACGTATAATCAGTCATCCCTCAGTACGTAGGGGAAAAACCGCACAGCTGATCGTAAGACTACGTAGTACCCGTGCGGTGAATGCTGGTCCGTTGTCCGTATCGGTAGGGCATCCAAAGGCGCAAACCACTCAAGGAGTAATGCGATGCGTTCGATCTTTCTGTTCGGTGTGCTGACCGCAGCCATCGCCACCTCGGCCGCGGCGCAGGGCGTGGATGGCAAGGCGATTTATGACGCGCAGTGCAAGAAGTGCCATGGCGCCACCGGCGCCCCGTCGGCGGCGATCAAGAAGATGAACCCGAAGATCGAGGCGTTCGACGCCGCCTTCTTCGCCAAGCGCACCGACGCCGACCTCGTGAAGGGGATCGCGGAGGGGAAGGACAAGATGAAGCCCTTCAAGGACAAGCTGAAGGCCGACGAGATCGCCGCCGTCGCCAAGTACATGCGCACGCTGAAGCCGTAAGCAGACGCCGTCGCCCCCCGCGCCCCCCGCCTCCCCGCCTCCCCAGTACCACCCGGTCTACACCACCCTACAGATGGACCGCCCGACAACGGGCACCGGAGGAATAGCAATGCACGGAATGCGATACCTGCGTTGGCTTGGTGCGAGCATCACGGTCGTGATGCTGGCGCTGCTGCCGATGGCGGCGGGCGCGCAGAAGGCCGACGCCGGCTATGCCGGCAGCGAGGCCTGCAAGGACTGCCACAAGGAATACTTCGCCCCGTTCGCGAAGACGAGCATGGGCCAGGCCATCATGGTCAAGCCGGCGAGCGAGCATGCGAAGAAGGGGTGCGAGTCCTGCCACGGCCCGGCGAAGGCGCATGCCGAGTCGGGCGGCGAGGACAAGGGCTCCCTGATCTCGTACCGCCGCACGAGCAAGACGCCGGTGGCCGAGCGCAACGCCACGTGCCTGGCGTGCCATGAGAAGACGGCACGCACGCTGTGGGTGGGCAGCGCGCATGAGTCGCGCAACGTCGCCTGCACCGATTGCCACGTCGTGATGCACGACAAGACCGAGGCCGGCAGCCTGCGGGCCAAGTCGGTGGTGGCGACGTGCGGCAACTGCCACAAGGAAAAGCAGGCGGCGATGAGCAAGTACTCGCACATGCCGCTCGGCGAAGGGAAGATGGAGTGCACCAGCTGCCACGCCCCGCACGGGTCGGCCAACGACAAGCTGCTGATCGGCAGCTCGGTGAACGAAACGTGCTTCACGTGTCACGCCGAGAAGCGCGGGCCGTTCATGTGGGAGCACGTGCCGGTGACGGAGAGCTGCGCCAACTGCCACGACTCGCACGGCAGCAACAAGCAGCGGATGCTGAAGGTCGCCCTGCCGCGCCTGTGCCAGCAGTGCCACAACACGCCGCACGGCCAGCCGGCCATCCGCCCGTCCGATGCCCCGTCGGTTCGCTTTGCCTACAACAAGGGCTGCGTGAACTGCCACTCGCTCATCCACGGGTCGAACCACCCGACCGGCATCTTCTTCACTCGCTGATTCCACCGACAGAGGAAACCCAACCATGCGTCAAATGAGCTTTGCGACCGCGTGCGTCCTCGCCGGTGTGCTGGCTGTGGCTGTTCCCGCCACCAGCCAGGCCCAGGCGAAGAAGACCAGCGGCACTTTCACCGGCGCGGCCGAGATCGGCGCGCGCATGTTCACCACCGAGCCGGCCGATATCGACAAGGGCAAGCTCGAGGAATACCGCTCCCTCCCGGCCGGCGCGCTCCTGGAGCGTGCGCGACTCGAGTACCTCCCGGCCGACCAGTACGGCACGTACCAGCTGACGCTCCGCCGCCTGGGCCAGCTCGACCAGAGCATGTGGCTGCAGGCGACGCGCCCGGGGCTGTACAATTTCAACCTGCGCTACGATCGCATTCCGCACCTGTACTCGTCCACGGGCCGTTCGCCGGGCAACGAGGGCGCGGCCGCCCTCGGCTTCAACACCCTGCCCTCGCCGCGCCCCGATTCGACCGCCTGGAAGAACGCGCCGTACATGGGCAACATCCGGTCGATCTGGTCGCCGATCCGCGCGACGCTCGACTACGCCTTCACCGAGGCGGCCGACTTCAAGGCCGACTTCACCTCCATCGGCAAGAAGGGCGGGCTCCCCAAGTCGATCAGCTTCAACGGCTCGGGCGGTCCGCAGCGCGAGTACGTGTCGCCGATCGACGAGACGGTGAACAACTTCCGCGTCTCGCAGTCGTACGCGTCGGGCCCCCGCGCCAAGGGGAGCCTGTTCGCCGAGATCCTGAAGAGCTACCAGGGGACGGTGGCGTACGAGTACTCCAGGTACAACAACGCCATCACGGAAGTGATGGTGGACAACCCGTCGCTGGACACGCCGAAGTGGGCGGCCTCGATGCCCTCGAGCTCGGTGTGGGGCACGAACACGGCGCGCGTCAGCGTGGCGCCCAGCAACTCGGCGTCGACGATGTCGTTCGTCGGCGCGGTGCTGCTGCCGTTCCGCACCCGCATCACGGGGGCGGTGAACACGTCCTCGCAGGAGCAGGACGACGCGTACCTGCCGCAGTTCAACAACAGCGCCATGCTGGCCGCGCCGAACGCCGCGCTGACGGCGCTGCAGCGGCCGAGCCTGCAGGGCAAGGTCAAGCTGACGACGGTGAACTTCAGCGCGACGAGCCATCCGATCGCGCGGCTGACGCTGGGGGCGAAGTACCGCAACCACAGTTACAGCAACCAGACGCCGCCCGACAGCGTGCTGGCCTGGGCGCGCAGCGACCGCCAGATCGACGCGACGACAGAGCAGACCGAGTGGGATCCGTTCACCAAGGTGAATACCGACGTGACCGCGGCGTACGAGCTGGCCCGCAACACGTCAGTGGGCGTGGGCTACGCGGTGGAGGACTTCACACGCGAACCCGGCGTCTTCTCGGTGGACGGCACGCGGGAGAAGGCCCCGCGCGTCAGCCTGGACTACAACGGCCTCGCCTGGCTGTCGCTGCACAGCAGCTACACCACGTCGCAGCGCCGCTTCTACGGCAACTACCGGCAGGCCGCCACCGAGGTCAGCGACGACCGCCGCTACTTCGTGGCCAACCGCGACCGGACGCGCACCAACGTGATGGCGACGATCACGCCGGTTGACGCGATCAGCGTCGGGCTGTCGTTCATCACCGGCGACGACAAGTATCCGGATTCACGCTTCGGCATGCAGAGCGACAAGAGCACGACGACCGGCTTGGACGTGGACTGGACGCCGATCAGCCGCCTGAGCCTGGGCGCCGGCTACTCGAAGGAGAAGGTCGACAACGTCACGAACTTCCGCTACCGCGCGTCGAACGTGGTGACGTCGCCGCTGTTCGACAACCCGCTGTTCTACTTCTCGAGCACGAACAAGGACAACAACACCACGACGTTCGCCAGCGTGAACGCCGTGCTCATCCCCGACAAGCTGACGCTGAAGGCCAACGTGTCGGTGATCGACGGGACGTTCACGCTCCTGAACTCCAACTACAACGGCGCGCCGTCCGGCGCCGCGGCGCAGGGCGCCACCGCCGCCCAGATCCTGACGGCCACCGTCGAGGATTGGCCGGAAGTGTCGTCCAAGCTGACGCCGGTGTCGCTGGCCCTGCAGTACGCCTTCAAGGCCAACTGGGCGTTCACGCTCCGCTACAACTCGGAGACGTACACGAACCACAACTGGCAGCAGGAAGCGCCGAAGTTCACGAGCACGGGCGTGCTCGGCGGCACGCCGACGACGACGTGGACCGGGAACCTCCCGGGCAACGTCGGCGCGACGGCGGGCACGAACACCGGCCAGTACCACTTCCTGGGCATCAACTACAACGATTACACGGCGCGCTGGCTGACCTTCACGGTCTCCTGGCACCCGGCGTTGCTCCCCCACGACGTGGGACGGGCGGCGTTCTAGCAGCATCGGTTCGCACGGCGGCGATGGGGAACGCTCCCATCGCCGTCCGTGCAATCGGGTTCTCCCTCGATGGGGCCCGCTCGACGCCCCGCACACGTCATCTCTCCTGAAGGGGTCAGCACATGCGGCATGCGGCGCACTTCGCGCGCCTGGTTGCCCTCGTCGCCGTCGCGGTGGCCGGATTCCTCTTCGTCCGCTCGAAGGTGGTCCCCAAGGATTTTGGGGTGAAGGGCCACTACCGCCTCTCGGCGATCGCGGATGAGGCGAAGCGCGAGCCGCGGCACATCGGCAGCGCCGACTGCGCCGATTGCCACAGCGAGATCTACGAGGCCTGGAGCACCGGCAAGCACCACATCCCGCAGTGCGAGAACTGCCACGGCCCCGGCCTGATGCACACCAAGGTCGTTGGCGAGGAGTCCACGGCGGCCTACCCGGACAAGATGCTCAAGGTGTCCAAGCTGGCCATCCGTCGCCCGACCGGCTTCACCGAGTGCAAGTGGTGCCACCTGAAGACCTTCGAGCGGCCGAGCACCCTGAAATCCATTGCCAGCGTCGAGCAGCACATCACGCAGCACAACGGGAAGTACACGCCCGACTCCAAGTGCGTTGACTGCCACAATCCCCATACGACCCTGGTGACGCCGGGCAAGTCGGGACTGGCGTTCCTTTCGCAGGCGGCCAAGTGACCACCCCCCAGACCTCCGACGACGTCACCAGGCGCGACTTCCTGGAGACGGTCGCCAAGACCGGCGGACAGAGCTTCCTCTTCGGCAGCATGTTCGTGAACACCGCCCTTCTGCGGCTGCCGCAGGACGCCGCCCCGGCGAGCGCCAAGGCCAAGGCCGACGCCGAGGCCGGCAAGGGCATCATCTACGGCTTCGTGGTGGACACCACCAAGTGCATCGGCTGCGGCTCGTGCGTCCGGGCCTGCCGGGCCGAGAACGGCGTGCCGGACGGCTACAACCGCACGTGGGTGGAGCAGTACACGTTCTATCCCAACGGCGAGGTGGTGGTGAACTCGCCGGTCGGGGGCGAGAACGGCTTCGCCGAGCCGGGCCCGACGCGCAACATGCCGGCCGAGCTGGCGACGGTGCAGCCGGTGCGCGGCTTCTTCGTGCCGAAGCTCTGCAACCACTGCATCGACACCCCGTGCATCCAGGTCTGCCCGGTGGGGGCGTCGTTCAAGACCGACGAGGGCGTGGTGCTGGTGGACCACGAGCGGTGCGTCGGCTGTGCGTACTGCGTGCAGGCGTGCCCCTTCGGATCACGCTACCTGAACCCCGACACGATGACCGCCGACAAGTGCACGTGGTGCTACCACCGCATCACCAAGGGCAAGCTGCCGGCGTGCGTGGTGTCGTGCCCCGCCGAGGCGCGCATCTTCGGCAACGTGAGCGACCCGACGAGCAAGATCAGCCAGATCCTGGCGACCAACCGGGTGCAGGTGCTGAAGTCGTACCTCGGCACCCGGCCGCGCACGCGCTACATCGGGCTCGACTCCGAGGTGATCTAGCATATGCACCATTTCATCACCGAAGGGTACGTCCTGCCGAACCAGCAGCACATCTACTGGACCGTGATGATCGTGCTGTACCCGTACATCACGGGGATCGTCGCCGGCGCGTTCATCATCTCGTCGCTCCACCACGTGTTCGACAAGGACGAGCTGAAGCCGGTCAGCCGGTTCGCGATGGTCATGGCGTTCGCCTTCCTGCTCTTCGCGACGCTACCGCTGCTGAACCACCTGGGCCACCCCGAGCGCGCGCTGAACATCATGTTCACGCCCAACGTGACGTCGGCGATGGCCGGGTTCGGCTTCATCTACTCCACCTACCTGTTCATCCTGGCGGTGGAGATCTGGCTGGTCTACCGGACGGACATCGTCCACCTGTACAACGAGACGAAGTACCCGGCCCTGCGTCCCGTCTACTGGCTGCTGGCGCTCGGCGTGCTCGACATCTCCAAGGAAGCGGAGGCAGTTGACCACAAGGTCATGCTCTTCCTCGCGTCCATCGGCATTCCGGCGGCGTGCGGGTTGCACGGGTACGTCGGGTTCATCTTCGGCGCGATCAAGGCGAACCCGTGGTGGGCGAGCCCGCTGATGCCGGTGATCTTCCTGCTCAGTGCCATCGTCTCGGGCGTGGCGATGGTGATGATCTGCTACATCATCATCCAGTGGCTGAACGGGCGCGAGATCAGCGGGCCGGCCGTCCAGGCCCTGATCGAGACGGCGTGGTACTTCCTCATCATCGACGTGGTGCTCGAGCTGCTCGAGCTGATCAACCACGCGTACATGGCCAACGAGGACTGGGCGATCCTCAAGACGCTGGTGACGACCAAGCTGTTCGTGAGCATGTTCGTCATCCAGATCCTGCTTGGCTCGGTGATCCCCTTCCTGGCGATGGGCGCGGTGGTGGTGTTCAAGGAGCGCATCCCGGCGATGGTCCGCAACATCATCGGCGTCGCCGGCGGCGTGCTGCTGCTCGCGCAGGTGGCTGCCATGCGCTGGAACGTGGTGATGGGCGGCCAGATGTTCAGCAAGAGCCTGCGCGGCTTCCTGAACTTCGAGGTCGATATCGGCGGCCGCGAAGGGCTGCTGGCCGGCATCTTCATCTTCTGCCTCCCCTTCGTGGTGATCTTCGTGTTCTCGCGCCTGCTCCCGCTGTGGGGCGACGTGAGCACGTTCCCCAAGGAGTGGATGAAGGAGAAGCCGGTGGAACGGCAGCCGCTGAAGGGCTGGTCAAAGTTTTCGTCGTGAACGCAGTGCGTGACTAACTACCTGGAGACGCTGGCATGGACAGCAACACTTTGCAGTACCTCATAGCCGCCGCGGTCGTCATCTTCCTGATCGCCTACGGCGTGCGGATCGTCAAGCAGTACGAGGGCGGCGTGGTGCTCCGCTTCGGCCGTCTGGCCGGCGTGCGCGCCCCGGGCCTGAACTTCATCGTCCCGCTCGTCGACAAGATGTACAAGATCGGCACGCGCGTGGTGACGCTGACGGTCGAGCCGCAGGAACTGATCACCCGCGACAACGTCACCATCAAGGTGGACGCCGTCGTGTACTACCGGGTGATCGACCCGGCCAAGGCGCTCATCCAGGTGGAGAACTACGGTCGCGCCACGTCGCAGATCGCCCTGACGACCCTGCGGAGCGTGCTCGGCCAGTCGAGCCTCGACGAACTGCTCGGCGAGCGCGACCGCATCAACCAGAAGCTGGCGCACATCATCGACGAGCACACGGAACCGTGGGGCGTGAAGGTGTCGGTGGTCGAGGTGAAGGACGTGCTGCTCCCCGAGGCGATGCAGCGCTCGATGGCGGCGCAGGCCGAGGCCGAGCGCGAGAAGCGCGCCAAGGTCATCCGCGCCGACGGCGAGTTCCTGGCCGCCGAGACGCTGGGCAAGGCCGCCAACATCATCCGCGCCAATCCGCCGGCCCTGCAGCTGCGCTACCTGCAGACGATGACGGAGATGTCGAGCAACGGGAACAGCACCATCATCCCGGTCACGATGGACCTGCTCGGCGGACTCAAGAACGCGCTCGGCGGCGACACGCCGTAGTCGCTCGGCACACCTGCGGGCACGACGACATATTTCAGGGCCGGTGCGCACGCTCCATGGCGTGCGCCCGGCCCGTCGTGCATCCCTCCCCTGCGGCGCTCACCGCGCCCGCCCCACAGGAATCCGTCCCATGCGCCGCGCCGTGATTGCCGCCACGCCCCTCGTGCTCGCCGCCGCCTGCTCGGGCGGCGGCACCCCTGCCGCCGCGCCGTCGCTGGTGATCCGCGATGCCTGGGCCCGGCCGGCCGACTCGGGCACGGTCACCGCCGTCTACCTGGCCCTCGTCAATCGCGAGAAGGCCGCGGTGTCGTACACCGGCGCCTCGTCGCCGCTCGCCGAATCGGTCGCGCTGCACGAAACCATGCAGATGGGCGACATGGTGCACATGATGCCGCTCGACTCGGCGCAGGCGATCGCGCCCGGCGACTCGCTGGTGCTCGCCGAGGGGGCCAAGCACCTCATGGTCAGCGGCCTTCGGCGATCGCTCGCCGCCGGAGACACGGTCCCGCTCGCGCTGACGTTTGCCGACGGGCGGACGCTGCAGGTGAGGGCGCTGGTCAAGGCGCCGTAGCGCGCCGCCGGGCGCTACGGCTCCTTGCGCGCCACCAGCAGCATCTCGCTGCTGCGCCGGCCGACCGGCCGGTCGTTGAAGCTGTCGAAGGCCTGCTCGACGATGAGCCCCGCGGCGCGCATCAGCTCGGCGAGCTGCGTGGGCGTGTAGAGCCGGATGCGGTGCGTGCGGTCCTCGGTCAGGCCCGGACCTCGCCAGCACGACTCCACCGTGAGGAACCCGGAGAGCGGGTCGAACGAGCGCTCCTGCGCCACGAGCGTGCCGTCGGCCGTGGTCCACCAGTCGCGCGAGACGAACTTGGCCATCACGCCGTCGCGGTCGCCGCCGTGCCACAGCAGCACGCCCCCGGGTCGCAACACGCGCGCGAACTCGCGGAGCACGCGCGCGTCGTCGGCCGGGTCGGCGAAGAAGCCGAAGCTCGTGAAGAGGTTCAGGACCGCATCGAACCGCCCGGTCCACGTCGCCGGGAGGCGGCGCATGTCGGCGCGACGGTAGCGCAGCGTCCGGCCGGCGCCGCGCGCCCTGGCCCGCTCGATGAGCGGTGCCGAGTAGTCCACGCCATCCACGTCGAAGCCCGCCTCGGCCAGCAGGTGGGCGTGCCGGCCCTGCCCGCACGGACAGTCGAGCAGGCGCGCGCCGGACGGCAGGCCCAGCAGGTCCATCAGGCGCGCAACCTGGCGGCGGTCGCCGGCGAGGTCGAACATGGGCTCGTACTCGCGCAGGTAGCCGGCGTCGAAATAGTGCTGCCACCAGTTTGAGATGGCGGAGGGCGGATGGCGGACGGCAGAGGATGGCGCGCCTGCCTTCCGCCGCCTGCCATCTGCCTTCTGCCTCCTGCCATCTGCCTTCTGCGGTTTCCGCATTAGAAGAAGACCGGCTCGCGATACGCCCCGAACACGTCCTCGAGCGCGGCGCGGATCTCGTACAGCGTGGCGTAGGCGCGCGCACAGTCGAGGATCAACGGCACCAGGTTGCCGGTGCCGCGGGCGGCGGTGCGCAGGGCGTCGAGGCGCTGCTGCACGGCCGCATTGTCGCGCGACGCGCGCAGGGCGCCCAGCTTGGCCGTCTGCTCGACGGCCGCCGACTCATCCATCTTGAGCAGGGGAATGGTCAGCGTTTCGTCGGTCACGAACTCGTTGACGCCGACCACCAGCTTGCGTCGCTGCTCGATCTCCCACTGTTGGCGGGCGGCGCTCTCGGCGATGCGCTTCTGGAACCAGCCGTCCTCGAGTCCGCGCACCACCCCGCCCTGCTCGTGGATCTGCGCGAAGAGCGCCTCGGCCTCGCGCTCCATGTCGTCGGTGAGCTTCTCCACATAATAGGAGCCGCCCAGCGGGTCGATGACCGACGCGACGCCGGTCTCGAATGCCATGACCTGCTGGGTGCGCAGCGCCACCTCCACCGCGTGCTCGGTGGGCAGGGCCAGCGTCTCGTCCATGGAGTTGGTGTGCAGCGACTGCGTGCCGCCGAGCACCGCGGCCAGCGCCTGGTACGCGACGCGCACGACGTTGTTCATGGGCTGCTGCGCCGTGAGCGTCACGCCCGCCGTCTGCGAGTGGAAGCGCATGACCCAGCTGCGCGGGTTCTTCGCGCCGTAGCGGTCGCGCATGTGGCGCGCCCAGATGCGGCGGGCGGCGCGCAGCTTGGCGATCTCCTCGAAGAAGTCGTTGTGGATGTCCCAGAAGAACGAGAGCCGCGGCGCGAACTCGTCCACGTCGAGCCCCCGCGCGATGCCGCGCTCCACGTAGGTGAAGCCGTCGGCGAGCGTGAAGGCCAGTTCCTGCGCGGCGGTGGCGCCCGCCTCGCGGATGTGGTAGCCGGAAATGGACACGGTGTTCCACTGCGGCGCATGCTTGGCGCCCCAGTCGAAGCAGTCCACGATCAGGCGCAGCGCGGGCTCGATGGGAAAGCACCACGCGTGCTGCGCCATGTACTCCTTGAGGATGTCGTTCTGGATGGTGCCGCGCAGCTTCTCGCTGGGCACCCCCTGCTTTTCGGCGGCGGCGATGTAGAAGCACCAGAGGATGATGGCCGGACCGTTGATGGTCATCGACGTCGACACCTGGTCGAGCGGGATGCCGTCGAAGAGCGTCTCCATGTCGGCCAGCGAGCTGATGGCCACGCCGCACTTGCCGACCTCGCCCTCGGAGCGCGGGTGGTCGGAGTCGTACCCCATGAGCGTCGGGAAGTCGAATGCGACGGACAGGCCGGTGGTGCCGCGGCCGAGCAGGAACTTGTAGCGCTGGTTGGTCTCGCGCGCCGAGCCGAAGCCGGCGAACTGGCGCATGGTCCACAGCTTGCCGCGGTAGCCGGTGGGGTGGATGCCGCGCGTGAACGGGAACTCGCCCGGCACCTCGAACGCGGTGCCGGCCGAACCCTCGAGGTCGAGCGCCGTGTAGAGCGCCTCGACCTCGCGCGCCGAGTTGGTGTACGCGATGTCGCGCTTGTCGCCCTTGGCGTAGCGCGCCTTCCAGCGCTCCACCTCGGCGCGCAGCTGGTCCAGCTCGGCGCGCATCGCGTCGAGGGAGGTCTCGAGATCGGACGGCGTGGTCATGCGGAATCTCCGGTCATCAGGGGGCCGCTCCG
>Ga0334722_10002089_pt1 | contig 23216 bp, 23 predicted proteins | sample C3_bottom_MG_FD_207210 | JGI IMG/M metagenome (GOLD analysis project Ga0334722, IMG submission 207210) | Sediment microbial communities from Yellowstone Lake, YNP, Wyoming, USA - C3_bottom | ecosystem: Environmental > Aquatic > Freshwater > Lake > Sediment | place: USA: Wyoming | collected... | reverse complement strand
GTGGTGGCCCACCTTTGCCATCCGCGGCCGAGTGCCAACGACAACGCCTCCGGGGCGGGTGCGGTCATGGAGGCGGCACGGGCCCTGCAGGCGCTGGTCACCGCGGGTGTGCTTGCGGCTCCCCGGCGCACGATCCGGTTTTTGCTCGTGCCGGAGATGACCGGCACGTACGCCTATCTTGCCAACGATTCCGCCGCGGCTTCGCGGACTTTGGCGGCCATCAATCTTGACATGGTGGGTGAACGCCAGGACCTTTGTGGCAGTACCCTGACTCTGGAGCGGCCGCCGCGGGCCACGGCCACGTTTGCGGGCGATCTCGGTGCCATTGTGCTGGAGCAGCTTTTGGCCCGGGGTGCGAAGAACCTTGCCGGCACCGCTTCGTATAGCCGCTTCCGGTACGCGGTGACGCCGTTTTCTGGCGGCAGCGATCATTATATCCTTTCGGATCCCACGGTGGGCGTCGGCTGTCCGATGCTGATCCAGTGGCCTGACCGGTTCTACCACACGAGCCTTGATACCCTCGACAAGGTCGACCCTCAGATGCTCGCTTTGGCGGCTACGCTGGCGGCGGTCTACGCGTATTATGTGGCCACGGCCGGCCTGCCGGAGGCAGTATATCTGGCAGGGGAAATGGCAGCGTCGTTTGCCGCGGAGATACACAGGGCAGCGGCAGTCGGCGGCGATTGGCGGCGCAGGCTCGAGTTTCTTCTGGAACGGAAAACTGCCGATCTTGAGTCCTTGCGGCGACTGGTGGCGCCGGAGGAGCAGGCAAAGCTTGAAGCGGTGCTCGACAACGCCCGTGCAGACCTCCGCACGGCCGTGGCGATGGAGACGAGGCGGCATGAGCTTGCGGCCGGGGCGGCAGGGCCGGCGTCCAGTGTGGCGGCGGCCGGGCACGGGCGGGGTGTTTTGTCCGGCGACGCCGAGCTGGCCCGTACCCTCGTGCCGGTGCGTCTTGTACCTGGTCCAGCCGAGCCGTCGGCGGTGCTGCGGCAGTCGAGTCCGGCGGCCCGCGATGCCTGGTACGAATTCCAGAAAGAGCATCGCGAGTTCGGCCGCGTGGCGGTGCTGGGGCTGTACTGGGCGGACGGGCACCGCACCGTGGCCGACATCAACGACCTGGTGGAGCTGGAGGCAGGCTCGTCCGATCTCGGGTATCTGGTGCACGCTTTTGAAGTGCTGGCCGAAAACGGCGTCGTGCGTCTCGAACGCCGGCCAGCATGAGGTTTACATAACGCAGGTTGACAGCGGCCGGGCGCGGTGGCTATAATTCTTTTCGCAACAAGCTTCACAGGCTTTTCGATGGGCCCGTAGCGCAGTGGGAGCGCGTCTGAATGGCATTCAGGAGGTCACGGGTTCGAATCCCGTCGGGTCCACAGAAAAAATGCGATAACCACGCGGGTATGCAAAAAGGGACCTGGTAAACGGTCCCTTTTTGATAGGAGATCTGATAGGACGTCGCGGCTATGCTAATACTTAGTGGGAATCTTTGACAAGTCCGGGCCACGGCGCTGGTGCTGGTGCTGGCGCTGGCGGTCGCGGTGTGCATCGTGCGCGGCAATTGCGTCGTATGCGTCATCGACAGTAACGACATCTTTTGAGCGCCACTCTGCAAGAACCCTGTCTGCGTAGGCCAGCGGATGGTCCGCTGTCGCGGCGCGCTCAAGTGCTAGCTTGATCACATCGTCCACAAAGCCCCACTCCTGGCGCCATTTGGTAAGAAGTGCGCCAGGTACGCGTTCGCCGGCCCACTGCAGACCGCCGCGCGCAGGAGCGTATGCCCCCGGGATCATGAGTCTGTACTCGATTGCTGTGCCATGCCGCTTTCCGGTTGCGACGAGCAAACAGGCGTTGACGAGCGTGCGTACAGCGCGTTCTGCAGTGCTCTTTGCGCAGTGTGCCTCGCGCGCAACAGTGCGCAGCGAAGGCCAGGCGTTGCCAGCGCGGTCCGCGTGTGCGATGTAGCACGCAAGCACATCGCGCGTTGCACGCGTGATGTATCTAATGTTGTCCAGTGCGCGCCGGGCAAGTCCCCGATCGAAGCGCATATCGGCATAATAGTGTGTTACACTAATATCGTCTCCTGTATCCATCGCGCCAGGCCGGCCCCCGCCAGGGCCGGCCTGCGCATCGTGCTCAACCATTCCGCATCCCCTCCTGATTTGGCAATGCCAGCCACCGGTCGAGCCAGCGGCGGCTGATCCAGTGCCTCCGGCCGATGAGAATCGTCTTGATATAGCCGCGGCGCAGCCAACGCTGCATTGTCTGCCGCGACACCCCGCAGTATCTGGCAGCAGCTGTAATCGTTAGAAGTTCTTTCTCCATACCGTCACCTCCATGTACAAAGTGACACATTGCGATTGCATTGTCAACTCTTCACAAGACAATGGGGTTGCTCGGGTAGTTGATCGATCACGCACGATATGGTTAAATGTCATCGAAGCTCTTTTTGGGAGGTTGTGCCAATGGATGAAATCGAAGCAGCAGTAGCCACAATGCCTGTGCGGTGGCGTTCCCTGCGGCTGGTGCATGGCATGAAAACGCGCGAGGTCGCAGAAGCACTGAACGTTGATCCCACTACGGTCAGCGGCTGGGAGCATGGCCGGACGGAGCCTAGCCTGCTGAATTGCGCCCGCTACGCCAAGCTCATGCGCGTAAGTTTGGATTTCCTGGTTGCAGGCTCGGTTCCGTTTCCCGAGCTGGGCGTAGGCTGGCTACCTGTTGCCAAAACAGAGCAGGTGGCGATCTTTGCACGCCAAGAGGCATTTGACCAAGCTAAGGTGGATGGCCTGCTTGCATGGCTGGCGGCTACGCTGGAAGGTGAGCAGCAATGACCCGCCGCCGTGGCCGGCAGACCCGGGCGCGTGGCGAGGGCTCGATTTTCCAGCAGAAGGACGGGCGCTGGGTCGGCGAAATAGTGCTAACCTGGGAGAACGGCCGGAAGCGCGTACGACGCGTCTATGGAAAGACGCAAGCCGAGGTGCGGGACGCGCTTGTAGAGCTTCTGCACCAGCGCCAACAAGGCCTGCGCATTGAGGCAAGCCGCGAGACCGTCGGCGAGTTTCTCACGCATTGGCTGGAGGACACGGTAGCAGGCAGCGTGAAACCCAAAACCTATAAAAGCTATTGCGACATCGTTAAGTTGCATCTGATTCCGGACCTCGGGTCTGTGCAGCTCACGAAACTCACTCCCCAGCAGTTGCAGCATTTGTACCGCAAAAAGCAGGAGGCCGGCTTGACCCGCACGGTTGCCCTCATGCATGCCGTAATGCACAAAGCCCTGTCTCAAGCGGTCAAGTGGGGGCTGGTAGCGCGAAACGTGGCAGAGGCCGTAGAGAGCCCGAAAGTCCAGCGGCAAGAGTTTCGGGCCCTTACACCGGAAGAGGCGCGCCGGTTCCTGGCCGCCGCAGCACAAGATCGCCTGTATGCCCTCTACGTGCTGGCTGTCACCTGCGGGCTGCGGCAAGGCGAGCTGCTGGGGCTCAAGTGGGATGACGTGAACCTTGAGCAGGGCATGCTCACGGTGCACCGGCAGTTGCAGTGGCAGCAGAAAGGCGGGTTTGTTTTGGCAGAACCCAAGTCCGCACGGTCGCGCCGGACGATCTCCCTGCCTGCCGTGGCCGTCACCGCCCTGAAAAAACACCGCAAACAGCAGGTGGCAGAGCAGCTGGCCGCAGGTGAGGCCTGGTATGACTACGGCCTTGTGTTCACGACGGAAGCAGGCACGCCCGTCCACCCGTCCAACCTCCGCAACCGCTCCTTTGACCGCGTCCTGGAGAAGGCCGGGCTGCCGCATATCCGCTTCCACGACCTGCGGCACACGTGCGCCACGCTCCTGCTGGCCGCCGGCGAAAACCCGAAGGCTATCCAGCAGTTGCTCGGGCATAGCCGGATCAACGTAACGCTCGATACCTATTCCCACGTCACCACCGACATGATGGCAAAAACAGCTTCTAGAATGGACGCCATCCTGTACCCAGAGCAGGATAAGCATTAAATTAACTGGCTCCGGAATAAGGTGTGCCCCAAAATCGGGACACCAGTGTCCCGATTTTGGGGCGGCAATGTCCCGATTTTGATGCAAGAAAAAGACAATGGTATTATTGCCGCAACGCATAACCACGCTGGTCTAGGCGATTGGTCTTAGTTGCGGAAGATATATATAGAAGATCAAAGAAAAAGAAGAAGAAGAGGCTCGCTTTCGCTCGCGTACCTCAAAAACCAAACATGTGAGATCTGACGGCCAGGATATGTCAGCGAAACAAATAAGAAACAGGAGAGTGGCCTTACTGAAATAAAAGTGTTAAAATAAAAACGCTAGCATTGTTTTGTGCTGCTGCGAGCCTATGCTTGCAGGCGCCAGGTCACCCCGGCTTTTTGGCCGGGGCGCTACTCAGGAAACGACCGGCCGTGTGGCCGGGCGGGGACAGTACCTTCAGGGGTACTGATACACCTGCCCTGCCGCGCGGCCGGTTTTTTTTGCCCGCGGCCGCGGCAAAGGCGCTGTAAAACCCACAACAGGAAAAAGGAGGCAGAAACATGAAGGCAAGATGTGACATCTGTGGTCGCAACATTGTTGAACGCAACCTCGCGGAGCACATGAGCTCGGTCCCGCACGAGGTCAATGCCCGCCGTCAGAAGCTCAAGCAAGACGGCTGGCAGCGCTTGTCCGGGGTGCAGGCCGGCGGCACAGCAGCAATGTTGCGGCGGGTGCTGCCGGCGGACTGCGTGGTGAAGGAGGCGGTCTTGGCGTATTATGATCGCTTCGTTGGACTGCAGGTGATTTACGGTCTCTATTTTCGTTCGCCGGTGCCGGGTGTGAGCATTGACATGCTACTCGCCGCGGCTGACGCGTGGCGCAGCCGGCACAAAGCAATGAGCCGCGGTGCCGCGGTGAAAGCGGTTCTGGCAATGGACCCGGCGGCGGTGCGCGACCTCGCCAACGCGAAGGAGAAGATAGAGATAGTATGACCGAGGATCTGGTGGAGGATGTTGCTGACGTAATGGCCGAGGCGGAGGAGGAAGGTCATTCCTTCCTCCCCCGGCCCGCGCTCGAAGCCGAAGTCGGCCGTCGCCTCTCGCGGCTCGAAGTACGCCAGCTTCGTGACCGCGGCTTCGCCACGGGCCCGGGCGGCGAACTCTACCGCTTGACCACGTGGCAGCAGGAGCAGGCGCTGGCCGCTGGCCTGCGTACCCTTGCTACGGCTGGCCGGCTGGCAGTAATCACCGGCGGCCCAGGGACCGGGAAAACCACGCAGATCCGTGAGATGATCCAGAGTGCTCCGCACGTGACACTGTGTGCGCCCTCTGGGAAAGCGGCCCGGCGGCTAGCCGAGGCAACAGGGCACGATGCTGTAACAGTGCATATGACGCTCTACCGTGCGGAAAACCAGCAGCGTCGGCTTGGCGGGCTGGTTGTAGTGGACGAAGCCTCGATGCTTAGCCTTGAGGTCGCAGCCTGGCTTGTAGGGGCACTGGATCCCGGCGCCCGCCTAGTGCTGGTAGGTGACGTTGATCAGCTGGCTGCTGTGGGCCCCGGCCAGGTGTTGCGGGACATCATCGCGGCGAATGTTTGCAAAGTCACACGCCTGACGCGGCTGTGGCGGGCGGCTGCCGACAGCCCGCTGGCCCGCCAGGCCCGCCTGCTCCGCGGCGGGCACATGCTGGACTTGCAGCCCGCTGAAGGCTGGCGCTTCGTGGCGGCGGCCGAGGGCAACATTGTGGAGGCGGCTGTGCAGCAGGCCCTGGCCGCCGGGCCGGCGGTGCAGGTGCTGGCGCCTACGCGGCGTGTGGCCCGCACCATCAACGCGCGGCTGCAGGCCGCTTGGAATCCGCGGGCCGCGGGCAAGGGCGAAGTGCTCGTAGACCGCGAAATCGTTCGCGCAGGTGACCTCGTTGTAATCAACCGCAACGATTACTCGCGCAACGTGCGGAACGGCGAAGTTGGCAAAGTGCTGGACGCGGGCCCGGGCGGCGTCACGGTAGAAGTAGAGGGCTGGCCGATCTTCTGGCCGGCTGAAGAGCTGCCGGCTGCGGCGGATCAGCACGGGCGGCCGGCGCTGAGTCTGGCGTATTGCATGACGGTCGCGAAAAGCCAGGGCAGCGAATTCGATCACGTCATAATTGCATTGCCCGCCACGCGGGCAAACAGTGTGAATCTCGTGTACACCGCGCTCACGCGGGCGCGGCAGAGCTGCACGCTGGTGTCGTCTGAGCCTGTGGTAGCGGAGGCGGTGCACACGCGGCAGCGTCGGTTCTCGCGGCTTGCCACGCTGTTGCGGGCTGGCGCAGCTTGACAGTATATGCTATGATCTACTCGATGAATCCCCGCCGTAGGCGGGTGGTTCCGCCAGCGCGGCTTCTGCTGTGCTGGATTGTCAGCAAACGATTGTTGTCGTTGCTGAAATTACAGCGGCCCGGCCTGGGCCCGCGGTAAACAGTGCAATGGCACTGCAACCGCACCCGGCCGGGCCGCTTTTCGTTTCCTTCTTGTAGCGGCTCGGCCCCGGGGGGCGCGAGACCGCACGCGCGGACTGTCTGACCGCCACTGGCTTTGGCCGGGACCGGAAAATTGGCAGCGTGCGGTATCTAATCGGCCTTCCGCAGCAGGCCATGTTAAAAAGCTGCGGACGGCGAGCGGTGTTTGCCTTTATTCGTGCGTTCAGAGAACGCGACGAATAAAGAGTCAAACACGCCGCCAGGGAGAGAGCCGTGCCCGGAAAACACAACAGGCTCGCGATTATTCTTACGCTGCACAACCACATATAGGCAATCAGGAGGACGATACTCTTGACCAAACGAGCGTCCCTCATCTTTGCCTGCATTTCCCGGCTAGACCAAAAAATGGCAATAGGGGTCAGCAGGCATCAAGCCAAAAAAGAGTCCGGACTGCCCTGGGGGCATAGCACTGGCCGTATTCACAGCTATGCCACGCGCAAAGCATACCAGGCCTATGTATTACGATTCGCGAACTGGGCACGGAACACGTACCAGATCCGGCGCATCGATGAGCTCGACCGCCGTGCTCCAGAACTCGTGCGCCAATGGGTGGCGGCTCGCATAGCGGGTGGCTACTCGGCATGGACGGTGAAGGCAGAACTTGCCGCACTGCGGCTTTTCTTTTCGAACTGGGAATTGGCTGCGGGCATGCGCCTGCCGGTAAACCACCGCGAGGACATTCGGCGCAGCCGGCGGCCGGCCGCCCGCGATGCAGGGCTGGACGCGGCCGCGCACGCCGCTCTAATTGCATTCGAGCGGGCAACCGGCCTCCGCCGGCGCGAACTCTCGCAGCTGCGTGTGGGCCAGGTGCGGCAGGTTGGCGGCTATGTGTACATCGCCGGCGTGAAGGGAAAAGGAGGCCGCGTGCGCGACGTGCTGGTGCTCCCTGGCCGGGAAGAAGACGTGCTTTCCTGCGTGCGCGGCCGCGGCGCGCACGAGAAAGTTTTCCGCCGCCTCCCGAGCCATCTTGACGTTCATGCATTGCGCCGCGAATACGCGCAATTGATGTACTTGTACTTAAGCGGCCGCCGGCTGCCCGGGCAGGCAGGCAGGCTGCGGCGCGGCAGCTATGACCTCGATGCTGTGCTGAACGTGTCACGCTTGCTCGGACACAGCCGGCGGGACGTTATCCTGCGCCACTACGTCCGGTGAAACGTGTGACGTGTCAATGTAACAGCAAAGCCAACAGCCGCAAGCTCCCGCGCCATTTTCCACGGTGCCAAAATCGAAAGCGCGTGTGACGTAACTAAACAAGTCACGAACCGGCATCACTACCGCGGTTGAATGCTCTACCGCAGTGCACTACGTGTGACGCAAATGCACGCTACCAGTCCGCAAACCAGCATCACACCTGCATTTGGCGTCCCTTGCGCGCGTGTGACACACGTGTGACGTGCAAGCTTCCAACCGGCGTGTCTACTGCATCCATGTCGTGTCCAGATGGCGCGGTCTTACATGACTTTAGAAGCCCCGGCGCCGGCCCCTGCCGAGTTGCAGACGCGCGGCGCATATGGTATAATGCGCCTGGGCAGGAAGAAAACGGCCAAAAAAGGTAAACACTGCCTGAAACTGGAAAGGAGGAAAAAGATTGCGGTGACAAAACAAGGGCTGAAGGAAATGCTGGAACAACTTGATGCAAGCGAAGCGATCGCAGTGATAAAAGAAATGCAACGCAAAGGTATACTCCATGCGGCCGCGGCGTACGAGCTGGGACACCAGGGCTGGCTCGGATTTTACAAATTCTACTATGCGCGCCAGAGCTGGCACAAACAGTTTGTACCCGTCGTGAAGATAAACGCTGACGCTGACGCTGTGCAATTTCACGCAAACGTTGCAGATCCGGTTGCACTTCTTAGTTATCTTGTACAACGTCACCGTGAACGTCTAAGTCATGTTGCAGAGTTAAGCCGCAAGCTGGAAGGCAAATCAACGGCACAACCACAAGTGGCGCATGAAAACGAGAACGAGAACGAAACAGACATATGACACCGGGCTGGCGGAGGCCCTGGCTTGGCTCTGGCGGGCCCGCCAGGACGCGGCGGCTATGGTGCAGGAGCTCGGCCTGCCGCCGGAGCAGCAGGAGGCGGCCTATCTCGAGATTTTTGAGAGCAGCGTGCGGCGGCTGCTGATCGCGTTTGACATTCCCGCGCCGCCGGCGGCTGAGCTTTTGGGCGGCCCTGAGCAGCCGCGGCTTGAACGGCTGCGGCGGCGCGGGCGGCCGCGGAAGGGGGGTGAGTAGCATGCTGGGAGTGGCCCTTTTTGTGGCGGGCGGCGTTGCTATGCTGTCCGCGTACGAGCAGGCGGCGTTCGGCCGGGCGGGTCTGGGCACGCTGGCCGCTGCCGCTGGCGGTGTGCTGGTAGTGCTGGCGCGCTGGCTGGGCGGCTCGCCGGCCGGAAGTGCTGACTGGCTGGGGGCCGCGGCCGCCTGGGGCAGTGCCGCCTGGCTGCATTACAGCCTGCGGGCGGGCTCTGAAGGAAGGAGGTGAACATCGTGGCGGCAGAAGTGCTGATCCAGCAGCTTGTTCCCGACGACCACGAAAGCTGACCCCGCCCGGGTGCGGCAACACCTTTTTGGGCGGGGTGATCAGAAAGGAGCTGATCACGCATGATGCTAGCGCTACCTAGACGCGCGCACAAGACCCTACTTGCCCTCATTGGGATCATTTTCCTACTCATGCTTCCTGCGCAGGCGCTGGCGTTTTCGCCGGCCGCGGAGCAGGACCACAAGCTCTGGCAGGACCCCGGGGCCCCCTACGCCTGGGCGAAGGATGACATTGACCAGGCCGTGGAGTTTGAGATCTTCGTGGGCTATATCCCGGGCTACAAGACCGTGACGCTGCCGGACGGAACGAAAGACCGCCGTCCGGAACTCCCGTTCTGGCTCCCCGGGAACACCATCACGCGGGCAGAGTTTGCCCAGGCGCTGGCGCGGGTGATGGCCTATGACACGCCGGCAGTCAGCCAGCCCACCTTCAAGGACACGCCCGCGGATGCCTGGTACACGCCCGCTGTCGAGGCCCTGGTGCAGCATGGGGTCATAGATCCGGCTGCGTACGCGGGCAGAAAGCTGCAGCCCAATGCTCCCGTCACGCGGTATGAGATTGCGGCCTGGGTGGCGGCGGCCGGGAAGGCATACGGCCTGGCGCCGGATCCGGCGAAGGCGCAGGCGTTCCCGGACGTGAACAGCGCTGACAATGCCGCTGTGCAGGCCGCGGTAAGCCTGGGGATCATCAACGGCTACCCGGACGGCACCTTCCGGCCGCAGGCTTTCGCCACCCGGGCAGAGGCGGCGGCCATGCTGATGAGGCTTGTCCGGCAGCTGAACGATAACCCGCCCGCACTGGCGGACCTGAAGGCGGCAGTGGATGCTGACGCTGCCTTGTTTGGGGACTTCGCTAGCACGCACCCCAAAGCAGCTTACCCCGCAAGCGTCTACAAACAGATAGCCGGCGTTGCCGATACGCCCTTCATGGCCCAGCGATGGGCGGCGCCGTATACGGGTTCGCCAGCGGATCCGAGTTTGGGCGCCCTCTTTGAGTGGATGCGGGTGGAACAGCCCCTGGTACGGGACTATCGCTTCGCGGCGGTCAGTGTAGCCCCAATAATGCTGCTAGATGCCCGCGCGCTGGTGGCAGTGAACTATATATCCCACCCGGAGCCGCTCGACGGTAACAATGACCTGAGCGATGCCTACTACACCGGCGTGCAGGTAGGGCTGGTGCGCGGTCCGGACGGGCATTGGCGCTATGCATACAGTGGCCCGTGGGCAACCCTGGCGGCGTCTTACCCACACATGCTTCAGCAATATCTCGACACCGGGCAAATGCCCCTGGTTGAAACAGCAGGGGGTGACAAGTGATGCGTAGGCTACTTCCCTTGCTGGCAATTGTGTTGCTGATCCTGCTGAGCGTGGTTGCTAAAGCTGCTCCACCCGGGGATACGCCGCCCCAAACGAACAGCCCCTACGGCGGGAACACAACCTACCAGGATCAGCAGTTGTTGCAAGTAACGACTTCCGACGGTACGCAGCTGCAATGCTGGGCAAACATCTACATTGAGGCTGGCAACAAAAACACCGGCCTCGGGGCCGTGCCGGTCAACAGCGCCTGCGGCCAGGCTTTGCAGGCGGCGGGCTGGCAAACGGCCAATGGCCAGGTGCTGCTACACAACGGCTGCGCGGCATACAACGGCGTGAGCGCAGCCTGCAGCTATGTCCAGACTTATCCCGCCCAGCCGGCGCCGAGCGACTATCTCCGGCATACAGCGGATCCCACGGACATCGGCGGCGGCTATATCGATATCACCCTGTGGGCCAGCAGTAGTGGCACAGGCGGCGGCACTGCCGGCAACGGCGGCACGAATACAGGGACCGCCAGCAACGGCGGCACAAGCGCGCCTTCGGACAACACGCCGCCGGCATCCGCACCGCAGCCGGACAGGGTGTGGGACACCTACAGCTACAGCCAGTACGCGTGCACGACGGACACAACCCCGATAAGGCTCGGCGTTACCACGTCGCGCAGCATCACCTCAGTCAGCTATGCCCCGGCCAGCAGCGACTGGTATGCCGCCGCCAGCGTGCCCGGTCTGGACATCGCGCCGCCGGCCTGGGAAGCAGCCTATGCCACGTATACCGGCACGGCCAGCGGCACGGCGCAGGATACTACCACGTGGCTCCGCGGCGGCCGTATCGGGTACTGCACGACCAAATACACGTATGAGCACCGCCTGCCCGGCGGCCGGCCGCCGGAGCAAGTGAGCCTGGTGGCCACTGAGAACCTCGGCGTGACGGCGTGGCAGCGGGCCCCGGGAGCCTATGAGACCACCGAAACAGGCCAGGCCTACCCCTGGAGCCAAACCGTCAGCGGCACGCTGTACCGCGTGCTGGCGATCGATGCGCAGGTGCCAGCACAGGCTACAGCCGGCAGACAAGTGGCGTTTACTGCGCATATGCCTGCGAGCCTGCTCGCTGCGTTGCATAAGCCGAGCCAAAACAGTGATACCGCGCTGGAAGCAATACAGTGGACTGCCGCAGATGCGCAGATCAGCTATTGCGACAACAGCACGGAAAACTGTTCTCTTTCGGGGTCCTGGCACAGCGTCGGCACGATTGGTTTGCAGCCGGTGGCAAATGGCGAGTGGGCTACGAATTTCACTCCGCTACAAGCTGGACAGTATCGTGTGAGGATAAGCGCTCATGCCAGCCCGCTCACGCGCACATACTGGGTGTCGGTCGAGGATACGTACTGCGAAATGGGCTGGAGCGATGCGACAGGTTACACCGGCTACTACACGGTGGGACCGGTCTGGAGCGGTGGCGTGAGCACGTTTTGCCGTAGCTATAGCCTTGACAACGGCTGGCGCACTTGGCTGATCGGGACTTACACGCAGACGCGCGAACTGCCGAAGGTTGCTACCGTCTTGGACGGCACGGTATACGAAGATTTCACGATGACTGTGCAGCCCGTGCCGCCGCGCGTGTTGAAGACGCCGGTCGGAGGGAACTAGCCATGCTCACGTTCATGACACCACATGGATCACACGCGCGGACAGTTGATGTGCGCTATGACCACCGGACCAGCACCTGGGCATACGCGCTGGACAGCGTCTGGCACGCCGGCTTCGCCACCGAGGAGCAGGCCTGCTCCGCGGCGGCGGCGGCCCTGCGGATGGCAGGCGATCAGCAGGCAGCACGCATGTTTGAGCATTTGATCGCGCTGCGTGCAGGCTTGCCTCTGCCGGCGGAGGTGGAAAACGATGCCTGACGCGGGGATCCGGATCGAGCGGGCGGCCGGCGGCTGGCGCTGCGTTACGCCGCTAGGGCCCCTGCCGGCTGCTCGCACGGCTGATGAAGCAGTTCACGACGCGCTGTTGTTCCTGCTGCTCACAGCCGGGCCCGGTGCGCGCGAACAAAGCTTGGCCCTGCGCGCCCGCCTGGCGCAGGAAGGGTAGCCTGTGAGCGAAACAGCCTTCGGCGATGCGTACCGCCGGGCGGCCGTGACCCGGCACATTCTCGAGCTCATTGCGCACTCCGCGGCGAGTGGCCCTGTGAACGAGCAGGCGGCCCCAGGAGCCGCTTCCAGCATGTTAGACGTGTTCATTTGTATTCCCTGGCGACGAAACGTGTCTAAAATCGCCCGGTATAAATGGCAACAAAGGAAGGAAGTGGTAATGTGCTGAAAAAAGTGCTGTGGCGAATGTTTGCGCTGCTCGTTATGAGCGTCGTTCTGACCGTGGTAGTGGCGGGCGCCGGGGGCATGTATGCCCATGCAGCGCCGGGCCCAGGCCAGCCGGCAGCCGGCACGCAACTTGACCAAGGCGCCGCCAACGGCAGCCATGGTGCCATGTCGCCGCCAACCGGCGAGGCCACGAGCGGCAACGAAGTAAGTACGCCAGCAGACCAGCAGACAACAAATGGGCTTTCACTGCCAGTGCGTTTCGTTGTGCTGATTTTGCGCGCGATTGTAGACGCTCTACAGGGCTTTGGTCTGCAAGACGCGTCAACGCTTGTGTTCCTTGACTCCGCCGAGGGCAAGTACACTTACGGTGGTGTGTTCAGTGCTGCGGAATGGCAGCAGTACGTGATGCGGTGGTACCCAACGTTTGCCTACATCGCAGCAGCTATCCTGCTACTTGCAGCGATTGTGTGGGGACTGCGGTTGCAGTATGACGCCGGCCTGCGCAACAATCCGCACGTCCGGGCGCGAGCAGGTGAACTGCTGTCCGGTTGGGCGCTGGCGGTAGTGGGGACTGCGCTGGGCCTGGCCGCGGTCCGAGGCCTTTTGGCACTGAACTTCGACATCGTGCGGGCGCTGGCACCGCTCGCGCAGCATCACAATTTTAGCGATATCGGGCAGCTGCTGGGCCAGAACCGGCCGGCCGCGGACCTGGCAGCTCTGGTGGCCCAGCTGCTGGCTTTGGGGCTGCTGATCCGGCTCAATTTCACGTATATCTTCCGCTGGCTCGACATTGCCCTGCTCACGGTGCTTTCCCCTATCCTGGGGGGCGCCGTGTTCGCCTTTCCGGGCGGGGCGGCACAGGGCTGGAAGTTCTGGTGGCACCTTTTCAGTCAGATTTTCATACAAAGTCTGCACGCGCTGGTGCTGGTGCTGTTCTTCTCACTTGTTGACGTCTCGACCGTGCAGCCTTTGTACGCGGTTGTGTTCCTGATCGCATTCTTCTCGATTTCCGATACGCTCTGGGAACTGTGGCAGCCCGCCGGCTCGCGGCTTAGCCTCGTTGGTGCCGCCGGCCTGGCCGGCCTGGTAGGCTTGGCCGGCGTGATCTCGCATGCCGGCACCTGGGCCCTGGGCGCGCTTGCTCCTGCCGCCGGGCAGGCGGCCGGCGCGGCTGCGGGCGCCGTCACCGGCGGCAGGCAGTACGGCTTTTTGCCCGCCACTGCCGCGCTGCCGGCGGCGGCCGGGGCGGCTGCGGGCGGCCTGGTGCAGGGCCCGCAGGCGGGCCAGGACAGCAGCAGCTCGCGGCAGCTTCTGCCTGGCAGGTATGAGCGCTTTGCACCGGCACAAGCGGCCGCAGGCGGGCCCTCCGCACCTGCGGGCGGCCAGGGGCGCCTGGCCCGCGGCCTGCACATGGCGGCGGAGGCGGCAGGGACACTGATTGGCCTGGGCGCCGGCTCCGGCGAGCTCGGCGGGCATGTGGCGAGCCTGGGCCATGCAGCGGTCGATACCGTCCATGCCCATGTGACGCGGGCAGTGGGCAGCATCCAGGAGACGCGGCAGCTCCAGCAGGAGCGGCAGGCCAGCCCGCGCTACGGCTTCGGCGCGGGCCCCGGCGGGCAGGCGAGTGCGCCGCGGGCGGAAGGGGGTGTGGGCATGGGCAAGGCGCAGGAGGGCTATGCGCGGCAGGATGCCACCGGCACGCGGCCGGCGCCGCTGGCGCCCGGCCAGGCGGCCAGGGCGGAGGCGCTGCGGGCCATGCAGGCGCCGTTCCGCGCACGGGCCGAAAAGGTGCGGGCGCAAGCGCGGGAGCTGCAGCGGGAGTGGGAGCAGGCGATACGCAACTGGCAGGCGCGCGTGGCCGCGGGCGAGAAGATAACTTTTGCGGAGTACCTGCACCGGCATCCGCACTGGGATTAGGCGCAGCGGCGCAGGCGGCCGGGCCCGGCTTTCTGAGCCGGGCTTTTTTTATCAGACTGCAAGGGAGTTCTTGATCGTCCGTATCGGTGTGTGGTACCGACGTACAAGGCCTCAGCCTTCTTCATGGGACTTATTGGCGCCGGGCGACTCAGCATTGATGCGTTCCATCGCCCATTGCAAGTGGTCTCTGACGGTCTGGGAGTAAGTGCGTAGGTTATCTAGGTATATGTCGGCTCCGTGAGCGTCACCCCGGTGGCCATACGAGAACTGCAAAGCCGCTTCCCCTTCGGAGGCGATGTGCTTTGCTCCAAGCAACATGCTGTAGGAGGAATACAAGGCGTCTTCGACACCTGGGGGCAACCGGCATTGAAGGCCAGTCTGCAGTAAGTCATCGTATGCGCGAGTCGAAATCCGGCCTAATACTGCGGACACCCACCGCCAGTGATCTTCTCGTGCCGACCCGGACTCTTCCAGAATCTCAATCAACCTTGCTATGGTGTTGTTGTTATCGCGCAGCTCTAGTTTGACTCGTTTATACAAAACGCGTAGTCTCTCTAGATCGGCCTTGTCCCGCTGTTTTTTGCTTTGCCTAACTTCCCATTGAGAGATCCACCATCCCGCAGCTGCTCCACCCATGACACCGAAAAAGGTAATTATGAAATCCGGCCATCTGTGCAATAACTCGGCCATGGTCATACCTCCCCTCCAAAAGCTCCGAGCAAAGGGAGCTCGGCCACGGGCGACGTTGATCGGCATCAGCCCGCTGCCGAAAAACTATCCCCAACCAACGCCGCCCGCCTGTGCCTCACGTCCGATTGAAGGGCCTCCAAAAAGGGACTCTAGTGGGTGTCGGGGATGATCCGGTTAACGTAATTCTTCACTTCCTCACTGATACGACGTTTCCATTCCGGCGCATCGTAATTGCTTACGCTCAGACAATCTCGCAGGAAATCGTAGATTGTGCCTGGGGTAAGCCTTCCGCATGAGAATCCCTTTTCAAATAGCGCCTCAAACTGCTCAAGAGTAATGGGAACAATTTGAAGTGACATCCTTGAATCGTCTTCACGATACCAGAAACCGATTCGAAAGGTTTCCGCAGTGTTGGTGTCAACCTTGTTTGCAACGAAAAGCCCAAAGACTTTCTTGTCAGGGTAGTTTCCGACAATCTTTGCTATGTGGCGCCGGACAGGCTCACCTTCGGCAGCCTCTTGCCTTGAGTTATCTGTCAAGGTTGCTTCTACGACAAGAACAAAGTCGGGAAACTCGAAAATGAGGTCGGGACCATTACCAGGAGATGTACTAACTGGCAGAAAATCCTGGTCAATTTTGAAACGTCGTGCCTCGTATGGCTTGTTAACAAGGCTGTTAATAGCAAGGAAGGCCCGCCACAAGATCCATTCGAAGTAAGCAGGAGCTTCGCCTTCAGGAATCTCAATGTCCTTGCCGTTGGCAAGAGACGTCCGTTTCCGGTGCGTCATAATGAGTTTCATATAGGCGACGATTTCCTCCCACTCCTGTCGTTGCCGCAGCGCATATTGCTCCTCTTTTTGCTTGGCCAGCAGGTCCTCAATCTCATGACGTACTACGGCTACATCGGCGGCATTGTCGAGGGGCCTGCCACTGATATCAAACGAAATGCCGCGCTGGTTAAGTTGGTTGATAAGATCGTGCAGTACACTCAGCGCCGAATCCTTGTTATCGGTCGGCAGTGCGGCGCCGTTACAAAGCGTAGTCAGGTATGAACGACTAGATTCGGGAATGCCAGGATCCTGGACCAACTTTTCGATGAAAGCATGTTTCTCGGGAACCAGGATCAGGCCCCGACCAGCGCTCTGTACAAGGCCGGTCGCCTTCAGGTAGCGGAAATTGGTGTCGGCGTAGTCGTTGAAGGTCTGTGGCCTGTACCGGTGCAAGTTTGCTGCTTCGTCAATGGCTTGCCGATCAAACTGGCGCTTGTCACCGGCCGCTTCCCGGCGTGCCCTGAATTCCAAAACCTTTTCGACCACCTGCTCCAAGGCATCATCGGCACTGGTAAGCTGGACCACAAGGGCCATTTCCATGAACGCAAGTTTGCTTGTACCAGTCTTCTCTTCCAGCCTTAACATAACCCGGAGGGTGTGTCGCAATGGCGAAAAAACCCCGAAGTCATATGTTGGTTCAAGCACTGAAGGGACGCAGTAGGCTGCTAAACTGCGGAGGAAGCATTCTTGCATTGCCGATACGGTTTCGGCTCGAATCAAGCGCCACCCGTTTGGAGTAATGGTGTCTTTTTGGCCAATATCGTTTTGAGCAATACCTGATGCAGCGGGGACTTCTGGATACAGGAAACCAAGCTTGTTTAATGCTGAACGCCACTTGCGGCCGACGCTATAAGTCTCGTCCTCAGCCAACTCGACGATGCCATATGCCCCCAGCAGGTCACGGAACGCGATTTCTTGTTCCCGTCCCCGTAGGTTGCCTTGGAGCGGTGAGGTTGAAAGAGCGATGAGGCCTTCCCGAAGTCGAAATGGGCTGCGAACTGTCGTGTTTCCCAAATGCCACGGTCTCATGTGTCAGAACCCCACGAATAGGTATTCTTGCACACTGTTTCGGTTGTCCCCGACCTTATGGCCGTGAGTGCCGAACGAGTATTTGTAGTTTATTGGCACAACCTCGACGTGACGCTTGTGTTTTGCCATGAGCGCCACCATCTCGTCGAGGGTTGGCTGACTGTTTGAGGAGTATGAGACCACTAGAACACTCTCGCGGAACCGCTTGAACAGGAGGTCAAATGCTTGTGCTGCCCCTGTCCGCGAGGAGAACGGGGTCGGATAGGATTTGAATTTCTTTGTCGCTGTATGTTGCTGAATTTCTACTCCTTGCCAATCCCGAGCCAGCCCCTCAACGAAGTGGTAACGGCGCACATACTCGTTGTCGGAGTACGGACTGTAGTAAGGGGGATCGATATAAACCAACCCCGGCTCTCTGACCTGAAGCGTCAGGGCATCGCCCTCTCTGGCTCTGTTCTGCCGACCATTGTCGAAGACAGCATTGTTGATTGCCGCCACCGCTTCAAGGAACTGCTCACGGAAAGAGATGCGAAGATCTCGCCGGCCGTCGTCGTACCGCTGACCAACATAGGTGAAAATGCCACGAGGTCGCTTTTTTAGGCAAGCGCGGATAAGAGCCGACATAGCGATGGCACGCTTATAAGGGTTGTCTATTGCTTTGATGTTTGCCCTTAGGACGTCAATCAGGTGATTGTCTTCATCGCTAAAATAAAGTCCACGGAAGGTGGTGGCAACAAAGCCATCCACTGGCTGGTGCGGCTCTAGTAAAGATTCTGCCTCTTTTTGAGAGATCGTGACTGTACTATTCTCGATCATGGCTTTGGCGAATGTGGCCGCCATCGCCATGTAGTCGTTTGCGATTACAGCCTTGCCCTGCGACTTCAACATGTAACCGACCACACCGGAGCCGGAGAAAAGGTCAACAGCCGTATCGAAGTCGAACTGGGACGCTACGGCCCAAATCTCGGCTAGTATTTTGTTCTTGGAGCCCATGAATCGGGTTGGTGGATATTTGCGAACTTGTTCAGGCAGGCGCGGGGGTGCTAGCCGCAGGTTAAACTGGGGCTTTGGTTTAACGGTGACGATAACGTCTTCACCTGTTCGGCCCCTGCCGTTGCAACTAATGTATCGTTTGGTTTGAACTACCTCGATGTCAAACCTGCCATAAAGTTCATGCACCAGCGGGTGGTTGGAGTTCGTCAAGATGACATAGCAGCCCAGCTCATGGAGGCGCTCTACTTCTGCGGCAAGTTCGATGTGGTCTTCTTCGTAGAACTGTTCCTTGGTGTACCGTTTGAAATCAGCGTATTCGGACACGGGCAGATATGGTGGATCAAGGAACACGAAATCTCCGGGTCTCGCGTATTCCCTTAGCACAGCCTTGTAATCACCACATACGATGGTTGCTCTACGTAAAAGGGAAGAAGCTGCCCGCAACGCCGGTTCATCAACGATCTTCGGATTCTTATACCGTCCGTACGGTACATTGAACTGGCCCCGTTTGTTTACCCGGTACAAACCGTTGAAGCAGGTTCGGTTAAGAAAGATAGTGCGAGCGGCAGCCTCGGCTGGTGAAAGCTTGGTCCAATCCAGGGCACGAACCGCGTAAAACGTTTCTTCAGTATTCTCAAAGCGTGAAAGGTACATGATCACTGCGTCGACATCATCGGCAACCGCACGGTACAGGTTCATAAGCTCTGGGTTGCTGTCAGCAATTACGCTATTGGTGGGTCTTACCGCAAAGAAGAGGGCCCCACCGCCAAAAAATGGTTCGATGTAGCGCCCATACTTTTTAGGCAGTTTGGGTAGTAGGTCACCGAGAAGCTGCGCTTTCCCGCCGGCCCATTTGACGATGGGGTGTGCGATACCTTCATACCCGCTAGCGGACGGTATATTGCCCACGATTAACGGCTGCAAACTTATCACCTCGCCGCTGGGGGAAAACAGCGTGCGCGAGCCTAACCTTAGCCCTGCGAGAACTCTAGAGTAGCCCCTCGCGAACCGGGGCTCGTCCTGTTTCCCATAAAGTGCAGCCCTTTGCACGTGCGCCTGCGGGAATATACGGCATTCGAATATCAAAACCCTTCATTCAGACACAAGAGACGGCGAGTAGTGCCATACATCCCCAGCGGTTCGGATAGTGTTAAGCCTCGCCGGAATAGACCTGCAGGCCGCAGCCGAATGCGGCTAATATGTCCCTGCTGGCGACCTGCTGCGGCGTTCAGGTAAAGTTCCTACCAGGAAAGTGACTGTGTGGATCTCGCCAGGCGAGAGCAGGAGGCGCCGGGAGCTGCGCTCCGGCGGCGGGACGTGTGCATTATACCTGTCCCCGATCTGAAGCCCGTCGTAGGCGGCGGTATAAATAGTAAAAATGGAACGTAATAGCAACATGGCCATGGTGGCGATAGGAGTTTTGTAGGAGTTAGATTGCGACACCGGGGATCAAAAGGTGACAGTGTGGTACGGCAAACCCGCATGGTTACAACGTTCTGCTACACGTAAGCGCACGCGGGCGCCAAATGGCATTCAGGAGGTCACGGGTTCGAATCCCGTCGGGTCCACAGACAACGGTCAGGGCGGACGCGTTCCGCCCGATTTTGTTTTGGGTAGGATTGCTGCCGGCGAACCGGGATTACGGCCAATGCGACCGTGACGCGGTTTGTATCGCAACTGCCAGCACCAGGAGGAATCCGGAAAGATATGGATAATATACCAAATAAAACGCGCGGACCGCGGACGGACGCGCGTCGTCCCGCAAGGTCCTTTGTGCTGTAGCGTCTGCGGGCGACCACAATTGAGATTGCAAGAGGACTATGGTTACATAGTGCGGGAGGGATGAGTTTTGTCTGACCTTGGACGATTTTTGCTGGTCAGCGGGCTGATCCTGGCTCTCGTGGGCTTGTTTTTGATGTTCGGCACTCGGGTGGTTCCACTCGGAAGGCTTCCGGGGGACATCGTCGTGCAGCGCGGCAACTTTACCTTCTACTTCCCCCTTGGTACGTCTATCCTGCTAAGCCTCGTGCTCACGCTTCTGGCTCTGGTGGTTCGCCGCTGATCACGTAAAAAAGGGGTGCACGCATGGGAAATTGTAACAGTTCCGCCATATGGGTGTCGTCACATGTCCTGGAGTGGGGCACGATCCAGCTGGTGTCGACGGCGAGGGGGCTTTGCGGCGTAGCGTTTCCGTGGTCGGATCCGGTGGCGTTCGCGATGTGGTTGCACAGCCGCTTTGGCGACCGCCCGTGGAAAAACCCGCGCCCGGGTTCGGCCGAGGAGGCATTGCACAAACGGGCACTGCTCCAGCTGGAAGAGTACTTCGCCGGCTACCGGCGAGCGTTTGACCTTCCTCTCGACCTGACCACCGGCACAGCCTTCCAGCAGGCGGTATGGTCGGCGTTGTTGGCCATCCCCTACGGCCAAACCCGCTCCTACCGGGAGGTGGCACAAGCCGTCGGGCGGCCCAGCGCGGTGCGGGCGGTGGGGCAGGCGAACCGGGCGAATCAGCTTCCGGTGATCGTACCTTGTCACCGGGTGATCGGTTCCGATGGCGAGCTGCGGGGGTACGGCGGTCGCGACGGCGCCGAGGTGAAATCACGGCTTCTGAAATTCGAGCAGCTTTTTATGCGGTTCAGTGCAGATTCATGATTATGACGCCGGCGATGATCAAGGCGATTCCGGCCACCTTTTGCAGGGAAACTGGCTCCCTGAGGTACACAGCGGAAAGCAGGAACACGATCACATACCCGAGACTGACCATCGGATAGGCGATACTAAGCGGCAGGTTTCTGACCACGAACACCCACACGAGAAAACTGGCACCGAACACGGCCAGGCCCGCGATGATCTGGGGGTTGGTAAAAAGGCTCGCGAGGGTACGCCAGGTGCTGCCTGATGTTACCAGTCGGTCAGAACCGAGTTTGATGAGAAACTGGGCGACCGCTCCCAAGGCTATTGATACTAATGCCAGAAAATAGATCACCGTGACCTGCCCCTTTGCAGGCGCGATTGGATTTATATGTGCCTGGTCGGACCTTGTTTTCGCCCCTGGCGCCACAAAACCTGCCACGGATTCAGTGTGCGTGCGGGTCCGGTGCCGGGCCGAGGATTTGCACGGCACCAGGGGCGATAAGCACGTGGCAGGTGTCGCCGAGCTTTGGTGCCGCGCGGTGTAGGCCGCGCGAAAGAAGGCTCATGCCATCACCAATGTCCAAAACGATTTCGGTGAATTCTACGCCCGGGCGGATGTCGCGTACCTTCGCCCGGTTTTGTGCTGCACCCGGGACAGCGCGCACCTTGACCGCGGTGGGTGGAACCGTAAACTCCACCCAAGTGCCTGGCGGCCAACTGTCTACGTCTTGGGCACCCAGCACGAGGCGTCCGGCCTGGATGCGGCCGCCGTCGAGGATGCGGCCACGGCACACGTTTTGAAGCCCCAAGATGTGGGCGACGCGGGCACTATGCGGGTGTGCAAAGACTTCTGCGACGGTGCCGGCCTGCAAGATCTGCCCACGGTCGAGGACGAGTATCTCATCTGCTAGCAAGGCGGCTTCGGCCGGGTCGTGGGTGACTATGACACTGGCCAAGCAAAGCTCGTGTTGCAGCGTTCGAAACTCGCTGCGGAGCTCTCGCCGCGTGGGGGCGTCGAGGGCGGAGAATGGCTCGTCGAGAAGAAGAAGCTTCGGGGCGCGGACAAGGGCACGTCCCAGGGCAACCCGCTGCCGTTGCCCGCCGGAGAGGTCGCGGGGCTTTCGGTGTTCCAGACCTGCGAGGCCTAGACGGCCAAGCCAGAAACGGGCCAGGGCCGGATCGGCGCTGGGGGCGGCAATCAGGTTTTCCCATACCGTCATGTGCTCGAAAAGGCCGTAATCCTGGGGTACGTAACCCACCGAGCGTTTCTCGGCCGGCAGGGCGGTCCAGTCTTCCGTGCCGAGACGCAAAGATCCGCTGTCCGGGTGGTCGATGCCGGCAAGCAAGCGCAAGGTGACCGACTTTCCTGCCCCGGAAGGCCCCAAAAGGGCGAGCCGCCGGTGTGTGGCCGCGTGGGAAAGATCGAGCCGGAAACCGTCCAATTGGCGGTGGAGGGCGAACGACAGAAGCGGGCAGTCGTCCTGGCCAGCCGCCGCTTGGGATATCGGCACCCGGTATAGCTGCGTTGGCGGAGCGGTATCTTGCGGCTCCGTTCTGGACTTGACACCGCCCAACCCGCGCTGTGCAAAAAATTCGCTCAAACCCAGAAAGACAAGGGCAAAGCCGACCGCCAGTACCACGAGGGGGATGGTGGCCGGCAGCCCTTGGCTTGCGAACTGTACCCAGGTGAGCACGGGCAGGGTGTACGGATGGTATGCGACCACTGCGGTGGCACCGAATTCGCCGAAGGCGCGTACCCAGGCGAGAAGGAGCCCGGCACGAATGCCCGGCCACGCCTCCGGCAATACAAAACGCCACCACCGCGCGAACGGCCCGTATCCGAGTGTCGCTGCCACCGCCTCGATAGAAGGGTTCGCGGCTGCAAATGCGGACCGTGCGGCGATGACGAGAAACGGGGCGGCCACGAAAGTCTGGGCCAGCACTACCCCGGCCAGCGAATCGGTAAGGCGGCCGCCGGTGAGCTGCCCCACGAGGGAGTACGGTCCGACAAGAAAAAGGAGCAGGATGCCGCTGGCCAGCGGTGGTAGTGCAAGTGGCAGCTGCACGAGTAGTCCAAGCCAAAAAAACCGGCGGCCGTGGCCGCGGGCGAGCACGTACCCGAGCGGTACCCCTCCGAGAGCCATCAAAAGGCTTGCGATGGTGGCGGCGACGGCAGAAACCCCGAGAGCGTGCCAGATGGCAGTTATCCCGGGGCCTGTCCATGCTGAAGCACCAAGCTCACCCAAAAGCGCCGCGAGCGGAGCCAAAAGGTACAGGGCCAACAGTGAGCCAAGCCAGGGCAGAGGGTTTTTCCGCCATTCCTTCATGGCCTTTGACACCTACGGCCCTACGAGCGCCCGCAATGCAGACGGAACCGAGGCGGCGTCTCCGGTAAGTGAGGGTTTCAGCACGGTGAGTCCATGCGCGGCCAATATGGCACGGCCTT
>Ga0334722_10002088_pt1 | contig 23218 bp, 21 predicted proteins | sample C3_bottom_MG_FD_207210 | JGI IMG/M metagenome (GOLD analysis project Ga0334722, IMG submission 207210) | Sediment microbial communities from Yellowstone Lake, YNP, Wyoming, USA - C3_bottom | ecosystem: Environmental > Aquatic > Freshwater > Lake > Sediment | place: USA: Wyoming | collected... | reverse complement strand
TCCCCATTCTAAAAGCTTTTTACTTTCTATTACAGCATCGGCAAAAGAAAGTAAAAAGCTTTTAGAATGGGGATTTACTAATTGGACTTGGTAGCACATTCTTTGAATGTGCGCGGAAAATTTGTACTCAAATTTATAGCTACTTGACGACCGTTAACGTATTATGTTACGTTGAAATGTCAACCATTCGACATGCTCAGGTTGATGCTGAGTATATCGAAGTATCAGGAGTTTTTTATGTTATTATCAACAATGCACGAAATCCTTATTTTATTAGAAGACGAAAAAGAAGTTCCACTTTTTAGATTGAATCGGTGGGGTAGATCTACTCGTGGAGTTTTAGCAAAACTTAAAAATTTAGGATTTGCCGAAAAATTCACTAAAGAAAATGATATTTATTATCGAATAACCGAAAAAGGTGAAAAGTTCTTTGACAATACTTTGTCGGTTCTAAAAATACCTAACAGGTGGGATAATCGATGGCGATTAGTGCTATTTGATATTCCCGAAACCCATCGAGCCACCCGCGATAAACTTAGGCGCGCCTTAAGCAATTTAGGAATGGGTATTTTACAAGCAAGCGTTTGGATCTCACCACTAGACATTAAAGAGGAAATTAACAAAATTGCAAATAAATTAAAACTAGAAACTAATATTAAATATTTTGAAGTTACTGCAACAAATGGACTAAATCAGCAAATTATCGAAAAGGCCTGGAATATACCTGAAGTAGTATTAAATTTAGAACGATTTATCAAAGATGCGGAATGGGCACTTAAGAAAATGGGGAAAGGTAACGGAGATCGTTTCAATGCTAAAAAATTAATATTTGAATACGCCCTAATTATCAAACAAGATCCTCAGCTGCCATTGGAATTCATCGAGAAAAACGACTTAAGAAAGAGAGCTCGTGAAGTTTACCAAAGTTTAAGAAAGTTCGTTCTCTAAATTTATCAATGCTTTTACTGCAGCTTCAGATTCTGCCGCTTGTTTAGATGAACCCTCGCCTGCAGCGATTTCTTTTTCATGCAAAAAGCAACCAACTACAAAATGTTTGTTATGATCTGGGCCTGACTCTGACATTACCTTATAAGTAGGTGTAACTCCTAAATTTGCTTGAGCTAATTCTTGAAGATTACTTTTGGGATCTAAATACAGCTTTTGATCAATAATTTCCTCAAGACGATTTATTAAAATTGTCTGGATAAACTTTTGAGCGGCCACATATCCCTGATCTAAATAAATTGCCCCAATTAAAGCTTCGAAAGTATTAGCTAAAATTATCTGACGGGCTTTACCTTCGGATTTTGCTTCGCCTTTTGAAAGCATTAAATATTCGCCCATGTTTAAGGACTGGGCAATATCAGAAAGCATTTTACCTTTTACTAAAGCAGAACGTAAATTTGTCAATTCCCCCTCGGGATTTGGCAGGGTTTTATAAAGATGTTCAGTTACCACTAATTCTAAAACAGCGTCGCCTAAAAATTCCAACCGTTCATTGTGGTCAAGCTTAAAAGACGGGTTTTCATTTAAATATGATCGATGAACAAAGACCTGAGTAAGCAAATCTTTATCTTTAAATTGAAAGCTAATCTTTTTTTCAAAATCAGCGGTATTATTCGCCATCTTTCCCTCTCTTTTTATTTAAATCTTCTTCCGGCTTATATCTCGGAGAATTTCGATAAATAGTTCCTAACACGCCATTAATAAATTTTGATGAATTTTCACCGCCAAAAGTTTTACCTAATTCTACAGCTTCATTAATAGCGACCTTAGGCGGGACTTCATCAGAATGTAAAATTTCAAAGATAGATATTCTTAAGATAGTTTTATCGATAGTCGAGATCTGTTCTAATGGCCATTCCGGAGCAGCTTTAGTTATAAGTTCATCTTCTTCTTTAACATTATCTTTAACGCCTGAAATGGTTTCATCGATAAATTCTTGATCGGCATCTTCTTCATAATTATCAATATTTCGCTTTTTTATTTCTTCTAATGAACCTGTGGGACGAAAATCCCACTCATAAAGCGTCTGCATAATAATAACTCTCGAAAGATGTCTATTCATTACTCTCTTCTTTTTTCTTACGTCTTGCTTCTTTTTCTTTTGCCTTCTTTTCAACTTCCAAGATATCTTTTCCATTATAATAACCACAAGAACTACAAACTCTGTGGGCTAATATTGGTTCTTTGCATTTAGGACAAACTGATAATGATTTTATCTTTTTTGCCAAATGACTTCGGCGATTGCCGGAACGTGTACTTGTGTGTCTTTTCTTTGGTTCTGCCATTTTGACTCCTCTAGTCGTCTCAATATTAACTTATTTTACCTAATTATTTTAACACAAAATTTAGTACCCGACAAGGTACATAGATTACTTTTTTAATTGCAGCGCCTTGTAGAGCCTTCTTTTTCTCGAGAGATTCTTTCGCAATTTTTTCTACCTGTTCTTGGCTAGTTTCAGAATCGATTTCAATAACAGCTTTTACTTTACCATTAATTTGGATGGCAACTTTATATTTTTCAGACTTAACTAAATTTTCATCAAAAGTCGGCCATTTTTCTTTAAATATAGAATCTTTGTGGCCTTGAATTTCCCATAACTCTTCCGCAAGATGGGGGAAAAAAGGAGAAAGCAGAATATTTATTTTTCCTAAATAATTTTCTGAAATATTCTTGCCCTTTAAGTAATTAAACAATTCCATTAAATGACTTATAGCAGTATTAGGCCGAATTTCTTCAATTTCAAATGTTATAGTCTTAATGGTCTTTTCGATATAAGCATCTTCGTTATCCTTTCCCGGTTTTACCTCTCCATAATAATTCCAAACTTTTTCCAAAAAACGAAAAATTCCAGTGATTCCTTGAATTTGCCATTGGCTGTCTTGATCCGCTGGCCCAATAAATAACTCATAACCTCTGAGTGCATCCGTGCCATATTTTTCGATAAGTTCGTCCGGAGAAACAATATTTCCCTTGGATTTGCTCATTTTTTTTCCATGAAGATAAATCATTCCGATATTATATAGTTTGGTAAAAGGCTCACCGTTTTCGGAAAAATTCAACACACCGATTTTAGTGAGAGCTTTACTAATGAAACGAGCATATAAAAGATGCAAAACAGCATGCTCAATACCACCGACATAAAAGTCAACAGGCATCCAAGAATTAATTTTCTTACTTTCTGCAATCATTTCATCGTTTCTTGGATCAGTATATCTTAAGTAATACCAAGAAGAGTCAACAAAAGTATCCATTGTATCAGTTTCTCTCGTTGCTTTCTCGCCGCAACTTGGACATTTAACATTCAAGAAATCTTTTGATTGCTTGAGAGGCGAATCACCATGAGGCTTAAATTCAACATCTTCAGGTAATTTAACTGGTAAATCTTTTTCAGAGACGGCAACTTCACCGCATGTTTTGCAATAAACAATTGGAATTGGAGCACCCCAATAACGTTGGCGAGAAATTAACCAATCACGTAAGCGGAAATTAATCGCAGACTCGGCAACACCTTCTTCTAATAGATCCTCAACAATTTTTCTTTTTGCTTCTTTTGATGATAAACCGGAATATTCTCCAGAATTTATTAAAACACCATCATCGATAAATGCCTTCTCACCATTCTGATATATTTCCCAATAATATTGGTTATTATTTAAATTAACAAATTTACCAACTTCGTCGCTATCAAGCCATTGGCCTTTATGATTTTTAGTATGTTCAACTTCTGGTTTAGAATACTTATCGCTTGATAGTTCAACGATATAGCAGTCGGACATAGAATAGCGATTCACGTCTTTATGCCTTGCAAAAAAATTACTATGAGTTTCAAACCCAATTTTTCTGATACTTTTTATATCACTATATCCTGATTCTTCGTTAACCTCTCTTTTAACCGCTGCGTCAGCTTTTTCTCCATCTTCAACACCGCCTAAGATAAAAGAATGCCAATTAAATTTTTCCCAATCTAAGACAAAAATTTTGTCGTCTTTCCAATGTTTCACAATAGCTGTTATCATTTTTCTTTTAACAGTAGGCTTATCTTTTCTCACGGCGTCATCTCCGCTAGAAGTTGTGTAATGGGGAGCTATTACTTGCAAAATTGGCAATTCAAACTTTTTAGCAAAGAAATAATCGCGTTCGTCATGAGCGGGAACACACATTACTGCGCCAGTACCGTACGACAACAACGCATAGTCAGCAATCCAAATTGGAATCTGCTTTTTAGTGATGGGGTTAATAGCATAAGCACCTGTAAATACTCCCGTCTTTTCTTTATTGGTCTTTTCTCGCTCAATGTCCGATTCTTTGCGGCTTTTATCAATATATTCATCTATCTCTTTTTTTTGCTCCGGAGTTGTAATTTTAGAGACTAATTCGTGCTCTGGTGCTAACACTACAAAGGTTGCTCCGGCTAAAGTATCGATACGGGTTGTAAAAACTTTTACAGATTTTTCTGAGTTATGAATTTTAAATTCAACCAGTGCACCTTCGGATTTTCCGATCCAATTTTTTTGCAAGTGTTTTACACGGTCAGGCCAATCTAAACCCTCGAGATCATTTAATAAATCGTCTGCAAATTCAGTGATTTTGAAAAACCATTGTGTCAAATCTTTTTTTATAACTTTACTCCCGCAACGTTCGCATTCTCCAGAAACTACTTGTTCGTTTGCCAAAACTGTTTGGCATGAAGGACACCAATTAACAGGGGCTTTTTTTCGATAAGCTAAACCATTCTTATAAAGTTTTAAGAATAACCATTGGGTCCATTTATAATAACTTGAATCCGACGTTTTAACTTCACGTGTCCAATCAATCATTGTGCCGATTTGTTTAATTTGCCTTCGAAAATTATCTATTGCTTTATTTGTAAAAACCGAAGGGTGGCTACCAGCTTTAATGGCTGCATTTTCAGCAGGTAGTCCGAAAGCATCGTAACCCATCGGATGGAGTACATTTTGACCATTTAGCATCTGGTATCGGGCAATGACATCGCTCAAAACGTATCCCCGCCAGTGGCCGACGTGCAAACCTTCGCCGGAAGGATAGGGGAACATATCAAGACAATAAAATTTAAGTTGGTTTGATTCATCTTTACCATGATAAAGACCGGATTTTTCCCAACTATCTTGCCATTTTTTCTCAATTTTTTGTGGATTATATTTAGTCATAATTTAATATAGATTTTCATTTATAAATGGAATTAAAGCAAGAATAACAGCTTCGGTATAATATCTTTTCCGATCTATTACATTGCGAGTCAGAATTCCTACCGAACCATTTTTTTGTTTTGAGTCTTTTCGCCCGAAAACTATGTCACCTGCCTCGCCTAACTCTTTGCCTTGTCTTATAAGTTCAGAGACTTTGGCAGGCAAGAAAAAAGTCCCGGTTTTTCCTTTACCTATCTTCCCAGTTCTTGATTTTATTACTACCCAGGCAAATACTTCCATCTCAGAACTTTTCTCTTTAATGCCTCCTTCAATACCAACCCAAAAATCAGCATTTGGTAAGTGTTTACAGGCATTGTTAGCTCGATTAAGACCACCCCGGAATGTTTCTGAATCACTTTTTGGTTGTTTGTTCACTCCAGAAACAACCGACACACACTCTTTTTCAATCTGTTCATCAGGGAACATCTTTTGAAATGCGTCTATGGTAGCATTTATCTTAACAGGATTTTGGGAAGCAATTACAATTTTTAGCATAGTTTTTATTTGGTGGACCGTCGGGGATTTGAACCCCGGACCTCCTCCATGCCATGGAGGCATTCTACCGCTGAACTAACGGCCCGTATGATTAAAATGTTTGTCTTTTACTATTTTATCTATAAAATCTTTTCTTTTCCAACTTTTAATTTTTAATTCTGCACGGTGGGCTTGAATCATATTCTCGTGTTCTTGCTTAAATACCAATCCAAATGGTCTTTTATATCTAGTAGCTTTAACATTACCAGAATTATGTTGACCTATCCTCTTATCGACATCTTTACTGCTTCCGATATAGTAAGTCCCATTTTTAAGACTTATTAATATATATAGATATCCCTTCATATTACAAAATTTATATGCTGCTCCGACGATCTTGTCGGAGCTCCGACCTTAAGCGTCGGAGAACTACGGGCCCTAGTAGTACTTTCTATAGTAAATATAGCATAAATTGTTACTCTATTCAACCTGTTGAGAACTATTATTTTCTAACTTAATTGCGCCGTCGGGACAAATCTTTTGACATTTTCCGCAAGCAATACATTTATTTATGTCAACGATAGGCATCGGATTACCTAAAAATTCTAAATCTTCACTAAACTTTAGAGCATCAACCGGACAATTCACAATACAGAGACCACATCCTTTACAATATTCTGGAAATCTTGTCCATTTTTTCTTGTTATCAGAAAAATCGCGAACTACTTCTTTCGTTTGGGTGCCTGAAAACGCAGTATCGTTCATATTAAAATTTGTCGCAAATTCCGCACCTGCTTTTAGCGCATTAAGATTCAAATCCTTTAGTTCAGGATTTTGTTCAATCTTTTTACCCAATTCTTTTATCGTGTTGTTTTCAATCGCTGAAAAATTTACTTCCTTAAGATGACTCGACAAAGCGCCTAAAAGAATCATATTTATGGTTTTAGTGGTAAAATTCTTCTGTGCCATTTCCTGAGCCGGAATAGACAAATAATTTTTGACTAAATTTTTTATTTTTTCCAAAGACTTTTCTTCAATCGCGGAAGAATCATAAATAACCAATGTTTTATCATCGATGAAATCCTTAATAGCTGGAATTGCTCGGCTACAAAAAACGACTACAAAATCAGCTTTAGTAAATTTAGGATAAGCGATATGATCTCCGCTTATTTGTAAAAATGAAATCGATACACCGCCACGTTGCTCAACTCCAAAACCAGGAAGATAGGCGACCTGTTTCCCTGATTCACTTGCGGCTTTAGTAAGAATTTTAGCGATAGTCTGAACGCCCTGACCGCCTTCTCCTGAAATTAAGATTTTTGCTGGCATTTAATTTCTCCCAATGGAAATACTTTTATCATTTCCTGTTCTACAAAATCCATAGATTCTTTAGCATTTGTATGCCAATTAACCGGACACATAGATAATATCTCTACCATACTAAAACCACGGCCGTCAATTTGATTAGTCAGTGCCTTTTTGATTGTTTCTTTACAATTGTCAAATTGATTAGAAGTAGTTCTGGCAATAAAAACGTCATTAGAGGCAATTTCCGACAGCATTTCCGGCCCGTGGAAAGGATTACCAAAAAGCTGAAAGTTCCGTCCGCTTGGGGTAGTAGTGGTTTTTTGCTGACTAAGAGTAGTCGGCGCCATTTGACCGCCAGTCATTGCATAATTAGCATTATTTACTAAAATTACGGTAACTTTATCGTTTCGCATACAGGAGTTAACTAAATGCTGTGCTCCGATTGCATAACCTCCTCCATCTCCCATAAAGGCGATTGTAATAGCTTTTGGGTTTGCTAACTTAAAACCAACCATCGTCGGCAGCACCCTTCCATGGTGAGTTTGAACAGTATCCACGTCAAACATGTTCCATGTTAAAAGCGAGCAGCCAATATCGCAGCCATAAACCGTTTTATCTTGAATCCCAAGTTCATCAATAGCGAATCCCAAAATTTTTAAAGCTAAAGCCTGACCACATCCGGGACAGAATTTATGAGGTTTCGTGCTTACTTTCCATGTTTTAGGTAAATTATCACCCATTTTTTTCCTCAAGTATTTTATTAACTTTATCAATGATTTCTTCAGGCATAATCCCCATCGCCGGCTTTTGCAAAGTTTCTATTGGTGAAGTTGTGCCATATAAGTTTTCTTTGACTAGTCTTTCAAATTGCCAGATTGATGATTCGCAGATCAAAATCGCTTTCTTATTTGGCACAACAGCCAGAGCAGATTGCCGTGGAAACGGGCGCAATGTTATGGGTCTGAATAAACCCACTTTTTTTCCTTCGGCTCGCAGTATATCAACTGCCAATTTTGCAGAGCTGCTGACTATCCCATGGGCAAAAATAACAATTTCCGCATCCAAGGTATGATAATCGTCATACTCAACCACTTCAGTAATTATCGATTTATATGCTTCATGATGTGCTTCCAAAGCAGCATATAATTCGGTTTCCAAGTTATAGGTATTTCGAATATTTATGTAAGTATTAGGTTCTTTTTTTTCGTTCAGTAAATAAGCTGTTGCTGGAATCATTTCTATCTGCTTCTCTTCTGGATTATATGTTTCAATTTCTGTTAACGTTTTTGCATTATAACCGTCGGAAAGAACAAAAGTAGGAAATCTGTGTTTCCAAGCAATATTAAAAGCTTTAATCGCGTAATCAAACATTTCTTGAACATTTCCCAATGAATAGACAATTCTTAATCCTTCACCATTACCACCAAAACAGGTAAGATTAACTTCTTGTTGCGAATAAATTACCGTTCCGGTTGAAGGACCGCCACGCTGATTAATAAAAGCAACCGTTGGTAATCTCATACTTTCAGCCATTGCAAAAGCATCTTGCATAAGAACGTTTCCCGGGCCTGCCGTGGCAGTAAAAGCTTTTTTCCCTGCCAAGATCCCGCCAATCATGGAAAAACCAGCTGACATTTCATCTTCAGTTTGTAAAAACTTTAATTTCGGATTCTGGGATGCTTCCTTTGCCCATTCTTCAATAATCTCTGTCGTTGGAGTAATTGGATATCCTGTGCACATCTCAGCACCGGCGGCTAAAACGCCTTTCACAACGGCTTGATTTCCTGTTAGTAATTCTTTTTTCATTATTTATACCTTGCATCTACGCACATGACTTGCCCAGAATTAACTTTTAACGGATTTAAATCTAGTTCTTGAATATCCGGGAAGTCAGTCATAATTTGACAAACTTCAATTAAAATATTTTTTACACCGGAAAGATCAACGTTTTCTCGAACTAAAATCCTTCCTATTTTGGTTTCTTTTATCATCTCTTCTAGATCGTCTTCTGTCAAGGGAAGAATTCTTAAAGAAAGGTCGTCTAAATCTTCGGCAAAAACCCCGCCCCAACCGAAAGTTATCATTGCTCCCAATTCCTGATCACGTTTTGCTCCAATAATAATTTCGAAGGGAGAATCAACCATTCTCTGAATTAGTACCGGAAACCCAACGTGGTTAATTGCTGTTTTTAGATAGCTTTCCGTTTGAACATTCAAGATCACCTTGCCAGCTTTATATTTATGAACAATTTCCTTTGAAATATTCTTAACCGCGACTGGTAAACCAATACGGCCGACAATTTTCATAGCTACATCCATATTCGTTGCAACACCGCTCGGCGGAATTGGAATATTGTAGCGGCCGACTAATTCCAAAGCATCTCCCGATGGCATAATTTCTTGGCTATTGTGACTTAATTCGATAAAATCTTGAGGATGAGTGTATTTCTCCCAGTAGTAGATCACCTTGCCTAAAGCTTTTACTGCGTTTTCAGGATCTTCAAAATATGGGACTGAAGCTTTCGCTAAAATATCCAACCCCGGATTTACTAATTTTGCTCCTAAAAAAGAAGCTACAATCGGTTTTCTGGCTGATGCCCTTTTTGCTAAAACCTCAGCTGTTTTTTCAACTTCCGTTGCCGTTTGAGGCGTTAGTAAGGTGACGATTCCTGAGTATTGTTTATCAGATAAAATTAAATCGATAGCGTTTTCATAGTCTTTAGCTTTAGCTTGACCGGTTAAATCGATTGGATTCGAAAGGGAAGAGATTCCGGATAATTTTTTCGATAATTTTGCTTTTAAATTTGGGTTGGGTGGTGATATTAAAATTCCCGATTTTGCTGCCATATCTGTTGTTAGAATTCCAGGCCCACCGGCATTTGTTACAATAGCAATTTCCTTTGATTTTGTCGCCGGCTCAGTAGTCAAAATCTTCACAATATTAAGCATTTCCTCAAGAGTTTCCGCATAAATTAAATTTGATTGAGAAAAAATTGCATCATTAATGTGCCGAGGACTGACCATTGCCGCGGTGTGAGAAAATGCTGCCTTAGCACCAACAGAAGTTGTTCCACCCTTTAAAACAATTATGGGTTTTCTCTTGGATACTTTTCTTGCGATAGACAAGAATTTCGCAGGCAAAGAAATTTCTTCAAGATATAGTAAAATAACTTTTGTTTTTGCGTCTTCACCTAAATACTCTAAAATCTCAGATTCTTCTAAATCAACTTTGTTGCCTAAGCTTACGAACTTTTGAAAACCGAAGTTATACTTTTCTGCCCAATCTAAAAGGGCGACTCCTAAAGCTCCTGATTGGAATACAGCAGAAAGCGAACCTGATGTTAATTTAGGCGCAGCAAAGGTAGCATTCAGGCTATTTTCTGTATTAAAGATTCCTAAACAGTTTGGACCTATTACTCGTAAGGATGAAGCTGCAATTTTGTCTTTGATTTCATCCTGAAGAATTTTTCCTTTGGAACCAATTTCTGAAAAACCTGAAGAAATAATAACCGCGTAAGCTACATCTTTCTTTACGCACGAAGAAAGAACATCAGGAACTGCCGGAGCCGGAACGATTATGATTGCAAGGTCAACATTTTGCTCAATTTGTGAAATATCTTTATATACTTTTAGATTCATGATTTCGTCAGCTTCCGGATTCACAGGAAAAATCTCACCACGAAAACCAGACTTGACTAGGTTTTCTAAAACCTGAAAACCTATTTTTTCTTTGTGTCTTGAAGCGCCGATAACTGCAATGCTTTCCGGATTAAATAATTTATCCATCTATTCTAACCTCCCGATTAATGTTTTCCCTGTCATTTCCTTAGGCTTGGGGATATTTAAAAGCTCAAGAATCGTTGGCGCAACATCCGCCAGAGTATCTTTTGCTTGGATAATTTTAGCTAATGCATTTGGCTCATAAGAAATAGAAATTTTTAGTAGATTCTTCTTATTGTCCGGAGTAATTAAAATAAATGGAACAGGGTTTAAAGTGTGCAAAGTTTCTCTTTCTCCAACATTTTGATCAATATTAATCATTTGCTCGGCATTCCCGTGGTCCGCCGTAATAATTGTTGCTCCATGTACTTTCAAATTAGCATCAATAATTTTTTGTACAGCTTTATCAAGAATCTGCACCGCTTGGCCAACCGCAATAATGTTTCCCGTATGGGCAACCATATCAACATTGGCAAAATTTACCAAAATAAAATCATATTTACCCGCTTCAATAGCTTTAACAACCGATCTGGTAACTTCTTCTGCAGACATTTCCGGTCTTAAATCAAAACTCGAAACATCAGGAGATGAAACAATCTTTCTTTCTTCAAACTTGTAAGCTCCGTTGTTATTACCATTAAAGAACGAAGTTACATGAGAAGCTTTTTCGGATTCGGCAACTTTTAATTGATGAAAACCAGATTCTGACAAAGTTTCCGAAAGTCCATTTTTATAAACAATACTTGGGAAGGCTATTTTAAGGGAAAGATCCTCTGCATAATTCCCAAAAGTAGCAAAATATAAATTATCGGGAACTTTAGGTTTCCACAAAAAAGCCCTAAAATTCTTTCCAACAAAAATTTTAGCTAATTGCTTTGCACGATCCTCTCGAAAGTTAAAGAAAATGATAGAATCATTTTCTTTAATCGGAGTTGGTGTTCCAATAACCGCCGGCTCAATGAATTCATCGGTAACACCGTTTCTATAGTTGGAAGAGACAGCTTTTTCAGCAGTTTCAAACTTTTCACCTTTACCTTGAGTAAGACTCTCAAAAGCTTTTCGAATCCTATCCCAGTGTTCATCGCGATCCATAGCAAATCTTCTTCCATTGATAGTAGAAAAATGACCCGTTCCTAACTCTTTGATTTTGTGATTTATTTTTTCGATAAACTTAAGAGCGTCGGTTGGCCCGCTATCAATACCGTCAGTAATTGCATCAATGTAAACACGATCAAAATTTTCCTTATGACATAATTCCAATAAGGTCAAAAGATGATCAACATCAGAATGTACTCCACCGGCAGAAATCATTCCTAAGAGATGGAGATTACTGTTTTTATCTTTAGCCCAAGATATAGCATCTTTTAGAACCTTGTTTCTGAAAAAACTTCTGTCTTTAATAGTGCGGTTGATTATTGAATGGCTGCCTGAGACTGGACGACCTGCTCCCAACATTAAATGCCCTAATCGTGACTCACCAACAACATTGCCATATTCGATAGCACCCAAAGCCTGCAGTATTTTGTGGGGATACTGCCTCCAAAGGCGGTCGATATTTTTCGGATTATTCATCATTAAAGCATTACCACCCCACGAAGGCGAAAGTCCCCAGCCATCCATAATAATTAATACAACAGGTTTGTATTTAGTCACGCCCCTCCTGAACTATTTAATGATTTAATAAACTCACTCCCGTCATTTCTGGTGGTTTATTTAATCCCATAATTTCTAAAATTGTCGGTGCAATATCACAAAGACTTAATCCATGCTCCGCCGTTGCCGTTCTGAATTGTTGCTGTAAAGCCGGATCATCGGAGCATAAAATAAAAGGCACAGGATTAATAGTATGTTCGGTATATGGTTCGCCAGTATTTGGGTTGAGTTTCTGCTCGGCATTGCCGTGGTCGGCAGTTATAATAACTACTGCCTTACCAAGCACTGCCTCAACAATTCTGCCTAATTCCGTATCTACAGCTTCACAAGCACGAATTGTAGCTTTAATATTACCGGTGTGTCCAACCATATCAGGATTGGCGAAGTTAGCAACTGTAAAATCAAAATTTTTAAAATTACTAATTATCTTATTTGCAACTTGATCAGCCGACATTTCCGGCTTTAAATCGTAAGTTGCAACTCTCGGAGAGGGAACTAACACTTGTTCCTCCCGAGGGAAAGGCTTTTCTGAACTTCCGTCAAAAAAGAAGGTCACGTGAGCATATTTTTCTGTCTCGGCAATATGTATTTGCTTTAATCCTGCATCAGAAATTACCTTAGCTAAAGGATTAGCGATATTTCTATGATGAAAAACTACTTTAATATTTTGGCTGTCAACATATTCTTCTAAGAAAGCGAAAGTAGCAAGATATATATTTTTTGGGGTTTTTCTTCTTGAAAATTTAGAAAAATCCGGTTGAGCTAGAGCTTCCGTAAGCTGTCTCGTGCGTTCAGCTCTATAGTTAAAAAAGATTACAGAATCATTATCGGAAATCGGGACAAAAGGCGATTGGTCACTGGAAATTACTGTAGGATTAATGAATTCATCATTTTTCCCCTGGCGATAGTTTTCCGAAATTGCTCGTTCTGCCGAATCTGACATTCCGCCAATACCGGAAGTTAACGCATCAAAAGCTTTCTCAGTTCGATCCCAATGTTTGTCACGATCCATCGCAAAGTATCGTCCCATCACTGTTTCAATCGTTCCAATACCAACTTCCTTGATTTTTTTATTTAACTCTTCTAAATATGAAAGCGCTTTCATCGGATCGGTATCACGGCCATCGGTTATCATATGAATAAAAACTTTCGAAACATTTTGTTGTTTTGCTAAATCTAACAAGGCAAAAAGATGACCTATGTACGAATGAACACCGCCATCTGAGACTAGACCTAAAAGATGAAGATTAGAATTGTTTTGTTTTGCGCGATTTATCGCTTCAAGCAAAACTTCGTTTTTAAAGAAACTTCCGTCTTTAATTGTTGCGGTAATTCCCGGCAAATTTTGGTATACTACCTGGCCTGAACCAATGTTTAAATGACCAACTTCAGAATTTCCCGGTTCATGATGAGGAAGACCAACAGCTTCTTCTGCCGCTTTAAGCGCTGTGTGAGGGTATTGTTTCCAAAAATGATCAACATTCGGAGTTTCCGCCATTTCAATAGCGTTACCGCCCCAAGCCGGAGCGATACCCCAACCATCCAGAACAATCAAAATAACCTTTCTCATTTAAATACCTTCCAAGTCTTGCCCAGTAATTTCCTGGGGTTTTTGTAAACCAAGCCTGTTAATAATAGTTTCAGTAATATCTGCCAACACACCTGTGGGTTGTGCTGCAGCTAAAGCAATTTTTGTATCTTGTAATACCAAAACCGGGTTTTTCTTTTTGTTCTGAAAAGCTAGTAGCAATGGCACCGGATTAGTTGTATGCTCCTTATCAATTTCGTGAGTTTCCGGATTAATCATTTGTTCTGCATTACCATGATCAGCCGTTACCATTAAATCACCGCCTGAATTTAAAACACAGGCCGCAATTTGCCCTAAACAAGAATCGGCAGCTACCACTGCTTTACAGGTAGCGTCAAGATTTCCCGTATGACCAACCATATCTGGATTGGCAATATTTAAAACTGTAAATTGCGGTTTCTTTTCATTATAAAATTGGATAAATTTTTCTGTGACTATTTGTGCCGACATTTCCGGAGCTAAATCATAAGTCGCTACTTTTGGTGACGGAACTAAAATTCTTTCTTCACCGGCAAAAGGCAATTCCCAGCCCCCATTGAAAAAATAGGTAACATGTGCATATTTTTCTGTCTCGGCAATATGTAACTGATTTATTTTACTATTTGATAAAATCATCGCCAGCTGATTAATAACTTTCTCTGCTAAAAATGCGACCTTAACCAGAGGAGTAGATTCTTGGCCATAACTCGTAAAAGAAACAAAGTAAATGTCTTTTACTTTATCAATTAAATTATCTGATATTTGACGTACGCGATCGGAACGGTAGTTGTAAAATAAAATTGCATCTTTTGGTTTAATTCTAGGGGTTCCCGTAACAGCCGCAGGCTCAATAAATTCATCGCTTTTCCCGGTTTCATAAGCTTTGGTAATTCCTTCATTAGCATTTGCAACTTGCGGAGCATCTTCCTTTGTTAAAACATTAAAAGCCTTTTCGGTACGTTCAATACGTTTGTCACGATCCATAGCATAAAATCTTCCCATAATCGAAGCAATTTTCCCAAAACCAACTTCCTTAATCTTTCCTTCTAATTTCGGCAAATCTTGCTGAATAGTTTTTGGTGGAGTATCACGACCGTCAGTGATAATATGAATGAAAACTTTATTAAACTGCTGCTTTTGTGCCATATCCATTAAAGCTAAAAGATGATTGAGGTGAGAATGTACTCCACCGGCAGAAAATAGCCCTATCATATGTACATTGCTATTATTTTGTTTAGCATAATTAAAAGCCCTGATAAGTTCTTTGTTTTGAAAAAATGTTCCGTCGGCAATTGTTTTATCAATTCGCGGTAAATCTTGCATAATTATCCTTCCGGTTCCAAGATTCAAATGGCCGACTTCGGAATTTCCCATTTCTCCCCAAGCTAAACCGACTTCTTCGCCGGAAGCATGAAGAGAAGTATAAGGAAAAATTGACATTAATTTATCGAAATTTGGTGTTGGGGAAGAAAAAACCGCATTTCCTGAAACGTCTGGTGAAAGGCCCCAGCCATCTAAAATAATAAGTGCTAAAGGATTCAGAATCCCTCCTATATTTTCTAAAGTTCTTTTCTAATTTCTTCCAAGCGGTTGTACTTCACAACCCTTTCCGAAGCATAAGGCGCGCCAGATTTCATGAATTTTGCCGCTGTCCCTACTGCCAAATCTGACATAAAAGTATCCATAGTTTCACCCGATCGATGCGACAAAATATGAGTAAAACCGGCTTTGTGAGCCATTCCAATAACTTGTAGTGTTTCTAAAAGACTTCCTGTCTGGTTAACTTTGATAATAATGCCATTGGCAACCAAATCAGTAATCCCTTTCTGTAACCGCTTGGTATTGGTAACAAACAAATCATCACCAATTAATAAATAATCCCTGCCTTTTTTTTGGTCTAATTCCAGTTTCATTTGCGCCCAGTGATCCCAATCATCTTCGCCTTCAGGATCCTCAACCGAATACAAAGGCCAACGGTCATACATTGCCAAAACGTCATCATGACCTATCTGGCAATGATTGGCGGCGATATCTAAGCCAATTTTAACGTCCTCTGGAATCTTGTAGCCTGTGGCAGTCACCGCATTTATCATGTACTTAATCGCATCTTCATCATATTTAAGCTTCGGCGAGAAACCTCCCTCCAGACCTAACTTCGTATCAAATCCCTCTTTATCCAAAATCCCTTTTAAGCTTTGCCAAATCTTTTTGCCTTTTTCTAAATCCGTAATTACCAAAAATTCCTGCATACATAGATTGTTTTCGCCATGCGTTCCGCCTTCAATCATCACCATCATCGGAGTGGGGATAGACGGCTCAACTTTAATTCCGGTAATCTTTTCAAATAATTTATTTAAATACCAGAAAAGCGGCATTTTGTCCGTTAGAGCGGCGACGCGAGCAGTTGCGAGGGATGCTCCTAAAATAGCATTAGCGCCTAATTTAGATTTATCCTCGGTGCCGTCAAGATCGAACATCTTTTGGTCGATACCTTGTTGATCGGTAGGATCCATTCCCACAAGAGCCGGCTTAATAATTTTATTGACATTCGAAACTGCAATTTTTGGGTCTATCGCTTTAGCTTCAAAACTACCCGTCGAAGTCCCTGACGGGACTGAATCCGATGCCATCAAACCGTCATCGGTAGTAACTCTTACTTCAACGGTTGGTTTACCGCGAGAGTCTAGAATCTCACTTGCGTTAATGTCTGTAATTTTAGCCATATTTTCTCCTTTCAAAAGAAAATTCCGCGACAAGCGTTAGCTTGACTATATTTCACTCCTTGTTAATGGGTTGTTCGTTTAATTTATCTTTTAGGAATTTGATTATTTCAACAGGCTCTGGCGCAACATTATTCAAAATCGCCAGATAATAAGAAGTGAAGTCAAAAAAATGAATTATCTGCAAAACTTCAGCGATCGGGTTTCCTGAAGGTTGCATCATAATAGTTTCACAAGGAATTCGTTTCTGTTGAATAATCTGCGCAGTAATATTTTGGCGCAAAGTATTGCGAGGGTTATCATATTTTGACTGCAAAACAATAAAGAATAATTTCTGTTTAAGATCATCGGGAAATTCCAGGCCCACCAGCGAGGTATGATTCAATTCTGGCAATATTTCACTATAGGAAGCGGTTTTAGCGTTTTCATTAAAAGAACCTTTTATTCTTCTGGCAACTTCTGATAAATTTCCGCTGCCAAAAATAATAGGAATTTTACCATAAACTTTTTCTGCTAAAATCTTCGCTCCATTTCGACTTTTACTCACATTGACATCCAGCTTTTTATTTAGACCTCTTAGAAGCAAAACAGCTTCTTTAACATCGTCGTTAGAGACTTCAAGAATATGAAGTTTTGAAAGAATTGCCAAAACTGAAGTTAAGTTAAAACCAATTGCCGCTCGTGGCTGCGAGCCGTAATGGACTCTGTAATGCAAAGCTTTATGCTGCGTTCCCAAGGAATAAAGTTCACCACCGGTAGAGATAGTGATTAATTTATCTGTTAACTTACATGCTTGCGAAAATGATACTAAAGTTTCTTCGGTACTCCCGGAATAGGAAACAGCAATTACCAGTGTATTCTTATCAACCCAGCCGGGAATATCGTAGTCATGAAAAACAATAATTGGCACATTGGTCTCTTTTTCTGCCATTGAAGCAACAATCCCGCCGCCTTGGCCAGAGCCACCCATACCTAAAATAAGAATTGATTTGGCGTTGATAAAAGGAGTAGGAAGGGCAATTTTCTGCCAGTCTTCCCAACATTTTTCAACCTGATCAGGAAAGTCTTGAATATTTCCTAAAATATTTTCTCGGTCGAGTTCTTGAATACTTTCTAAATTATCTAAATTAGCCACTTAGCCTCCTATGGTTAATGACTTCATACTACTAATATAACAAGAGACACTTTAAAGCACAAGAGGAAAAAATGCCTCGGCGGGGATGCCGAGGCAAACTCATGAGTTCTATTTCCTAAGCTTATCTTAGGGCTTGTTGTAACTTGTCGAGTAGCCCATACGGGCTTACCGCCTGAAAACAGCCGGTAGATTTTAGATAGGCACAGGTGGCAATTGGATCAGTTGGTTTGAGATTAATAATAATCGTCTTCAGTCTTCGCCTAAGCGAAAGCGCGCTGACGAAAGGTATTGTGGATACCTCACCTAGTTTAGTAGCGATAGCGATGCAATCGAAGGGACTCCTCCTCCCAAAGATTTCTTGTGCCTCGCGAATGTTTGTCGCAGTAACCAGATTACACCCGTTTATCTGTTTAGCAACTCTTCCAACCAAATCCCAGTCATCTGTAACCAGAAGAAGTCGCTTCCTTCTCTTTATAGCTTCCATTTCCGTTTCCTCCGTTGTATTTCTACTTTGAATCTAAGCTTTCTTAAATTTTTTGTCAAACAAAAAAGACCAAAATGGTCTTTTGGTGGACCTGAGAGGAATCGAACCTCCGTTTCAGCAATGCGAATGCTGTGTTCTGCCACTAAACTACAGGCCCAAGATACTATTATTATACCTTAAATTTGGTTGAAACAAAAGCTAATTTGTGATATAAATAATATGAAAACGGATGTATTCCGTATTATTTTGATATTTAGCCCGGGTGGTGGAATGGTAGACACGTAGGTCTCAAAAACCTATGAGCGCAAGTTCATGAGAGTTCGACTCTCTCCCCGGGCACACTTCGAAAATTGCTCAGTGCAAACCAAAATGCAGGAGGGGTTATCAATCAGCCATTTTTTAATGAAGAAGATCTCAAACGTCTCTTCGGAAGAGAAGATGAAAAAGAAGAATTGCCACCCGGTCCAAAGCCGGTAACGGTTGAATTTCAACCAGAAAAACCTAAATTACAAGAAGCGCAGAAAATACCGGAATCCTCAATATATCCGAACTCAACACCTCATTTTAACGACCTTTTTGGTGTTCGCGAAGAACGGCCGTCAATTTTTAAGTTAATTTTGCGATTTTTAGGAACTTTTCTTTTGATTTTCGTTATTTCGTACTCACTTATTAACGGTCCGGCTTTAATCATGAAAATGAAATACTTTTGGGACACCCAATACCATAATCAGCAATGGGCGACAGGCTACACCGTACCGGCAATATCATCTGAAAGCAGGCTTATTATTCCAAAAATCAGGACTAACGTCCCTATTTTCTGGAACGTGTCTCAAGACCAAATTACTCAAAAACTCCAAGACGGTGTTGCTCATTATGAAGGTACGGCAGTACCAGGACAAGTCGGTAACATTTTTATTTTTGGCCATTCATCTTATTACCTTTGGGCAGCCGGTTCTTACAAAGACGTTTTTGCCCTTTTAAACGAGCTCTCCGGCGGTGATAAAATTTATGTTCAATACAACGGGGCCCAATTTGCTTACGAAGTAACCGGCCAAACGGTAGTTGATCCCGACGATACCAGCGTTCTTACTCAAGGAAATGAAAAAATTCTCTCATTAATGACTTGTGTTCCAGTCGGCACCAATTTAAAAAGACTTGTTGTCACTGCAAAACAAGTCGGTGGTTAGATTTACTTTATCTTATTTGAGCACTCATGGCTTTGCCATTATCAATATAGTACAAAGTCGATCCGTTGACATAAAAATTTGTCGGATTATTATTCCCAAGCTTGATTAAATGATTATTATTTGATCCATCTAAAGCGATAGCGCTAATTTCGTCATTAATTTGGACGATAATATGCTGCGATCGGCTGTCTAAAACAGCCGCTAAAACCGGACTCGAAAAACGAGTAACTAGAATATCTTGATATAAAACTTCATCTTGAGAAATTTTTACACTTGAAGAATTCTTGTTATATTGACTTTGAATTTGAGAAATTATAGATGAATCTTCGTTCTTTTTAACAATTTGATTTTCATTAAGAAAGAGAAAGACATTTGGGTCGGTTAACGCCTGACCGCCGGAGATCCAAAAAACTTTTCTCCACGACTGATAATTATCTTTCTTGACGGTTACTTCGTATCTTCCGGGTAACAGATTTTTCATCTTGTAAGGGAAGTTTGTAACTTTTTCTTTGCTATTAGCAGTAACTATCACATTTCCTGGTGCGCCATCTAAAATAATCATCGCAGTTTTTTCCAACTTAAAATTACTCATATTGAGATGGTAACCGTTGGCGACTAACACCAAAAGGGTAGCAAAAAACAAGAAACTTGTAATCAGTAGCACCCAAAAAACGCCAAAATAAATTTTTTGTTTTCTCTTAGACATTGAATCTCTATGCTTATTGTAATAGAATGAAAAAGCAAAGTAAATATTTTTATGTCAAAATTTGAAATAGAAGGTCCAAATACATTAGAAGGCGAGATTGAAGTTTACGGCGCCAAAAATGCGGCCATGAAAATGATAGCCGCCTGTGTTTTAATTTCTGGAAAAGTTACTTTACAAAACGTCCCGGATATTTTAGATATTCAAACAATAATTAACATTTTAGTAGAAAACGGTGCCAGCATTCAGAGAAACGGTCACACTTTAGAAATTGACACCACAAACTTAAGTGAAAAAGATCCCGATCCCCAATTAGTAAAAAAAATGAGAGGCTCAATTGTCCTTGTCGGACCATATCTTGCAAGATTTAAGAAGATATCAATTCCGCAACCTGGCGGATGTACAATCGGTTCTCGCCCTATTGATATTCACATTGACGGCTTTCGTCAGCTAGGGGTAAATATCACGGAGAATGATTGTCTTTTTGAATTTCAAACAGACGAACTCAAAGGAAATGAAATACATTTAAAAGGTATTTCCGTTACAGCAACCGAAAATGTTTTAATGGCGGCTTCCTTAACAAACGGAAAAACTACAATTTCAAATGTGGCAAAAGAGCCTGAAGTTGTTGATCTAATAAATTTCTTAAATAATGCCGGCGCTAAAATTTCCGGGATCGGGACTGATACAATAGTAATTGATGGGGTTAGAAAATTAAACCCGATAAACTACACCGTGATTCCGGATCGAATTGAAGCCGGAACATTTGTAGCATTGGCAATTGCCACAAAAAGCCTTTTAAAAATAACCAAATGCCGAACTCAAGATTTGGAAGCATTCCTAAGTATAATAAATAAAATGGGAGTAGATTTTGAAAAAGGAGAAGATTATATTCTGGTTAAGAATTCTAATAATCTAAAAGAAGTTAATATCGAAACGCAAGTTCACCCTGGTTTTCCTACAGATTTACAAGCGCCAATGGGACTGCTTTTCACTCAAGCCGAAGGTCAAAGCACAATAAATGAGAAAATTCATGAAAATCGTCTGGAGTATTTAAAAGAATTAAAAGATATGGGAGCAAACGTTGAGATTGTTAACCCTAAAACCGCTAAAATTACAGGTCCGACAATTCTAAGAGGGAAAACAGTTGATAGCTTAGACCTAAGAGCCGGGGCAACGTTGATTTTGGCAGGATTGATTGCTAACGGCAAAACCGTAATCAACAAAGCTGAAATTGTTGACAGGGGATACGAAAAAATAGAAGAAAGACTTCAAAGGATTGGGGCTAAGATAAAAAGGATTCAATAGTGTTACTTAAACGACTAGGAGTAGATCTCGGAACAACTAATGTTTTGGTCTATGTGCCAGAAAAAGGGATTGTCATCAATGAGCCTTGTGTTGTCGCTTTGGATGCTTCCGATAATAAAGTAATGGCCATTGGTACTGAAGCTAAAGAAATGTTAGGTCGCACTCCCGGCAGTATTATTGCCGCTCGTCCTCTAAAAGACGGGGTTATTGCAAATTATCATATTACTAGAGCAATGCTTAAATATTTCATTGATAAACTTGGCGGTCGGGTACGTTTGTTTAAGCCGGATGTTATGGTCGCTATCCCCGCAGGGGTCACTTCAACAGAAAGAAGAGCCGTTATTGATGCAACTAATGCAGCGGGTGCAAAGAACACCTATGTTATTAAGGAACCAGTCGCAGCCGCTCTAGGAGCAGGTATCCCGATCGCATCTCCTTCCGGAAATATGATTATTGACGTTGGCGGTGGAACTTCTGAAATCGCCGTGATTGCATTGGGCGATATCGTTGCGTCAACTTCTGTTAGAGTTGGTGGAAATAAGATGGACGAAGCCATCGCTAATTATATTAGAAAAAAATACAACTTGGTTGTAGGGGAGGCAACCGCAGAAAATATCAAAACCAAAGTTGGCTCGGCTCTACCCTTGAAAAAAGAGTTAAAAATGGAAGTCTCCGGCTGTAACACTATTACCGGTCTTCCGGAAAGTATAATGATCACATCTTCTGACGTAGTCGCCGGTGTCCGCGAAGTTCTGCAAGAAATCATCGCCGCGGTAAAAGTTGTTCTTCAAAAAACTCCGCCGGAATTAGCATCCGATGTTATGGATAAAGGGATTGTCATGACGGGCGGAGGAAGCCAACTCCGTGCTTTCGATAAAATGCTGACAAAAATAACCGGTGTGCCTTGTCAATTGGCCGAAGACCCGATGCTTTGCGTCGCCAAAGGCACAGGCATTGCTGTCGATAATTTAGAAAGTTTTAAAAAATCTGTTTTGTGGGCAAGATAAGAATTTAATTGATAAATTAAAAAAATGACTATTGGAATTGACACCTCGCGTGTCACAAAACCGCAACTTACGGGCACCGAACATTACTCAATCGAAATTATCAAACAGATCGCAAATCTTGATAAGACCGATGATTTTCTTTTGTATGCTCAAAGAGATCCTAAACCGCGTTTGGGAGATTTAAGCCGAAATTTTAGAACCAAAATTATGCCTTTTCCTAAATTTTGGAGCCAGATTCGGCTGTCAGTTGAAATGCTTTTCAATAAGCCAGACGTCCTTTTTGTTCCATCACATCTTGTTCCTTTAATCCATCCAAAAAATACAGTAGTTACTCTGCACGATTTAGGTTTTAAACACTTTCCTGAACTCTATTCGCCCAAAGAGCTTGTCTACCACAACTGGGGGATGAACTTCTCTGCTGTTCATTCTAAAAGAATAATCGCTCCTTCCGAATTCACTAAAAAGGACCTCATCCAAAATTATGGTCTCGACCCCGAAAAAATCACTGTGATTTGGCACGGATTCAATAAAGAACTTTTTAAGCCTTCTGATGCTCTAAAGAAATCATACATTTTCTTTATTGGCCGAATAGAGGAAAAGAAGAATATCATTGGTATGATTAATGCCTATGAAATTCTTAGAAAAGAACGGGGAATTTCCCATAAGCTCATACTTGCCGGAAAACCCGGATTCGGTTACGAAAATATTCAAAAGAAGATTGAAGAACTTCCGCAGGAAA